>Ga0163144_10031358_pt1 | contig 10137 bp, 7 predicted proteins | sample OliLak19BULKMAT1_FD_123175 | JGI IMG/M metagenome (GOLD analysis project Ga0163144, IMG submission 123175) | Freshwater microbial mat bacterial communities from Lake Vanda, McMurdo Dry Valleys, Antarctica - Oligotrophic Lake LV.19.BULKMAT1 | ecosystem: Environmental > Aquatic > Freshwater > Lake...
AAAAGCGAAAAAAATCGCCTTTGCCGTCGAGCTTCCGGATCACCCGCTTTATGCACTCGCGGATCAGAAGGGACTCCCACGAGTGCTCGACAACCTGCTGTCCAACTCCATCAAGTTTTCCCCCGCTGGCAGCAGCGTGACGCTCACCGCTGACGTTGGCTCGCTGGAATGGACACACTTCTCCGTCCGCGATGAAGGCCTTGGATTCACCGCCGAGGACCAAAAGAAAATGTTTCGCCGCTACGGCCGCCCTAGCGCCCGGCCTACCGGCGGCGAGCACTCCACCGGCCTCGGCTTGTCCATCGTCAAGCGACTGGTGGAGGCGATGAACGGCCGCATCACGGTAGATAGCATGGAAGGAGCGGGATCCTGCTTCAGGGTGTCATTGCCCGCAGCATTGATGGCGGGCGAGTGATCTACCGCTGCTCCAGCGCGAGCCGTACGCGCTGGGCATCGACCGAGACGAGGAGATCGACCTAGCTGGCCTAGTATTGCCGAGCGGATAGGAGCCTATCGGACTTTGAACGTTTGAGCGAGAGGCTAATGGTTCGAGTCGGAATTTTCATGATTTTGAGGAGTCTGCGTGAACACAAATGACGAAACCGAGCGGGAATTCGGGACGAAATCCCTGGTTTCGCAGCCGCCTGGGCTAAGTCCGACAAGCTCCCGGCTTTCGGCTTTGCGTGTCGCAGCGGCGGCTTTGTCGATCACCAGATTTACGATTTTCAGGGCAACAGACAAAAATTGATATTTTCCGCACTCACCCATCTCCTACCGGCGCGCAACGAAAGACCACCCTTCCAGAAGACCGGACAGGGCCATAGAAAAGTCGCACGTCATAGATCGGAAACGGTTGGGTCTATCGCGCGGTAGAGTGCCCTGATGTTTCCCGATGAGTCACACGATACCCGGGCAGAGCGGGGTCGTTCACTCACAAACGAGTCGGGAGCGCCGACGATTGGCACTCTTTGGGAAAGCACGCGATTCAGGTCCTGTTTTCTGATTGACCAAATCACTATGAAGAGTTCCGATGGAAGCATGAGATGGCTGCTTTCTTTATCCTGCGTGTTTTTCGCCGTGCCTGGACTTCGTGCGGATGCTGCCGACCCGTCTCACATCGTCTTCGTGCTGGCGGATGACATGGGCTACGGGGACGCCGCCTGCTACAATCCGGAGTCAAAGATCGAGACCCCCACGATCAACCAACTCGCCGCCGAGGGAATGCGTTTCACCGACGCCCACGCGGCCGGGCCGCTCTGTCATCTCTCGCGATTCGGACTGATGACCGGGACCTACCCTTTCCGCCGGGACGTCACCGTTTGGCCAAAGAAGGCCGTCATTCGGGAGGGTGAGACCACCTTGGCGACCTTGCTGCGAAGTGCGGGCTACCGAACCGCGATGGTCGGCAAGTGGCATCTTGGCTTCAATGAGAACGGCTACGAAAACCCGCTCACCGGCGGCCCGGTGGATCGCGGCTTCGAGACCTTTTTCGGGATGCGCGCTTCGACGGACATCCCTCCCTATTTTTACATCCGTCAGGATCGTGCCGTGACTCCGCCCACCGATCACATCGCTGCGAACAACACTCCGGGCTGGTCACCGATCCAGGGCGAGTTCTGGCGCGAAGGCGGCATCGCCCCCGATCTGAGTTTGCCGGAGGTGCTGCCTCGCTTTACGGAAGAGGCGATCAGCGTGATCAAAGCGCACGATCCGAAAACCCCGCTCTTCCTTTACCTCGCCTTCCCCGCCCCGCACACGCCGTGGCTTCCCTCGCCCGAATTCGCCGGACGCAGTGCGGCTGGTCCCTATGGTGACTTCCTCATGATGGTTGATGCCGAGGTCGGCAAGGTCATGGCGGCCCTCGATGGCAAAGGAATGAGTAACGATACCCTCGTGATGTTCAGCTCAGACAACGGACCGACTTGGTATGAAGAAGACGAAAAACGCTTAGGCCACCGCTCCGCCGGACCGTGGCGAGGCATGAAGGCCGACGCCTGGGAGGCCGGGCATCGCATCCCCTTCATTGCCCGGTGGCCTGGCAAGATCGCGGCAGGTGCTTCCAGCGATGAGACGATTTGTTTCACCGACGTGATGGCGACATTCGCGGAGATGCTGGCCCTCGATTTGCCGGAGGGAGCTGGATCGGACAGTTACAGTTTCTGGCCGGCCCTCCAAGGGAAAGAACAACCTCCCCGCCCTTCGCTGGTGATCCAGTCGGGTTCTGGATTGATGACCGTGCGGATGGATCAATGGAAGCTGATTGACGGGCTCGGTTCGGGCGGCTTCTCCAAGCCGGCCAAAATCAAGCCCGAACCTGGCGGTCCCGCCGGACAGCTTTACGATTTGTCCAAGGATGAAGCCGAGTCCGAAAATGTATACAGCTCAAGACCGGAGTTGGTCGAGACCCTCCGCTCCGCGATGGACGCTGTCGTGGGTGAAGGGAGACAGAATTGACCTATCGGGTCCGGCCGCAATGGCACGGGCTTAATGAGGTTTATCGTGTCAGGTCGTGCTGAAGGCGAGATCCATACCAGCCGAGGGCAACGCCATGGGGGGCGGTGGTCTTTAGGTCCGTGAGCCGTGAAAGGGCGAGATCATACGCAGCGGGGTAGGTCGCCCCTTCAGGGCTCGCGGCTTTAGACGACCGGATCACCCAGGGCGTTGCCCTGGGCTGGTATGATCCGCGCCGTTGGCGCTTCAGAACAGGACTCCTCTCCCCTGCCGATCATTCGACGCTTATTAATCCCGTGCCATTCGGGTCAGGCCGCAGTTCAGGCGGTGATCGACTCTTTTGGCACTCGGTGACGTTTCCCGCTTGCTCCGGAAAAACGCCAAGTGAACAACGCAAGGCTCAGCGCACCTGACCGGTGCCGTCGAGCAGATACTTGTAACTGCAAAGCTCCTCCAATCCCATCGGACCCCGGGCGTGCAGCTTGTCGGTGCTGATTCCAATTTCCGCTCCGAAGCCGAACTCGGCCCCATCGTTGAAACGGGTCGAAGCATTCCAAAACACGCAAGCGGCATCGACTTCCAGTTGGAAGCGTTCGGCGGCGGCGGGATCGGCGGTCACGATGGTATCACTGTGGCGGGAGCCGTAGGTGTTGATATGGGTGATGGCCTCGTCGAGATCCGCAACGATCCGCACCGCGAGGATGTAGTCGAGATACTCGGTGCGCCAATCGCTTTCCTCCGCCGGAACGATCTTCGCCAGGACCAGTCCCGCGCCGGCGACGAGTCGGATGAACTCGGCGTCCCCTCTCAACTCGGCGTTTTTCGCAGAGAGCGACTCGGCGATCTTCGGAGCGAACTTCGCGGCGACGTCGCGATGGATCAACAAGGTCTCGGCAGCATTGCAGGCCGACGGCTTCGCCATTTTTGCATTGATGACGATGGCCTCAGCCATATCGAGATCGGCGGCACGGTCCACATAGACATGGCAGATGCCATCGTAATGCTTGATGACCGGCATACGCGCCATGCTCACGACCGCCTCGATCAGACCCGACCCACCGCGGGGAATGATGAGATCAAGACAGTCATCCATCTCACAGAGGTGGCGCACGCTTTCGCGATCCGTGAAAGGGATGAGCTGGATGCTGTGCTCGGGCAATCCGGCAGAGGCGCCTCCCGCAGCGAGCGCTGCCGCAATGGCAAGATTCGAATGGATTGCCTCTTTGCCCCCACGCAGAATCGTGGCGTTGCCGGTTTTGAGACAAAGGACCGCAGCGTCGGCTGTGACATTGGGACGGCTCTCGTAGATAATGCCGATCACGCCGATGGGAGTGCGGCGTTTGCGGATCCGCAATCCGTTTGGCCGGGCCCAATCGCGCAGGACTTCCCCGACGGGATCAGGCAAGGTGGCGACATGGCGGATCCCTTCGGCCATGGTGCGGATGGCTTTTTCATCGAGCCGCAAGCGGTCGAGCATCGCACTGCTGAGGCCGGCTTCCTGCGCAGCGGCGAGGTCCTTGGCGTTGGCGGAAAGAATGGAAGCCGACGCCGAATCGACTGCAGCAGCCATCGCCAAAAGGATGGCGTTTTTCCGATCGGAGGAAAGGATTGCCAAGCGAAGCGAAGCGGCTCGAGCTTGGCGACCGAGTTGCCGCACTTGCTCACGCAGATTGTCAGGAGTGACGCTCATGCGGTGACCTCCGATGAGGATGCCGAGGTGGAAAAACGAGTCCCAATGCCGCCGCCTTCGACAAGATCTAGCAGTTGTTCGGGGCGATTGCCGTTGGCAATGATGGTCTCGATCCCGGCCCCGACGGCAGCCTCGACGGCGCGCAGTTTGCTGGCCATGCCACCGACGGAGAGCACTCCCTTTTCATCGCGGGCGAAGGCGAGGACCGAGCCGATATCGTTCACCCGAGGAATGATATCTGTCGGGGATTTCGCGTCCGGTCCGAGCAGTCCATCGACACTGGTCAGAAGGATGAGCAGGTCGGCCTGAACCAATCGAGCCACGATGGAGGAAAGCGTGTCGTTGTCCCCGACCTTCAACTCATAGACGGCGACGGAGTCGTTTTCGTTGATGATCGGAATCACTCCACGATGAGAAAGAATCGCACCAAGCGTGGCGAGAACGTTGCTGCGCCGCCGCTCGTCCTCCAGATCGTCATGCGTCAACAGGAGCTGGGCGATTTTCAGCCCATGATTGCCAAAATGGCCGTCATAGAGATGCATCAGGCGAGCCTGTCCCGCGGCTGCGCAGGCCTGCAGCATTTCGATGGCGGTGGGTCGCTCCTTCAGTCCGTAGGTCGCCATCCCTGCTCCCACCGCTCCCGAAGTGACGACTAGACAAGCATGCCCGGCGGCAGTGAGATCAGCAATGGCCTGAGTGAGCCGGGCGATCATGGCGTGGTGCAACTCGCCACCCGACCCGCGGGTGAGCACGCCGGTGCCGATTTTAATCACGACTCGCTTGCCTGAAGCCAGATTTTCCATGGAAAGATTCGGAAATTCCGCCGTCACCATGATGGCGGGCGGAAGGATAGGTTGCGGCACGGAGGGTGTAAAGCGGCCTTTTGGCAGCCTATTTCACCTCGGCGAGAGCAGGCTCGATGTGCCCGGCACCGAAGAGGAACTTCAGATCGTCCATCTCCAGATTGCGGGTGAAGCCTTCTTCGCCCAGGACGCTGGTCATCATGGCGCTCTTCTGCTGCTGGAGGATGCGGATCTTCTCTTCCACGCTGTCGCGCATGAGGAGACGGTAGGCGTTGACCTTGCTCTCCTGGCCGATCCGGTGGCATCGGTCGATCGCTTGATTCTCCACGGCGGGGTTCCACCAGGGATCGTAGAGGATGACGTAGCTGGCGGAGGTCAGGTTCAGACCGCTCCCGCCTGCTTTGAGAGAGAGAAGGAACGTCTTGGGCTCCTTGCTTTCCTGGAAATCACTGATGACTTCGTGACGATTCTTGGTCTGACCGGTGAGGTAGGAATAGGGCCGCTCGCGATCCTCCAACTCATCACGGATGATGTCCAGCATGGAAACAAACTGGCTGAAGACGAGCACTTTGTGGCCCTCTTCGTGGAGCTGGTCGAGCAGATAAAAGAGAGCGTTGAGCTTGGCGCTCGGCTCGTGGCGATGTTTGGCATCGATCAGACCCGGGTGACAGCAAATCTGGCGCAGGCGCATGAGCCCCTGGAGAATGACGAAGCTGTTTTTCCGCAAGCTGTCGTCGGTCTCGATGCCGAGGAGAACTTTCTGGATGCGCTCCAGTTCGGCCCGGTAGAGTCGAGCCTGGACGTCCTCCATTTCGCTGAAGACGTCCTCTTCGACTTTCGGCGGCAGATCGAGGGCGACTTCTCCTTTGGTGCGGCGCAAGAGGAAAGGGCGCAACCGGGCGGTCAGGCGGGTCTGGGAATGGGAGCCGTCTTTGCGCTTGTCGAAGTTGTCGCGGAAGTATTTGCGATCCCCGAGGATTCCCGGCATCGCGAATCCCATAAGGCTCCAAACGTCGAGAAGGCGGTTCTCGATGGGCGTTCCGGTTAGGACGAGTCGGTTCTGAGCGACGAGGGCGCGGGCCGACTTGGCGGCCTTGGAGTCCGGGTTTTTGATTTGTTGGCCTTCGTCCAGGATGATGCTGAGCCACTTGACAGAATGGAGTTCATCGCCGGCGGTGCGAAGCTGGCTGTAGTTGACTACGAGCAAATCGACGTCTTTGCCGATGCGCTCCAGTTCGAGTTCGGAGCGGTTGCGGAGCACTTGCACCCGGATCGAGGGGGAGGCTTTTTTTACCTCATCGCCCCAGACATCGAGGACGGATTTTGGACAGACGACAAGACTCGGGAGAGCGTTGTCGCCCTGCTCTTCGCGCAGCCAAAGCAGCCAGGTGAGCGCCTGGATGGTTTTACCCAGACCCATGTCGTCCGCGAGGATGCCGCCAAACTGGTTGGTCGAGAGGTAGGCAAGGAAGTGGAAGCCCTCGATCTGGTAAGGACGCAAATTAACATTGAGCGCGGCCGGGATGTCTGGGCGGACTTGCAATTTGAGGGAGCGGGCGCGGGTCGAGATTTTTTCCCAAGCCTTGGCATCGAAAACCTCGCGGGCGAGGGGCTCGGCCAACTGGAGCGCGTGCATGCGATGGACTTCGCCGCTGAGGTCGAAAGGATCGAGCCCGATGCGGGAGACGGCCTCCTGCTGCTCGGTGCTGAGATTCATCTTGAGCCGGAGCCAACCGCCCCGATCCATGCGCACAAATTGTCCGCGTGCCTGAACGAGGGCCTTGATTTCGTCCTGGGAAAGATCGAGGCCATCGACCTTGACGACGACTTTGAGGTCGAACCAATCGATCTCCTGATCGACCACCTCGAAGCTCACCTGGGCCTCGATCGGATCGGCGGAAAGGGTGGCCAGTTCGGCGTCGGCGACGATCTCGATTTCCTCAGGCAGCGTCGCGAGCCATTCGGCGTAACGATCCGGGAAATTTTTGGTAACCCGGGCGCGGTAACATCCCAAATTGCCGTCGAAGGTAGGCTGCATCGGCGCGATGTATTGGCCGACCCGACGCTGCAATTTGCGATCATACCGATGCAGGACCTCGGGAGAGGGCTCGGGCTTTTTGATCACTTCCCAGCCCTCGCGTCCGAGCACTTCCTCGCGGGTGCCTCCGGGGTTGCGGGCGATCATGCGCATGATCATTTGCTCGCTTCCGGCCGTGGTGGCCTTGGAGGAAATGCCGAGATCGAAAGTGATTTGGAGCGGCTCCTCGCGGACGCGTTCCTGAAGGGACTCGGGAAGATTCGCTCCCAAACGATGGATGAAAGAAACGCCGGACTCACTTTCGATGATCCCGCGCGGGATGAGCACCCGCGGATCGATCAGGGTTTCTGCCTTGACCCAATGCTCGGGACCGCGGAAGACCCATTCGTCGCTCATGTATAGGCACTCGTCGCCCGGCAGCAGCCGGACGGTGTGGGATACGTCGCGCCCTTCTGCGGTGATGAGTTGCAGCTCGTAGTCGTGCCCTCCCATCGAGTCGGCCCGACAGACCCAGCTGAGCGCACCCTCGGCGATCCGGAAGGGTTGTTCGTCAAGATTCACGATGCGGCCCGCCATTTCCGGCTGGTGAAAAAGGCGGTTGAGCAGGCGGCAGTGCTCGATCCGGTCGAGCCGGAGAGCGCCATCGTTGCTTTCGTCTTCAGCGGACGCGTGGAGGAATTTGCTCCAAAGGATCTCGGAGGCCGCGTCCATCCGCAAACCGCCATGGGTGTAGCGATCCTGCAGGCGGGTGAAAGCTTCGGCATCGGTGATGCGCTCGAAATTGGATTCACCCTCACTGCGGATCATGAGGCGAGCCTCGCGGGTGCTGATGCGGAGGCGGAACTCGACCGCACTAACTGATTCCTCCGGCGGACGTTTTTCAAAAATCTCGACCTGATAGCGCCACTCGCTCTCTTCCCGGCGGCGCTCCCAGTCCGCCATGCGATGCTCGGTGGCCTCCTGATCGGTGATGACTTCGAGAAAGGCCGGGTAGTCAAAATTCCCTTTGCGAAAGGCGTGGGCCACGTAGTTCCAATACTCGACGATGTCGGTCGGGGGACTCGGCCAGAGGATGATCGGATCAAAGCTCTCGACCGGCCAGCGAGGCTGGAGGCGCACCAGATCGGAATCAAATACTTCGCGCTCTAACTCAAAGCGACGATAACGCCGCTCGATTTTGCCGAGGTATTCATCCTCTTCACCGGTGAGGGCGCGACCCAGTTTGTCCTCGATGACTTCGGTGAGTGATTTCTGCCCGATCTCATTGGGGGCCTCGGGCAATTCCCCTTTGCGGGCGATCTTCTCAAGCATGGTCGCGTAGAGAGCGGCCCGGCCGGAGTCGCTCTTTTCATCCGCCTGACCGGTCCACTCATTGCCCTGCAATTGAATGCGAACGCGGCAAGCCCATGGCCCGTCCTCGACCCGTCCCTGAATGAGGAGATGATTTCCGAAAATCTGAGTTACCCCGCCCTCGTCGTGGAGGCGCTGCCCTTCTTTTTTTTCGTTCTCGGAGAATGCGTTCAGAAAATCGAGCGTCGCGCGATCTACGTTCATACAGGGGGGAAAGAGAGGAGGAGGCGGAAGCGCCGGGGTTTCAGAAGGGCCGGTAACTTGGCCCAGAGTGAGGGGGGCGTCAACCTTGGCGCGTCTGATACGATCAGCAGGCCACAGTCACTGCGACACCCCACAAAAAAACCTCCGGGGAGAGACCCACGGAGGTTTGTTCGTGAAGGCGATCAGTGGTCACTCACCCGGCTCAGGCCCGGCGGTAATGTTGCAGCATGATCTCTTCGTTGAGACGAAGCTTTGACTGGACTTCCTTGACCACGTTCGTGTCGGCTTGGAAATGGAACTGCACGAAGTAACCGTGGGTCTGCTTGGCGTGGTTCGGATAGGTGAAAGCCTTGCGACCGATCCGGTCGATTTGCTCCAGCTTGGCTCCGTTGGATTCCAGTTCTTTGGAGATGCCGGTGACGAGAGACTCGATGCCCTCTTCTTTGGTCTGGAGATTAAGGATATAGACTCCTTCGTATTTGCGTTTCATGTTGCGATCTTCGGTCTGTTTGGGATAAGGGAACATCTCACCAGCTTGGTCGGGACGAAGCGCCGCCCGTGACCGGAGAGAATCAATCAGCCCGACGATTGAAGCGATTCATGGCCGCTGCGAGACCGTCGGAGAGCACGCAATTTACTCCATCTGCGGCAATCGCGAGCATTTTTTCCGCTTCAGGCCATTCCTCGGGGGAAAAACGCCCCAAAACATGCTCGACCAGACCTCCTTCATGTCCTGCATCGCGACTTTCCCCGATGCCCATGCGCAAGCGGGCGAAGGACTCCGTCGCAAGGGCGGCGAGCATGGACTTGATGCCGTTGTGACCTCCGGCCGAACCTTCCGCGCGGAAACGAAGCCGACCGAATGGGAGGGCGATGTCGTCATAGACCACGAGGATTTGGTTGGGGTGGAGCCCTCGTGAGCGAGCGATCCGGGCCACTGCCGTGCCGCTGAGATTCATGTAGGTAAGCGGTTTGGCCCAACAGACCCCTGCCCCATCAACGGCGATTTTGGCTTTGAGTTTGCTCTCCCGCTGCCATTTCACTCCCCTTTGCGAGACCATCAAATCGACCAGCTCGAATCCGATATTGTGCCGGGTGCGCTCGTATTCCGGCCCCGGATTGCCCAATCCGACGACGAGGCGGATGCCTGGGCCGATCTCTGAAGGCGTCACGGGATCGGCGGAAGAAAAGAATCGGTCAAGGAGGCTCACGGCGGTCAATAAGGCCTTTTCTGGCGGGGTTTCAAGCGTGTCATACCCGGCGACGAGCTTTGACTTGTCTTCGAGAGGATGAATTGTTGGCAGGGTCGCCCCTTGTCGTCTAGGTTGAACGCCGCCTCATGAGTGAAATTGGAGAAGTCAGCACCCAGCGACTCAGCATCGCCCGTCCCGGAGCCCCTTTTGTCTTTTGCGATGGTAGTTCGCTCGACCGCGTCGAACTCGCCTACGAAACCTACGGATCGCTCAATGAGGATCGTTCGAACGCGATTCTGTTGTTTCACGCCTTTTCCGGAAGCCATCATGCGGCCGGTTACAACCCCGGTGAACCCGGCCAGGAGCACTGGACCCGCGAATGCGAAGATGGCTGGTGGAATCTCTTCA
>Ga0163144_10031359_pt1 | contig 10137 bp, 2 predicted proteins | sample OliLak19BULKMAT1_FD_123175 | JGI IMG/M metagenome (GOLD analysis project Ga0163144, IMG submission 123175) | Freshwater microbial mat bacterial communities from Lake Vanda, McMurdo Dry Valleys, Antarctica - Oligotrophic Lake LV.19.BULKMAT1 | ecosystem: Environmental > Aquatic > Freshwater > Lake...
GGGACACCCGCCAAGATGCCCTGGAAAATCTTGGTTACGCCTGCCGGCGACGGCGGTTCAGCAGGCCGAGCGCGCCAACGAGCAGCAGGCCGAGGGTGCCGGGTTCCGGTACCACGGCGGAGCCTCCGCCAATGCTGGGTGTTTTGCCACCGCCGGAGCCGCCGCTGAAGGAGGCCAGGCCGCTGGTGAAGGTCACGGTCGCGCCGGCCCCGATGCTCAGTGAACTCAACGTCTGGCTCACGCTACCAAATTTCAGGGTGGTCGTACCGGTCACACTCACCGTCGCATTGCCGCCCGTGCCGAGGGTGCTGTTCACATTGGTCGTGCCGTTGTTGGCGACCAGGTCTTGGAGGGTCGTCAGCGTGCTGCCGACGGCGAAGTTCAGCGTGCCCGCGCCGGTCTTGGTCAGCGTGTTGCCCGCCCCGCCCACGGTTCCGGAGAGCGTGACGGTGTTGCCGTTGGTATTGATCGTCCCGTCGTTAGCGCCCGCGGTCACGGCATTGGCATAGCTGATCGGGCCCGAAGCCTGGAGGGTGCCGCCGTTGAGGGTCACGCTGTTCGCCAAGCTCCCGCCGTCGGGCGACTGGAGCGTGCCCGCGGTGACATTCCACGAGAAATCCGCCGTGGCGCTGGTGCCGTCGGTGTGGGTAAAGGCGATCGCGGCCAGGTTCACGAGGCCATCGCCGATCTTATTCAACGTGGTCGCCCCGGTGCGCTTGGAAAGCAGCGTGATGGCGCTGGTGATGCCGCTGTCGCCATAGGTCGGGGTGAAGACGATGGGCTTCGCGATACTGCCGAGGACCAGGGTGTCGCCAGCGGCGCGGGCGAGCAGGTTCAGGCTCTGGGTGTCGGCCGCCGCATTGGCGTGGATGTTGATGTCGCCGCCCGTGAAGCCAGCAAGGAGCTGGCCGGCCGCCGCCTTGGCTCCGCCGAGCAGCGTGGCGGTCCCGGAGCCAGCGGCACCCAGCGTGCCGAATTGCTGCGTGCCGGTGCCCAACGAACCAAGCAGGAAGCTTTTCCCCTCCGGCAGTGCGTAGGTGCTGCCGCCGGTCAGGAGGTAGCCGAAGCGACCATTCTGGCCGCCCCCCGCCTTGCGAAGAGCGGAAAGGTATCCCGGACCCACCGCGCCGGGGATGAAACTGTTCGCCCCGCTGAAGCGCACGAAGCCTTCGGCACCATTGGTGGCCTGCCCCACCGGAAGATCAGGCAGCCCGACGTTGCCGGTGCCTTGAGCGGTCACCCCGCGGAAACCTGTTGTGCCAAGGGTGATGCCGCCCTGGCCGTTGTTGAAGTTCTGCGCGGCGGTCGCCGTGCCATAGCTATACCCGGAGGCGGTGCCGCTCACCGAGACGGTGCCGGAGAGCACCGTTTCGCTGATCGCGGTGTCGCCCGTGGCATAACCTTGCAGGAACAGGCCCTGCGTGCCCACGAGCCGGCCCGAGAGGGTGGTGGTGTTCGCGGTTCCCGTGCCCAGGCCGTTGCTGAGGCCCCAGGCGACGATGGGAGTGATCGCGAAGTTGTTGATGATGTCGTTGCTGAAGGTGGTCGAGCCGGCGGCGGCGGTGTCAAAATAGATGCCGCCCGGGGTGTTGCCGCCGGTCAGAAAGATGGGGCCGGTGCCCGACGAGGTGTAGCCAGCGACGGCGGGAGCGAACCGCAGGTGCGAGTTGCCGCTGGCGGCATTGCTTCCGGTATCAAACCGGACGCCCCCCGTCCAGGTGCTGTTATCGCCAGTTACGATCGTGGTGTTTTTGCCGTCGGACTGTTTGCCGATGAGGACCATCCCGGCACCGCTCAGGGTGCCAGAGTACGTGGCCGTGGTGGGACTGCCGCCACCCGGCGAGCTGATCGTCATGGCTCCGTTCAACTGGACGTTACCGGCAAAGGACAGCGCTCCGTTGGCGTTGGCGTTCATGTTTCCCCCGGCCGCACCGACGTTGATGCTCGTCGTGGCAGGGAAGGCTCCAGGGGCGGCAAACTGCACAGTGCCACCCATCAGATTGATGGTGCGGGTGGTGCCCGTAGGCAGGGCGCCCGCGGCATTGACGATGATGGTCCCACCGAGAGCATAGACATCGCCGATGGCGTTGCCGGTGCTGGAAAGGGTCAGCGTGCCGCCACCAAGTTTGGTCAGCGCCAATCCGCCGGTGATTTGTGCCGCGACCGTCAAGGTGTTTTGTTGGACGTTAAAGGTTAAATCCTGGCCGTTGCCGCTGGTGAGCGTGCCCGGACCATTGATGTTCAACGAGTTGGCGGGCGTGTGGAGAATCATGCCGCTGCTGATCGTCAGCGAGTCGCTGCCGGATGCGCCGATGGTCACGGTCCCGTTGTTGGCCGCGCTATTGCGCAGAGAGTTGATCGCCAGCGTCCCGGAAGTCGTTCCAATGAGGGCGGTGTTGATGGAGGAAGAGATATTCTGCCCGGCGGTCCACGATCCCGCCGCGCTTTGGAAGGTATAGCTCGGAGCGACAATCGCGCCGGAGTTCGCCGCGACAAAGTCGCTGCTGTTGATGAAGGCGCCGGCCAGGAGTCCGCCGATCACGTTCGGAGAACCGGTCGGGGCATTGGTAAAGTTGATCAAGCCGTTATTGACCACATACGTGAGCGCAGTGGCGGCGTTGGCCGCGGAGGTCGCCTGGCTCAAAACAAGGGCACCCGTGCCGCTGGTGTAACTCACCACCCTAGTACCCAGCGCAAGCCCGGTGCCCGTGATGGGCATCCCAGCATAGACATTGGTCAACCCGGTGGGGATCGTCACCGTCGTGACGCCGCCGCTAAAGGCGGTGGGAGTCGCGGTCGTCGTCGGAAGCGTAAAGTTCAACACGCTGCCGGTGCTCCGAGAATAGACCGATGCACTGGCTGCGCTGAAGGTCAGGTTCAGCGCGCCTGCCGCCGTGTTGGCAGTGCTGATGGTGCTGCTGCCGGTGGAAAGCGCGAGGCTGTTCAGGGTTTGGGCGTGGGTACCGGCCGCCGGGAAAGCCATCCGAAAGGTACCGCCACCATCCGTGCCACCAAGCGTGAGATTGACTGCTGAAGCTATCCGATTCGTGATTGCATTGTTGTTTGCGGCCGTGCCGTCGCCGTCCTGAAAGATGCCGCCGCTTCTTACAACGATCGTGCTGATGTTGGCGAGCGCACCCGTTGTCCCAAGCAATTGGAGCGTGCCCCCGCGCGACACAGTGGTCGTGCCCGTCGTGCCGGTTGTATTGGAAAAATTCAGCGTCGGCCCGGTGGTGCCGGTGCCCATGAGGCTGTTGTTGACTACGCCCGCGACCGTCGTAGTGCCGCTAAAACTTTGGGCGTTGTTGAACGCGAGGGTGTTACTGGCGACACCGTAGGCCCCCGGCGCGATGGCCCCCGCGCGAACGTCAAGATCATTGGCCCCGAACAGCCAATTCGTTGCGCTCACGGTGAAACTTCCCGCGGGGGAAAATTTGTAAGTGCTGCCAAACGGAGTGAGCGTCGTTGCAGCAGAAATCGTGACGCCGGTACCGCCCACGCGGATGTCCTTGTTAATGCCCGTGGCGCTCAGGTCGATGTTGCTGCCACTGATATTGTCCAATGACAGGATGGAGTCGGCATTCAGAGTGAACTTCGCGATGTTACCGGTGAGTGTGCCGATGGCATCGACACCGAACGTCGTGCCGGCGGTAACAGTGACACCACCGGCGGCGAGGCCCGCGAGGCTGTTGGCGTTGAACGATACGCGCCCGCGTCCACCGCTGGTGGCTAGGGTGATGGTGCCGCTGTAGGCGCTGGCCGAAGTCGGCGCTAGGACGATGCTGCTGGTGTTGGACGTAACGCCGCCGACGCGGAGGGTCAGGGAGCTTGAGCCGGTGATGGCCCCGGCAAAGGTAACGATCTGGGCGTTTCCCGTGGAGAAGCTTTCGATCGTTCCGCCGCTGGCACCGGCGCTGATGTTGTCGTTCCACGTGCTGTTGTTGTTGGCGCTATTCTGATTGCGGATGGTCCCGCCGTTGAGAGTGATCGTGCCGCCGCCCGCTTTGATGCTGGCGGTGTTTCCGCCGTCGATCGCCAGAGTCCCGCTGTTAATGGCGATGCCGGAGATGCCCGTTGTCGCCTGGGTCACGCTGACAACCCCCGTCGGCGCAAGGTTGACCGTCAGCGCTTGACCGCCGGTGACCGTTCCGAGCGAACCGGCGGAGCCCTGACCGATGGCCCCGCTGACACCGGCGTTGCCTGTGCCGGCGAGGGTCAGATTGGCATTGAGCGTCAGCCCACTGGAAAAGGTGATATTGCCACCGCCGGATTGGTTGAAGGCGAGGGTGCGTGCCGAGGCTGCCACGCTGCTCAGCGTCGTCGCGGCGGCGAAGGTCGTCGTGCTGCCCGAGGAGGAAGCACCGCCAAAGGCCATGGTACCGGTGAAGCTGGGGTAGGCAGTGGTGAGCGCCGTGGTTTGATTGCCGGTCACGAACAGGACCCCGGCGGTGGGCAACGTGGCCGTTGCGGTACTCAGCGTCAGCGTCTTATTGCCCGAATTGAGGGTGGCTCCGGAATTAAAGACCATGGCGTTGGTCATGGTATTTCCCAAGGCAGGATTGTAGGCAAAAGTGCCGCCATTGCCCACGGTGATGGCATTGGTGGGGTTGAGATCAGCGCCCTGGTTACCGTAGGTCAGAGTGCCACCGTAATTGATGGCAATGGCACCAGACCCGAGGGCGTTTTGCATTTGCGTCGAGGAGGCTCCATTGAGCTGCACGCGGCCACCCGCGGAACCCGAAGCGACGCTTTCACCAATGGAAAGTGCTCCGAAGGTGCTGGCCACACCGGCGTTGGTGATGGTCACCGTGCCGACCGCGGCCCCGGTTCCATTGTTAAAGCCCTTGATGGTCAGGCTCGGGGTGCTCGCACCGGTGATCGGGCCGGTCAGGGTCAGGTTGTTCGTGCCAGCGTGATTCGTGTGGATGGTGGTGGCACCGCTGACTGTGATGCTCCCCGCCGAAGGGGTGGTTATGGCCGTGGGGTTAAAGGTTAGGGAATTGCCCGGGTTGACGATACTCGCGATGATCACGGTGCCGCTGAGGACGAGGCTGTTGTGGAGGGTCTGGCTGTTGCTGGTTTCCGCCAGCCAGCCGCCATTCAAGGTGATCGTGCCGGTGCCAAAGGGACTGTTTAGGACCTGATTGCCCCCGGTAAGGGTGCTGCTCGCGGCGAAGCTGGTGATCCCCGAGTTCATGGTGTAGCCGCCGGTCCAGGTGGAGGCCTTGTCAGCCAAATCCATCGTGCCGGTGCCGCTGTAAATGAGGCCGGGGTTGCCTGTGCCTGCACTGATCAACGCGCTGGCGGTCACGTTGTTGGTGCCATTGATGGTCAGGTTATGCGCTGTGCCGCCGGTATCCTTGACGGTGCCGCTGATGGCGAGGGCGCGCGTGGCGGTGCCGCTGACGGTCAGAGTGCGGTTGCCATTGTTGAGATCAAGACCACCACTCCAAGTGGCAAAGGTGCCGGTGCCGGCGGTGGAGTTCAAATTGACGGTGGACGCGGCGTTCAGCGTGACCAGACCCGAAATCGCATGCACTGAATTGGTGACGACGTTGGTGTAGGTGATGACCGCGCCGCTGTTCAACGAAACCGGCCCGCTCAAGGTGAATGTACTGGAGGTGGGATTGCCCGCCGAACTGATCGTGGTGGAGCCGCCGACGACCACACTGTTGCCGATGGTTTGGGTAGCATCGGTGCGCAAAATGCCGCCGTTCAGAGTCAGCGAGCCTACGCCGAGGGGTCCGCTCGTGGGTGGCGGGCCGCCGGTGGAGCTACTCGCGATACGCAAAGTACCACTGGTGAGAAGGGTGCCGCCGGCGTAAGTGCCGCTTCCACCATTGAAGGTGAACATTCCACCCGTCGTGGAGTTAACAACCACCCTCGGGCTGTTGGCACCAGCCTTGAACGACCCGATGAGGCTGTTGACGTTCGATCCGGCCAGGATCAGGTCCAGCCCCGGAGCAGTCGCCTCAAGAAGGCCCGGGGAGCTGAATTGAAACACACCCGATCCGCTGCCATCGATCGTAACGGTGCGGCTGGCCCCGCCGAGGTTGATCGTGCCCGTGGCGTTCGTGAAGAGCGAAATCGGCCCAGTGGAGTTCATCAAGACCGCCAGGTTTCCATTCAGGTTGATGGTACTGCCGGCGGTGCCGAACTGCGCGGAACCGGTGTTATTTGCCGTGATTGCAGTGTCGCTGTTGAAGCTCACCGTGCCCGTGAAGTTGCGCGCCGAGGTGCCGGCCCCGCCGACCGTGGTCACGCCATCATTCGAGAAAACCAGTGTCGGACTTCCGGAAATGGTCGTCGTGCCGGAAAAGGTCAAGGCCCGCCCGCTGCCGTTGGAGGCGGCGAAGGTACTCGTGCCCCCGGTGATGGCCAGGGCGTTGGCGAGCGAGCGATCAGCGCCGCTACCTGGGCGGATCGTGCCGCCGTTCATGGTCACGGTGCCGGTGCCCAATGGACCATTGGTGACGGTGCCCGTGGTATCAATGGTCACTTCGGCGATGCTGTTGGTGAGCGTCACCCCGCCGTTGAAGGTGCTGGCGCTGCCAAATTTAAATAATGCGGACGGGGCTCCATTGACAATCAGGCCCGGAGTATTGGCACCGGAAGTGATCAAACCGATGTTGTTGTTGGTCCCGGTGCCGGTCAGGGTGATCGTCTGGCTGGCGGCGCTGCCGACCAGCGAACCGGAAATGTTAACTGCGGTCGCACCGTTGTTGAGCGAGATGGTCCGATTGTCGCTGGCCACAGCGCCAGGCACGGTGAACCCGCCGCTGAAGGTGACCGCCGAGGGAGTGGCACCGAGATTGACCGTAAATCCGGTGGTCAGGACACTCGAACCGGTGGAGAAGGTCACGCCGTTGTTGTTGGTATTGGAAATGACAGCATTGCTGTCGAACGTCGTCGTGCCGGTAAAGGCCATCGTGTAGCCGCTGAAGCTGGAGTCCCCCAGCGCCACCGTGCCATTGATTGTCGTGGCATTGGCGAACGTGCGATCTCCGCCGCCACCGGCCGCCGAACTGGCGAGAGTCCCACCCGATAGGACGAGTGGGCCGGCCGCGAACGCCGTATTGCCACCGGCCCGGATCTTTCCGCTGACGAGGGTGGTGCCGCCGGGGTGGGTGCTGCCATTGGCAAAGGTGTAGGTGCCCGTGCCATTGACTTCGATGAGCGGGCTGTTATCCGCGCCAGCGCTCAGCGGCCCGACCGTGATATTCGTGCCGGAGCCGGACAGCACCAGCTTCGTGCCAGCGCCGACACTGTCGTTGATGGCCCCGCTCAGGTTCACCGCATTGGCCGCGGTATCGAAAGTCAGCGTGCGGTTGCTGCCATTGAGATTGATGCCGCCGCTTGTAGTGAATTTTCCGGTCCCATTGACCGTGAGGTTCCCCCCGAGGGTCAGGGTGCTGGTGGTGAAACTCGTGGTCGAGGTATTGACGGTGAGGATGCGATTCCCCGTCGTCGAGACGGCACCGGTGAAGGTGTTATTCCCGGTCGCGCCGGCCGCATCGAGTGTGGAGTCGCCGGTGATGCTGAGTGCATTGGCCAGTGTGCGGGTCGTGGCGGCGGTGCTGTTGCGGAGCGTGCCACCGTTCAGGTCGAGGGTGCCGGTGCCGAAAATAGCTCCGGTACTGGCGTTGATGACGGTGCTGCCCGTGGCGATTTTTGCACCTGCCGCAGCGGTGCCAGCGGCGTTCAACGTGAACGACCCGCTGTTGAAAGTGAGCAGGCCGGTGTAGGTGAGCTGGCTTTTCACATCCACCGAGGTGCTGGAGTTATTGATCCAGTTCTGCGCCGCATTGATGACCACGAACCCCGAGGCGGTGCCCAGCGTCACGGTGCCGAAGCCGCTTTGCACGAAGAGGCCGACGGTGCCGAGACTGCCGGCCGCACCGGAACTGAAGTTGGAAGCCTCGTAATTGGCCGTGCCATCCAGCGTGAGGGTCTGGCTGCCCGAGTTCACCTGCACGTTGCCGCTCTGCCCATTGCCAAAGGTGAGACTGTTGATGGTGAAGGGCGCGTTGATAACGCCGGTCGTCAGCCGTGCTCCCCCGGTGGAATAGAAGACCACCTCGTCGCCGATCGTGGGAATGGCCCCGGGGTCGGAGAGGCTATCAACCCCGGTCGTGCCCCAGTTTTCGAGGGTGTCCCAGTTGTCATTGGAGCCAGCGCCGTCCCAATAGAGCACGGCGGCCTGGGCGTGGAGGGCGGCGAGGATGCTGCCGGCGAGGATGAAGCGGAGGGTTTTGGTGGGGGTTTTCATAGGGATGGAGTCGCGAGAGCGGAGCGGTGGGTTTCTGAGTGGAGGACTGCAGAGGGGGTGGAGGGAGGGATGAGAGTGATGGTACTCTTTATCTTCCGGTGTGCCACAACAAGTTTAAAATGCAAACAAAAAATCGCAAAGAAAATGGCGGGAAGGTTTATTTCCACGCTTTTTCCGCTGTTGCGGACCAGATATTCCCCACGGCCAGAGAGCGTTGGGGTGTTCGTTTTTCCACCCGGCGGCATATTGGGTAGGATGGAAAAGCCCCCTTCCCGACGCCAAACTCCTCAGGCTTTGCCTTTCATGAAACCGATCCTTCTCACCCTCCTGTTCGCCGCCGCACTATCGGTGCTGCACGCTGCGCCGCCTCCCGGCTGGACCGCGCAAACTTTGGGCAACCCCACGACGGCCGGCGGCGTGACATTTACCCAGGCGACGGGAGCGATCGAGATTATGGCCCCCGGTCATTCCATCGTCAGCACGAGCGACAAGTTTCAGTTCATCTACCAGGCGCTCACGGGCGACGGCGAGATCGTGGCGCGGGTCGTGAGCGAGACGCTGCCCGCGAACTATCCGCACGCGGGGCTGATGCTGCGCAACTCGCTGGCCGCGAACAGCGCGAACATCGAGGTCTTTGCCACGCGGCATATCGGCATCGGGTTCCAACGGCGCGCGACCGACGGCGCGACGACCAGCGGCAACAGCACGCATGGCAGCCGGACCCCGCCGGTCTGGCTGAAGCTCGCGCGCGTGGGGCAGCGGGTCACCGCCTACACGTCGCTCGATGGCGTGGTGTGGAGCATGCAGGATTACGTGTCCGATCCGACGCTCCCCGCCACGCTTTACGCCGGCCTGTCCGCGAGCAGCACGAACGCGGGCGGCGGCTCGGTGATGACCTACGATCAGCTCTTGCTGCGTTCCGCGGGCGCGGTCATCGCGGACGCGACGGTGAGTGTCATCGGCTCGGCGAGCACCATCGGCGCGGCCACCGCGATCACGGGTCAGGCGGGCGCGTATGTGCTGAGTTCCAATGGCGGGAATCTCGGCGGGAGCACGCCGGGGTTGCTGTTCGTCCATGTGCCCTTTGCCGGAGACGGGGAAATGCGGGCGCGGGTGACGGGGATGAGCATGCTGGGGGGAAATTCGAACATCGGACTGATGGTGCGCGACTCCCTCGCCGCCGATGCGCTTTACGGCTCGGTCGCGCTTTCCACGACGGGCCTGAAGCGGCAGCACATCACTTCGGTCGGCGGCAATGCCAGCTTTGCGTATGGCGCGGCGGCGCCCGCGGTCTGGCTGAAACTGAAGCGCCATGGCGCGGTGTTCGCCGCCTTCTCCTCGACCGATGGCCTCGCCTGGACGGCGCTCGGAAAACCGTTCGCTGTGGGCCTGGGGCCGCAGGTGCTCTTCGGCCTCACGCTGGTCGGCGGGGGAAGCAGCAACGCTTTTGTCCAGACGACCGTGGAGCAATTCCTGGCGCGGGGTGGATTTCGCGAGGTAGCTCATGGCCCCGGCGTCGAGCACGCGGGCCACGTCCTCCTCGGTGTCGTCGATGGAAAGGAGGATGACGCGCGCGCCGGGGAATTCGGCGCGCAGCAGGGCGATGACTTCGCTGCCGTGGGCACCGGGCAGGCCGCCAGCCCCATTCCTCCCTTGGAAACGATGAAAGCCGGGCGGTGCGCACCGCCCGGCTTTCGACCACTCTGAGGGCCCAGAGCCACCACTACGAGACTCCGAACCAACCCGGAGAATCCAAAGCCACCATGAAGTAGCTCTGAATCCCCATCCCCAGGGACACCCGCCAAGATGCCCTGGAAAATCTTGGTTACGCCTGCCGGCGACGGCGGTTCAGCAGGCCGAGCGCGCCA
>Ga0163144_10031360_pt1 | contig 10137 bp, 7 predicted proteins | sample OliLak19BULKMAT1_FD_123175 | JGI IMG/M metagenome (GOLD analysis project Ga0163144, IMG submission 123175) | Freshwater microbial mat bacterial communities from Lake Vanda, McMurdo Dry Valleys, Antarctica - Oligotrophic Lake LV.19.BULKMAT1 | ecosystem: Environmental > Aquatic > Freshwater > Lake...
ATTCGGATGCCTGAGCAGCCTGGGACAGAGCAGCCTGACAGCACGCAGCCTGGGACACTACCCTTGTCAGATTTGCCTACAAGCCTATACCACAAACACTGGCAGCTAAACCGCAGCACACAACCGAAACTGCCGGTATGACTCTGCGGGGGAACAGTGTCGCATCGCTACACCCCAGAGCTAAAAGACGAATTCGATGAACTGCCTTCCCCGCTGCGTGCGTAGATCTTGGCTCTGCGGCTGGGATAGTTATTTGCAAAAATCCGTTGAACACCGAAAACTTGGGTTGAGCGCTAGATTGCTGAGCCCGCGTTGCGATCAACTTATACCGCGTTGGCGATAAATTCATGACCCGGCGGCACGAAAAAAATGCTCAGCCAATAGCTGCAATCACAAAAAACAACTCGCAAAAAACTGTAGCACGCTAAGGCATATTTTATGTTCGAGGTTTTTGATGGAGTGTTAAACATGGGCTAGGATTAGTCTGAGAATGGCCTAGGATTGGGCTTAATTGGGGTGCGTGTCCCGCGCTGATGCGTATCCAAGAAGGCCGCCCACGGGGGCGGCCTTCAGATTCCAGACTCGGAATTAATTTACCAGGATTTGCGGCGCCTGGAATTCGAAACCGTTGGAAAAAATGCGATCGGACCCCGACAGCGATGTCGTCCAGGTGCCGCGACCATTGGTTCCGACTGCGAGAATACCCGCGCCAACACTGATCTTGACGCGGCTCACCCCGGCATTCGGAAAGTTGGTGAACTTCTCCCAGGTCGCTCCGCCATTTAGGCTTGTGTAGAGGCCAACGTCGGTACCCGCGTACACCACGCTGGCATTCATTGGATTGATGGCGATCGAATTGACCGGAATATCCGGCAGTGCACCAGGCGCGCGTGCGGTTCCCGAATTGGACCAGCTCGCACCACCGTCGATGGACTTGAAAATGTGACCCGCCGGGGCAGCAGCGCTAAAACCTGAGAACGACACATAGACAACGTTGTGGTCGGTCGGTGAGACGGCGATCGAGGTAATATAACGACCGGGTAGCGCAGCCGTCGTGCTGTTCGTCCAGGTAACACCGCCATCGATGCTGCGCTCGATTCGACCTTCTGCCGTTCCCGCCCAGACGTGCGTGGAGGTGGTCGGTGCCACGGCCAATGCGGTGACATTTCCGGTTCCGCCGGATAGCGATGCGGGTGTCCACGATGTGCCGCCGTTGACAGTCTTGTAGACCCGCGAGGTACCGGCATACAGCGTCGTCGATGTGGTTGGATCCGTGATGATTGGCGAGATGAATTCGCCGGTGTCGGTGCCGGTCGCGATGCTCACGTTGGTTGCAAAGGCATCGGCGCCACTATTAGCAGTTTTCCTGATGTTGAATGTTCCACCGCCACTGGTGAAATTGAACGAGCAATACATGGTCGCTGGCGTGGTCTTGTCAATCAGCGCGTAGCCGCCGTCACCACCACAGTATTCCACCCAAGTGTCGCTACTGGTCCGGAACAACGAGCCGTTGTCCTGGTTGCCGCTGAAGATGATGTTGGGGTTAGTTGGATGCGGATCGATGTCAAAATGCTGGAGCGACCCGACGTTGTTGCTGATCGCCAAGAAACCGACGTTGGCAGCGGTCGCGTTGTCCGCATCACTTGCACGATAGATGCCGCCGTCGTTGAGATCAAACATCACCTTGCCGGTCGCATCAGTGGGATCGAATATAGCCAGGTGATGGTCGACGTGGATGGAACCGCCGCCGCTAGCGGTTCCGGGCTGGTCAAACGTCGATCCGCCGTCCAGCGTACGGAACAATCCGATGCCACCGAAGTAAACAACGTTCGGATTCACCGGTGAGACTTCGATGTAGTTGTCGTAGAAGCACTGCCCGGCGCAATAATCGAGCGCAAGCGTGGTGAAGGTCGCGCCAGCGTCCGTGGACTTGTAGAGCACGGTCGCGTCGGCTCCATTCTTGCCGCCTGCATAGATAATGTTCCGGTTCGCTGCACTGCCAGAACCGATTCCTACGTTTAGGCGCTTGAAGTTGTTCGGGTCGGCCGGCATCGTCAGCTTGGCTGGGAAAGTTGCACCGCCGTCGGTCGATTTATACAGGCCATCGGCGTTGCCGCCGATCCCCGTGAGCGACGCGTACTGCACGGCAAAGTCGCCTGGGGTCGCACGCAACGATTCACAGAATCCGTTCTTCACCTGGGTGAATGTCACTCCCGCATCTGTCGAGCGGTAAAGGCCCGAGACAGGTGCCGCAATTCCGCCGCCTGGAGTGTTCTGTCCTGCAGTCACGCAAACAACGATGTTCGACGCATTGGCTGGATCGACAAGCACTGCGGGGATGGCCGCACGCTCGAAGATGGACGACCCGGCGAGCTTGCTGAAGGTGGCGCCCGCATCGGTCGTGCGAAAAATTCCGGCGCTGTAGTAGAAGCCGTTCGGCCCTTCCCCGGTACCCACCAAAAACGTGTTGTTGGTTGCATCCGAGCTAACCCACTCGAGCGCGCCTATCGACAACGAATCGAGCTTGTCCGTCAGCGCCGTCCACGAAGTTCCACCGTTGGTTGACTTCCAGATGCCGCCCGTAGCTGTGCCAAGATAAAGGGTGCTGGAATTGGTCGGATTGACCAGCAGCGAGCGAGCGCGTCCGCTCATCTTGCCCCACGTTGGTTCGATCGTTGAAGTGAATCCCTTCGGACCGACCTCGGTGAAGACGGCTGAGATGTTTTTGGGGCCGGCCTCACTTTGTTTCATCGCTGCCAGCCGCGCACCGGCAGGGATGGCGTTGAACGGATAGGCGCGCTGCTTCCAGAAGAACTCCCAGCGAGCGCTTAGCGCTTCACGCGCCGGCTTTGTTTCCCATTGCGTATCGCTGCGCTGGGAGAACTCAAGTGATTGGGCGCGTTGTATCGACGATTGCGTCGCGCAAGTAGAGAGTGACATTGCGACAGTCACGCACGCAAAGACAGAAATCGCACATCGAAGCGCGCGCATATTGGTATTCATGGGGTTCCCTTTCTGAGTCGAATTGAACATCGAGAATTTGCGCAAAGGATAGAAAATCCAAGCCACTTTTTAATCTACTCTTTGGCAAGTTTACGCTGCAGATTGGCGCAGTCAAGGGCGCGCATTAGCTTGCTGGCCCGGCCGGTGACGGTCACTTTTGTGGGCGAAATGCGCTTGCGGAAGCGAGTGGCACCGCACCAGTCGCTCGGGCTCTCGCGTTACGTTTTCGCGGTTTTGCGGACGTGTGTCGCAAACAATGCATGACATCCAGTGCGCCAGGATCAAGCTGGCGCAAACAACGCGAGCAACGCAGCACCCTGAGCACCCTGGGACACCCGCCCCTGTAGATTTGAGCACCCTGGGACACCCGCCCTTGTAAGATTTGCCTTACAAGCCTACACCACAAAAACTGGCAGCAAAACCGCAGACCACAAACGAAACTATCGGGATGACCCTGCGGGGGAACAGTGTCGCATCGCTACACCCCAGAGCCAAAAGACGAATTCGATGCACTGCCTTCCCCGCTGTGTGCGCCGATCTTGGCTCTGCGGTTGGGATAGCTATTTGCAAAAGTCGTTTGAACACCGGAAACCGTGGATTGAACGCAAGATTGCCGAGCTCGCTGAGGTTTTTGCGTGTTCGGTGCTGAGCTACGCCGTGATGAGCAACCACTTTCATTTAGTCGTGTCGATGCTGCCCTCAGAAGCCAACGCCTGGAGTGCTCATCAAGTCGCAGAACGCTGGTGTCGACTATTTCCAAAGAAGAAACCTGAGGAACATCAAGCCAAGATTTAGGCAATTGCGGCCAATGCCGCCAACGTTGCGATCTATCGCCAGCGCGTGCAAGATTTAAGCTGGCTGATGAAAATGATTGCCGAACCGATCACGCGGCGCGCGAATGCCGAGGACAAAACCAACGGGCGGTTTTGGCAAGGTTTGAGCCGACGTTTTGGCGCCGCTGGCGCAAGGCGGCTCAAACGCCCGAGGCAAGGAGCCGAGGTCCGGGTTGCTTAGTGAGCGCAGGACGCGCGAACTTAGCAATGGCTTTGGCGCTAAATAGTTTCGGGTGATTGGCGAGCTGGAAGACATGATTGAAAAAGCGCTAGATATCAAACAGCGCACACTGTTTGGAATAGTGCTGGCTAGGCGTTTGGCGAAGGGCTGAGTTGATAACATAGGGGATTTTTTTGGCGCGCTGTGCGGCTGGTTGTGTTGTTCCCGCGTTGCGGAACTGAAGATTGGGTTATTAGGAACTTAGCGAAAAATGATCTGTGAAGGGTCGCTTTAGGTCTAACCGCCAAATCGGGGTAACCAGCGTCATCGTTGCTGTTGCACTCGCCCCAAAGGGGCAGACCAAGGTAGCCCAGGGCACCGCCCTGGGTATAGGATACCCAAAAGATGTTGAGCCCTGAAGGGGCGATCTAAGGCTGCTAATTAAAGAATGGCCCATATTGCTGGACGTTTGAGCTGCCCTTTCAGGGCTCTTAAAATTAATGGGACACTAACCCAGGGCGTTGCCCTTGGCGCTTTTTCACTCGCTCCAACGGGCCAGCCCAAGGTAGTAAAAGCCGCAGCGCAGCCGCTAAAGCCGCTGCTGGGCTGCCAAAGTTACAGCTTGCCGATATTAACGGACGGCGAATACATCAATTTGGTCGACTACACGGGGCGGCAGGTTTATCCCGGCAAGCGCGGCACGCTCAAAGGGGTCAGAGCCCAAAGCACTAGATAAGCTCGGTTTGAATCCGGAGCACTGGGCGAGTCGATTTCAAGGATTTTGTTTCGCGATAGAGTTTTGGCGTCAATGGCGCCAGCTAGCCGAGCGCCCGACCAGGGATGCCAAAGGCCGGGCTGCTTAGAAGCATAGGAAGCGCGAACCCAGCAAGGCGCACTGATCCCGAGTAGTTTCGATGCCGCGATCTGCGTTAACTCCAAGCGCTAATGCCACTTGCGAATTTTTCCAGCCCATTCTGATCGCAATAGCAACACCGCCGCCTCATGTTTGGGAAATTCTAAGTCAAAAAAAACGTTCTGCGCACTCATCACAACTCCTCAATACTTCGATAACGTTGGGCAGCTAGCGCAGGGTCCAATTGCGCCGTTTGCTGGGTTTTTTTCTGAAAGGCGTGCAACACAGAAACCGCCGCTTTGAACTTCGCTACATAGATGATGCGAAATGCACCGCTCTGATCCCTCACGCGAATTTCATACGCACCCGATCTGACCGCGGTCAAGGGTTTGAAATCTTGAGGCGCACCGCCTTCCTGCACCAGATGCAGCGCTTGACCGACCTGAGAACGCGTGTTGCTTGGGAACGTCAACAAATCCCTCGCGAACTGCCTAGAAATTTGACTGGCTTCATCGCGCATATCTACGACTATTCGCAACGAACTCAAACTATGAAAGCCTGGGCATGGGAGCCGAGAAACCTGGCGGGCCGCGCAGGACTCCCGCTCCTGTCAGATAGGAAATTAGCGAAATGGGGCGTGAAGGATGGATTTTGGCCGAATAGCCAGTCCGGGGTGACCAGTTTCGATTTTGGTTTTAGCTCGGCATCGTTGTAGATGTTTACATGGGTTTATAAAACGGATTGCGCACGCCGTTTTTCCAACGCGAATCATCTAGCTGTGGAATGTCGCTGAAGTCAATTTCGCTGTCTGACATCGCGGCCAGCGCCTTAAATTCGGTCTTCTGTGTTTCACTTAATGGTGGCAGCTTGCTCAGGTCAACCTCATATCGAACGATTTTAGTTTTGCTCATAACGTTTTCATTCTTTTGCTTCTGCGCGGCGTGCTGACATGATGCGAATGAACTCAGTGAACTTGCCTCCGCCTTCCATACGTTACAGCAGCCGCGCTGCGCTGGAAATGACCCGCCTGATTGAAATTTTGGCCGCTTCCACCAAGCTGAACACCCTAAAGGCGAAATTTAACGGCGCTTAAGTCCAGGTTCCTGATGAAATCGCCACACTCCGGCAAACTTTTAAGGAATTGAGCCTGTGGCGCTAATTGACGTATTGCAGCTGGACTTTAGCGTGGGCGGGCCGCTACTGTTGGAGCAGGTGAACCTGCAAATTGAGCCGCGTGAGCGCGTGTGTATCGTCGGGCGCAATGGCGCGGGAAAATCGACTTTGCTGAAATTGATGGCGGGTACGATTGCGCCGGATGATGGTTCGGTGCGGCGCAATGGACGGGTTGCGGTGCTGATGCAGGAAGTGCCGGTTGATATTGAGGGCACGATTGAATCGGTGATCGCGCTCGGCTTGGGGAAGCTAGGCCAGGCGATTACTGAGTTCCACTATTTGAGCCACCATTTGGATAATCCGGCGAATATGGAGCGCTTCACGGAAGTGCAGGCGATTTTGGATCAGGAAAACGGCTGGGCGCTGGAAACCCGGGTGTCGCAAATTTTGAGCCGCTTGGAGCTTGATGGCGAGCGTGAGTTTGCCGGGCTGTCGGGCGGTATGAAGCGGCGGGTTTTACTCGGGCAGGCGCTGGTGAGCGATCCGGATGTTTTGATGCTGGATGAGCCGACTAACCATTTGGATATCGAAGCGATTCAGTGGCTGGAAGATTTTTTGTTGCAGGGTAATTTCAGCACGGTATTCGTGACCCATGACCGCAGCTTTTTGCGCCGACTCGCGACCCTCATTGTTGAAATTGATCGTGGTCAAGTCAGCAGCTGGCCTGGCGATTACGATAATTATTTGCGGCGCCGGGAAGAGCGTCTGCACGCGCAATCGCAGGAAAACGCGCTGTTTGACAAGAAGCTAGCGGCCGAAGAAGTGTGGATTCGCCAAGGTATTAAAGCGCGCCGCACCCGCAATGAAGGCCGCGTACGCGCTTTGGAAGCGCTGCGTGATGAGCGATCACAGCGCCGCAATTTGGCAGGCAATGTGCGCATGGCCGCAGCGGTGGGTGAACTGGGCGGCAAGCGCGTGGTGGAGCTAATTGACGCCAGCTTTGCCTATGGTGATCGCACGATTATCAATTCCTTGAGCACCACGATTTTGCGCGGCGATCGGCTCGGCATTATCGGGCCTAATGGTGCAGGTAAAACCACGCTGCTTAAGCTGTTGCTGGGTGATTTGCAGCCGACATCGGGTGAAGTCAATCAGGGCAGCAATCTGCAAATTACCTATTTCGATCAGCTGCGCGGCGTGCTGGATGACAAGCTTAACGCCATTGAAAATGCGGCTGAAGGCCAGGAGTTTGTTGAGCTCAACGGCAATCGCAAGCATGTGCTGAGCTATCTGCAAGATTTCATGTTCACCCCAGAGCGCGCGCGCGCGCCGATTACTCGGCTATCGGGTGGTGAGCGCAATCGCTTACTGCTGGCAAAGCTGTTCTTAAAACCCGCCAACGTGCTGGTGTTAGATGAGCCCACCAACGATTTAGATGTTGAAACGCTGGACTTGTTAGAAGACCTGCTGGCCGATTACCCCGGCACGGTGATTTTGGTATCGCATGACCGTGATTTTCTGGATAAAGTCGTGACGGCAAGCTTGGTTCTGGAAGGTGATGGGCGCGTGGTTGAAGTGGCCGGCGGCTATTCGGATTGGCTGCGCGAGCGCCCGAAATCGGCGCTGCCTAAAGTGAGCGCACCAACTGCAGAAGCGGCAAAGCCCGCCGCGCAATTTAGCGTGGAGCCTAGCTTGAAAAAGCGCAAGCTCAGCTTCAAGGAAACCCAGGAGCTAAGCCTGCTGCCCGCCAAGCTGGAGCAATTGGAGCATCGGCAAGCCGAGATTGGCCTGCTGCTTGGCAGTTCAAGTCAGCTAAAAAATAGCGCGCAAACCCCGCAGCAGCTCGCGCAAGAGTTAGGCAGCATCACGCGCGAGCTTGAGCTTTGCTATCAGCGTTGGAGTGAGTTGGAGGGTTAATTTCTATATCCAGGGCAATGCCAGTGCCGTGAAGTTTGACGCTGACGGCTTAACGCGAAGCGCGTTACTTCACCACGGACACTGCAAAGTTTGGATGTTCCGGATTGACGATCAGGCGCTGCGTCCTAGGATCGACCATGACATCCATCGCCGCCATTGGGATGCAGCCCATGAGCGGCTCATCGCCGAGTACCAGCGCTTCAGTGGTGTACCAGCGGTTTTCAAAATAGATCGTCACCGGCGCAATAACGGGAACGCTTTTTGCGCTGCCATCGGCCAGCGTTACCACGCGCTGCCGAACCTCGGAGACATCAAAACCAAGCTGCACCGCAACGCCCTGTGGAACACACATAAACAGTGCGCCGGTATCAACCAGCGCTTTAATATCAACGCTTAGCGCACCTGAGTTTTTCTCGTGGCTTAAGCGCAACGCGGCATAGGTCAAACCCATCGGCATGCTCCAAAATAATGATGAAATTTCAGCCAAGCTTATAAAATGCAAAAATGGAAAATCACCGCATGCAAGTCCGGGCTATGTGGCAAAGCTACCAGCGATAGCGCACCGTGTAGCTGATTTTTTGCTCCGCATTGGCCGCGATTTCAATCGGGAAGTCTATCGTTTGGGCGTCTTGCTTGACGTGTTTGACGCTGGCGCCGGTAATTTCCCAGCCGCTCCAGCGGTATAGATATTCCCGCACGCTGACTTTAACGGCGGTGTTTTTACGATTGCGCACGTTGATCTCGAAGCTTTCGGTCAGCACTTTGCCGGCGCTGTCGAGCTGGTAGTCGGTTTGCTTGCGATCACCGACGACATCAAAAGCGTCGCCTAATTTGACGCGTATGGTTTCATTTTTTGGCGTGTGTTCGATCAGATCTTCGCCGATAAACTCCAACGCGCCATCCGGCCCTGCCTGGCTGACGCGAATTCTACCTTTCGGCAATGGCACGCCTAGACCAATCGCGGCTTTGTTCTCAAACGATAGATAGGCGCTGACTTTACCTTTGCTTTCGCTAGCCAGGCCTTGATCTAAATTGGCACCGCCATAAAACATGGTTCGGCTGACGTTTTCAGCGGTAAATATCAGCTCGCGCACGGCGGGAATAGCCACTTTGGTGGGAAACAGCTCCAGCTGTTTGGTAGAATTATCCGGCAAATCGCTGCGCCGTCCGAGCGTGTAAAGGTGGTACTCAAACAGACTGGATTCCTGAAAAGCATCAGCCGGCATCGCGTCGGCAGTGCGCACCTCGGATTTCATCATGACCATCTCGGGCTGAGCTACCGGCGCGCGATTGACAGCGCCTGCCACCAGTTTAATTTTGCTTTGCGGGTAGCTGGCACCGGATTGATTAACCAAACTCACCCAGGCTGAAAGCTGCAGGCTGGGTTTGTTTTCATCGGCAGACAGCACGATGTTGTAATCCGACCACCACGTCATGCCGCGCGTTTGATACGCCACCCGCGCCTTATGCGTGCCGCCTTTTTGGGTGTCAAGTAGCCAAACCAGCGTTGGCTTGGTAATCAGCCCGCCCGGCACGCTCGCGAACGCGACGTTTTCATAGCTTCTAAGCGCCAGCACGCCATCGGAGGTTTGCAGCAGCAGGCCATCGGTGGCGCTCAATAACGTGCCGCTGTGGCTGGTGCGCTCATTGCCGACGGCTTGGGTTACCCGAACTTGCTCACCAATGTAGCGCTGCAGCAGCTTTTGCTGGCTAACCAGATCAAACTGATAGTTTTGCTCCAGCACGCGGGTGCCAGCAGGATCGGTCAGCGAGGTGAACGCCACCGTGGTCGGGTCTATTTGCTGCGCCACATCGCTAAATCGCAGCTCAGCGCGGCCCGCTGTCAAGTCAATGTTGCGGGTGTCCGACACCAGCGCATAGCCGGGAATGGTCGACGCATCGGTCAGCTGCTCAGGCGCAACGCCGCCCGGCGCTGCGGAGGAATAAATCGTGAGTGCGAACTCAGGCGCAGAATTTGCTGCGGGCGATTCAGCATTGACCTCAGTGGACATTGCAGCTCCAAAACTCAGTGAAATTAAAAAGTAAGCGGTGTGGCGATTCATGACGCAGCTCCTTTAGCTAGCGATCCAGCGTAGTCCAATTGGCTTATAAAAACCCAAAAATTTAGCGGGGATTTCAATAGGATTTCACGTCAAGCGCTTATGCCCTTGAATTTTTGACGCGCTGACCCAATCGTTAACAGCTCAGTTATTACACAAAATAAACAGCCAAAATATGTCGACCGAAACCCCTGAAGC
>Ga0163144_10031361_pt1 | contig 10137 bp, 7 predicted proteins | sample OliLak19BULKMAT1_FD_123175 | JGI IMG/M metagenome (GOLD analysis project Ga0163144, IMG submission 123175) | Freshwater microbial mat bacterial communities from Lake Vanda, McMurdo Dry Valleys, Antarctica - Oligotrophic Lake LV.19.BULKMAT1 | ecosystem: Environmental > Aquatic > Freshwater > Lake...
CTCACTCAACAGATTCAAAACTTGGCCTCAGAAAATTCGGGGCTACAAAGCCAGTTAGAATCCGAACAAAAGCGACTAGAAGAACGCGAGAAGAATTGGGAAGAATCGCGAGCTCGACTGGTCGAGAGCTTTAATTCGCTTTCTAAGAATGCTCTCGAGTCGAATAATCAGTCCTTTTTGACCCTGGCTCAAACTCAAATGCAAAAAATGATGGAGCTCTCGCAACAAGACCTGCAGCTTCGCCAAGAACGAATTGCAAACCTAGTTCTCCCCGTGAAAGAAAGTCTGGCTAAAGTAGATGCAAAACTCCAAGACATCGAGAAGGCGAGAAGCTCTTCTGAAACTTCGATGCGCGATCAAGTTCAATTGTTAATGCGATCAAATCAAGATCTTCGCCAAGAGACTCATGGCTTGGTCTCGGCCCTCCGTGCTCCTCAAGCACGAGGTCGGTGGGGAGAGATGCAGCTTCGCCGAGTGGCTGAGATGTCGGGAATGATTGCCTATTGTGACTTTGAACTTCAGTCCTCCGAAAACAACGCCCAAGATCAAAGACTTCGCCCCGACATGGTGGTGCGCTTACCGGGTGGCAAGCAATTGGTAGTCGATGCCAAAACTCCGCTCATCGCTTTTTTAGACGCTATGAATTTACCGCACCCCGATCAACGCCGTGAAAAGTTAAAAGAACATGCCCGCCATATTCGAAAGCATATCGATGACCTGAGCAAAAAGTCTTATTGGCAACAGTTTCAGCCCTCACCCGAGTTTGTCGTTTTATTTTTGCCAGGAGAGCATTTTTTTAGTGCGGCTCTTGAAGCGGATCCAGAATTAATTGAAGCGGGCGTGCAACAAAATGTGATTATCGCAACTCCCACCACTTTGATATCGCTGTTACGGGCGGTCTCTTATGGATGGCAACAAGACCGTCTGACTGACAATGTGAGAAGCGTCGGCAAGATCGGCCAAGAGCTCTATAAACGAGTTTCAGATATGACCGAACACTTTGTAAGACTGGGTAAGAGTCTTTCTCAGTCCGTCGACTCTTATAATAAGGCGATGGGAACTCTCGAGAGCCGGGTTCTAGTTTCGGCTCGAAAGATGAACGAGTTGAATGCACTGACCGCGAATACCGCGATCAGTGATGTTCCGCTCATCGAAGCCCAGGCGCGTGCTCCCGTGATTGATGAGTCCCCCCCGGCTTGATCAAAAGGTTTCTGAAAGGCTGAAGCTACCACTCACGGCCACTTGATAGGCCGAAACTCGCCGCTCAAAAAAGTTAGCGAGTTCTTGCGCATCTTGGAGTTCCATAAAATCAAAAGGATTCTTGGCTCCGTACTGAGCGGGGATTCCTAAAGCGATTAAGCGCTGATCCACGATGAACTGCAAATAAGTGCGCATATCTTTAGAAGAAAGTCCTGCGACTCCGCCCTCTAGAAGATCCACTGCAAAACCCATCTCACATTCAATGGCATCATCCATCATGCCGATAACTCTTTGCTCAAACTCATGGTCCCAAAGATCTGGCTCTTCTTCTTTTACAATTCGGATCACTTCGTAGGCGTAAACAATGTGCGCACTCTCGTCTCGAAACACCCAGTTGGTTCCGGTCGCTAGTCCATTCAACATTCCTTTAGAACGCAGATAATAAACGTAAGCAAAAGCGGCGAAGAAAAATAAACCTTCGATGCAAGCGGCATAGCACACCAAATTCATCAAAAAATCTTTTCGATTCGCTTTAGTCTCTAACTTGTCCAACTTGCTAATGCTGTCCATCCACTTAAAACAAAAATCCGCCTTTTGTTTTAACGACGGAATATTGTGAATGGCCGAGAAGGCCTCGGCGCGCTCTTTGTGGTCGGGAATATAAGTATCTAGCAGCGTCAAATAAAACTGAACGTGTAGCGCTTCTTCGAATAGTTGCCGCGACATATACAAACGCGCTTCGGGCGAATTGATATGTTTGTAGAGATTCAAAACTAAATTGTTTGAAACAATCGAATCTCCAGTCGCAAAAAATGCTACCAGTCTTCGAATCAAATGCCGCTCGGACTTGCTCAGCTTATTGGCCAAGTCTGAAACGTCAGACGAAAAATCGACCTCTTCTACGGTCCACGTGTTTTTAATAGCATTTCGATACATATCGTAAAAATGCGGATACTTCATTGGGCGGAGCGTAAGCTCTAAACCAGGATCTAAAATCATTAACTTCTCCTTAAATTAAAATTGGCAAAACAAACTTTAAACTCGCTCTATTGGCACGACTCACAAGAGTCAGGATTTTCTAAAGAACAGGCTACAGCCTCTGCGTCGGTTACTGCTTTAGTAACTGACGGGACTGGCGCACTCGCTGTTATTTTTGAAATCTTGGTCGCGGGTCGTGAACGCAAATAATACGTTGTCTTAATCCCTTTTTGCCAAGCGTAGTAATACATCGAAGAAAGTTTGCCGATATTCGGGCTCTCAACGAAAAGATTAAGCGACTGACTTTGGTCGATATAAGGTCCGCGAGCTGCAGCCAGGTCTACCAAACACTTCATGGGGATCTCCCAGACGTTCCGATAAATTTGGCGAACATTCTCAGGGATTTCTTCGATGCTTTGGATCGAGCCTTCGTATAGCTTTACTTTGGTGCGAACATCTTCTGTCCAAAGCCCCATATCTTTTAGCTCCTGAACCAAATATCGATTCACTTGCAAAAACTCGCCAGACAAAGTCTCTCGCTTAAACAAATTAGAAATCTGCGGCTCGATGGCTTCGCAAACTCCCACAATCGAGGCAATGGTCGCCGTGGGCGCAATCGCGATCATCAAAGAGTTTCTTAGTCCATGCTTCGCAATCTTTTCTCTAAGACCTTTCCAGTCATGCTCATCGCTGGGCTTAACCTTCCACAAGTCAAACTGTAGCTCCCCGTCCGCTGCACGAGTCTCTGTAAAATTAGGGTGGGCGCCTAGCTCTTCGGCCAGTTGGTTTGAGGTTTTTAAAGCTCGGTAATAAATGGCCTCTTGAATTCTGGTCGATAGCTCTAAGGCTGAGGGACCATCAAAAGGCATTTTCATTTGAAAGAAAACATCTTGAAGACCCATCACGCCAAGACCTACGGGTCTCCACTTAAGGTTAGAAATGGCGGCAGTCCCTACTGGATAAAAATTGATATCGATGACTCGGTCTAAATATTTGACAGCGACTTCTACGGTTTTCGACAATTTCTCGAAATCAAATCTGCCATCGACGACATGCCTAGACAAATTAACTGAGCCTAAATTGCAAACGGCCGTTTCATTGTCGCTAGTGACTTCTAAAATCTCAGTGCAAAGATTAGAGAGGTGAACAACGTTCCCGGGCAGCTTTGTTTGATTCGCTTTCGTGTTGGACGCATCCTTGAAAGTCATCCAGCCGTTGCCGGTTTCAGCCAAAGTCTTCATCATTCGAGAATATAAATCTCGAGCCTTTACCTGCCGAACAAACAGCTTCTTCTCTTCGGCCTCAAAATAGGCCTTGTCGAAATCAGGCCCAAAGAGATCCACAAAATGAGGAACCACTTTAGGATCAAACAAAGACCACATTTCATCCTTTTCAATTCTCTTCATAAAGAGATCAGGAATCCAATTAGCCAAATTTAAATTATAGGTTCGAGAAGCTTCGTCGCCTGTGTTGTCGCGAAGTTCTAAGAAGTCATAAATATCGGCGTGCCAGGATTCGAGATAAACACAAGCCGCGCCTTTGCGCTTTCCGCCTTGGTTCACCGCCGCCACCGAAGAATCTAAAGTCTTTAACCAAGGAACAATTCCATTCGACTTGCCGTTGGTTCCTTTGATCAACGAGCCTCGAGAGCGAACTCGCGAATAAGAAAGTCCGATTCCGCCGGCAAACTTTGAAAGTAAGGCCACATCAGAATATTTTTTGTAGATGGATTCTAAATCATCGATGGGAGAATCCAAAAGATAGCACGAAGAGAGCTGAGGGCGCTGAGTTCCCGCATTAAACAAAGTCGGAGTGCTCGGCATATAATCCATGCTCGATATCAATCTGTAAAACTCAATCGCATCTTGTAAATTCTGCGAAAGTCCGCACGCCACTCGCATAAAGAAATACTGAGGGTCTTCGATGACGTCTCGAGTTTTAGGATTTTTCAATAAATAGCGATCGTAAATCGTTCGCAGTCCAAAGTACTCAAACAAGTCCGTTCGAGAACGATCGATGGCCCGATCGAGTTGGCGAGCATTCGCTGAAACAAAAGCGGTCACTTCATTACTGATAAGACCCATGCGGTTTCCGGCTAAAATCGATTGGGAAAACTTCGCAATTTCTTGAGAGGCAACTTCTTCATCGACAAACTCAGAGAGAAGTCGGGCCGCTAGCTTTGAATATTCTGGCTCTTCAAATATTAAGAGAGAGGCCGTTTGAATACAGAGTTTATCTAATTCTTTGGTAGTGGCTCCGTCATAAAGCCCACTAATCGCTTTGGTTGCGATTCTCATTGAATCGACACTTTCGATTCCCGTAGCACAATTCATCACTCGGGTGATGATCTTGGTCACATCCACAGGGACTAAACTTCCATCGCGCTTTCGAACTCTCATTCGCGTTCCCGTTGCGACCTCATTGCTCTGATTTTTAACTGTTACAGCCTCTAAACTCATATTCTTCCTTCCCCCTCTTTCGATCAAATTTAACTGACAATCCCCTACTAAAAATCTTCAAAAAGTTTCGCGTCTGCCGCATAAACTTTCGTGTCTGCCACCTTCTATCGGGTAACAATACCCGTCTGAGCCTTTTTAAGCCTTCTGCAGTATATCACTACCAATTGGGTGGGAGAGACGACACCGACACAACCTATTGTTGCCTGCGTCGATTACACTGTCATCTATAAACATAAAAGTAGCGATTCGGAAAACACAGTGTCAACGCGTAAGCTAATGAGATCTTAGATTTTTTTTCAACTTTGAGACAAAGTCAGTTTGCGCGCAAAAAACTGAAGGCACTAAACAACGATCAAAGGCTCGCCACGAAATAAATTTGCTACGCAGAGCATTAAAAGAAGAAAATTTAAATCCAACGAACAACTTAACTCGACTTAAATCTGAATTTAAGAGGGAACGCCGGACTAAGAAAAATAAGATTACTTAATTTCGCGATGAACCGTGTGCTTGCGAAGAAAAGGATTATACATTTTCTTCTCTAGACGGTTGGGAATGTTGGTCGGGTTTTTGGTGGTCGTGTAGCGAGAGGGAGACTTTCCCAGAGCCCGAGCTTCAGTACATTCTAAGGTGATAATTCGTTTTTTGCCTTTTTTCGCCATAACGACCAATTGCTAGCCTTGGCGCTCAAAAATTCCAACAGCTTTTTTGGTGTGTTTTATGGCAGCCGAGAAACAGCCCCCCAAAAGAGCTCTTCAAGCAGGGCCCGGCGCTAGAAAGCCTAGACTCTCGGACTCCCCGGCGTGATCGTCCTACTCAACAAGATAGCTAATCTGAACCGTAACGGGCGCTCCAGAGGGATATCCATCAAAGGCTTCGGGCTTAAAGCTCAGCTTCTTGAGTACGGGAAAGGCCAAATACTTCGAAGGATCAACAACGGCCCCATTGAAGCTCACCTGCAAACTAGAAGAAGACGGCCTGCAACTTAAGGCCGCATCTTTAGCCGAATAAATGATCTGCTCTGACAGATTTTGAAACAGAGGTTGCCAGTTCGCTTCGCGCAAATCGAATGTGCCTCCACCCGTGTGCTTCGACAAAGCTAAGTGGGCAACTCCATCTTTGTCTACGTCAGGGCCCGATTCTGATCCGATCGGGCCGACAATAGAGTGATAAACGTAACGCACATCGTCCCCTAACGGCCTCACGATGTCTGAGAACATATGATCAACGACCTCAGGAAAGGCATTCTTAGCTGAATCTGTGAGAGAGAAATTCGCCCGATCAAATGCAACATTCAAATCATCATCAGAGATAGCCACAATGTTTACGTTTAAATTCGGAATCAAATAACTGGCAATGTCAGCCTGATTTTCAGCGTTTAAACAGGGAAAAGATCCGTATCCGTAGTCAGTAACGTGATCGCGGGGACGATAGTACCTTCCGGCGCCTTGGCAATCAGTGGCAAGCATTGGTACGCTGGTCGATCGCTGAGTCGCGTCGTTAGGATTATCGGTGGGAATAACGAGAGGAAGCCTCTGCATAAAGTTAGCAGGCATAAACACTTCGGCGAAAGCAATGTCTGCCCACTTTGACCACGTCTCTTTCAAAAAGTAGTCCACATCGTCCGACATGATCTGATCAATGAACGGATTCGGACCATTGATCGGATTAGTGTTATTTCGATTTCTAAAGAAAGTCCGATTCTTAATTGCTAAGCCGTCCGTAATATAGATCATCAAGATTCGATAATTATTTGAAGTCACTCCCAAGATACCATTAATAAAACTTTGCAGCTCCCATACCACTTTTTGAAATTCGCCATTCATTGACCCACTGTCATCGATTAAGAAAACCACATTGGCTCCCTCAATCGCATCGGGAATCACACTCACGCTATCGGTTTTCAAACTTGTCGGAGCGCAAGTGTTTGGTGCGCCATTCGTGTTAATCGTATCGTCTGGATCATCAAGAGGAACCAAAGTGGGGTCATCTCCATCCGATAGTCCGTCCACCGGGGCCGCTGCCGATCGAGTGGTAAAGGCAACCTCTTCGGAGCATGCCTCGTTCCGGCCGCTTGCAAATAAAGTTGGCTGCAGTCTCAGTCGCTTTGATCAATAGCTCTCTCGGACAAATTTAGAAGTCTGCGACTCTAATGAGCAAAACTACGCAAAAGACTCTGGCAAGAATGGGAGACTTTTTGTCACTCCAAAAGTTTCAGTCAAAAGTGGAGTTTCAAGAAATGAAGTGCTTCTTTAAAAAGTTCAAACACTTAGCAAAGTAACCTTTGTTACCCGCCCCCCGGTACGAGTCTTGTAACCATTCTGAAACCTAAGAAGAAAATAAGCCCCGAATTTTAAAGGGAAGCTCGAAAGGATTTAATAATTTTATGGACGCGCAACAAGTAGTGATAACCGCAGGAACACATCTTCCCGACATTTCTGTAATCCGATACTTCACTCAAGGGGGATTCTTCATGTGGCCCATCTTAGCCGTCAGTTTCGCGGCTATGGCCATCGGGCTTGAACGTTATATGGCTCTCAAGTTTAGATTTTCTCTGGATGGCAAAAGATTTTTTAACGATGTGAAGCGCTACATTACTTCTAACGATTGGAAGCGCGCCATCGAGCTCTGTCGACAACATCCCTCATCGCCTTTGGCGCAGGTCATTGGCGCTGGGCTCGCTCAAGCTGATCGCAATGAAGACGAAATGGAAACCGCGATGGAGTCTCAAGCTCTTTATTACCTTCCTAAGATTAACGCCCGTCTCGACTATCTTGCCGTACTCGGAAACGTAGCCACCTTGCTGGGACTATTGGGAACGGTCGCTGGTTTGATTGCCTCGTTTGCCGTGGTTGGGACCGACCAGTTTAATACGTCTCGAGAACAAGCTCTTGCTGGGGGTATCGCGGTCGCGATGTACTGTACAGCGTTTGGTTTGATTGTTGCGATTCCTGCTGTGCTCTCGCATATGTACTTGAGCGGAATGGCAAACTCGATTTCTGACGATATCGAACACTACGCCACTTCATTAAAGCAACTCGTACAGAGAATTAAATCCAAAACTACAATTCCAAACCTCGACCAAGAATTGTCGATGGATTCAAAGACTGAAAAATCGAATTCTTTTTCTAAATTACCCGAAGGTCAGCAAGCTTAAGTTTAAAAGGGAGAGCCCAGATGTTTAGCAAGAAAAAGAAAGGCAGAAGACCTAAAGGAACTGAAGAGTTGAACATGGTTCCTATGATGGATTTATTCGTGGCAATTATTCCATTTCTCTTAGTGTCTGTCAGTTTCTCGCAATTGGGAGCTGTGGATGCAGAAATGCCTGCCTTAGCAAAATCCTCCGATCGGTCGCAAAAGAAAGAAGATTCGGTTACTGTTGATTTGATCTTTAACTTGAGTAGCGAGAAAATGAATGTTTCTGGTTACACCCAAAAGTTCTCGGCCCCCGTCGCTGGAATCAATCAAGACTTTGCTATTGCCGACGTAAAAAACTTAGAGGCTTGGATGAGCGAACTTAAGAAAAAGTATCCTCAAGTGGGAATCGGACTCTTTCGAGTCGCGGGTGAAGTTCAGTACGATCAAGCTTTGACGTGGTTAAGTAAAGTGAAAAAAGCCCCTGAACTGGTTTCGGTAGTTTTGGCTACGGAGGCTCAGTAATCATGATTCTACGCCGCCGACCACGCGCCACTCCCAAACTCATGTTAACCCCCATGCTCGACATGTTTCTGCTTATCTTGATCTACTTGATCTTGAATTTTTCTCCCGACACTTCGCATGCAAAGCAAAGCCGGGGGATTCATCTTCCCAAAACTGAAGTGAGCTCCAAAAAGCTTCCTCATATCCAAGTGGAGGTGACCCCAGCCACGGTGAAAGTAAACGGAAGTGCTTTAGAAGGCCTCACGCCAGAAAGCGCTTCGCCAGAGGCTTGGCTTATTTTAAGTACGAAATTGAAAGAAATTAGTGGGATGGCAAAGGTTAAGAATACTGAGACTGCAGCATTTCAAGAAAGAATTTTGGTCGTCTCTGACAAAGACACTCCATACGGACTCATCGACAAAGCAGTATCCCAAATGGCGGCCGCTGGTTTCTCACAGATTTACTTTCTTGCAGAAGAACAAAAGAAGGAGATCAAAAAATGATCGTACTACTTTTAAGCATTATGATCATCGCGCAAGCGAGCAACGAAATCACGGTTGAGAAAAAAGTAATCTACCAGAAAGAAACCTCCCTGGACTTTTCAGATGCCGAAGTAATTGGAGAGAATCAACTGCCACCCGCTTTTTTCGTCACCAAAATGAATACCCCTAAGGGGGCGAGTCTTCTCGAAGAACGCTTAAGATTCAAAATGAAGAACTTTAATGAGCTCGGGTTCTAAAAAGGACGATCACTAGATGTCAGGCTGGAGACTGAAAATTAAGAACGAAGCTGGACTCACGGAAGTCCTGAACTTGGACGCCGCAAAAATTGTGCATGTCGGCGATGACACTCAGAACGAAGTCTGTATCGCCACTACCCAAATTCCCGCGCGTCTCAAAATGATTCAGAGTCGAGGAAAGCTAATTCGACTGCGTCTCACTGATGAAGCACTTCCCAGCTTCAAAGGTCCGACCGAGAGTCGAAAGAAATGGAAAACACCGCTTTATAAGGGTGAGATTTTAGATATCGCTGGAGAGGCCTCCTGGCGTGTGGGTCGGACGGAGTTCAAGCTATTCAAAGAAGAGAAGCTGGCCATCGTTTCAGGCAAAGAAGTTTTAGATCCCTTAGAGAGAAAACAATTTTGGAAGTCGATCGGCCTTTCGAGCATTTCGCACTTAGGAATTTTACTGATTTTACTTTTAGGGGGTTTTGTTCTGCGTCAGTTTGAAGAGCCGCCCGGTGAAGATCCCTTTGCTCGGGCAGAAAAAGTTTCAATCGCAGATGTTAAACAGATTTTTCAGCTTCGCGAAGAAATCGTAATTCCAGAAGAGGCTCCAGCGAGTATCGCTCCCGAACAAGAAATAAGGCCCGAAGAAGGTGAAAACGCGGTGCAGGTAAGTCCAAACCAGAAGACGCTCCCGACTAAAACGGGAGCCAAGGCCAAAGCACTGGCCGCAGCCACAATGAAAAGTAGCGCTCCGGCGAAACCCAACGTAAATGCCATGGGACTTTTAGGTGTTCAAGCGGCTCGCACCACCGAAGCACGCTCCCTCACCGTAGAGACGGCTAGAGTTTTTAATTCTGACCCTAAATCCAAAACCAACGGCATGGTCATTAACCCAATGGGGCAAGGAGTAAGAGCGGGAATTCAAACTCAGCAAGTCGCTGAACTCAATGGCGTAGCGATAGGCGGATATCAAAGTGGCTCAGTTACAAAACAGATCAACGCCTCCAGAGCACCCGCCGTTCAGCTCGTTCGAAAAGAAATTGAAATTCGCGGCGGTCTGGATCCAGCGATTATTCAACAGATCGTTCAGGAACGTCTTGCCGAAGTACGCTATTGCTATGAGAATGCTCTTCTTGC
>Ga0163144_10031363_pt1 | contig 10137 bp, 6 predicted proteins | sample OliLak19BULKMAT1_FD_123175 | JGI IMG/M metagenome (GOLD analysis project Ga0163144, IMG submission 123175) | Freshwater microbial mat bacterial communities from Lake Vanda, McMurdo Dry Valleys, Antarctica - Oligotrophic Lake LV.19.BULKMAT1 | ecosystem: Environmental > Aquatic > Freshwater > Lake...
TGGACGCCGGCCTGCGTCCAGACAGCAGCCCGCCCGCCACGGAGCAGCCGCCGGACGCGGCGCAGCCTGCCGCGGATGCGGCAACCGCTCCTGATGAGGAAGGGTGTGACTGTTCTTCATCATCGTCGGGCGGGTGGTGGTGGTTGGGAGCGCTGGGGCTGTTGGTGCGTGCTTCACGCCGCCAGGCGCGCGTCCAGGAACCTGAAAATGTATGACCAGGCTTCCTCTGCCACCTCCGGATTCCAGGTGATTGCCATCAGCGGCGCCGCAAAGAACGCCGCCACCGGATGGTGTCCGTCCGTCAGGAACGAGTGCCCAACAGTAGGAAACGTGTGTGTCTCCACATCCACGCTGAGCGGTGCCAGGCGCGCTTTGAGCTTGACGGCGTTGTTGCCAAACACCCGGTCCTTGCTGCCGTAGCATCCAATCACCGGCCCGGTTCCGCGCATCACGTTGGTGGGAGGCACGTCTCCGTAGTTGGTGGACACCGCGCCAAACATGGCGCCCGTGGCCAGCGCCACGCCGCCGCCAATGCAGAACCCCAGCACGCCAATACGCTCCACCGGGATGGCCGCCCGGGACGCCAGCCAGTCCCGGGCACCGCGCACCTGTGCCATGGCGGGACCCTCACCGGTGAGGGCGGCCTGGGCCATGCGCGCAATACAAGCCACGCGCGCGCCACCGGCAAAGAAGTCCGGTGCCACACCCGCGTAGCCCTGCGCGGCGCAGCGTTGCACCACCCGTTCAATCTCCGGCTGCATCCCAAGAATCTCATGGATGATGACCACGCCCCGGCGCGCGCCGGCGGGAATGCTGGCCACCGCGGGAAGCTCCAGCGGCGGCGGACCAACGCAGACCTGTTCCAGGGTCATGGTGGCATACCTTTCACCGGGCCCAGCCGCTCCAGCATGTCCTGGATGACCGCCCGCAGCCGCGCCGCCAGCACCGGCTTGTTCATGCGCTGGTTGGGTACGCGCTCCAGCAACTGGGATGCGCGCGCCGTGAACGCGCCTCCGGTCAGGAACACCACGCGAGGAGCCAGGTGTGGCAGCTCCTCTGATAAAAAGTCATACAGATCAGCGCCGCCCAGCATTTCCATCACCAGGTCACAGATCACCACGTCCACCGGCTGGGTCCGGAGCACCTGCATGGCGCCGCCCACATCCGGCGCGCTGACAACGTCATGATCCCGCTGCAGCGTGCGGACCAGCATCTTGCGCACCATCTCATCATCATCCACCACCAGCACCCGTCCCCGGATGATTGGTGCCTGCTGGGTTGGAAGCGTCACAGCGGGCCGCGTTGCCAGGACCCCGCCCTGCGGCAGCAGCACGGTGAAGCGGGAGCCTTTGCCGGGAGTGCTGTCCACAACCACTTCTCCGCCCATGGCCGTCACCAGCGTGTGCACCACGCTGAGCCCCAGCCCGGTGCCGGATCCCACCGGCTTGGTGGTGAAGAACGGGTCAAAGATGTGGGCCAGGTGCTGCGGCGCAATGCCACTGCCGGTGTCCTGCACACTGGCAGCCACGCGGCCATCTGGCGCGGTGTTCACGGTGACCACCACCGCCTGAGGCTCCGTTGCCTGTTCAGGCAGCGCGTGCAGTGCATTGATGAGGAGGTTGAGGAAGACCTGGACCAGGTGCGCCTCATTGGCCATCACCGGGGGAGCATGGCCAACGCGGATGTCCAGGTGCGCCCGCGCACGGATCTGGTTCCCGCACATGCGGATGGCCATCTCCATGGCGCTGCCAACATCCACCGCTTCAACCTGCTCCTCTTCTGCGCGCGCAAACATCCGCATCTGGGCAACAATCTTCCGGATGCGCTCCCCGCCGTGCAGCGCGTCCTTCAACATCTCCCGCGCGGTGCCGCGCCAGGACGTCAGATCCGGCCCGTCAAGCAGCGCATCACCCAGGACCTCCTGCAATGAGAAGAGGTTGCCCAGCACATAGGACAGCGGATTGTTGACCTCATGTGCCACGCCAGCGGCCAGCGTTCCCACACTGGCCAGACGGTCCGCCAGCATGAGGCGCGCCTGCAGGTGGTGGCGCTCCGTCACGTCACGCGCCATCAGGAGGACGGCGGGCCCACCCTCCAGCTCCAACATCTGCGGCGCGGCCACCTCCAGGATCACCGGTGCGCCGTGAGGACGGAGAAACCGGATTTCTGCCAGCTCCGTGTTGGACTGCAGGCGCGCATGGTCCGCGGGATCCACCAGTGAAAGGAGCTGGCGTCCTTCTGCTGCGGTGGTGTCCGGCAGGCCCAGTGCGCGCACAAAGGCCGGATTGGCCAGCACCACCTGGCCGCCGCGCGTGATGATCATGGCGTCTGGTGCACGCTCCAGGATCCGCAGCAGGTCCTGCTGCGTGCGCTGCTGCGCGTGCTGCGCCCTCACCAATGGTGTGATGTCCACAAAACTGCTGACCACGCCGTACGGCTGCTCCGCGGAGGGCCGGAAGAGCGGCACCGAAGACACACTGACCCAGCGCAGCTCCCGGCCCGCGCTGCGCACGCCCATCACCGCGTTGGTTACGGGCTGGCCGGACGTGATGGCGCGGTAGCCGGGACGCTCGTCATTGCGCATGGGGCGGCCGTCCTCATGGATGGCGGCCCACTCCGGATCCGCGCTGCGTTGTCCGCGCATCTGGTCCTGCGTCATGGCCATCACCTGCTCAGCCGCGGGGTTGCACGCGTGGATGACACCTTCCCGGGTCTGCAGCAGCACACCCTCACGCATGTTCTGGAAGACAATGCGCAGCCAGCCATCTGATGAGGAGGGCGGTTGTTTTCCCGCCCACTCCGCCAGGCGCATTTCACCCACTGCCAGGCGTGTGGCCAGCCCCTCCGTGGTGGAGGGCAGGCGGGCAACATCATGCGCACCCAGCGCCAGGACTTCATCTGCCGTCAATCCGCCCGCACCGGTCAACGCCAGAAGGAACAACGGGCTCCCCACATTGAGCCCACGCAGCGAGGAGAACGTGGCCGGCCCAAGCACATCCGGCAGCACCACCACGCACGGAGAAGCCGCGCGCGCGTATTCACGCAGACCGGACTTCAGCTCTGGCTGGTGGAGGATGTGATGGCCGCGCAGCCGGATTGCTTCCGCCAGCTCCGTTGGGATTCCGCCGCCACCACCCAGCAACAACACGTCCATCGCCGTACGTTAGCAGGCCAGGCGTCCCCGCGGCAGTGGCGGGCGGCGGTCCAGCCCGCGTCAGTCCTGTGGCGCGCGGACAGGGTTGTGTCCACGCCACTTCCGTCCTGGCGGCGGAACCCCTCCGGCGGCCAGGAGTGTTGCTGATGCGCCTGCGCAAGGCGCATTGCCAAAGCGGGTGAGCCGGTTGTGGGGCACCCCAGTTAAAAGTATGACCCAGACAGCGTCAGCGCGTCAGGCGGTACAGGCCAAACCCATCCGGCATCCGCGCCACCAGGCGGGGTTCCTGGTCTGCAAACCAGCCCACCAGCTGCTGCTCACCCACCTGGTGCCGCGTGGCCAGCTCGCGCAGCGGTGTGCCGGGCTCCACAACTTCGGAGAGCACGTAGCGCGGCCGTGCACCATCCTTCTCCCGCGCGGCGTTGAACGGCAGCGGAAACATTCCCCGTCCCAGCAGCAGGTCCGCGGCCCAGGGTTGGCGTGAGGCAAAATACAGCAGGTAGATCTTTCCGTTGTTGAAGCCGCTGGGGGTTGCGCCAATGTAGATGACGGCGTTCTCCTCGGTGTTGTCCCGCACAAAGTGGGCGCGCTGCAGGTCCGCGTTGCGCTCTGGCTGAGAACCCGGCAGCAGGCCGGCCAACAGGTTGTAGCTGCCCAGCAGGAGCACCAGGAGTGCGGCCGCTCCGTCCACAAGCCACGGCCGCTGCAACCCGGTCTTCAGCGCCCTCAGTCCGCAGGCCACCATGACCCACAACGGCGCCAGCAGCACCACCTTGGCTTCAAAATTGGGGGAATCCCAGACCACATTGAAGAGCAGGAGCGGAAGATAGGACATCAGCAGCAACGCCGGCCAGCGGGCATCCTTGCGCCACAGAGTCCGGAGAAAAATGAAATACACCAATACACACGCCGTCACGCCCAGCAACGCCGCCACGCGCAGCGTCTCCAGCAGCAGGCCACCCTCCATCTGCTGTGCGCCGCTGGCCGCCAGTGTTCCGGCATAACCCTGCGCGGCGGCCAGCATCTGCGCGGGTGAGAAGTTCCAGAACGAATCCCGCTGGCCCGCGCCCACTGCCGCTGTGTTGAAGACCCAGCGGGTCAGGGTGACGTCATGGGCGTTGGTGACCTCTGAGTAGGCGTAGACGTAGAACGCGGCCATGAGCCCCAGCGCCACCACCGCGGTGATGGCGCCGGGCAGCAGGCCACGCAGCAGCCGGGTGCGTACGTTGATACCGTCACCATCCCGCAGAAACCACGCGGCCACGGTGCACAGGGGCAACAACAAGGCGCCGGCGGAGAGGTGGTTGGACATCAGGAACGCGCCCAGCACGCCATAGAACACTGCGTGCAGCGGCCAGCGCGTGGACGGTCCCCGCTCCATGCGGTGCACCAGCACCAACAGGGTGATGACCACGGCGGCCATCTCCGGCACGTACACTTCCGGGTCCACTGAGAAGAACCAGAACCCGTAGCTCACCATCAGTGCCGTGCTGCACAGCACGGTGAGTGCCCGGTCCTGCGTGAGGCGCCGGCAGACCAGCGCAAAGCAGAAGACGGTGATGGCGCCCCACAGCGTGCAGAAGAGCTGCAGCGTGAACAGCGCGGTCCACGCCAGGCCCACCAGCTCCAGCGCACGCGTGAACCAGAGCGCCATGGCTTCAAAGAGCAGGTGGTGGGGATGCCAGCCCTGACCAACCCGGCCGGTGGCACGCGCATTCTCCAGCTGGAACGAGAAAAGAATCCCGTCATACGTGTAGCGGCTGGACAGCGTGCCCACGTCCACCACCAGCGTTGTCAGGGACAGTGCGAGGGCGTCCAGCAGCGCGCCGCGGGCGGTGGGTGGTGGCGTGGTCACCCGGCGGACCTGTCAGGAGTGTGCAGCGGCATTCCCACAAGCATACACAACATGCCGGTGGTCAGTCTTCTGTCAGTGACGACGGGGGCGGGCCCGGCGCGTCAGCCATGGACAGGCGTGTGGAATGCGGGTACTCGTCCTGGTTCAACGCCTGGGTGACGTCGTCATTTTGCTGCCATCCCACAGGATGCTTGTGGAACACGTGCGGGATGCCCGGAGATGCAGGGATGGTGACACCAGGCCAAATGACATCCGTGCCCGCCGCGCAGCGTTCCGTGCGCTGGTTCCTCCAACAATCTCTCCGCCTGCTTGGCTACCGAGGCGCGGCGGCGTTGGCGGCGTCCGTCATGGCAACGTTGGCGCTGGCCCTGGTGGAGCTGCTGGTGGCGGCGCTCATCCAGACGTTGCTGGCGGGTGTGGGAGTCCTGGAGCAGGCACATGGCTCCGGTGTGCTGAGGCAGATGGCAGCCTGGCCGTTGTGGGGCGCTGGCGCGGCACTGGTGGGTGTGGGGACGGCGCGCTTCCTGTGCACGTTTGTGCTGCTGCAGGCCGCCTCCTTCAACTCTGAAGTCACGGCAACGCGGCTGCGGTTCATGGCGGTGCATGACTTTCTGCATCCGCCGCCCGGAACCCTTTCACCCAACTCGCTGTTCCAGTTCCGCATCCAGGAGTTGGTGAACAAGAGCTACTGGGCAACGGGAGCAGTCACCAACGCCGTCACCCTGGGGCTGCAGGGGTTGGCGCTGCTCATCCTCATGCTTGCCACCGCCTGGCGTGAAGCGTTGATGGCAACGGCAGTGGTGCTGGGCGTGGGGCTTGTCCTGCGCCGCATCCAACGCGGCATCCGCGCGTTGAGTCTGCGGATTCCCCCGCTGAGCGCCCTCATTGCTGCGGCGCTGGAGCGGGTTGCGCGCAACCGCATCTTTGTCCGCCTGATGCGCATGGAGGAGCGTGAATTTGCAGAGATATCCCATCACTATCTGAACTATTCACGCACCATTGTGCGGAACATGGCCCTGTCCAACGTCATCACCTCGGCCACGCCGCTGCTGGGTCTGGTGGTTGTGGTGGCCGTGCTGACCACCAGCGCGGAGTTCTGGCACACGCCCGGTGAAGCCCTGCTCCTGTTCCTCTACCTGCTGTTCCGCCTGGTGCAGACCGCGCAGTCCATGGTGGGTGCGGTGTCCACCGCGGTGGTCAACCTGCCGCAGATGCGCCTGTCGTTGGAGTTTGTGGCGTCGTTGAGTCCGGCCTCGCTGGGGGCGGCGCTTGGGCTGCAGCATCTGCTTGGTCCCGTGGGCGCCACGGAGCACCTCCATCCCCGCGCCGCCACCCAGGTGTCCACCGCCGGGCCCACAAACACGCCGCCGTCCCTGGTGGTCAATCATGTGTCATACCAATATACAGACCTCTCTGCTCCGGTGATCTCCGGGTTGTCTTTCCTCATTCCCGCCGGTGGCCAGCTGGTGGTGCTGGGGCGCAGTGGCGCCGGAAAGAGCACGCTGCTCATGTTGATGTTGGGCATCCTGCGGCCCGCGCAGGGGACGGTGACGCTGGATGGTCAGGCCCCGGACGTGTGGTGCCGCGGCGCGCATGGCCGCATTGGCTATGTGGGGGCGGAGCCGTTCCTGGTGCAGGGCACGCTGCGGGAGAACCTGGTGTACGGCGTCCAACGCACCGTCACGGAAGAGGACATTGCCGCCGCACTCCAGTTTGCCAGCCTTCAGGGACTGGCCGGCGGTCTGGACCGCACCCTGACCGACGACATGGAAGGTTTCTCCGCCGGCCAGAAACAGCGCATCTGCCTGGCGCGCGCGCTGCTCAACCAGCCGCTCCTGCTCATCCTGGATGAGGTCAGTGCAAACCTTGATGACGCCACGGAGGGCGATATTGCGCGGTCCATCCAGCAGCTCAAAGGCCGCTGCACCACCATCATTGTGACCCACCGCCGTGGCATGCTGGCGTACGCAGACCAGGTGCTGGAGCTGGGTACGCCTGCCACCTGACGTGCGGGTGCCAGACTGATGTCACGTCTGGTGTGTCCCCGTCACCACCACGTCCTCCGTGCCTGTGCGCGTGGTCCGGATGTCATAACGCTCCATCCAGCGCCGGAGCTGCGTGCGGTGGATGCCCAGCAGGCGCGCACACCGGGAGACATTGCCCGCGGACTGCCGCAATGTCTCCGCAATGACCTCACGGTCCGGCACGGCGCTGAGGGGCGCCTCTTCACGCACGGCCGCCCGGGTCAGCGCAGTTCCCGCACCCGCGGGAAGATTCTCCGCCGTCACCAGCTGCCTGCCCGCCGCCAGCGCGCGCTCACCGGCGTTGCTGATTTCTGAATTGAGCTCACGCACATTGCCCGGCCAGGGCCGCTGCAGCACCACCTCCATGAGTGAGGCGTGGGCAAACAGTCCGGAATCCACCCTGCGCAACGCCCGCACCACCAACGCCGGCACGTCTTCCGGGCGCTCGCGCAGCGGCGGAATCACCACGGTGGGACGCACCAGCCGGTAGAAAAGGTCCGCACGGAAACGCCCCGCCATCACCAGTCCGCGCAGGTCCTGGTGCGTGGCCGCGCAGATGCTGACGTCCACAACGCGCGGACGGCTGGCGCCCACCGGCAGCACCTCACGTGCCTCCAGCAGGCGCAGCAGCTTGGCCTGCATGGTGAGGTCAAGCTCGGCAATCTCATCCAGAAAGAGCGTGCCTCCTTCTGCGGCCTGCACGTAGCCATCCGCATCAGACGTGGCTCCGGAGAATGCACCGCGGCGCGCGCCAAACAGCAGCCGCTCCGCAATACCCGGCGGGATGGCGGCGCAGTTGACGGCAACAAACGGCCCCGCCTTGCGCGGTCCGTGGTCATGGTAGACGCGCGCCGCCACTTCCTTGCCCACGCCGGTCTCACCGCCCAGCACCAGCGTCCGCGCAGTCCTGGACGCCCGGATCACCTCAGACCACACCGCGCGCAGCCGTGGTCCAATCACCGTGTCCTCCGTCTGCTCCAGTGGCTCGGGGTGTGGTGAACATTCCTCCTCCAGCAGGAACACCGTCTGGCCTGCGCGCAGCACGCGGGCGCGGGCTGATCGCAGTTCGTGTTGAATTCGTTCTCCGTCAACAAATGTCCCATTGCGGCTGGCGTGATCCGTGATGACCCACTGCCCCCCTTCCCGCTTCACGGACGCATGCCTCTGCGAGAGCTGCACATCCGGCCGCGGGAGTCCCGGCAGGTTCCGCCCCAGCTCCACGGTGGTGCGGACAGGCAGCACGTCATGGTGGGCCTGCCCTGATGAGAAAATGAGCCGCAGCCCCGGTCCCGCCGGACGTGTCTCCGGCTCAGGTGCTGCAAGCAGGTCTTCCAGGGTCTGACGGATGGGTGTGGTCATGGCACCTCCAAGGAACTTCCCGGATACCGCCATGCTTGCACTGTGCGTGGACGCATGCGTCATCACCCACCGCTATGTTGGCCATAGCTGCCATCTATCCCAGCCTGGACCCGGCGCCGCCCTACAACGCTGGGCCGTGACTCCTTCTGCCCGCCGCATGGATGCGCGCTTCCACACCACCCGCCTCCTGGGCACCGGCAGCTTTGGATGTGTGTATGAAGCGTACGATCAGGTCCGTGGCCAGCACGTGGCCCTCAAACGTCTGACGCGGGTGGTGCCGCGCGCGCTGATGCGTTTCAAGCGCGAGTTCCGGGATCTCTCCGGCCTCAGCCATCCCAACCTGGTGGCACTCCACGGCCTGATGTCTGACGGGGGAAGCTGGACACTCTCCATGGAGCTGCTGGGCGCCCAGGACCTCCTGACCCATCTCACCGGAGTGGCCGGTACCCGCGTGGAGACCATGGAGGATTCGCCCAGCGCCACGCCGGGCGCGCCGCGGTGCCGGGATCTGAAAAAAAATGTGTGACGTTTTTATGCAGCTGGGCCGCGGCGTGCTGGCGCTGCACACGCACGGAAAGCTGCACTGTGATCTCAAGCCCTCCAATGTGCTTCTGGACCGGAGCGGAGACCGGGTTGTCGTCGTTGACTTTGGCCTGGTGGCCAATGTGAGTGAAAAGCCGGCACGTGAGGGCACACCCGCATACATGGCGCCAGAGCAGGATGGTTCAGAACCGCTGACGCCCGCAGCGGATTGGTACAGCGTGGGCGTGATGCTGTTTGAATGCCTCACCGGCCAGCTCCCGTACACCGGCTCCGCGCAAAGTGTATTACAGCAAAAACGTCAACGGGCAGCGTCACCTCGGGCGTGGTTTCCGGACGTGGACCGGGACCTGTCCGCGTTGTGTGAGGCGCTGCTGTCACCGGATCCCGGCGCGCGCCCAACGGGGCAGGACACCATGGAATGGCTGGGTTCGCTGGGCGGGCAGGCGCGCTCTTTGTCCCGGGCTCAGGCCTCCATGGATCCAACGCTGGTGGGCCGCAGGCGCCAGCAGGGTGTTCTGCGTGACGCATTAACCCGCGTGACGTCAGGCGCGTCTGAGCTCATCACCGTCCGAGGTGAGGCCGGCGTGGGCAAGAGTGCACTCTGCCGCTCGCTTGTGGACCATGCGGCGGGTCAGGCGCAGGTGCTCAGCGCACGTTGTCATGCGCAGGAATCAGTTCCCTACAAAGCGGTGGATGGCCTGGTTGACCAGGTGACCACGCAGCTCCTGGCACTTTCGCCGCAGCAGGCTGGCGCACTGGTGCCGCCGGAGACCGCGGCACTCTCCCGGCTCTTTCCCGTGCTGCGCCAGATTCCCTGTTTCCCCGTCGACAGCACCGTTCCCCGGTCTGCGGTGGACGCGCGCCATGGCGGATTCTCCGCGTTCCACGCGCTCATCCAGCAGCTTGCCCAGAACCAGCCGCTGGTGGTGTGGCTGGATGATCTTCAATGGAGTGACCAGGACAGCCTGGAACTGTTGGCGCATGTGTTGGCGCGCCGCACCGCGCGCACGCTGTGGCTCATCACCCTCCGTGATGACGGAGTTCCGGACTCAGAGGCACTCCGCAATGCCCTGGGTGCGTGGCGCGGGCCGCGGATGGATCTGGTCCTGCAGGCCCTTGAGCAGCATGACGCCGTGGAGCTGGCAACGCGCTTGTTGGAGCACCGGGCAGACCCGCTGGTGCTGCAGCAGCTTGCGGCCGAA
>Ga0163144_10031364_pt1 | contig 10137 bp, 5 predicted proteins | sample OliLak19BULKMAT1_FD_123175 | JGI IMG/M metagenome (GOLD analysis project Ga0163144, IMG submission 123175) | Freshwater microbial mat bacterial communities from Lake Vanda, McMurdo Dry Valleys, Antarctica - Oligotrophic Lake LV.19.BULKMAT1 | ecosystem: Environmental > Aquatic > Freshwater > Lake...
ACCCGCAGCGTCTTGACGTTTTCCGCCTTCACGATGTCAATCGTCTGCCCCCTGCGTTCCGCGATGACCAGCGAACCGACCTTGGCATCCTTGGGCGGGACGGCGAGCCAATACGAGCGGTCGTGCGGGGCGCCGGTTTGTTTCCAGACGATGCGCTCGGGTATGGGGTTGCGGGTGAATTTCGCCATCCAGGGCAGGGCGGCCTTGTCTTCCAGGTTCATCCAGTGGCCTATGCCTTCGTGAATCTTGACGAAGTGTTGGTAGCCCTTGGGGTCGTCCTTGTGCAGTTTTTCCAGTTGGTCGCCGTACTCCCGGCCGACTTTGTTGCGGTTGTAGGCCGAGTCGTTGCCGCCGACCTGGAGGGCGAAGGGGACATTGCGCAGCGACAGCATCGAGACGCCGTTGGGGTGGCCAGCCATCATGGCGGCGCCCGCCCAGTGGTCGGCCATGCGCGGCGCGATCTGATACACGCCGTCGCCGCCGGCCGAGTAACCCAGAACGTAGACGCGATCCGGGTTGACGTCTTCCAAAACGATCAGGTCTTCGATCAGGCGCGTGAAGAGCCGGTCGATGTGCGCTTCGTGCCAAAGGTTCCAAGTATTAGTGGGAGCGCGGGGGGCGAGATAGATGCCTTCGTCGACGGTGTAGAGCCGTTTCTGGTTGTTCCACTGCTGATCGTTAACGGCCTTGGGAGCGCCGCCACCGCCATGGAGCGAGATCCACAGGCTGCGACCGCCTTTCGGCCTTTCGCCGAACAATTTGTAGTCGAAGGGCATCTCCAGCTTGCCTTCCTTGAGCAGGCGCGCCTTGAACTCCTCCTTCCTATCTCGGCAAATCAAGTCCACATGGACGTCCCAGAGCAACTTGCGGGCGAACAGTGCGTCCGCTTTGGAAAGCGGCACGCCGGCGAAATCCTTCGCGGCCAACTCGGCAAGCGATTTTGGGTTCGACGCCAGCGCGGCCCGAAGCGCCGTCAGCGCGTCGGACGAAGCGTCGGCAGCAACCGCGATCTCGACGAGACGGCGCTCGCCGGCTTTGCCGGTCTTGAACGACTGCTCGACGGCGCCGACCCGCGCCGCGTATCCCTTGTTGGGTTCGAGATCGAAGCTGAGGAAATCGTTCAGGTCCGCCGATTCGCCGCGTGAGACGCCTTCGAGTTTCGTTTTCGGATCGCCGCGTAGGGTGACGACGACTTTCAGGGCGACCCGTTTTTTGTCGGCGCCGACGACGCGAAACGAGATGTGGACCGTACCGGATTTCTTCGTTTCCTTCTTGGCGTAATGATCGGTGACGTTCTCGCCGGGCACGCTTTTGTTGCCTCGGGCCCAGACGAGGGGGTAATGCAGGGCCGTCTTGCGAAAGCTGGCGGCGTAGATGGCGTGTTCCGGCGAGTCCGTCTGCGCCTTGGCGGCGTCGCCGACGAACCAGCCGCGATTGAGGCCGGCGGGGTCGGGTTCGCAGGCGCCGGTGAAGTGCCATTTCTTGTCCCAGATTTCGACCCAGGTGTGGTTGCCGCGTTTGTCGTGCCAGTTGGGCGTGCCAACAAGGCGGGCCGGCACGCAGACGGCGCGACAGGCGTCAGCCAAGACGATGGACAAACCGGTGCAGGAAGCGTTGCCCTGGGCGATCGCCTCCTTGGGGCTCAAGTTCGGCGCCCGCCGTTGGGGAGCGTATTTGAGCTTGAGCTTGCGGAAGAGTTCGGCGTTGAGCTTCTGAGCCGCTTCCGACGGCGACTTGCACGTCTGGACGATGGGTAGACACAAATCGAAAAACTCTTTCCGCCAGGGATCGTGCAGTTCGTCGACATTGGCGTAGGGCAGGACGTCGTTGAGGAAGAGGTCTTCGGGGATGTCCTTGCCCCAAGGTGTTTCCCGGCGTGCCTTGTATGCGAATTCGTGATTGGCGAGGAGAAAGTCGGCCTTGAGCGTCGTCAGATCGGCTGCGGGCATGTGGGTGATGAGGAACTCCATGCCCTTGCGCTGGTCGAGCGGAACCGCGTGGAGCGCCTTCTCCAGCTGCGGGCGATTGTCCCTCGCCTTGACGAGTTGCGTTTCGACGGAATCGGGCCACCACGCTTTCTCGCCGCCGAACGAGGATAAGGGCAATAGTGGAAACGCGAGACACCAAAGAACGCGATTGAGTTTCAAAATGAGCATCCTTTGAAAAGGGCGCGATTGCCCCCGTGAACGCGGGTCGATGGCGATCTCGTTTAATTCGGTTATTTTGCATGAAGAGAAGATGAATACGCAGCAATCTTAAACACGAATTTCGCCGCTGACAAGAACAAAAAAGGAAACCCCAGGTAAGCGAGACTGGATTTCTCATCAACCGCCCAGAGTTTTCGCAATCGGCGCTGGGCCGCCCTTCTTGCCGGCGCAGGGTGTTTTTCCGCTTTCTTTCGCATTGGTGTTGCGTTAGTTTAACTCCTCAGAATCGTCGTAAATGGATTAGGAGGCTCTCTTGCGCGGGACGGATGCCGCCGCTCGGCGCGGCGAACGACCCCAAGCAAGCCTCCAGTCCGCGTTTCCCCTTCCTGATTGCCATCGAGGATCGTAATGGTTGCCCGTTCAATGCGATTAACTGCCGCCCTGGCGCTTTTGGTTTTGGGCGTTTTCGGTTCCTCCCCATCGCGCGCCTGGGCGCAAAAGCCCAAGGAGATCCTTTGGACGCATGCGTTTGATCTCGCCTCGCGCAAGTTCGGCGAGGCGGACTTCAGCAAGGGCACGCAGAAATTCGGCGTCGAAGCGTTCAAGGACACCAATAATGGCCTGGGCATTTATCTATCCCAAGTCGGATCCGTCGCCGTCGCGCCGGGGTTCGCCTCCCTTAAGCAAGCCGAGAAAAGCAAAGGCCCCGAATGGTTGACGGGCCTGGATCTGCCGGCGCGGAAAGCGGGCGAGAAGGAATTCACCAAGGACACGAAAGTCCATGCCATGGAGGTGTTCAAGGACGTCAACACCAATAACTGGGTTTACATCACCGAGAAGGCTCTGATCGCCGCTTGCCCGGTTATGCTCAAGACCGTCACGAGCAACAAAACGCCCAAGTGGTTTCACAGCATCGACCTCAACGTCCGCAAGGGCGGCGTCAAGGACTGGAAGGACGCGTCCAAATTCGGCATCGAAGTTTACTACGACGGCAACACCGGCAACATGGTCTTCATCTCGGAAACCGGCGCCGTCGCGGTCGCTCCCTCCGAAGGCGCGCCCGAAGCCGTCAAGGGTGGCGGCAAGGCGCCTGAATGGCTGCACGGCCTGGACCTCGCCTGCCGCAAATTCAACGAACCCAACTTCACCAAGGACACCAAACGCTACGGCGTCGAGGTGTTCCGCGACGAGACGACCGGCCACCTCATTCTCCTGTGCGAGAACGGCAATATCGCCGCCGTCAAAGCGCCCAAAGACGTCAAGGCACCCACGCCGATGGTCAAGCAGCCGGCCTGGCAGCACGGTCTGAACCTCAAGGCACGCAACTTTGGCGAATCCGAGTTCTCGGAAAAAACTCGCGTCTGGGGCGGCGAAGTCTTCCGCGACGACAATCTGAATATCACGATCTACATCTGCGAAAACGGCTCCCTCACCGCCATCGCCAACTAAGCAAGAATGCGCAGCCCGCGGCGCGAACAAGGAAGACCACTTGCTCGCGCCGCGGGCTGGTGCTTCCCATCATTCTTCCCAGAATTCATTCTCGAACCGCTCGCCGGCTCGATTCTCCTCGCGGGCGCGCAACTCCACGCGCCGAATCTTTCCGGACAGAGTTTTGGGCAACTCGCCAAACTCCAGACGCCGTATACGCTGAAACGGCGAAAGACGCTGCCGGGCAAAAGCGAAAAGCGCCCGCGCCGCTTCCCGCGAAGGCTCAATGCCCGGTTTCAGGACGATGAACGCCTTGGGCACATTCAGACGTAACGCATCCGGGCTGGGGACGACGGCGGCCTCTGCGACGGAATCGTGCTCCAACAGCGCGCTCTCGATCTCGAACGGGCTGACGCGATAATCGGAACTCTTAAAAACGTCGTCCGCTCGCCCCACATACCAGAAGTACCCCTCCTCGTCCTGACCCGCCACATCCGAGGTGCGATACCAATCGGCACCGCCCTGCGACACATGAGTAACGGCGGGCGCCTCATCGATATAGCCGCTCATCAAACCGGCGGGCCGAGGCACAAGGTGAATCGCGACTTCCCCTTCCTCGACACGATTTCCATCCGCGTCGAGCAAGCTCATTTGGTAGCCGGGCAGGGGACGGCCCATCGAGCCGGCCTTGTTCGGCTGTCCGGGCGGATTGCCGATGAGGGCGGTCGTCTCCGTCTGACCATATCCATCGCGAATCGTCAAACCCCAGGCCCGGCGAACGCGGTCGATGACTTCGGGATTGAGCGGTTCTCCCGCGCTGACGACCTCGCGCAGCCGAACCGGGTAGGCCTTGAGATCCTTGAGGATCAACATGCGCCATACCGTCGGCGGCGCGCACAACGTCGTCACGCCGTGACTCGCCAATACGCCGAGCGCTTTCTCCGCGTCGAAACGCGGCTGGTTGAAGACGAAGACGGCCGCCTCCGCATTCCAGGGCGCGAAGACGCAACTCCAGGCATGCTTCGCCCAGCCGGGCGAACTGATGTTCCAATGCACGTCGCCGGGCTTTAGGCCGATCCAATACATCGTCGAGAGATGCCCGATGGGATAGCTGCGGTGCGAATGAAGAACCATCTTCGGCTTGGCCGTCGTGCCCGAGGTGAAGTAGAGCAACAGCGGATCGTCCGGTCGCGTGATGCGGTCCGGCGAAAAATCCTCGGGAAAGCCGCCGTCCCGGTCCCAGCAGTGCCAGCCAGGCAAAACCGCGTCGCTCACGATGCGCGTGACGTTTCCAGGCACGTCGGCGCAACGGGCCGCGCCGGCGGCGTCGGTGATCAGATGGCGGATGTCGCCCCGGACGAGGCGGTCGTGCAAGTCGGCCGGCGCGAGCAGCGGCGCCGTCGGCGAAAGTACCGCGCCCAATTTCATCGCCGCCAGCGTGAACTCCCACAGGGCGACCGTGTTTGGCAAGAGAACGAGGATGCGGTCTCCCGCCCGCACGCCAAGGTTGCGCAGGAAATGCGCGGCCTGGTTGGAGCGGCGACTTAGCTGCTCGAAGCTCAGACGTTCCTCGCCGGCTTCGTCGACGATCCACAGCGCGGTCCGAGGGTTGTCGCGTGCGATGACGTCGAAGTAATCCAGCGCCCAGTTGAAGTCGTCGAGGACCGGCCAGCGAAATTCGGCGTAGGCCGTATGATAATCTTCGCGGTGCGCGAGCAAGAAATCGCGGGCTTTCAAAAACTCCCGGCCGGCGGTCATGGCGGCGCCTTCCTTTGGGGCGGTGAATGGATTCGTGACATTCTATTGCCGCGCTCGTCTCTACATTGAGTTCTGATTCCGTTTGACAAGATCGCACGCGGGGGATTATCGTCAATTGCATCGGCACCTGGCTCAGCGATTTGGAGCAATCATGCGCGGAACAATCAATTGCGTTTTCGGATTCGCCGCCTGCCTCCTTTGGGGCATTGCACCCGTCTGGGCGGGAGGCATCCCGGCCAAGACGCTCAAGGACGTCAAGGCGGCGTCCGTTTACATCAAAGTGCAGTTCGGCTTACCGGTGCCGGGCAGCAAGACCATCGGCGGCACCGGCTCCGGCTTCCTCATCCGCGCGGAAGGGGACACCGGCTTTTTCGTCACCAATCATCACGTCCTTACTCCGCCCAAGGAGATCCCCGGCCTCGTCCGCGTTGGCCCGGTCGTGCTCGTTTTCAACAGCGGCAACCTCAAGGAAAAGCTCGTAAACGCCGAGATAGTCGCCTCTGACCCTGTTCGCGATCTTGCCATTCTTAAGGTCGTGGGATTCAAGGATTTGCCGACGCCCATCGGGATCGATCCCAAAGTCGAGCTTTTGGAAACGATGACGGTTTATGCGTTCGGCTACCCCTTCGGCGGCGCGCTGGCCACCGGGAAGCTGAATCCCGCGATCTCCGTCTCCAAGGGAACGATCTCCTCCCTGCGCAATGACGATCAGGGCAATATTCGTCTCGTGCAGATCGACGCGGACATCAACCCCGGCAACAGCGGCGGCGCCGTTGTCGATGAGAAGGGAAACCTGATCGGCGTCGCTGTCTCCAAGATCGACAAGTCGCGCATCGGCTTCGCCATTCCCACGCGCCCGCTCGCCGAAATGTTGATCGGCAAAGTCGCCCAAGTCGCCTTCGAGACGATCAAGGTCGACGGCGACAAGGCCGAAGTGCAGATTGACGCGAGCCTCCTGGATCCCCTGGCGAAGCTACGCGGCGTAACCGTTTATTATCGCCCCAAAGCCCCCGGCAAAGAAGCGCCTAAGCCCGATATGGACGGCAATTATCCTTTACTCAAAGACGCGAAGAAAATCGAATTGAAAATCGAAAACGGCAAGGCCGGCGGCAAGTTCTCCTTCCCAGCCACGGGCAAGGAAAAGAAAAAGGAACCGCTCACCTATCAAGCCGTCTACGTCAACGGCGACGGCAAAACGATCGTGTCCGGACCCGCGACCGCATTCGTCGATTTCACGCAGGTTGTCTTTCAGGAGAAGCTGACCGCCGCCGACCCAATCGATAGAGTGCGCAACCAACCCTCGCGCGTTTTCCCCGTCCGTCTCCTGCGCGGCAAACACTACGTCATCGAAATGCGCGGCGACCCCAAAGTGCTCGATCCCTATCTGCGCATCGAGGATTCCCGCGGCGGCAACATCGCCGAGGACGGCGACTCCGGCGGCGTCCTCAATTCCATGATCGTCTTCACACCCAATCGCGACGACGAATTCAAAATCATCGCCACGGTATTGCGCGGCACCGGCGATTTCACGCTGCGGATTCGCGAGGAAGAGGGTAAGCCCGTGCCCCCGAAGGGCCTCGTCATGAACGGCAAGCTCGACGCGAGCGATCCGCTCGACCCGTTGCTTCAAGCGCCGGCGCAAAACTACAACTTCCTCTTCAAACGCGGCGTGCTCTACACCATCGACATGAAGAGCAAAGACTTCGACACGTTCTTGCGTCTGGAAAACATGGCCGGCCTCAACATCGCGGCTGATGACGACTCCGGCGGCCAGTTGAACTCGCGCATCTCCTTCACGCCCGCGCAGGACGGCATCTTCCGTGTCATCGCCACCTCGTTCGATCGCAACACCGGCGGGTTCGAACTGCGCATCACGGAAGGCGGTTCGCTGGAAGTCGGCCCCGGCGGCCTCCGGATCGCCGGCGCGCTCATTGCCACGGACCCGCTCGATCCGGTCCTGGGCAAAATGGGCAACTCGCGCAGCAAGTTTTTCGAGGTGAAAATGGAACCGGGCCAACGCTATCAAATCGATCTCGTCAGCGACAAGTTCGATGCGTTCCTCCGCGTTGAAGATGCGACCGGGCGACAAATCGCGTTCGACGACGATTCCGGCGGTGGCCTCAATTCCCGCCTCGTCTTCACTCCGCCCGCCGCCGGCGTCTACCGCGTCTACGCCGCCGCCCTGGACGCCAACCTCGGCCCCTTCGTCCTCCTGATCCGCACGGTCAAATAAGATGCCAATCGACCTCTCCCGCACCCTTGTCATCGGCGTTTCCTCGCGGGCATTGTTCGATTTGGAGGAAGCCAACGGCGTCTACGAAGCGGAGGGCGTGGACGCCTACGCCGCCTATCAGATGCAACGGGTCAACGACATCCTCGGCCCCGGCTCCGGATTCGCACTGGTCAAGGCGCTCTTAGAACTTAACAAGACCGCAGGCCGGCGCAAGGCCGAGGTCGTGATCATGTCGCGCAATAGCCCCGCCACCAGCCTGCGCATGTTCAACTCGATCCGCCATTATGAGTTGGACATCCTGCGTGCCGCATTGGCCGGCGGCGCGAGCCTCGCGCAATACCTACACGCCTTCGACGTCGACCTCTTCCTTTCCGCTCATGACGAGGACGTGCGCATCGCCCTGCAATCCGGCGTGCCGGCCGCCCGCATTTATCCCACGCCCGCCGCCGTCGCCGATCCGCGCGAACAGATCCGCATCGCGTTCGACGCCGACGCCGTGCTCTTCTCCGACGAATCCGAACGCATCTATCAGCAACGCGGCTTGGCGGCGTTTCTGGAGCATGAAGTCGCCAACGCCAAGAAGCCGCTCCCGGAAGGCCCCTTCGCCAAGTTGCTGCGCACCTTGTCGGACTTGCAGGCCGACGCCAGCTTCACGAAGCCGCCCATCCGCATCGCCGTCGTCAGCGCCCGCAACATGCCCGCCCACGAACGGGTCATCCGCACTCTGCTCGCGTGGAACGTCCGCGTCGACGAAGCCTTCTTCATGGGCGGCGTCAGCAAGACCAAAGTCCTGCAAGCATTCGCCCCCCACATCTTCTTCGACGACCAGGAAGCCCACTGCGCCCCCGCCTCCAACTTCGTGCCCACCGCCCGCGTCTTCGACTCCACCGCCCTCGCCCCCTCCCCTCCCGCGCGAACCAAGCGTAAGAAGTAGCCAAACGCATCGCCATTATTTCAAGCCACTTACGGCCACGTCCCCTCCGAGGCCACAACCTACCCTTGCCTCAAAAAATCCCCCCCGCTAACCTGAGCGTACGCCAACTTTGCGAACGTGCGGAGGATCCGCGCGACACCTATGGAAGGAGCCACCATGTCTCCCCTCACCCAACGTCGTACCGACGCGCCCACGTCCGCCTCTAAAACCCTCAACAAGCCCCACCTGCGCCTCGTCTCTGACGCCGCGGAACTCGACTCGCCCAGCCTCGCCGAGATCCTACTCGCCAAGATCGCCAACCGCACCGCCGTCGTCGGCGTCGTCGGCCTCGGCTACGTCGGACTGCCCTTCGCCGTCGAGTCCGCCAAGGCAGGCTTCCGCGTCGTCGGCATCGACCGCAACGTCGAACGCGTCAAGAAGGTCAACTGCGGCGAGAACTTCATCGGCGACGTCAAAGACGACGACCTCGCCGATGTCGTCAAGCAGGGTCTGCTTGAAGCCGCCGCCGACTTCTCCCAAGTCGCCGACCTCGACGCCATCATCCTCGCCATCCCCACTCCGCTCACCCGCAACCTGCAACCCGACCTCACCTACGTGATCGAGGCCACGCGCGAACTCGCCCAGCACCTCCGCCCCGGCCAGTTCCTCTGCCTGGAATCCACCACCTTCCCCGGCACCACCCGCGAGGTCATGCTCCCCATCCTCGAAGAAGCCGGCCTCAAGGCCGAACGCGACTTCTTCCTCGCCCACTCCCCCGAACGCGTCGACCCCGGCAACCCCCGCTTCAACACCAAGAACACCATCAAGGTCGTCGGCGGCGTCGGCCCCCTCTCCCAAGAGATCGCCCTCGCCTTCTACTCCCAGACCATCGAGAAGGTTCTGCCCGTCTCCTCCGCCGAGACCGCCGAGATGGTCAAGGTCTTCGAGAACACCTTCCGCGCCGTCAACATCGCTCTCGTCAACGAGATGACCCTCCTCTGCGACCGCATGGGCATCAACGTCTGGGAAGTCTTGGACGCCGCCTTCACCAAACCCTTCGGCATCATGCCCTTCTACCCCGGCCCCGGCGTCGGCGGCCACTGCATCCCCCTCGACCCCCACTACCTCGAATGGAAGGCCCGCGAGTACAACTTCAGCACCCGCTTCATCACCCTCGCCGGCGAGATCAACCGCCACATGCCCGAGTTCGTCCGCGACAAAGCCCGCCGCATCCTCAACGACAAAGGTCTCGCCCTCTCCCGCGCCAAAATCCTCCTCCTCGGCGTCGCCTACAAGAAGAACATCGGCGACTGCCGCGAATCCCCCGCCCTGGAAATCCTCCACCTCCTCAAACAGGACGGCGCCCAAACCTGCTACCACGACGCCCACGTCCCCTTCCTCGAATCCCTCGGCCTGGACAGCCAACCCCTCACCGAAACCCTCCTCCAACAGTCCGACCTCACCATCATCGTCACCGACCACGCCGGCATCGACTACCCCTGGCTCCTCACCCACGCCACCCACATCCTCGACACCCGCAACGCCACCCGCGGCCTCGCCGACGCGTCCGACAAAGTAACACTGCTGTAGAGGCCCACCCCCTTCCCCGTTTCGCGCTCGCTCAATCACTACGACAACATCGCCGACCACTACGACAG
>Ga0163144_10031367_pt1 | contig 10136 bp, 4 predicted proteins | sample OliLak19BULKMAT1_FD_123175 | JGI IMG/M metagenome (GOLD analysis project Ga0163144, IMG submission 123175) | Freshwater microbial mat bacterial communities from Lake Vanda, McMurdo Dry Valleys, Antarctica - Oligotrophic Lake LV.19.BULKMAT1 | ecosystem: Environmental > Aquatic > Freshwater > Lake...
CGGCGAACGCGTTGCTTAGGCCAAGCTGCACGTCGCGCTCCTGCTCGCGGAGAATCGCGCGGTCGCGTGCAAGCTGCAGTTGAGCATAACGCATTGCGGCGTGGCCGCGGCGAAAGCCGAGCGGCATGTTCAATTCCAACCCCAGTTGCCACTCTTGAAAATCGCCGGTGAACAGATCGTCATAGGCGTTATCAAACCGGCCGGCATTCGCGCTGTCCGAATCGAGCAGATCCTTGCCGAACCCGCGAAAGCGGTAGCGACCGGTCGCGTCGAGATTGGGGAGCAAGAAATTGCGCGCTGCGGCAAGCTCCAACTCGCGGCGTTTGACGACCCACTGTTGCTTGCGAAGTTCGCCGCGCCGCGTGAGCGCTTCGCCGAGCGCCTGGTTCCAGTCGAAAACCACTTGCGAAAGCCGCGGCGCGTCGCCGGGGCGGATCAACCGGCCGTCGCTGATCGGCAGCCCGGCCAACAATCGCAACCGCCGTTCGGCCACCTGTACGCCGCCGTTGGCGCGGAAACTGCCCCCGCTGCTGCCGTTGTTGGTTTGCGTGCCGTCCACCAATCGTCCGGTCAGCGCGTTTTGCACTTCCTCTTGGAAGCGGAAATACTGCTCGCGCGCTTCGGCCTCTTTCTCGGCCTCGCCCCCCTTCCGGCCCGTCTGATTGAGGGCCTGGACGCGCTGCCAGCTTTCCAGGGCCGCATTGCGGGCGGCAATTTTGGCGTCTAAATCGCGATAGGCGAAATACAGATCCCAATAGGCGTTTTCGACGTTGCTCACCAGATCACGGACGCCGATTTCAAAATCGGCGATGGCGATATCGGTATTCGTCCGCGCGATCAACACGCCCGTGTATTGACCCGGCGTGCTGTTGGGTCCGGCGGTGCGATTGGCCCAGACGCCGGCGTTTTGCAGCAACGGCTGGCGGACTTCGGCCTCGAAGTTCGTGTTCCACGCGCTGCCAAACGTGTTGGCCGGCGCGCTATTGGCGTCGTAGTCGGTGTTGTGCCGCGCGGTGAACAAGGTTCCGGTCGCCGCACGTTTTTGCAATTGATATTGGGCCAGGCCGAGGTCTTGCTTAAACAGGTTCGTGCCGCCGCCGAGCAGCGGATTGTTGATCGCGCGGTCGTTCTTTTCCCAACTGGTGCGCGCGGCGAAAGAGGTGTCGAATTCGGCCAAGGCCGCCTCGACGCCGAACTGCGGATCCATTTCGGTCATCGCCGGGACATGCACGCTGCGCGTGGTCAACGGCGAGCGGAGCACAAACCCTCCCAGGTCGCGCATCACGCGCGAATTTTGCAGCGTCAACTGCACCGCTTGTTCCAATGAGAGTTCCCAGAATTCGGGGGGCAGCGATTGCAGCGTGAGCGGAGCGTCGGTGTGCGGCGGCGGTTCCGGGTTGATGAGGTCGGCGTATTCGACCTTCGTCGCCACGCGCTGGTAATGCTCGAACGGCTGGGTATTGAACGTGGGCACCGTCGTCTTATTGACGCAGCCCGTCAGCGCGCCGCCGCAGAGCGCCAGCGCGGTGCAACGGTGCCAAATCGAGTTGCGCGTGAGGAATGCCATGCCCTGCAATTCGTCGAATGTCGTGAGTCGAGCTAGCAACGAGGCAAACGCGACCAGGGTGCGCGGAGCGTGCGCGCGGCGGTCGTCTTGTTCATCATCGGCATCCGCAAATACAGCCTACCGCGAAAAATCGCTACAATCGGTAATTTTTTACAGAGTTATCGTGGCCGGGGGCAATGTGCGTAATTCAGGCGAATTGGCGAGGGATTTGCGGCGGTAAATGCGACGTAGCAGCCGTGGATTGCGGTTCGTGTCCCTGTTTTTCTCGGCGTGTTAAGTACTTCAGCGCAACAGTGCGGGGTGGAAATTGCCAGCAAAACGGAGCGTCGGGCGGGAGCGTGACGGATTATATTGAAAGGAATTGGGCGCGGTTCCCCAAAACCGCTTACGCGGGCCGATCCGCGAGTCCAATTTTTCAATGCCAATCCCTCCTGGGGATCATGCCCTTCAATTTCGCCTGTGCCGCAAATTCCTTCTATTCTCGACCGGGACGGTTCCGCAGAGCGCGACGCCGCGCGCGTGGCCGCCGATCGGAAACCGCTTGTCGCGGCGAATGACAAGGACAACGCGCGGTGGGAAGCGGAATTGGCGCGGCTGGATGAACTGGCCAACGGCGCGACCGACGGCGCGCCATTCTTTGCGGCGTTACTCGCGGCCGCGCTCGGCGCGACGGGCGCTTTCGCCGCGCGGCTCGGCAGAAAACGGGTTGGCGCGGGTTGGGAATTGTTGGCTAGTCAGGTTGAACGCACGGCGCAAGGATTGCAGGCCAACGAGTCGCTGCCGCTTGCGGCGACGTTTACCGCTTGGGAACGTTTGTCTTTCGCTGCGCCGCATAATACTGAGACCGCCGCCGCGAACCGGTTTACGCCTTGGTCTTGTGAGCAAGTCGTTGCGTCAACGGAGACGGGCAACGCGCGCGTCGGCCGGATCGGCTGGCAGATCGAAGATGGCCAGCAAGGATTGTTGGAATTGGAATTTGCTGCGGCCGCAACACATGAAAGTGAACTTCCCGCCACCGCCGACAGTTGGCCCGCCGGCTTCGCACTGGCCTTGGCTGAGATCGCGGCCGAGGATCAACGCCGCCGCCGCTTGCGTGGCACGGCGCGCGAACAGCAACGGTGGCAAACTCTTTGGGAGTTTCAACAGCGATTGCAAACGGGGGGCACGCTGGCTGCCGTCGCGCAACTTACGGTCGAAGAACTGCGACGGATTCTGGGTTGCGACCGCGCGGCGGTCGTGCTGGCCGACGGTTCGCCCCGCGCCGGCCGAAAGCCGCGTTGGCGGCTGCTGGCGATCAGCGGTACCGCTCAAGCCGATCCGCACAGTGAAACGGCGCGGTTGCTGGCCGATTTGGCCCGCGCGGCAAGTGCCGGCGAACAAGTGACGCGATGGGGCGATTTATCCAGAGAATTCGCCGCTGCAAATCATGCAAACCGCGAGGATCAAAACGCTACAAGCGAAAACGATACCGAGCAACTCTCCTACTCTCCACCGGAAGCGCGTTCCCTGTGGGAAGCCTATGCCGACGCCACCGCCGTTCGCGGGGCGATCTTGCTCCCCTGGCGCGCGGGCGAAGTGGTTCCCCCCTCCCAAGCGGCCGCGACTGAGAATGCGTCAACCAGTTCCGCGGGCGAGCAGCGGCCGCAACATCATGCGGCCGTTCATGCCGATTTGAAATCGTTGCTCGTCCGTTTCCCCGCGGATGTCGCGGCGAATTTGGATCAGGCCTCCGCAGCGGAAGAATTTTCAACGGCCGCGCTTGCGCCGCGCGGCGTGCTGGTTTGGGAATGGTTTCATTCCCACCCGCGTGACGAGGAACGCAACGCCGCACTCTGGCCGCTCTTGGCGCAAGTCACCGCGCAAGCCCTCGAACGAGCGCGGCGGATCGACGAGTTGCCGGGGATCGGCCTGGCGCGGCGCTTGGGGCGGTGGCGCGATGGTTGGCTGACCGCCGGTCTGACCCGCGGGCGGCTGGCGTTCTTGGCGGCGGGTGCCGCGTTCGCGGCGTTGGCATTGATCAAGGTCGATTTTCAGGTCACCGCGCGGGGGACGATCTGGCCGGCCGAACGGCGCGAGTTATTCGCCCCCGACGACGCCGTCGTGCGCCAGGTACTGGTCGATCACGGTTCGCCAGTGCGGGCCGGGCAACCGCTGGCGGTTTTGGAAAGCCCTGCGCTCGATCAGCAGCGGACGCAACTGAGAGGCGAGATATCGACCGCCGGACAACGTCTGGCCACGCTCGCGGCCGAGCGCTTGCAGCTTGAAACGAACACGACGGCCGCGCTGACGCGCGCTGAACAATTGACCGCAGAAGAGGCCGAGTTGAAATTCGCGCTCGCTGCGGCGCAAACGCAATTGGCGATTGTCGAAGAACGCCGCGCGGCGTTAAAACTTGTCGCCCCTTTTGCGGGGACGGTCCTGACCTGGAACGCGCGGACCGCGTTGACCGGTCGCCCGGTGGCACGCGGCGAAATGCTCCTTACCGTCGCCGCACTCGCCGGACCGTGGGAAGCCGAACTGCTGATCCCCGACGATGTCTCGGGTTACGCCGCCGCGGCCCGCGACGCGCAACTCGAACCGCTGCCGATCACCGTTCGCCCGGCGACCGCGCCGCAAACAAGCTGGCTCGCCGCGCTCGACCAATTTTCGCAACGCAACGAGACTGATCCGGTCTGGGGGACGGGAGTGCGTGCGACGGTGCCGTTGCAAATTGGTGACGCCGGCGGGTCGGCCGCGCGGGCCAATCTTACGCCGGGGGGCGAAGTCACGGCCCGAATCCCTTGCGGCCGCCGCGCGCTAGGGTTTGTGCTGTTCCGCGATTTGTACGACGCCTGGCTGCGCTGGTGGTGAAGTTTGCTGAATGCTTTGTCGCAACGTTTTTTGCCCAGAAACCACGGTGTATTGATGCGCTCAGTTAAATCAATTCAGCAACGAAGGAACGCTCTTCCGATGTTCCTGATCCTCGCCTGGAGCTGCTGCTTTTCAGTCTCCGCCGCGTTGGCACAAACCCCCCGCGTAGCGACCGCACTCAAGATCGACACCGCCTTGGTCACCTTGATCGAGCAGGCCGAGATCGCCGCGCGTGACGCCGGGCTGCTCGAGCAGCTCAATGTGAAGGAAGGAGCCTTGGTCGAGGCGGAGCAGCTCTTGGCCAAACTCAACGATGCCGAGCAGCAAGCCGCACGCGGCCGCGCGGCCATTGCCGCGGAAAGCGCGGCCAAGCAGGCCGCCAGCGACGTCAAGCTCCGCTTCGCCAAAGCGAGCCACGGCGTCGCCCAGGCAGATTACCAACGTGCCCGCGATTCGGTCGAAAAATTTCAGAAGAGCATTTCACAAACCGAACTCGATCAACTCCGGCTGATGGCCGAGAAGACCAAGCTCGAGATTGAACAGGCAGAGGAAGACGCGTTGCTGGCCGCGCTAGACGCCAAAAAAGCCCGCTTTGAATTGGCTGAGGCCGAGGCCAAATTGGCGAAGCGGCAAATCACCGCGCCGTTTGCCGGTCTGATCACGCAACTCAAAAAGCAACGGGGCGAATGGGTCCAGCCGGGCGACGTGGTGCTGCGGCTCATTCGGACCGATCGGTTGCGGATCGAAGGCTTTGCCCCCGGCAAGCAAGTCCCCGCCAACTTGCTCGACGCGGCGGCCAACTTCAAGGCCGACCTGCCCGGCCGCGGCGTTACGATCATCCCCGGCAAAGTCACGTTCGTCAGCCCCGAGGTCAACGCGGTGAACGGCCAGATCCGAATTTGGATCGAAGTTGACAACCGCGAGAACCTTCTCCGCCCCGGCCAAGTCGGGAGTTTGGAGATCGCGTTGCCGCCCAGCGCGGTGGCGGAGAAGTAAGGACGTAGCGGGAGTCGCCAAGACTTCCGTTTCCGCACACCCGTTCGTGTTGGACCACTCAATCTTGACAAGAAAATACAGGTTTGGGGGCAAGAAGCCAGGGTTTTTAACTAGCAGATAAGCATGTCACATCCGCGACGGACTTGAAAATCCTTCCGGCCCCCTCCCCCTTGCGGGGAGGGTTGGGGAGGGGGTGAGATTCTTCGCATGTACCGCGATCAGCGCCAACGCGATTTTGCCCGGAGGTAAAAGAAGACGATGTTCAACGCACCGCATGGCTGGAGTCGCACGGATTACGAGTAATCCAGTTGAGGGAAACAGACTTTGGATGAAAATCTTGGGAGTGTTGTGGAGAGATTCAGCGCGCGATGGCAAGTTGATGAATGGCCCCCTCCCTAACCCTTCCCGCGAGGGGGGAGGGAGCCAGCAGGACTGTTCACGAAATGACTTCGGTATCACTCGCCAACGGGGCAATACCACGACCTCTTGATGCTAGCTTCAAAACCCTTGACTTTTAACACAGCCGCTGGGCTAGAAGCCCCCGCTACTTGACATAATGCCCCCACCCACCGCCACTTCCGCACGCCTGTTACCTGTCACGCTGCGCGGCGATGTGCAGTGGCGGCAGCAGGTCTATCGCGGCGCGGCGTTGGCCTTGGCGCTCGATCCGCTGACCGGAAGACAATGGCTGCTGCGACCGGAAGAGGCGTTTTTGTGCTACGAGCTACGCGCGCGGAAGAGTCTGTCCGAGTTGCGGCAGGCCTGGGAGAGGCGTTTCGCCCCTCGGCGGCTTTCGCCCGCCGCGCTGCAACAGGGACTTGGCCGGTTAACGCGCGAAGGCTTGCTCGTCGCAACCGGCGCGGCCCAAGCCGGCGAATTGCTCGCTTTGCGCGAAGAGCGCAAGGCCGAACGCCGCAAACAATGGTGGGCTGAACTTTGGGCGATCCGCGGACCGAGTTGCGACCCGAGCCGCTGGTTGCCCGCGTTGCGACCTATCGGCGCGGTGCTCTGTTCGCGCGCGGCGTTGCTGCTGTTGGGGCTGGCCGGTTGCGTGACGATTGCCTTTGCGCTGAGCTTGATTCCGCAGTTGACCGCAGGCGCCGCGCGGCTGGCGACGTTGACCGCAGCGCGAAATTGGGTCACTTGGATCGGCGTGTTAGCCGCCGTCAAAGCGCTGCATGAACTGGGTCACGCGGTGATCGCCGCGACGCTCGGCGTCCGTTGCCGCCGCCTAGGGATTCTTATTTTGACCGGCGTTCCCACTCTCTATTGCCAGGTCAACGACGCTTGGCGCGCCGACAAACGTTCCCGCCTCCTGATCAATGCCGCCGGGATGCTCGTCGAAACGTGGCTCGCTTGCGGCGGGTTTTGGCTCTGGTGGTCGACCGCGCCCGGCGTGTGGCATGATCTGGCGTTGCAAACGGCGATCCTTTGCACGGTTAACACGTTGTTGCTCAACGGCAACCCGTTGTTGCGGTACGACGGTTATTACCTGCTATCCGACGCGTTGGAAATTCCCAACCTCCGCGAACAAGCGGCCGCGCTGAGCCGCCGCGCGTTCGCCGCGCTATTTGGCGTTGCCTCACCGCAACCCGCTCCGCCGTTGCAACAGCATCGCTTGGGTTGGCGCGCTTTTATGGTTGCGTATTTTATGGCGAGTATGATCTATCGCTGGGTCTTGGCGTGGGGATTTGTGTGGCTGCTGCAAAAACTGTTGGCGCCTTACGGTTTGCACAGCCCGGCACTGCTCCTGGGTGCGGCGTTTATGTTTTTGTTCGTTGGCGTTCCGCTCTTGGCGCTCAACGGTTGGCTGCTCCGGCCCGGCAACGACGCACTCGCGGCCAACCCGCGTTTCTGGCGGCGCGGAGCAGTAATGTTGGCGTTGCTCGCGGCGGCGGCGTTGATTCCCATTCCGGCCCAAGTTTCCGCGCCAGGAATAGTCGAAGCCCACCATGGCGCGGTGGTGGTGACGACGCGGCCGGGAAGCGTGGTCGAGATCGTCTCGCCGGGAACAGATATGCAGCCGGGACAAACCGTTGCGCGGCTGGAAAATCGAGAAATGAGCCAGGCCTTTGCCCAACTGACCGGGGAGTGGGAGCGGCGCAAGTCGCGCGCCGAATCGCTGCTTCGTCGGCAAAACGATCCGTTGGCGGCGGCCGAACTGGCTACGGCCCAAGCCGCCGCCATCGAGGCCGAAAAACGCGTTCGCGAAGCTGAAACGCAACTCGCCGAATTGACGCTCACCTCCCCGCGCGGCGGCACGCTGCTTCCTCCGCGCGAACGCCGCAATCCGCCCCGCGCGTCCAACGTCGCCGCGCCGCCGCGCGGCGAGAGCCGCGCGGACCCGACTGGTTGGCAAGGCTTGCCGACCGCGGCGCGCAATCGCGGCACCTGGTTAGAGAGCGGAACCGAATTAGGAACGATTGCCAATCCGCGCGAGGGAGAGGTTTGGGCGTTGCTTGCGCAGCATGAGGTGCCGCTGGTCGTGGTCGGTCAGCAGGTTCGGTTTCGCCTCGATTCACGGCCGGGGGAGGAATTGACCGGCACGGTCGCCGAGATCGCCGCCGGCCCGCTGGCCGCCGTTGAGCCGGAACTCTTGGCCCGCAACCCGGCCGATTTTACGGCCGCTCACCCGAGTGCCCCGGAGCAACAGCGCGGAGTAGCTAACGCCGCGCCGGTGGTGACTTCGTACTTTGCCCGGATCGAACTCACGCCCGGCGACCGCACGCTGAGCTTTGGAGCGACCGGGACCGCGCGGATCCAAGTCGCGCCGCAATCGCTGGTCGAACGCGGCAGCCGCTGGTTCGCCCGCACGTTCGGCTGGTGAAAATGCGGAGTGCGGAGTGGGGAATGGGGGTAGAGACGAGGGACGAGGGGAAATGCGGAGTGCGGGAGAAGCGGGAGAAGAAGTCAGAAGTCAGAAGTGATTCAGACAGAATTCAACCAACCCTCCAGCCTCCAGCTTCCTTCCCCTCCCTCCCAACGCCCAACCTGCGTTCATCGTTCACCTCCCCGCCTCGCGCACCAAATGTCCCAACTCTGGCAAAATCAGCCGGCTCATCGCCAACCGGATCGCGTGGGGCGAGCCGGGCATGGTGAGGACGACCGTTTGATCGCGCAGCCCTCCGACCGCGCGGCTGAGCATCGCCGCCGCGCCGATCTCGGCGAAGCTAAGCATCCGGAACAACTCGCCATAGCCGGGCAACTCTTTGGTGAGCAGGGCACGAATCGTTTCAAACGTTTGATCGCGCGGGCTGATCCCCGTGCCGCCGGTCAAGAGGATCGCGGCCATGTCGCCGCGTTCGGCCCAGGATCGTACCAGGGCTTGCATCGGCTCCGGCTCGTCGCGGATCAATTCGTGCGCGGCGACCGTGTGCCCCGCCCCGGTGAGCAGTTCACAGAGCAAATCCCCGCCGATGTCGGTCTGGCGGGTGCGGGTGTCGCTAACGGTAATCACTCCGCAGGCAATCTCGGTCGGGCCGGCGGCGCGGTGTTCAGAGGCGGACATGGGTGGGGGGGACGAGAGGCGAGGGACGAGGGAAAATGCGGAATGGGATGATGAAATGCGGCTGGTTTGCCGGGTAATATCTCTGCCCGTTTGTCCGCTAGGACCGTTACTATCCGCTTAGGGGATGAGGCTGCTCTTGTAGCCCAGTGGGGAATCTGGCCGTTTTACGGGCCGAATTTGCCTTCATTGGGCTGCGTTCTTTATAATCGAAGGGGTAAGGCGATCCCAGCCGGGTTGCCGTTCACCAAGGCTTATCGCCGCTTATTGCCATCGTGCGACCTTTCCACGGCGGTTCTCAACGCTCGAGTCCGTTTCCGAGATTTTCATGATCCACGGCATTGCTCAGCCGCACTTCCCACAACCAACAGCGCCGCGTCGCATGCGTGCGACGCGTTCGTCGTTGGGTTTGGCGGCTGCGATTCTCGTGCTAATTGGTTCAGTCGCCGCGCGCGCAGATATTTTTATTCTACAAAACGACGGCCGCATCACCGGCGAATTGATCGTCCGCGAAGGGACGCCCAAAAATCTCTGGCTGGTCAAAACGACCGCCGGGGGAGAGATGCTGCTTGATAAAACCCAGATCAAACAACACATCCCGCAATCGCCCGAGCAAGAAGAATACGAACGGACCCGAGGCGATTATGCCGACACGGTTGCCGGGCAATGGAAATTGGCCGAGTGGTGCCGCGTGAAAGACCTGAACAAACAGCGGACCGGGCATCTGGAACGGGTGATTGAATTGGATCCCAATCACCGCGACGCGCGGGTCGCGCTTGGTTACTTCCAACGCGACGGCGAATGGACGCGGAAGGAAGAGCGCATGCAGCGCGACGGTTATGTGCAGTACAAAGGAAAATGGCTGTTGCCTCAAGAAGTCGAGCTGCTCGAAAAGCAGCGCGCGACCGACCTCAAACAGAAAGAATGGTACGCCAAGCTCAACCGCCTGCGGGCTGATGCGATCCGCGGCGTCCCGCCGCAAAAAGCCCAAGACGCGATCCGCCAACTGAAGGAACTGGACGATCCTCACGCGGTCCCGGCAATCTTGCAGGCGGTCAAGATCGAATCGAACCAGCAATTGCAAGGTTTTTACCTCAACGCCTTGGGGCGGATCGGCAGCGGGCCGGCGATCAAGCTGCTGGTCGATTTGTCGTTGGGAGCGGCCAACGAAAACCTTCGCGATCTGGCTCTCGATATCCTCAAAAGCGGCAAGCGCCC
>Ga0163144_10031368_pt1 | contig 10136 bp, 2 predicted proteins | sample OliLak19BULKMAT1_FD_123175 | JGI IMG/M metagenome (GOLD analysis project Ga0163144, IMG submission 123175) | Freshwater microbial mat bacterial communities from Lake Vanda, McMurdo Dry Valleys, Antarctica - Oligotrophic Lake LV.19.BULKMAT1 | ecosystem: Environmental > Aquatic > Freshwater > Lake...
AAAACGATCCTGCAGGTCGCGGGCCAATCCATCGGGGTCATCCCCCAGCAGGATGGCGCAGATGCCTCGATCGCTTGCCGCGACCAGAATCGACCCGAGCGAGCATTCGCCGATGGCGAAACGGATCGCCACGTTCGCGCCGCCGGCCCGGTAACTGGATGGCGTCATGCCCAGCATCTGGTTCGAGCGTTCGTAGAACCGTCCGTTGGAGTTGTATCCGGCATCGAACATCGCGGTCGTGACCGAACCGCTGCGGTCGAGTTCGTCCCGGACGCGCTGCGTGCGATGGGCATCCGCATATGCCTTCGGGGTAACGCCCGTGACCGATTTGAACACGCGATGAAAGTGATAGGGACTCAGTCCGGCACGGCTGGCGAGCTCCGCCAGAGGAGGCACCGCCTCGACTGCCTCGATCAGGCGACAGATCTCGGCGACCTTCGCGGCATGCCGTTCGGTGAGCGGGCTCTGGTCCGGCCTGCATCTCTTGCACGGACGAAACCCCGCGGCTTCAGCATCGGCGCGCGTCGCGTGGAACCGTACATTCTCGGGCCGGGCGGCACGCGCGGCACAGGACGGGCGGCAATACACGCCGGTGGTCGTGACCGAGTAGTAGAACGTGCCGTCCGCCGCGGCATCACGACCGACCACAGCGGGCCAGCGCGGGTCATTCAGCGTCGCGGCGGCGCGCGTTTCGATTCTGGCATTGGTGTTCATGTCCATTTCCTGGGCGATTGGGCGATGACCACAATCTAGAACTTGTGGCGTCGATGCGCACTCCGGGTCTTGCTCTCGAATTCGGTCGCATGGATGACGATGAGGTCATCGACGGTGGACGCCCATTCTCCCCCCACCCGTACCCGTTTCCGGGGGAGAAGGAGTGTCCACTGTTCAGGCAACGGTCAGGAAGTTCGGGAGCAGAAGGGAACCGCGCGTTCAATCGCGGAATGCATTGCTCGAGGCTGCCGCGCATTGAATCTCGCCGGACGTGTGTGCTAGTGTGCCCCGGGTTGTCTGCGGGTTGAATTGCCGGTCCGATTGCCAGGGAGAGAGCATGTCGCTGGACCCCGCTGCGCTGCCGCTGCTTCTGGCGGGACCGGTCTTGCGCCGCGTCGAGCCGGACCTGGTGTGCGTCTGGATCGCGACTTCGGAACGTTGCGACGTCTCGCTCCTGCTGTTCGAGGGCGCGGATGTGGCGGCGTCCAACGGCCCCACGGACGATTTGCGCGCGGGCTGGGAATCCGCAGTGCAGCCAACCCTGCAATGTGGCGCGCACCTGCACGTGCTCGCCGTCACGCTCGATCTGCGCGCCCCCGGCGGCAATGCGTCGCGATCGTCGGGGACGCTCGAGTCCGATCATGCCTATTCGTACGATCTGCACCTGTTCCCGCAGAGCGACCACGCAAATCTGCGCAACCTGGGCGCGCTGGGACTGCTCGCCGGTCCGGTTCCGCTCGGCTTCGAGCCGGGCGAGCTGCCTTCGTTCCGCACCTGTCCCGAAGAGCGCGACAAACTCGTCATCGTCCACGGTTCGTGCCGGCGCATCTTCAACACTGCGCCGCTCGCGGATGACCCGGCGCAGGACGGTCCGTTCCCGCCGCCCGGGGGCTGGCCTACCGATCCGCCGACGCCGGGCACACCGGTGCCCGACAGCGGTCCCGTGGCGTTTCCCGACGCGAGCTTTCCGACGACCCCGCGGCGCGACGGCGCGCTCTGGATCGATGCGCTGATCGATCCGCGCGGTGCGCTGCCCAGGATCGCCGCGCGCCCGCACCAGCTGTTCCTGACCGGCGACCAGATCTACGCGGACGACGTGCCGGAGGTGCTGCTGCCGGTCCTGAACGAGCTGGGTCGCGTGCTGGTGGGCGAAGAGGAATTGCCCGTCGACGCCGTGGGCAGCGGGTTCGCGCCGGCGACGCTGGCCGCTTTCCCGCCGGCATTCCGCCGTGACATCTGCCTGCGGCGCGCCGGCATGAGCACCTCGGATGGCGACTCGCACCTGTTCACGTTCGGCGAGTTCGTGGCGTACTACCTGCTGACGTGGTCGCCGGCGCTGTGGCAGCTCGACCTGTGGCCGGCGGATTTCGATCCGGCCACGCTGCTGATGCCCGCCGAGTGGCGTGACGCGTTCCTGTACGCCGACGCGACGGCGCAGCCACCGGAGCACAGCCACGACTATGCCGCGCTGCTCGAAGCGCTGCCGGAACAGGCCTCGGGTGCGCCCGGTGCGCCCCCGGCGCGGTCGGCGCCACCCGAAGCGCACGCCCAATGGTATTTCGAACAGAAACGCGCCTGGATCGCGGGCAAGTACTGGTCGCCGGCACTGTTCGACTGGTGGATGCGCCGTTTCCGCGAGGGCCTGCCGCGGGTGCGCCGCGCGCTGGCAAACGTGCCCACGTACATGCTTGCAGACGATCACGAGATCACGGACGACTGGTACTTCAGCCGGCAGTGGCGCGATTCGGTCTTCACCCGCCCGCTCGGCGTGGACATCATCCGCCACGGGCTCATGGCGTTCACGCTGATGCAGGGCTGGGGCAACGACCCGCTGCGGTGGGCGGCCGGGGTCGAAGCCGAACTGCTGCATCAGATCGCCACCTGGCTCGCAGCGACACCGGCCGCGCGGCGCACGGGCGCGGACCGCCTGCACGAACTGCTCGGCCTGCCGTTCGCGCCGCCCGCGGACGCCGTGCCGACGTTCCGGCCGCTGGTGCAGTTTTCCTACCGCATCGAAGGGCCGTGCCATCGGGTCATCGTGCTCGATGGCCGGACGCGCCGGCGCTTTCCCACCCGCACTGGCCAGGCCGGCGGCATCGACTACGAGGGGCCGACCGGCCTGTTCGGCGATTCGCCCATGGCCGCGGTGCTGCCGGACCCGCCCGCGAACGACACCAGGCTCACCCTGGTGGTCACCGGCGTGCCGGTGCTCGGACCCGAAGGGATGGAGCTCGCGCTGCTGCCGTTCCAGCGCCTCGCGCGGCTGTTGCAGAGTGTCGACGCGGAAGCCTGGTCCTACGAGCCCACGACGTTCGAGGCGCTGCTCACGGCCTTGGCGCGCTATCGATCGGTCGTGCTGCTCTCCGGCGACATCCACCTCGGCTTCTCGGCCGCGCTGGACCACTGGAGCGCGCCGGCCGGCGGCCCCGTCACCACTGCCCGCATCGTGCAACTGGTCTCGAGCGGCCTCACCCAGGATTGGGGCGGGAAGACGCCCGTGCTGAAGGCGAACGCGCTGACGCACGACATCCTCGAAGCGGCCACGACGGCGTCATTGCCGGCGGAGCGCGTCGGTTGGGGCACGCCGGTGCGAACCGCGCTGACGCCGCCGGTTGCGCTCGGCAAGATGGTGACGGTACCGAAAGGCAAGGTGGCGCATCCGTCCTATCGCGCACGGCTCAAGTTCCGCGCGCCGGTCGTCCCGACGCATGGCTGGCCCGTCGGCTCCGGGGAAGAGCGGCCACCCGACTGGGCGTGGCGCCTGGCCATGGTGCGCGATCAGCGGTCCGAGGCGGCGGCGCCGCCGACCCTCGAGCGGCGCTGGATCCCGGTCGAGCGTCCCGCCGATCCGGCCGCGACCGGATCGGTGGGATGGCATGCGCGCGCGGTGCGGCGCCTGGCCTACGGCCGCGTGTTCGCGTTCCAGCCCAATGTCGGCGTGGTGACCTTCGAGCGCAGCGGCGACGACTGGTCGGTCCGCCACGTGATTGCGGGTGAACTTCCACCGCTGCCGGAAACGGGCGTCACGCCGGCCGGCCTGCAGCCGTACGTCGTTCATCGCACCGGACTGACGCCACAGCCGGCCGCGACCTGGACCACGCAACGCCCGCGCATTCTCGACGACGGCGGCTGGGGCGTGGACGAGACCGAACCGGCCCTGCAGCTGCTGCTGCACTGGCTGCCGCTCATCTGGCGCGTCACCGCGAAGCACATCGATCCGCTGTGGCCGGACCTGCCCCTTAATCTGGACGAAGCCGCGCGCGACGGGCTGATCACGGCGGCGGCGGACCGACTCGCAGGCACGTTCCGCCGGCGTGTGCTGAAGGAGCTCGGCCCGTTCGCGGCATTCACGGATGCGCAGCTCGATGCGATCACCGAAGCCCAGCTCGCCGCGCTCGCGGGCCGGATCGGCAAGTTCGATGTCACCAAAGAAGCGCGGGCACTGGTGCGTCCCGATCTCGAGCGCCTGATGAATCTCGATTCGGCCGCGTCGGACCGGGCGGCGTTCTTCGACGACGTGCTATTGGTCGCCTGCTCCGACTGGGTGACCGAACGCAACCGTCTCGTCAGCATGATCGCCGGATTGCTCGCGACGTTCCGCTCGCCGATCACGCGCCACGTGCCGGTGCTGGCCGGGCTGCTGGGCGGGCTGTGGGATCTGTGGCGCTCGCGCACCAACGTCGAAGCCTGGACGCCGCATGCGTTGCCGCTGGCAATCGGCGGACTGGTCTCGCTGCCACCGCGCGTCGGTTTCTTCGCGCTGCGGATGGTCAACGAACTGCTCGTCAACATCATCGACGATCACGATCCCCGGGAGGGCGGTGGACCGCCGATCTTTCCGCCGGAACTGATGCTCGCGGTGATCGGTGCCATCACCAGCCTGAACGGCCCGAAACGCATGACCACCGCGTCGGGGTGGGAGGATCTCGCAATCCCCGTGGGCCCCGGCGCACGCCGCGGTGACGCCACTCCGACCACGCTGTCGCGGCAGACACTGAGCCTGCTCGTGCATCCGGGCGGGCGCGCGCGCTTCGAAGCCCCGGCGCAGCGCTTCTCGCTGACGCTCATCGCACCGGCCGACGCGCACGCGCCGGGCACGTTGTTCGCGGGTTGGGACGGCGGGCTGCAGTTCGAGGCCGACATCGGCGGCGGTTTCCGGCAGCGGGTACGCACCAGCGGCGCGGGCTGGCTGAAGCAGCCCTGGGCGGTCGGTTCCCTGGCTTCGCCACCACTCGGCGTGCCCGGCGCGAAGAACGTGATCAGCGTGCGGCGACCGACACGCTGGTCGCCGGTCGACGGGATCGAGGCGCGCTTCACGCCTTCGATCTCGTTCGCGCTGGGTTTCACCAGCGACGCGGCGGGACTGAAGCCCACGTTCGAATTCCAGTTCGCGCTGAACGATACCGAGGACCGCATCGCGTTCGTGCCGAAGAGCGACGGCTTCCTCGCGCAGTTCCTGCCGACCGACGGCGTCACGCTGCCGCTGGATGCGACGATCGCGTGGGATGTGCAACGCGGCTGGCGCTTTCTCGGGCTCGGGGAGCTCGCGCGTCCGGTAGCCGCCGGCACGACGGGCGCCCCGCCCGCGCCGGCGGCGACGTCGGCGCAGAACGCGACGACGACCACGCCCCTCAACAAGAAGCTCGGCGTCCTCACGCTGCACGATCGCTCGTTCGAACTCGGCTACGACGGCGATGGCGATGGCGTCACCATCCGGGCCACGGTGTCGGGAACCGTTTCGCTCAACGTCGGGCCGCTGCGGATGGCGGTAGCGGGGCTCGGCGCCAAGGTCGCCTTGCACATACCGAGCGACCCGATCGACAACGCAGGGGCGTTCGACCTCAGCGTCGATCCGGCGACGCCGACCGGGCTCGCGGTGTCGGTGAGCGGCAAGGTGATCGAGGGCGGCGGCTTCCTGCAACGCGTCGCAGCGAGCAGCGGTGCCGTCAGCTGGCGCGGCGGACTCGCGTTGCGCCTGACCAAACGGATCGACATCGCGGCCTGGGGCATCATCGAGACCGGCGGTGGCAGGCACTGGTCGCTGCTCGTGTTCCTCGCCATGCGCTTCACCCCGCCGCTGAAGCTCTCGCCGGGCTGGCGGCTGATCTCGATCGGCGGCATGGTGGGCCTGCATCGGACGATGGATGCCGACGCACTGCGCGATGCCGCGACCGGCGTGAGCGGCAACCTCGATGCGCTGTTCCTGCCGGAGCATCCGGAGCAGCGTTTCCTCGAACTGCTGCCGACGGTGAACCGGTTCTTCCCCGCGCTGGAGGATCACTTCGTCGGTGGCCTGATGGCCGTGCTCGAATGGGGCGCGAGCCCGACCCGGACCAACGCCCGCATCCGCGCCGCGCTCCTGGTCGAGATCGGCAACTATCAGGTGGCGCTCTATGGCACGGTGCAGATCGGTTTCCCCACGCTCGCGAACGACCAAGTCGTACGCATCCGGGCGGGCTTCGAGGCGCTGTACGACGACGCCGCGAAGCTCGCGCGCTTTTCGTTCGTGCTCACCGAAGCGACGCTGTTCAAGCGCGTGCATCTCACCGGTGGCGCCGCGCTTTTGATCCGCTGGGGCGAGCACGACGAATTCGCGTTCACCCTCGGCGGTTTCCATCCGGATTTTCGTCCGCACATTCCGAACGGCCTGCGCGAACCGCCGCGGCTCGGCGCGCACTGGAAGCCGAAATCGCTGCTCGACTTCGATCTGCAGCTCTATCTCGCGGTGACCTCCACGAGCCTGCAGTTCGGTGCTTCCGCGTATCTCGAAGCGGGCGCGAGCTGGGGTGGCATCCGCGGCGATATCGCGTTCAACTGCATCGTGATGTCGGAGCCGTCGTGGTATTTCGAGTTCGACCTGAGCTTCCGCGTGACGGCATACCTGTTCGGGTGCGACCTGATCAGCGCGGGCCTGCGTGGCGTCATCTCGGGCCCGGACCCGTGGCATCTCGACGCGACCATCTACTGGGAGGTCTGCGGCGTCGACATCTCGAAGGACCTCGGTCCGTACGAATGGGGCGACCACGATGCGCTCTCGAGCGTGCAGGAAGAAGCGCGCCTGATCCTCGGTGACGCACTGGAGGATCCCGGCAACTGGTCGTTGCGGCGCGCCGGCCAGCCGCGCGTGCAGTTGCGCGCGGGCAGCGAAGGCGCGATCGACGCGCGCGACCAGATCGAGGTGCGGCAGACGCGCCTGCCGCTCGGCACTGCACTGGAGGTGCACGATCGCAACCGGTTGAGCGACGGCGGTACCTGGAGCCTGACGCCGATCTCCGCGGGGCTGGTCAAGCTCGCCGACGTGAACGACGTCTTTCCGATGCGCCGCTACCGGGCCAAGCCGCCGAAGGAGACCCCGTTCAAGGACGGGCTCGCCGCGGGCGCTCGTTTCGGCGGCGCGGGTTGGGACACACGGACCACGCTGGCCGTCGGGAGCGATGAAGACGCCACCGACGACCTGGTGTTGGACAGCCTGCCGGTGCCGCCCCGGCGCGCGCGGATTCCGGTGCGCGTCGCGATGATCGATGCGCTGGGCATCGCGGCACCGACGCGCGCGGTCGAACGCAAGTGGACGCGCCACGGCATCGTGCTGGAGTCGGTGCAATGAAGCTCTGGTTCCTGCCCTTCGTGCGCGAAGGCATCGTCCCCACTACCGCCGCCGGTGTGCGCGCGCAGGCGCAGGTGGCGATGCGCCTCGCCGCGCCGGGGCGGACCTCGCGCGACATCACGCGGCAGGTCGATCTGCTCGGCCCCGGCGACGTGATCGGCATCGAGCCGGGCCAGATCCTGCGCATGACGCCGTCGCCTGCGGCGCGCGATGCGGAGCCGGACTTCTTTCCGCTGGTGGAGTTCGATGCGCCGGACCTGCCCTGGGCCTACAGCCCGGCTCTGCCCGACGGTTCCCGCTGGGTGCCGTGGATCGCACTGGTGGTGATCGAGGCGCAACCCGGCGTGCGCGTCGATCCCGGCGAACGCGGCCAGAGCCGCTGGATCCTGCGGTTGCCGGCGGACGTCGCCCGGCGCGAATTGCCCGACCTCGCCGACAGCCCGACGTGGGCGCATGCGCAGGTGGCGTGCGCGAGTGCGGCCGAGATCGCCGCAACGCTGGCGAATGCGCCCGACCGGACCCTGGGGCGGCTCCTGTCGCCCCGGCGTCTGGCGCCGAATCGGGAGTATCTCGCCTGCGTGGTGCCGACCTTCCGCACCGGCCGCGTGGCCGGCCTCGGCGGCGACCCCGCGACTGACGCGACGGGGCAGACCGGGCGCGAACCGGCATGGAGCGCGACCGACCTCCCGGCTGAACTGCCGGTCTATCACACGTGGAGTTTCCGCACCGGCGCCGCGGGTGATTTCGAAGCGCTCGCGCAGCGCCTGCGGCCGACGCCGCTCGACGCATCGATTCCGCCGCCGGCGCTGAACCTCGCCACGCCGACCGGGCTCGTGGTCGACTGGGAGCCGCCGCTGCGCGTGCCCGGTAGCAAGGGCCAACGCCCGCCGCGACCGGCGGCCGCCGTGGCCGAGATCCGCAAGGCGCTGAAGGGCGGTACCGCTACCGCGCCCGTGCTCGGGCCGTCGTATTTCGGCTCGTCCTGGCTCGACGCACGCGACCTCACGCCGCTCACGGCGTGGGCGCCGGAACTCAACCTGACGCCCATGTGGCGCGCAGCCGCCGGCCTGGGGGCGGAAGCCGTCCGCGGCGAACAGGAAGATCTGGTCGCCGTCGCGCAAGAGCAGTTCGAAGCACATCGTGCCGCGCGGCGCGAAGGCCGCCGCAAACAGCTTGCCGCCACCGTGGTCAACCGCGTGAAACTGCGTCTCGCCCAGGCACCCGCGACGGAAAGCGAACGGGTGTTCGCGCCGCTGTTCGCGCGCTCGCAGCCGGCGGCGGCGAGCGTGGGCCTGTTCAGCGTCGCCGGACGGCGCATGGCGCGCAAGACCTGGCGCAGCGGCACGGTGTCGCCGTTCGCGGGCGCGGCCGCGACGATCGGTGCCGTCGCATCGACCGCGACCGCCACGCGCCGATTGACGCCGACGGCGGGTGCTCCAGTGGCATCCATCATGGCGGACGGCACGATTCCTACTACCGGGACGCTCCCTACGACCGGGACGATCCCCACTGCCGGCACGCTCCCTACGACCGGGACGATCCCCACTGCCGGCACGATCCCCACTACCGGGACGATCCCTCCCGCGGGCACGCTCACCCCGGCCGATACGGCCGCGGGACCGACGGGGCAGATCGCCGCAATGGTCTACCGACCGGCGGTGGCCTCCGTCCCCGTCGTGGTGGGTCCGCTCCCCATGGCGCCGGTGGATACGGCGACGATCCCGCAGGGTGCCTTCGCGCCCCGGCTCGCGCGGCCGATGAGCGAACCGCTGGCCCAGCGGTTTCCCGAACTGATGCTGCCCGGGCTCGGCGCCGTACCCGGTGAGGGCGTGCTGCTGGTCGAGAGCAATCCCGCTTTCGTGGAAGCGTATCTCGTCGGCGCCAACCAGGAGCTCAATCACGAACTGTTGTGGCGCGGCCTGCCGGCGGATCCGCGGGCGACGGCGTTCCGGCGCTTCTGGGCGCATGCCGGCGACGCGGACGATATCGACGCCATCGCCTCGTGGGCGCCGACATCGGCATTCGGCACTCACGTAAAGGAAGCCGCGGCGATGGTGTTGCTGGTGCGAGGCGAACTGGTGCGCCGCTACCCGGGTGTGCTGGTCGCGGCCGTGCCGGCGCGCTGGAACGCGGATCAGAGCCGGTCGCCGGTGAGCGATGCCGCGATGATGACCTTGCCGGTGTTCCGCGGGCGCATCGGCGACGACGTGCTGTATGCCGGATTCGCGCTGCCCCGGCTGGAAGATGCCGTGGGCGCGCCCGCGCCGAGCGGTGCGCCGGGCTGGTACCTGCTGTTGAGCGAGAATCCTGGCGATCCGCGCTTCGGCCTCGATCCCGATGGCGCCGGCGCGCCGCCGACGCGTGCGAACCTGAGCTGGACGCACCTGAACCTCGACGCCGCGGCGAGCTATGCGACGCTGGCCGCGTTCCCCAATGTCTTGGACGCTGGTTTCGTCGCGTCCCGAGCGAGCGCAGCCGCTGTCGCCAATCTCGTGCGGCAGCGTCCGTTCCGGGTGTTCCTCCACGCATCGCTGCTGGTCCGACCGAAAGGCTGAGCATGGCGATCGATCTCACCCCACTGCAACCCGCCATCGTCGAACTGGACGCGGCGCAGGCGGCCTATGACACAGCGCTGCGCGAACAGGCGGCGGTCGCGCAGCTCCTCGAGACGCGGCCCGCCGACGTCGCCGCGACGGCGCGGGCGCGGCTCGCCGCGCGCAAACTCGCTGCCGCCCGCACCCGGGTCGATCAGGCGCGGCGGCTGCTCGATGCCGCTCGCATCGGCACGCTCGCGACGCTGGACACCGGCGATCGCCTG
>Ga0163144_10031369_pt1 | contig 10136 bp, 8 predicted proteins | sample OliLak19BULKMAT1_FD_123175 | JGI IMG/M metagenome (GOLD analysis project Ga0163144, IMG submission 123175) | Freshwater microbial mat bacterial communities from Lake Vanda, McMurdo Dry Valleys, Antarctica - Oligotrophic Lake LV.19.BULKMAT1 | ecosystem: Environmental > Aquatic > Freshwater > Lake...
AAGCAGATCGTCGCGATCATCCCGTCGAGCAGCGAGCGCTACCTCTCGTCGTGGCTCTTCGCCGACATCGGCGTGGAGAGCGACTCGGTGGAGGATCTCTTCGCTCCGGCGACTGCACCCGCGAGCTGAGCGACGCGCTCGCCTGGTCCGTTTTTGAACGAAGCCCGCCTCTGATCGGAGGCGGGCTTTCTTTTGGGGAGGAGCCGATCCACGATCTCCGGGCGACGCGTCAGGCCGCGAGCGGACGCTTTTCCGTGCGCACGGGCTTGAGGGGCAGCGCCGGCAGGGTTTCGCCGGTGATCGGGAAGTCGAGGAAGCGGGCGTCGGGCGCGGGGGTTTCGACCATTTCCCATTCGAGCTGCACGCGGCGGGCAATCTGGCGCGTGAGGGTGAAGAGACCGTAGTTGCTGCGACGTTGGGCGAGGTTCATGCCGCACACCCTACGCCCTGGGGTGGGACATAGGCCGTCTCACCGGGCGAATTTCGGTGCGGCCCGTGCGGAGGTCGGACTCCGCCGGCTCGGGAGAGGGGGCGCGTCTACTTCGATCCTCCGCCCAGTGCCTGATCGATCCACTGCCGGATGCGGAGGAGGCCGTCGCGGCGCTTCGGATCGTCGGGTTTCATGGTGCCGAGCAGGTTGATGACGGTGGCGGCATAGTCATCGGCGTTGGCCGTGACGATGGTTTGAAGCTCGAAGGGATTGATCTCGCCCTTGCGGATCATCTCGCGGGCCTCGCGCTCCAACTCAATGCCGCTGCCGCCGAGTGCGCCGCCATCGCCTTTGCCTTTGGAAAACCCACCGCCGCCGCCACCGCCGCCGGACTCCTCGCTGGAGGAGCGCTCGGTCTTGCCGCGGGGCTGGCGCTCGATTTGCGCGGGGTATTCCTTCCCGTCGCGGCCCGTCACCGTCTCGCGGCGCTCGAGCCGGCCGGAGCCGGCCATTTCCGTGCGGCAGCGGCGGACAAGATCCGCGGATACACGGCAAATGTCGGCGAGGACGGGATTGGCGCGGTCGGGCCATTCCTCGAGGGCGATCTCGACGGCGTTACGCTTGTCGGCGTTGTTGCGATAAACGCCGTTGGTGGCGTTCGCGCCGAGGGCATGGCGGAGGGCATCGGTCCGGCCGCCTTCGTGCACCTCGGCGAGGATTGAGGTGCGTTCGATGCGCTTGGCGGCGAGAAAGCGATGGAAGCCGTCGGCGAGCCAGTGCGTGGCGCCATCGAAATAGACGACGATCGGCGGGAAGACGGCACCTTGCGCCATCTCGTCGGCGTAGCTCTCGACGGCGTCGTCGGTGGTCTGCACGCGGGCCTGCGTGCCGCCGTAGATGTTGATCGCTTCGAGGGAAATTTCAGTGGTCGGCATGAAGAAAAAAAAGGCGTTTGTGAAGGGCGCGCACGGACGTGACAAGCGGCATCGCGCGGGCGGCGCGCGGGAAAAAAAGGCGCTCCGCCGCGAAGCGAAGCACCTGCAAGGTGGAGCGGCTCGATCCCAAAGCCGCTTTGGAGCGGAAGCGCTTCGCTTCCGACGGAGCGGGAAGCCGTTCCGCTACGAACCCCAAATCAGCGGCGGGGTGAAGCCGCTCCACCCCGACCTTAGCCCGCATATTTCATGCTTTCTGCGTCCTTTTTCCGGCGTTTGTCGGCGGACAGGCGGTGAGCTTGCATGAGCGTGCGTCCTATGCGGGCTAAAAGCAAAACCGTTTGGGGTTTTGCACTTAGCCCGGATAGCCAAAGACGGTTGAATCTGTAGACTTGATCCGAGCACACCGTGTTGGGTCGCCGGCGAGCAGAGCATGAAATATCCGGGTTAGCCCTGACCATTCAGTTGAGGCTGCGGCTGACGTTCAGGTAGCCGTTGTTCGTGCCGCTCTTGTAATCGAGCGTGGAGTTGTTGGCGGTCGTGCCGCGGTAGTTCGCGATGTCGTTGTAGTCGACGGGCTGGTTGCCGTTGTTGAAGACTCCGACGATGCCGGGGCGCGCTCCGGAGATATCGCGGTATGTGATCCGGGCGGGATCGCGATTCACGCCGATGGCCTGCAGGAAGAAACCGGCGTCGGCGTAGCGGCGCTTAGTCTGGGAGGCGGAGCGGCTGACGCCGGACTCGACGCGCCAGCGACCGTCATCGTAACGATAGGACAGCGTGCTGGTGTCGGTGATCTGGTTGATGAGCTGGTTGGTGCCGTTGTTGCTCAAGGTGCCGCGGCCGGTGGCGCCGAGGGTGAAGGGTCGGGCTGTAACTGAGCGGCGTGCCGGTGGCGGGCGTCGGCGTGCCGTTGGTGCCGGTCCCGGTCGCGGTCCACGCCTGCAGCGTGCGGTGCTGCTCGTTGTAGATTTCGGCGTGGGTGCCGACGATGACGATGCCGAAGGTCTTCGTGATGGGCCAGGTGAAGTCGATATTGGCGCCGGGCAGAATCTTGTGGGTCTTGCGATCCAGGTGGGAGTGGGGCGGGCGCGCCGCAATGCGCGGAAGTATCTTTGCAGTTACAAAGTGAAACCGGCGATCCGGATGGAGATGCGGCGGGAGTCCCGGCGCTATTTTTTCTCCTCATACCAGCGGTAGAAGGAGACGCCGAACGCGAAGAGTGAAGCGAAGACGCCGACGAGCTTCATCATCGCGCCGGCGAGGAGCTGGTCGTCGGCGGGGGTGAACGAGGCGATCAGCCGCGGCGCGAACTCGTAAGTCGGATACAAGATGTCCTGGGAGAACGTGATGTAGGCGAAAACCGGGGTCATCGCGATGACGACGCCGAGCAGGTAGAGCATCTGCACGCCGTATCCGCGCCGCGGTAACACGCGGGACGGGCTCAGCAGCGGCCACCAGTAGAAAAGGGCGGCCCCGAAGAACATGAGGTGTTCGGCGACATGCACGAGCTTGTCGCGCAGCGCCAGGTCGTAGAAGGCCGGGACGTGCCAGAGGCCGACCACCAGCGAATAGATGAGCGTGCAGGAAAGGGGATGCGTGAGCAGGCGCAGGAGGGAGCGCACGCCCGGCCGTCCGAGGAGGGGATCGACCATCCAGTGGGGCAGGCCGAGCAGGAACAGAATCGCCGCCGGATAGACCAGCAACTGGTGCTGGAACATATGGGCGCTGAAGAGAAAGCGCTCGCCGATCTGGTCCAGCGGCGAGCCGACGGCGAGGTAGAAGACGAGCAACGCGAGGTAGAAGCGCACGGCATGTCCGCGTGGGAATACCGTGCCCGGCGCCAGGCGCGGCCGCAGGGGGCCGGCCAGGGCGGCCCAGAGCCAGCCGAGCACCACGAGGCCACCGATGAGCCACGGTTCATTGTGCCAGTGTCGCCAGTCAATCATTCGGTGATCGCCGCAAGAAGCGCCGCAAACCGCAAAGACATTTACCGCGCAGCAATTGTAAATTCGCCGCGCGGCGCGTTCGGATCGCAACAATCGGGGCCGGCCAGCGTCATCCCGGCAACGCCTGCCATGTCCTCCTTCAAGCTTCGGCACCTCCTTTCCTTTGTGGTTTTTTGCGCGGCGATCGGCCGTTTGGCGGCTCAGGGCGAGCCTTTTGCCATTTTCAGTCCCGCGGGTGCAGGCGTGCAGTTTTCGGAGGGTTCTTCCGGCTGGCGGTGGACGCAGTTGGTGACACCGAAAGGCCCGGAAGCCGGCTGGGTCATTGCGGAAGAGGGGATCGAGGTGGCGACGCCGGATCGGACGGTGACGCTCCAGCGTGGCTGGACGCTCATGGACAACCGGCCGGACCGGGTCGTGCTGGAACAGGATGCGCCGGAAACGGGCGTGCGCGTCCGGCGGGTCTTTGCGTTTGGACCGGCCGCGAATGTCCTGCGGATCGAAACGTGGGTGCAGGGCCCGGAGGGCCGGCGACAGGTGCTGCGTATCGGTTTGCTCGATATGCGGATTGAGGGCGAGTCGTTCCGCGAAACGGGCGCCGCGCCGATGTCGTTTCCGGTCTTCGGCCGGAATCTCTTCGCCGGCATCGAGCACGTGTCGGGCGAGGCGGGCGTCGAGGGGGAACTGGCGGATCGCGTGCGGCTCCAGCACCGGCCGCGGATCGAGGTGGGCGAGGCCTGGCAGAGGGTGGCGGCGGTGGTGGTGGGCTGGCCGCAGCCGGGCATGGGGAATGGCCTGACCGGCGAAGCCGGCATGCGCGAGGCGTTCCTGCACTATCTCGACTCGGTCCGGATCAAGCCGGAGCGGATGGTGCTGCACACCGACACGTGGTGGACGGTGCCGCTGCCGCTCAACGAGAAGAACGTGCTCAACGACATCGAGACGTTGCGCAAGGGGTTCTTCGACCGGACGGGGATGTTCTTCGACACGTATTGCGTCGATCTCGGCTGGTCGAATCCGCGGACGCTGTGGCGGATGGAGACGGAGCGGTTTCCCAACGAGTTGCGGCCGATCAACGATCGGCTCGCCGCGCTCGGGGGCAAGATGGGGCTGTGGATGTCTCCGGGAAGCGGATACCCGGATGCGCTCAACAACGCCTGGCTGCAAGCGCAGGGCTACGAGATGACGCCTTTCGGCTCCGACCTGGACGTGGTGCCGTGCTTCGCGCTCGGCGGCCGCTATCAGCGCGAGTTCAAGGAGCGGGCGGTCACGTATGCGCAGCAATACGGGCTGGGCCACGTGATCCTCGATTTCATGGCGCAGCGCTGTGATGTGGCCTCGCACGGGCACCCGGTGGGGCCGGAGTCGCGCTATGCGATCGATGCGGGGCTGGCCGACGTGCTCGACGGGCTGCGTGCGGTGAATCCGCAGATGGCGCTGGAGCCGATGGTGTGCGGCTATCCGCCGAGCCCGTGGTGGCTGATGAAGACGCCCTTCGTGCTCGGGCCGGCCGGCGACGATCTGCCTTACGGACGCGGGCCGGCGCCCAACTGGCTGGAATCGCTCATCACGGCGCGGGACGTGGCCTATCGTGCCGGGCAGGAGGCCTGGATCATGCCGACGCAGGCGTTGGAGACCTTCGATATCATCGTGCTCACGCCGGGGGAGTTTCAGAACACGGCCGTGATGGCGATCGGGCGCGGGCGCTGGTTTCTGTCGACCTACTTCAAGGCCGACTTGATGAAGCCGGAGGATTGGGATTTCTTCGCCGCCCTTGTGCGCTGGGCGCGGGAGAACAAGCAACACCTGGGCAACGCGTGGCAGTTCGGCGGCAAGCCGGAGAACCGGGAGGCCTACGGTTTCATGTTCCGGAACCCGGGCCGCGATCTTTATTGCGTGCGCAATCCCTGGATCGAGGAGCGCACGATCGAGCTGCCGGCGTCGATGACCGCGACGGAGCCGCGGGACGTGCGCATGGTCTATCCGCGGCGCGCCACGGTGGGACGGATCGAGCCCGGCGGGCGCGGACCGCGGCTGGTCCTCGGGCCTTATGAAACGGTTTTCCTCGAGACGACGCCGGCGAGCGAAATCGAACCCAATTTCGCGGCCGAGCCGCCGCCCAGGATCACGGTCGCGGCGGAGGCGCCGACCCAACTCTTGCCCGCGAGCACCTTGCAGGAAGAGGAGACGGTGCGGGTGCGCTATTTCTGGGAGGGAGCACTGTCGGTGCCGCCAGGACTGATCGATCCCGAGCTCTGCATCCTGGTGGAAGGATCGCCCGAGGTTGCGCAGGCGGTCGGCGAAGTGTTCTTGAAGGGGCGCCCGGCCGAAGTGCGCGCGTCCACCAGTGTCGGTCAATTCGGCGCTGCGATCGATGCGTCGCCCGAGAACTGGGCGTGGTTGATGGTGCCGTTGCCGCCGGGCGACACGTCTTTCGAGATCGATGTCACGGTGCGAGCGCCGGCCGCCACGTTCAGCGTGTTCGTGCGGGGAACGGTGGCGGTGGAGAACGCCCCCGCGCCGGAGGGCGTCGCGGTGTTCCCGACGCATCGGGCGGAGCGGAAGGCGTGGTCGCAAACCTTGCAGTCACCGAGGGACTTCACGGTGCTCGCGCGCTGACGCACCGTCATGGATCGGAAACGGCCGCGGGCCGCGCGACCGGGGCGCAAAAAAGGCGGCCGGAAAAACGGCCGCCGGGGCAACCCGCACGTTTCGCGGGGCGCGAACTCAGGTCGGCAGCGGCAGGCTGGCGTCCGCTTGGAACAGCGCGATCAAGCCCCACATCGTGCCGCCAGCGAGGACAAGCCCGATGAAGAACAGGATCGTGCAGAACGGTTTGTCCCACCGCAGATGCATGAAGTAGAAAATAACGAACATGAACTTCACCGTCGACAGCACGACGAGGCCGGTGACGAGGATCCATTTTGCGAACGGCAGGTAGACGGCGACGATCTCCACGCCGGTGATAACCGCGAGAAGCATCGCGATCTGCACGTAGATCTGGAATTTGCTGACGTCGTGGCTGTGGTCGTGCTGGCCTTGGCCGTCGTGACCGTGCGGGGAGGTGGTGACTGCGTGAGTGGGTGCGCTCATGAAGAAGGATTTGGTGAAATCGTGCTCGTGCTCTTAATCGTAATCTTAATCGATCGGAAATCGGCGCGGATCGATTGCGAGCACGAGCAAGATTACGATTACGAAGCGAAGGGATTGCTCAGAGGTATTCCAGCAGGTAGACGGCGGTGAAGATAACGATCCAGACGATGTCGACGAAGTGCCAGTAGAGGCCCATGCCTTCGACATCGATCGCGTTGACCTCGGTGAACTGCACCGTGCCGCGGGGACGGGCGAACCAGAAGAGGGCCCAGAGCGTGGCGTCCATGGCGCCCATCGCCACGAGGTCGAACTTGCTCGCGAAGAAGTGGCCGAACGCCGCGCCGAAGGTCGGCTCGACCTGCAGGGCGTGCACGAGGCCGAGCGTGACCTTCAACACGGAGAGCAGGAAGACGAGCAGCGCACCGACATGAAAGACCTGGTGCGAGAGCCACGACTTGTCCGAGGCGATCTTGAAGGAGCGGACATACATCAGGCACAGCCACAGCACGCCGATGGCGACGTGACAGCCGTGCGTGCCGGTGAGGGTGTAGAACGTCGTTCCGAGCAGGCTGTTCGAGAGTGTCATCTTCCGCTCGTGCACGAAGTGATCGAACTCATACACCTGGCACCCGAGGAAGATCAGGCCGAAGAAGATCGTCGTGAGCAGCGACCAGCGGCAACTCTTCACGTTGCCCTTCTGGATCGCGGTGACGGCGAGCGCCATCATCAGCGAGGACATCAGAAGGATGAACGTGGAGAACGACGTGAGCTCGGGGCTGAAGACGATCTTCGGATCGAGTCCGCCGGCGGGCGGGTGCAGCCGGTAGATCAGGTGCGTCGAGATGAGCGCGCCGAAGAACATGCAGTCCGACGCCAGGAAGGTCCACATGAGGAGCTTCTTGTTCGGAATGCCCGTCGATGTGCTCGGGTCGTGGTGGTGATCGATCGTGGCGGTGGCAGCGTGAGCGGACATGTCAGGAAATAGAAAGTATCAAGTAACAAGTATCAGGATTGCGGGTGCGTGGTCTGGCTCTTGGGACTTGGCACTCGTTACTTGTGACTTTCGTGCCCGTGATCCTCGCGGACGACGTTGCCGTCCTTGTCGAGGTGGATGTGGTAACCTTCGTTGCCCTCGAGCGACCAGAAGTAGATGCCGATGAGCATGACGACGCCGCCGGTGATCGGGATCCAGAACTTGGGCCCGTAGGCCGCGGTGCCGGTCACCTCGAACACTGTCACGCCAATCGCGGCGATCAACAACCCGAGCGCCGCGACGAAGGGCCAGATTGAGCCGTAGGGCATGTGGATGCCGCCGTGCGATTCCTCCGCCTTGGCCTGCTCGGCCTTCTCGGTGGCGATCTCGTCCTTGTGGTGCTTCTCATACCACCAGGCATCGCGGGCGTGGACCGTGGGCGTGACGGGGAAGTTGTATTCCTTCGGCGGATTGTCGATCGACCACTCGAGGGTGCGGCCGTCCCAGTAGTCCTTCTTGACCTTCTCGCCCTTGAAATAGGTGTAGGCGAGGACGATGAAGTAGATCGTCATGCCGATACCGAGAACATAGGAGCCGACGGTCGCGATCATGTTCGGGCCGTTCCAGCCGAGGTTCGGATCGTAGGTGAAGGTGCGGCGCGGCATACCGTTGAGCCCGAGGAAGTGCATCGGGAAGAACGTGACGTTGAAGCCGACGAAGATGACCCAGAACGACAGCTTGCCCCAGAGTTCGGAGACCTTGCGGCCGAACATCAGCGGGAACCAATAGTGCAGGCCGGCGAGCAGCGCGAAGATCGAGCCGCCGATCAGCACGTAGTGGAAATGCGCGATGACGAAGTAGGAGTCGTTCTGCTGCGCGTCGGCGGGGGCGGCGGCATGCATGACGCCGGAGAAACCGCCGATCATGAACATCCAGACGAAGCCGAGCGCGAACATCATGGGGGTGCGCATCATGATGTGACCGCCCCAGAGGGTGCCGATCCAGTTGAAGATTTTCACGCCGGTCGGGACGGCGATCGCCATCGTGGCGAGCGCGAAGGCCGCCGTGGCGACGGCGCCCATGCCGGTGGTGAACATGTGGTGGCTCCACACCGCGAAGCCGAGGAAGCCGATCGACGCGCCGGAGAACACCACGATCGGATAACCGAAGAGCGGCTTGCGCGAGAAGGTCGGCAGGATCTCCGAGATGATGCCCATCGCGGGCAGAATCAGGATGTAGACCTCGGGATGGCCGAAGACCCAGAACAAGTGCTGCCAGAGGATCGGCATGCCGCCGCCGGAGACTTCGAAGAAGTTGGTGCCGAAATTGCGGTCCATCATCACCTCGACCAGCGCGATCGTGATGAAGGGGAAGGAGAGCACGATCAGGAACGACGTGAAGAGCGTCATCCACGTGAAGACCGGGAGACGCATCATCGTCATGCCGGGAGCGCGCATGTTGATGATGGTGACGATGAAGTTCAGCGAGGCCGCGATCGAGGCGACGCCGAGGAGTTGCAGGCCCATGATCCAGTAATCGACCGAGTGACTGGGCGAGAACGCCTTCGAGGTGAGCGGCGAGTAGCCATACCAGCCGGCATCGGGGGCGTTATGGCTGCCGCCGACGATCTTCTCGAGGATGGGGCCGAACCACCCGATGTTCAGGATAATGGCGCCGGCGACGAAGGTCCAAATCGAGAAGGCGTTCAGCCGGGGAAAGGCGACGTCACGCGCGCCGATTTGCAGCGGCATGATGAAATTGAAGAACGCGGCGGACAACGGCATCACGGCCAGGAAGATCATCGTCGTCCCGTGCATCGTGAACATCGTGTTATACATCTGCGCCGTCAGGAAATCGTTGTTCGGCACCATGAGCTGGGTGCGGATGAGCAACGCCTCGAAGCCGCCCACGAGGAAGAAAATCAGCGCGAAGAACCCGTAGAGGAACCCGATCTTCTTGTGGTCAACGGTGGTGAGCCAGCCCATGAGGCCGGTCTTCGCCGTCGGATGGGTGAGGAGCTTGGGCTGTGCGGGCGCATGATCCTCCTTGGTGAGGTGCGCGGATGAGGCCAGGGCGTCCATGAGTCGTGGGAGTGGTGTGGTTTGGAAAGGCGGAGTAGCGCCGGCATCCGGCCGGCATCGCGGAAATGGCCGGCACGATGCCGGCGCTACTTTGGGAATTACTTCAAGCTCTCGAGATACGCGACCAGCGCGACCTGCTCTTCGTCACTGATGGCAATCTTGTTGTCGATGTAGGCCTTCGCCATCTTGTTGCCCGGCTTGACGGAGCCCGGGTCGCGGATCCAGCGGCGAAGCTGATCGGAATTGTTCTCCAGCAGGCCGGCGGCGATCGTGGTGCGGGAGCCGATGTGGGTGAGGTCGGGGGCGGTGACGCCGGCAAACCCGTGGCCGCGGACGGCGTGACATGCCATGCAGGTCTTGCTGGTGAACAGCTCGCGGCCCTTGGCGATCAGCGCGGCGTCCTCGTTCTTCTCCGGGAGCTGCTTCGCTTCCCACGCCTGCAGCGGATCGATGTCGAATTTCTCGGTGATCCCGGCCTCGTTCGTCTTGAAGCTGCGGAGCGAGGCGAACTGGGCCTTCGGGCGGTTGGCATCGGCCGCGGTTGCCTGGCGGGTGCGGGCCATCTCGGACTGATCCTGCACCCACTGCGCGAAGCGCTTCGGTTCGAGCGCGATCACGCGGAAGCGCATCACGGCGTGCGAGTCGCCGCAGTATTCGGCGCACTGACCCCAGTAGTAACCG
>Ga0163144_10031370_pt1 | contig 10136 bp, 10 predicted proteins | sample OliLak19BULKMAT1_FD_123175 | JGI IMG/M metagenome (GOLD analysis project Ga0163144, IMG submission 123175) | Freshwater microbial mat bacterial communities from Lake Vanda, McMurdo Dry Valleys, Antarctica - Oligotrophic Lake LV.19.BULKMAT1 | ecosystem: Environmental > Aquatic > Freshwater >...
CGTCCCGGCAGATTCCGTTACCGATCCGGTTCAGGGAACCAGTGAAGTTCGGGAGCAGCGCGAAATCCGGTCAGGCGCCGGTAGGCGACCTCCCAATTCTTCGCGATGGCGCCCCGGCGGACGAGGCCGTGTATCACACGGTCGCGCCCGAAAGCCATGCCCAATTCCTGCGAGCTGAGCGCCCCGGCTACTTTCACGCCGCTATATAGGGCTTTGGCGAGAAAATACACCTTGTTGCGCCCATCCTCTGCGCCGTCGCTGGCTTCGAGGAGAAAGGCGGGCTCCTTGCCGCGCAACGCGTCGCGCACCTGGTCATGCCCCTGGATCGCGAGGCCTGCCTTGCGGGCGAGGCCGAGCAGATCAACGCAGCGTTTCACGAGGAGGCGCTCGGTCAGATCCGACAGCCCTTCGGGAACCGTCACGGCGCTCTTGAAGCCGCGTGCAAAGGCACCCTTGGCGGCCGCGGTATCGACATGACGCCGCTCCGCTGCAACCCAGACGCCCCTGCCCGGCAGGCGGGCGGCGATGTCCGGCGTGACAAGATTGTCAGGCGACAGAACAAATCGGATCATCGCCTCCTTCGGGAGGCGCTCGCGCGTGACGGCGCACTGACGCTCCGGCGATGCCGAAGCATCGCCGTCATCGTCCGTTTCATTTTCGGGGATCAGACCCGGTTCACTGCTCGGGTACGGCTTCTTCATCGCCGCCCTCCATCTGCAGGTCTGCCAGATCAATGCCCAGCTCCTCAGCCAGGGCTTCCTCGTCATCATCATTGTTGCCAAGCTCGCCGAGAGCGAGGAGCGCGCGCTCCTCCTCGGTCAGCTCCGGCGCGACTTCGTCACCCGCCTGTTGCGCGATCAGCGCGTCGACGGCTTCCTGCTCGATCCAGCCTGCGATGACGCGTGCCTTCATGATGAACATCTGGGCGTCGTCCTTGCGCATTTCGCCCTTCTTCAGGATGCCTTCCACCCAAACCGGTTTGCCGTCCGGACCGGGCTCGCGGTAGCCGGTGAGATCGTCCGGCACGAGGCCGGCGACGTCTTCAACCGTCTTGACGCCCTGCTCACCAAGTTTCACGGCGAAGGACGCCGTCATGCTGTCCAGCTCCATCACGTCATCCTCGACGCCAAGTTCGCGGCGCTTGGTATCGTTCTCTGTCGCCAGCTGTTCGAGGAAGTCGCGAGCGCGTTCCTGCAGCTCTTCGGCAACGTCCTTGTCAAAGCCTTCGATGGTGATGAAGTCTTCCGGCGCGACGAAGGCGATCTCCTCAACCGATTCGAAGCCTTCGGACGCGAGCAGCTGGGCGAGCGTTTCGTCCGCATCCAGAGCTTTCATGAACAGCGCCGTACGCTCCTGGAATTCCTTCTGGTAGCGCTCGGAGTCCGCCGACTCGGTGATCAGGTCGATCTGCCAGCCGGTGAGTTGCGAGGCGAGACGGACGTTCTGGCCGCGGCGGCCAATGGCCAGCGGGAACTGGTCGTCGGCCACGACGACCTCGACGCGGCGCTCGTCTTCATCAAGCACCACTTTCGAGACTTCCGCCGGCTGCAGCGCGTTCACGATGAACGTGGCGGCGTCATAGTTCCACGGAATGATGTCGATCTTTTCGCCCGACAACTCGCCGACCACCGCCTGCACGCGCGCACCGCGCATACCGACGCAGGCACCGACGGGATCAATGGACGAGTCGTTCGAGATCACGCCGATCTTGGCGCGCGAACCGGGGTCACGGGCGCAGGCCTTGATCTGGATGACGCCTTCGTAGACTTCCGGCACTTCCTGGGCGAACAGCTTGCGCATGAAGTCCGGCGCCGCGCGCGACAGGAAGATCTGCGGGCCCTTCAGCTCACGGCTGACCTTGTAGAGATAAGCGCGGACGCGGTCGTTCGGCTGGAAATTCTCGCGCGGGATACCGTCATTGCGGCGGATGATGCCCTCGGCGCGGCCAAGATCGACGATGACGTGACCATACTCGACGCGCTTGACGATGCCGTTGATGACCTCGCCGACACGGTCTTTATATTCATTGTACTGACGTTCGCGTTCGGCATCGCGCACTTTCTGCGTGATCACCTGCTTGGCCGTCTGGGCGGCGACGCGTCCGAAGTCGAAGGGCGGCAGCTCTTCCGTCAGTTCACTGCCGATAACCAGCGCGGCATCGATCCGCTTGGCCTCGGTGAGACGCAGCTGCTTGGCTTCGTCTTCGAGGCTGTCATCTGCGACAACCGTCTGCACGCGCCACAGCGTCTGTTCGCCGGTCGCGGGGTCGATCCGGGCACGGATGTCGTGCTCCTGGCCGTACTTGGCCTTGGCGGCCTTTTCGATGGCCTCCTGCATCGCTTCGATCACGATGCGCTGGTCGATCGATTTCTCTTCCGCGACCGCTTTCGCGATCTGCAGGATTTCAAGCCGGTTGGCGGACACGCCTACGGTGGTCATTGGAGATCTCCTGTCTCTTCTTCATCTGTGTCGTCTTCGGACTCGTCGATCTCGAAATCGGCGAGCATGTCTTCATCTTCATCCGGCTGCGGCGGCAGATTGCCGGCGGCGCGGGCGGCTTCGATTAGTTCATCCGTCAGCACGAGGGTCGCCCGGCTCATCTCATGAACGCCGGCGACCAGTTCGGTCTCGTCGTCGATCTCGATATGGACCCCGTCCTCGCCTTCGCCGACGATTGTGCCGGTGAACCGGCGGCGCCCGTCAATCGGCCGGGCAAGTTCGATGCGGGCGGCGTGGCCGATCCAGCGGGCGAAATCGCCGGGGCGGGTCAGCGGCCGGTCGATGCCGGGCGTGGACACTTCCAGGATATAGGCCTCGGTGATCGGGTCGGCCTCTTCCAGGACCGGGCCCATCGCGCGGCTGAGACGGGCGCAGTCCTCGACATCCGTCGGCGCGCCCCCGGCCTTCTCGGCCATCACCTGCAGGTGCGGCCGCCGGCCGCCCGAGACGCGCAGACGCACGACTTCCATACCGAGACGGTCCGCAACAGGGCGGATGATGTCCAGCAGGCGGCGTTCCTGTTCGGTCAGGGCGATCATGAGGGGCGGGGCAAATCCGGATAAAGAAAAACGGCGGACCCGTTTCCGGACCCGCCGCCGATATATTTCGACTTGGCGGCTAGATAGTCTCGAATGAGGCGCGTGTCGAGGGGGTGGCTGAACCAAACAGAAACGGCGGCCAGGTTGCCCGGGCCGCCGCGTCCTCACCCCGCAAGGGGGCGAATGACCTAGAGGATTTTGAGGTCCACGGCCGAGGTCTTGCCGCGGCGCTCGTCCTTGTGCAGTTCATACTGGATCGACTGGTTCTCGGCCAGCGTGCGCAGGCCCGACCGCTCGACAGCAGAAATGTGGACGAACACGTCGGCGCCGCCCTCATCCGGCTTGATGAAGCCAAAGCCTTTTTGGTCGTTGAACCACTTTACTTTTCCGGTTGCCATACTGGCCTTCCTTTACCATTCCGGGCCGCGACAAGCGCGGGATGCGCCATGCCGGTGCCCATCGAAAGCGGGGGAGGGAAAGTCATTGCCGTCGGTCTGACGGGGTCTTGATATTCAGACCGACCGGTTTCGATGCGACAAAAAAGGCCATAATCGACCTGAAATGTCAAGATTATCCACAGGCTCAGATACGCAGAAAATCGTACCAGATCGGGGCACAATCGCCGAGCTTCTTGGCTTCGTAACGCGTCGTCACATGATCCGCGGGCGGACAGCGCCAGTCATCGGCGCGTGCGGCGGTCCACGCGAAGGCATCATTCCCCAGAAAGGCGAGCAGCGCCTCATCGGCATAGCTCGCGACATCGGTCGCAAAACGCAGCCGCCCGCCGGGGGCGAGGATACGGGCAAGCCCGGCCACGAAATCCGGCTGCACGAGACGGCGTTTCTGCTGACGCCGTTTCGGCCAGGGATCAGGAAACAGGATGAAGACACGTTCGACGGAAGCGGGCGCGAAAGCCTCCAGCAGGAGGCGCGCATCATCCGGCCACAGACGGACATTGGTGAGCGCGTTGTCCTCGATCCCCGCGATAGCCTTGGCGACGCCCTCGACGAAGGGCTCGCACCCGATAAAGCCGGTCTCCGGGTTCGCGGCCGCCTGGGCCACGAGATGTTCGCCGCCGCCGAAACCGATCTCCAGCCAGACGGCACGCGCGGACGGAAAGAGGCTGAGGGGCTGAAATTCCGGCGCGGAGGGTTGCGGCAGACGCCAGTGGCCGAGCCGGGTTTCGATCAACTGTTGCTGGCGCGGCGACAGCGGGCGCCCGCCGGTGCGCCCGAACGTGCGGATCGGGCGATCCCTCAAACCATCCTGTTCAGGCGCGCTCATGACGAAACCGGATCAATCCTGGCCGGAGCGGTTGTCGAAGGCGGACGCGGCAGCGCGCACCGTGTTCAGCAACGACTTGCGCAGCGAGATATCTTCAATCTTCTGGAACGCGGAAATGAGTTCCAGCATTTCGGGTGTCATGACCGGCGCGTGGGGTTCGTCTTCGTCTTCGGCGAACTCGGACTGCTCGGCGCCGAGGAATTCTTCGGCGCCGTCAAAGAAATAACTGATCGGCACACCGAGCACGCCGGCAATTTCATACAGACGGCCCGCCGAGACGCGGTTGACGCCCTTCTCGTATTTCTGAACCTGCTGGAAAGTCAGCTCCAGCAGTTCGCCAAGACGTTCCTGTGTCAGCTTGAGTTCGCGGCGACGCCAACGGATGCGCTGGCCAACCACACGGTCGATCCCGCTCGGAAGTTTGCTGTCCGTCATGCTCCAACCCCTCGCGCTGTCCTGGCGGGCGTCAGACGCACTTAACGCCTCCAGCTAAGGAAGGCCAGTAGGGCAAATAGGCAGAGGCTGAACCAGAATAGGCCGGCGCCGAGGCGGGTCTGGAAGACCGTGACGGGCGCTGGTTCCGGAACGCGGTCGCGGCCATAGGTCGTCGCCCAACCTTCCGGTGCGGTTTCGGCAGGCAGCGTGCGCATTGTCTCGCGGCCATACCCGTCAACGATGCCGGAGGCGCCCCGGTTGGCGGCGCGCACCAGCGGCAGGCCGGTCTCGATCGCGCGGTAGCGGTTCTGGGCGTAGTGCTGCGCAGGACCCATGCCGGCGCCGAACCAGGCGTCGTTCGAGATCAATACAATCCATTGTGCCCGGTCGGTCTCGTTCGCCTTGCGGGTGATTTCCGGGAACAGGCCTTCATAGCAGATCAACGCGACGAAGGGAGGAATCTGCGCAGTGTCGACCGCCGTCGCCCCTCCCCCGGGACGAAAACCGGACGCAGCAAGGCGCTGGGTGGTCGGCGGAAGCAGCGCGGCAAACTCCCGGCCAAACGGGATGAAATCGACAGCGGCCAGTTCGCCGAACGGGACCAGGCGGTGCTTGTCGTACAGCGCGATGGGGCCGGTATTGTTGGCCGAGGCATCGAGGACCGCGAGACTGTTATAGTAAACGGGCGTGTCTTCGGAGAACCATTCATAGCGTGTGGCCCCGACGATCAGCTTGCGCTCGCCGATATAGGAGGAGATCGCGTCGAGCGAGTCCGACTCCTGAAGCAGGAAGCCGGGCACAGCGCCTTCCGGCCAGATCACGATGTCGCCGGGCCGGCTGTCGGGATATGTCAGCATACGGACATATTCGACCAGCACCGCGCCGGGCTCCATCCGGTCCCAGTCGGCCTGCGGCACGCCGGCATCCATGATCACGACCTGCTGGTCAGTCATCGGGGAGGGCGCGGCCGTGCGCTCGGCGCCCCAGGCCCAGCCGAAGGCGAGCGCGACGACGGCGGCGAAAGACGGCGCCATGCGCAGGCCGAGACCGCGCGCGTCGCGCGTGTCGACGAGCGCGGCCGGCGCCGCCATCACGAAGACGGTGAGCAGGGTGAGCCAGTAGACACCGCCGAGCGAGGCCGCCTGAGAGAGGGCGCCGCCCGGAATCCACGTCGTGCCCGGCAGGTTCCAGGGAAATCCGCCGAACAGATGGCCGCGCACCCATTCGGCGAGCGCGAAGAAGGCCGCAAAAACGAAGATGCGCGAGGGTGAAGCGGACCAGAAGGCGCCGGCCATCGCGGCGCAGGCGCCCCAGATCAAACCCATACCGGCGGGCAGGACAATCAGCGGCAACCAGATAAAGGCGAGGTGCTGTTCGGGGTTCACGAGGAACGGCATCGCCGTCCAGTGCATGCTGACGAGGAAGAAGCCGGAGCCGAAGGCCCACCCCCGGAGCGCCACCTGGCGGCCCCAGCGGCGGTGTGCCCGGGCGCCGTCAATCATCCAGACGAGCGCGGTGAAGGAAATCGCCAGCACGGCGCTGAAGTGAAACGGCGCAAACGCGAAGGCGGCCAGCGCGCCGAAGAAGGCGGCGGCGGCCGCGGCTTTCCACCCATTGAGGCGCGCCAGCGACTCATGAAGGGGCCCCAAAGCCGTGAAGCCGTGGCTGCGGACAGGTTCTGACATTCGAACTCTACTCCTCGGGAGGCGGGGATGCGGGCGGCTCGGGCAGGCGGAGCTTCAGGCGCCGGATACGCCGGGAATCGGCTTCCATGATTTCAAGTTCGGCCCCGCCGGGATGCCGCAGGACTTCGCCGCGCAGCGGAACCTTGCCGGCGAGCGCCACAGCGACGCCGCCGAGCGTATCGATCTCGGCGTCGCTGTCGGCGAGGCCCAGGTCGACACCGGATTCTTCGGCGAACTCGTCGATTTCCATGCGCGCATCAGCTTCCCAGAGACGGGCGCTGCGGCGGATGAAGAGCGGCTCGTCATCATCATGCTCGTCTTCGATATCGCCGACGATCACTTCGACGAGGTCTTCAAGTGTCAGGAGGCCATCGGTACCGCCGTATTCGTCGACGACGAGCGCGAGATGGATGCGGGTCGCCTGCATCTTTACCAGCAGGTCGGTCAGCTTCATCGAGGGCGGGACGTACAGGACTTCGCGGTGCAGGCGCTCCAGCGGCCGCTTCGGCAGCGTCTCGTCCTTGGCCAGTTCGCTGACCACGTCCTTGATGTGCACGAACCCGATCGGATCATCGAGGGTCTCGCGGAAGACCGGCAGGCGCGAATGGGTCACTTCGGCGAAGAAGCGGAGCAGGTCCGGGAAATCGGTACCCGCCTCGACCGCCTGAATTTCGGCGCGCGGCACCATGACATCATAGACGCGCAGCTGCTCGAATTCGGCGACCCGAAGGCGCATGACCTGCGGCGCGCTTTCGGCAACCGAGGCCGCATTGCCGGTCTCCGGTTGCGGCGCAGGTTTGCGCCGGAAGCCGAAGAGGCCGCGTAATCGTCCGGAAGGATCGGAAGGGTCAGAATCACTCATGGGGAGCCTGTGTCGCAGAGCAGGTATGGATTGGCTATGCCGAGGGAGGCAAGCGCGCTGATCTCGAGGGTTTCCATCTGCGCCGCTTCTTCCGGCGTTTCATGGTCGTGTCCGAGCAGGTGCAGGTAGCCGTGGATCAGCAGGTGCGTCAGGTGTTCGGGCATCGCCTTGCCTTGTTCGGCGGCGTCCCGTGCAGCGACGCCGTGGGCGACCGCAATGTCGCCGAGCAGCGGGCGGTCCATCGGCAGGGCCGGAAAGGACAACACGTCGGTCGGCTTGTCCTTGCCGCGGAAATCCCGGTTCAGCTGGCGCAGTTCGCCGTCATCGGTCAGCAGCAGGGAGACAAGGCCTTCCGCCGGCGCCTGCCGTGCGGCGGCGGCAAAGGCACGGCGGCTCAAGGCATCAAGATCCCCCAGGGCGGACCAGGCCTCCCCTTCGACGATCAAGGCGACATCGATCATGGCTGCGCTCAGCTTTCGCCTGCCGCCGCATAGGCGTCGATGATGCGGCTGACGAGGCCATGGCGCACGACGTCAGCGGCCGTCAGCCGGTGGGCGGCGATACCTTCGACATTCTCGAGGATGCGCAGGGCGTGTTTCAGTCCGGAAGACTGGGTGCCCGGAAGGTCAACCTGGTCGGGGTCGCCGGTGACCACCATGCGGCTGTCCCGGCCGAGACGCGTCAGCACCATCTTCATCTGGGCGACGGTGGTGTTCTGCGCTTCGTCAACGATGACAAAGGCATTCTTCAGCGTGCGCCCGCGCATGAACGCGATCGGCGCAACTTCGATCTCGCCGCGCAGCATGCGGCGCTCCATCTGCTCCTGCCCCATCAGTTCGCGCAGGGCGTCCCAGATCGGCAGCATGTAGGGATCGACCTTTTCTTCCAGCGTGCCAGGCAGGAAGCCGAGCTTCTCGCCCGCCTCGACTGCCGGACGCGTCACGATCAGCCGCTGGCGAAGGCCCGCCTGCAATTCGGCGACACCCGTCGCGACCGCGAGAAAGGTCTTGCCGGTACCGGCCGGGCCGACGCCGAAGACCAGCGCGTTTTCGGGCTGGGCGAGCAGTTCGATATACTTGGCCTGGCCGCGCGTCATCGCGGTGACAGGCTTGCGCAGCCCCTTCAGGCCGGAGAAGGATTGCGAGGGCGATTGGGCGGCCTGCAGCGCGCCTTCCAGTTCCATTTCCGTCGGCTCGGCGCCATTGCGCAACCGTCGCTCGAACTCGGCCAGGGCTGCCTCGGCGAGGGACACGCCCTCCTCCGCGCCATCGAGACGGATTCCGCCGCCCATGCTCTCGGCGCGCAGGCCAAAGGATTTCAGGCGGGACTCAAGAAGTGCGAGATTGCGATGATGCGGCCCACACAAGTCGCGCAGCCGTTCGGCCTGATTGACGGTATAAACGCGGCTCACGGAACCGGAATTCTGCGCACCGGCGGGGGGACGTTTGGCGCTCACGCGGCGGGCTCATGCGCGCGCACGCGTTCACCGGCAACGGAATTCAGACTGGCTGAAACGATCTTCACGTCCACCAACGTATTGATCAGCGCGTCGGTTCCATCGAAATGGAGCGCCTGAAGGTAAGGTGAGCGGCCGTGCATCTGGCCTGGATTGCGGCCTTTGCCGGTGACGAGAACGGAGAGCGTCTTGCCGATCTGGGCCTCATTGAAAGCCGTCTGCTGGTCCCGCAGCAGGGACTGCAAAGCCTGCAGGCGTTCGTCTTTCACCGTCTCGGAGAGATGACCGTGCATTTCCGCCGCCGGTGTCCCCGGGCGTGAGGAATACTTGAACGAATAGGCCACCGCGAAGCCGATATCGCGCACAAGCTGCATCGTGGCCTCGAAATCCGCATCGCTCTCGCCGGGAAAGCCGACGATGAAGTCCGTTGCGATGGCGATATCCGGCCGAGCCTTGCGGACGCGGGCGATGATGTCCCGATAATGATCGGCGGTATGGCCCCGGTTCATCGCCTTGAGGATGCGGTCGGAACCGGACTGAACCGGCAGGTGCAGGAAAGGCATCATCGCCGGCGTATCGCCGTGCGCGGCAATCAGGTCATCATCCATGTCGCGCGGATGGCTGGTGGTATAGCGGATGCGCTCGATGCCGCCGATCCTGGCGATGTGGCGGACGAGTTGTCCGAGCGTCCAGTCGGCGCCGCCCTCGAGGCGCGGGGCAGCGCCGTGGAAGGCATTGACGTTCTGGCCGAGCAGGGAGACTTCCCGCACGCCCTTGGAGGCGAGGTCGCGAATTTCCGAGACAATATCGTCCACGTTCCGGGAAATTTCGGCGCCGCGCGTATAGGGCACGACACAGAACGTGCAGAACTTGTCGCACCCTTCCTGCACGGACACGAACGCGGCCGGGCCATCGGGCTCGCGCGTCTTGGGCAGGGCGTCAAACTTCGCGACCGTGTCGAACGCGGTCTCCAGCCGGTCACCAACCGCGCGGCTGGCGCGGGCGATCATTTCCGGCAGCTTGTGATAGGCCTGCGGGCCCAGCACGAGATCGACGGCAGGCTGGCGCCGGATGATCTCCGCGCCTTCGGCCTGCGCGACGCAGCCGGCGACCGCGATGGTCATTTTCCCGCCGGAGGCGAGTTTCATCTGCTTCAGCTTGCCGAGTTCGGAATAGACCTTCTCGGTCGCCTTCTCGCGGATATGGCAGGTGTTGATCACCACCAGGTCTGCGCCTTCGGGCGCATCGACCGGCGCATAGCCGAGCGGCTTCAGCACATCGCGGATGCGCTCGGAGTCGTAGACATTCATCTGGCAGCCATAGGTCCTGATAAACAGGCCCTTCAGAGGCTTGGCGTCGGGGGTCGCGGTCATCGA
>Ga0163144_10031371_pt1 | contig 10136 bp, 12 predicted proteins | sample OliLak19BULKMAT1_FD_123175 | JGI IMG/M metagenome (GOLD analysis project Ga0163144, IMG submission 123175) | Freshwater microbial mat bacterial communities from Lake Vanda, McMurdo Dry Valleys, Antarctica - Oligotrophic Lake LV.19.BULKMAT1 | ecosystem: Environmental > Aquatic > Freshwater >...
ATCCGGGCGGATTCGGCGCGATTGGGTTTGTCGGTGAAGGCTGTCATCCTGGTCCCAATCTAGAGGGGTTGTCTATAGTAATTGCGGGTTGGCGGTTTTGGTGAGTTTTGGAAGTTGTTGATATTCCTGAAGTTAGGAGACAAAAATAAATATCGTTTCGATGTGACCGATGACGCTCTCGGCAGCGTTTCGGGGCGAAAATGCCGTTCCCGAACGCCTGATTCCCGACGCCGAAAGGTGGAGAGATCGTGCGGTGAACTAAATCGCTGGATGAGAGGTCTGCGATGTGTCACAAGCATGCATTTCAAAATCGTAAACGTAGGCACGTCCGCGGAAGGTGGGTTTTGGACTCCCCCAGGCACTGGACGCAGCACTAAAAGTGGAGGAAGTGCAACGACAACTACTGTTCCCACTGGGCACGCTTCAAAATACTGGTTAGAGTGGATTTCTTGAGCTTGGCGTAGGGCGGGTGACACTCTATCGGGCATTTGAAGGTTGATCGACGGATCGCCGCAGCGCACGATCGCCCAACGAATCGAGGTATCCGTTCGATACACTGTGAGTGGGTTCTATGCCTGCCTCAATTACAATCCCGCTCGCTAGTTTCGAGATGACATTTCTATACGAGCAGCCGTGCATTACAACTCTTGGCAGAGCGGGCCCCTATGATTCAGGAGCTCTTCACAGCATTTTCCCCTTGGCATCCCAATTTGGATGAAGTTCATTTTCTGAACGAGGGCAAAAACTCTGAACGGGGCGTTAACTTCAAAATTTCAAGTCAAAACGTATCCTTCTTCATTGGGGCAGCCAGTTGTCGCTTTACGAAGGAGGGAGCGAATTGGGCCGATGCCGATCAGAATATAGAGATCATGCAAACCGCTCTTGCCGCATTCCACCGCGTCTCTGGCATTAGTTTTCGAAAGCAGCACGTAGTACTCTCGATGCATCTTTTAGCCCACGACCGTTTCTTTTAGGGATATCCTTCGCAAGGCCTTGGTCCCTGAGCGCGTGCTCGCTCTTGATAAAGACCTCACCCCCATCGTGTCGATGGTCGTCAAGTGGTCACAGTATCGGATCAGCCTCGATGGTTCCGCCGCGATAGCCAACGGGATTTATCTTCAGATGGAGCGTGAGTTTGGCGGACAGGAAGCCTTTGACGCTGTAAAGCAGGCAATCTTCAACGACCAGATGGGCATTTTCGATCTGCTTGGCGTTAAGGAGGACGTGGGCGCATGACTGGCCTTCAAGGGGCGAATTCAGTTTACTTATATCAGGAACAGGTCGGTCGGCCCCATAGCGGGCAGGGCATGACCGTTTGGCCACTTAATAACGCGGTAGTGCGCAAGCCTGCCGCATCCGCCACACCGTTTGATCGGCCGCAGACCGTCCATCTCGACTGTGGGTTAGATGAGCTTCGGCGCGGCTATGTCTTTTCCGTCGAATCATCAATTCGGCCTTTCCTCGTGAAAAATCGCGCAATCAGAGCGACTCTCCGCGAGGCCTTGTCTCAGCTTCAAGCGTCATTCGGACATGACCGAGTTTTCAGCCTTGAACTTTCGACGGAAGAGGAGGGCTCTCCAACCTTGTATGCAGTCACCATCTGGCCGGACTCAGTCCAGTCAGCAGTACGCGCCTTACGCCAGTTTGAAGGGAGCTGGTGGCTGGATCATATGACCCAAAGCACAACTAACCTTGCGTTCGTGTACGAGATTGCGTAAATGGCCGACGCCTCGTTCGACTGGAGCTGAGCATCCAATGTCGCTTCAAATATGCCTAGGATGAGATCTTTGGTTTCATCGTTCATGGAGGTCTCCTGAGCATAGGGCTCAGGGAAAGTACAGAAGACTAGGGTCGGTCTGTCAATACAGTTTAAACAAGGACTGACTTACTTGCGGGAAACGGCATTGCCCCAGGGCGCTCGGAGGTCCAAAACAGTTTGCCGCAAAAATGTAGAAACTCCAGGCCTCCGGCCCCGTTGGGCCGGTGGGTCACTCTCCGTGAGCATACCCGGGTAATTTCTCGCGAGTGCCGAAGGATTGCCTCAATAAGCCGGCTCTTGGTTGGTGGATGCGGTGAGCCGCAGGTCGAGCGAGAGCGATGCGAAGGCGAATCAATCGGCGTAGGAGTGAAACACCCCGGCCCCCGTGGCGATCTGAAGTTTTGAGGAACACGCGCACAACGGACACGCTTCGGCACGGCGGGATTGCCGAGTTACTCGCCAGTTGGCGTCGTGTCTGGGCGCGGCTGGGAGATGCCGGCGTGTGCAAGGAGAGTGATCTGTGACAGGGCATCGGTTTGTGGCGCTGGCGCCGGTTGTATTGGCGTTGTTGGCAGGAAGTTGCACCCGCTCCGGCGCAGAGGCGAAGAGCGAAAAGCCGGCGGTGGTTTACGCTACTTCGGCTGTTTCCCATCCCGACGATGGCCAATGGTTGATGGCTTCGAAGGATTACGGTAACAATCGCTTCAGCGGGCTGGAGCAGATCAACGCCGGCAACGTTCGGAACCTGAAACTGGCCTGGTCCTTTTCGACAGGCGTCCTGCGAGGCCATGAGGGAGCGCCGCTGGTTGTCGGCGACACGATGTACTATGTCACGCCGTTTCCCAATATTCTTTATGCGCTCGATCTAAAGAATGGAGGCGCGAAGAAGTGGGAATATAAGCCAAAACCGCCATCGGCGGCGCAGGGTGTGGCGTGCTGCGACGTGGTCAATCGAGGCGCGGCGTATTGGGACGGAAAGATCGTCTACAACACGCTGGATGCGCACATGGTGGGAGTGGATGCCGTGACCGGAATGGAGCTTTGGCGGACGAAGCTTGGCGACATCAACCAAGGCGAAACGATGACGATGGCGCCCATTGTGGTGAAGGGCAAGGCGATTGCGGGCAATAGCGGCGGCGAATTTGGGGTTCGCGGCTGGATAGCCGCCGTCGATGTTTCCAACGGCAAACTGGCGTGGCGCGCGTATAATACCGGGCCCGATGCCGATGTCCTTATTGGCCCGCGTTTCAAGCCGTTCTATGCGCGCGATCGCGGAAAGGATCTGGGGGTTACGTCCTGGCCCGCCGAGCATTGGAAGATCGGGGGCGGCTCCGTTTGGGGTTGGATTTCTTACGATCCCGAACTGAACCTTATCTATCACGGCACGGGCAATCCAGGCCCGTGGAACCCGGATCTACGGCCGGGAGACAACAAATGGACGGCGGGGATTTTTGCGCGGGACGCCGATAACGGCGAGGCGGTGTGGGCCTATCAATGGAGCCCGCACGACCTGTACGACTACGACGGGATCAATGAAAACGTGTTGCTCGATCTACCGATCAACGGACAAACGCGGAAAGTATTGGTGCGGCCGGAAAGAAATGGCTACCTTTACGTTCTGGACCGGCAAACGGGAGAGGTGCTTTCCGCCGACAAGTATGTCCACATCACGACTTCCACTGGCTTTGATTTGAAGAATGGGCTTGTGCTGGAGGACAAATCGAAGACGCCTGGAACGGGGCGCACGATGCGAAACTTGTGTCCCTCCGCTCCGGGCGGGAAAGATTGGCAGCCATCTTCGTGGTCTCCCCGGACGCGGCTGCTGTATATACCGCACAACAATCTTTGCATGGATATGGAGGGGGTGGAGGCGAACTATATCGCGGGAACCCCGTATGTGGGCGCCTCGGTGAAAATGTATGCCGGGCCGGGAGGAAATCGGGGCGAATTCAGCGCCTGGGATCCGGTGCGGCGACAGAAAGCATGGAGCATTAAAGAGAAGTTTCCGGCGTGGAGCGGCGCGTTGGCGACGGCTGGCGATGTGGTTTTCTACGGCACCATGGACCGGGACTTTAAGGCAGTGGACGCGCGCTCCGGCGAACTGTTGTGGCAGTTTCGAACGGGTTCGGGAATAATCGGGCAACCGATTAGTTTCAAGGGGCCGGATGGGAAGCAGTACATCGCGATCGCCGATGGTGTGGGGGGCTGGGCCGGGGCGATTGTAGCCGGGGGGCTGGATCCGCGGGATGAAACGTCGGCGTTGGGATTCGTGGGAGCGATGAAGGATCTGCCGGCACATACGAACCAGGGAGGAACGATCTATGTGTTTGCCCTGCCGTAGGTGCTGGTGGATAGCCGCGGCGTTATTGGGTTTGGCAATCGGCGGCTGCTCCCCGCCGCAGCCGCGCGGGGGAGTTCCATTAGGAAACATGGTGGAAGGGAATCGCCAGAGCATCCTGCAGCCGGGGCCGCCACGACCGGCGCGAGCCGTGCGTAATCCTTTGGCGGGAGACGCGGAAGCGATTGAGGCGGGGAAGCAGCTTTTTAGCCAGTTCAACTGTGCCGGTTGTCATGCGGGCGGGGGCGGGGCGATCGGTCCGGCACTGATCGACGATCAATGGATTTACGGCAGCAGCGGGGGGAACATTTTCTGGACGATCATTGAAGGCCGTCCACAGGGAATGCCATCGTTTGGAGGCCGTATTTCTGAAGACCAGACGTGGCGGATTGTGGCGTATGTGCAGTCGATTGCGAAGCTGACGGAGGAAGAAAAATCGGAGAAGGCAGGGATCCGATGAGAGTGTCGCTGGCGGCGGCGTTGGTTGCGATGGGGATGGCGGGCGCCGATGCTCAAACTCCGACGCCGCTGGCGGAGAAGGGCAAGGAGGTATTCCTTCGCGGTCCGTGCGCGATGTGCCACACGGTACAAGGCACGGCGAGCCGAGGCCGGGTGGGACCGGACCTGACGCATTTCGCCAGCCGGAAAACTATTGGAGCGGGAACGCTGCCAAACACGCGCGGGCATTTAGCCGGATGGATTCTGAATCCGCATAATTTAAAGCCGGGGACAAAGATGCCGGCGACGGTTCTGGAGAGCCAGGATCTCCATGCGCTGCTGGCATTTCTGGAGACGCTGAAATAGCGGGGATTATGCAGAACACACTTCCACTCCTGTGTCTTGTTTTCTCGGTGGTGTTGTGGGGCTGCCTGAACAGCGCGGCGCGGCCGGCCGCGCCCATAGCCGGCGGTGATGCGGGAAAGGGAAAGCTGCTGGCGGCTTGGTATGGGTGTGGGAGTTGTCATGAGATTCCCGGGTTAGCGGGAGCTACCGGCCAGGTTGCCCCGCCACTGCAGCGCATAGCGCGCCGGGCCTACATCACGGGCAGCGTGCCGAATACTCCGGCCAACATGATCCGATGGATTCGCAACCCGCGCAAAGTGGACGCGCGCACGATCATGCCCGTGATGGACATTTCCGAGAACGATGCGAGAGACCTCGCGGAGTTCCTTTACACGATGGATTAGGAGAGGACAAAATGATCACACTCGAAGAAGCCAGAGCGGTTATCGCCGCGGCGGAAAAGTCGGCGACGGCGATTGGGCAGCCGATGAATATTGCCGTTGTCGATGGCGGCGGCAACTTAGTTTCACATGTGCGGATGGATGAAGCCTGGATTGGAAGCGTCGATATTTCCATCAATAAAGCCTGGACGGCGCGGGCCTTTGATATCGAGACCGGGGCGCTGGGCAAGAACAGTCAATCCGGCGATCAGTTTTTTGGAATCCACGCGAGTAATCAGGGCCGGGTGATGATCTTCGCGGGCGGGATTCCGCTGAAGCGCAAAGGTAAAGTGGTGGGGGCTATCGGGGTCAGCGGGGGATCCGGCAAGCAGGATCAGACGGTAGCCGAGGCCGGCGCGGCGGCGTTCGCCTAGCGAGGGTGGGGCCGCAGTAAGAGGCGGGCGGCGAGCCAAAGCGCCCCCGCCATGTATGCGATGCCGCCGGTGGCGAGCATGATGACTCCGCCCAGGTGTTGATCGAAGAGTGGGTCGAGGCCATCGCCATGGTGGCCGGCATAGAGGGGACGCGGCGACAGGGCCAACAGTGCGCCGAGGAGTGTCATGTGCATGAGCGTCAATAACAATGCGGCGATTCCGACTGCTCCCCGCTCGATCCTGCCAGCCGGTTTGCCTCCAAAAATCGAAATCCATAACAGGAAGCCGGAGAAGAGAAATGAGGCTTGTTCCGCGGCCATGACCGAAGCATTGCTTCCAGCGCTATTGTGTAGCAGTGGCATGTGCCAGAGCCAAACGACGGCGAATTCAAAGAGCGAGGCGATTAGAGGCGAGGCGCAGCCCGGCCAGCGCCGGAGCGGATCCCAGGTTCCGCCGGCCAAACCCAGCGCCAGCAGCGGAGCGGCCACGGCTACTACGACCATGTGAATGGTCATGTGGGCATAGAAGGCATGGCGCCCCAGGTTCGCGAGGGGTCCCCACCATACTCCGGCGAGGAACGTGATTCCCAGTAAAAACAAGCCGGGATGGCTCATAGGCAGTTCTGAACGAAGAGCAGGCTTAAGCACACATAAACTACAGCCACGGCGCTCAGACTGGAAAGTAGAACCGTGGCCGCTCCCAGGAAACGATGGCGGTCCTCCGCGGTGTCTTGATCGAAGCGGCGCTCGCCGCCGTCCGCGTCGAAGGGAGGAGATCCGCCCTCCAGCTTGTATTTTCTCCAACCGATTTTTCCAATGAACCCGATGCCCACGAGGGAAAGCAGACCGAAGACGACGATCCATATTCGCAGCGAATTCACGCTGTCCGCGCGATTCTCCGTGGAACCGCACCAAACGGCCGCCACGATATAGCTCACCAGAAAGTGGGCGGCCCAGATGGAGGGAGAAAGTACGAGGAGCCAAAGGCTCTGGCGCTCCTCCGCTGCCTCGTGTTGCGTTTCGTGAGTCATCGAAGTAAGGGAAAGCCGGCCATAATAGCGACCGCCGCCACTACCGTTATTGCAACGAAATGCCAGTACAAGGTGACGTTCGAAATATCGATATCATAGCGGCCGCTCATCCGGCCGGCGAACCGCCGGGCGATGCAGTAAAGCTGCATGACGATTCCGGCGGCGAGATGCAGGACCGACCAAATTGCCAGAAGCCAAACGATGGCGGGATACACATGCGCCTCCGGATTCATGCCGGCCTGGCGAGGTCCGGCGAGCAGCGCGTAACTTCCAAACGCAGCCAGGAGCACCGCGGCTCCCATTCCGGCATAGAATGCGGCCGGCTGTTCCCGCGAGTTCCAGCGCCGGGCGAGAATAGTCAATCCCCACGCCCCGAGCGATGCCAGAAGTCCGGCGACGGGCCAGACCACGCCGGGTCCGGCAATCGATGCGGGCGGAAAGTCTTTGTGTAGTGTCCAGTAGAAGAAATAGCCGAATACTAACGACACAAATGCGGTCAGGTCGGCCAGCATTGTGATCATCATTGCCCACCAGCCCACCGACGATGGGCCGGAGACATACAGAGGCAATGTAACTCCATGACCGATTGCCTTCGTCTCCTTCTCGGGGATCAATGCCGATCCGTGCCAAAGCCAGTAGAGAATGCATCCTAAGGCGATCACTCCGCTAGCGGCCATAGGCCAATACATCTTGAAAGTCGGAAAGATGAAGACACCGCCGAGGAAGACGGCGGCGATCAGAGTTATGAAGCTGGGTCCCGGGATGCGCAGGCACTGCTCGGGTTTTGCGTCGATAATCGAGGTGACCAGCATTTCGCGCTTTCCCTCCTCCGCGTCCGGCATGTAGAAGCGTCCTTCGTCGACATGTTGAACGAAGTTGGGTTGATCCCACAGCGGGTAACGGCTGTCAATTTCCGGAATTGAACGCACGCCCCAGGGTTTTCCCGGCATGTCCTGTAGCCACTCCAGACTTCCGGCCTCCCACGGATTCCGAGGCGAGTCCCACTTCTTCCCTTTGGGCCGGAAGACGTCCCACATCAAGACGCCGAAGCCAGCGGCCCGCACGGCCGCTCCGATCGATGAGACGAGATTCAACTCTTCCAGTCCGATTCCCGCGGGATAGGTATAAACGCGCCGGGGCATGCCGCGAAGACCGGTGAAATGCATCGGCAGAAATGTGATGTTGAACCCGCAGAATAGTAGCCAGAAAGCAACTCTTCCGAGGCGTTCGGAAAGCAGTTTTCCATTCACGAGGGGGAAATAGTAGTAAGCAGCGGCGATGACCGGAAAGATTGTTCCGCCGATCAATACGGAATGGAGATGGGCTACGACGAAATGGGTATCGTGGGCCTGGAAATTGAATGACGCGACGGCGACCATGACGCCGGTGAGTCCGCCAATGACGAAAGTGGCCAGGCCCCCGGCGATGAAGAGCATGGGAATGGAGGGGCGCAGCCGGCCTACATAGACGGTGGCGATGAAGCAAAAAAGCTGCACGCCGGTGGGGATGGCCACGGCTTGCGAGGCGGCCGAAAACAGGGCCAGCGTAATGCCCGGAAGGCCGGTGGTGAACATGTGATGCACCCACAGGCCAAAACTGAGAAATCCCGTTCCAATGGCTGAAAGAACGATCCACTTGTACCCGACTATCGGTGTGCGCGCAAAGGTGGGGACGATCATGGCTACTAGGGCGACTGAAGGCAGGAAGATAATATAGACTTCGGGATGCCCAAAGAGCCAGAACAGATGCTGCCATAGGAGCGGGTCACCACCGCGCGCGGCATCGAAGAAGGGCCAGTTGAAGGCGCGTTCCAACTCGAGCAGCATGCTGCCGGCGATGAGGGGTGGAAAGGCGAATAGCACCATGACGCCAGCCACAAGCACATACCACGCGTACAGCGGGATCAAATGGATGCGCATGCCCGGGGGCCGGCATTTCAACACGCCTACGATGAGTTCCACGGCGGCGGCAATGGCCGAAACTTCAATGAACGAGAATCCCAACAGCCACATGTCGGCACCGATGCCCGGTTGATAGCGGCTGGTCAAGGGCGGGTACATGAACCAGCCTCCGGTGGGCGCCACATTAAAAAAGATGGAGCCGCAAAGGAAAACTCCACCGATCAGAAAGGCCCAGAATCCAAAGGCGGAAAGACGCGGGAACGGTAGTTCGCGGGCGCCCATCATTTGCGGTAGAAAGAGTATGGAAACGGCTTCGAAAATTGGAATGGCGAAGAGAAACATCATCACCGAGCCGTGAAGCGTAAAAACCTGGCTATACATGCCGGGACTTAGGAAAGTATTGCCGGGCACGGCGAGTTGAATACGCATTAAGAGCGCCAGGGCGCCTCCGAAAAGGAGAAACAGCAATACCAGCGCGGTGTACCAGATTCCGACGATGCTGTTATTGACCTCCGACCAGTAGCGCCAACCACGGGGCTGGCTCCACGCTTTCAGCAGGCGCGCTTCCTGGGCTTGCCGCACTTCGAGTGACGGCGCCTCCGCCAGCGGCTTTGGATCGTCAATCAAGGTTCACCATCCCGTTCCATCTTGTCCAGCCATTGCCGGAATGTGTCCTTCGGCACGACGATCGCCTGGAAGGCCATGTTGGCGTGGCCGATGCCACAGAATTCCGCGCAGACACCGCGAAATGTCCCCGTCTGCGTAGGGTGCAGTACCAGACGGTTCACCCGGCCCGGCATCACGTCGAGCTTTCCGCCTAAAGAGGGGATCCAAAAAGCATGGATCACATTGTTGCTATGCAACCAGAATTCCACCGGTTCCCCAACGGGCAGGCGGAGCTCATTTGCCGTTTCAAAGGGTGGCCTGTTGGGGGGCGCGTATTGAAATCGCCACCACCACTGTTCGGCATGCACATGAATTCGCAGAGTGTTCGCGGGGACCACAGCGAGGAGGTCCGGTAGCATAGATAGCCCGGTAATGAGCAAGATCGCGAGCACGACAGAGGAGAAGGCGGCACCTCCGGTTATGATCCGGTTGCCTTGGCGAGTTCGGTCGCCCGGGGCGCGAGTTTTCGATGCAAAATAGGCCAGCGCCATTACGCCCACCCAGATTATGGCGGCTCCGGCGGTCATCCACCAGAACAGATCCGCGGTGCGCCGCGCTTCGATGCCGGCAGGACTGAGGGCAGCGATGATGGGGAGATGACGAGCAAGCATTCAGTCCTTGCCCCTCCCTGGGCCGATTGGAGCAGAAACCGGCACCCTAAACTCCCGTAGAATGCCGGCGATTTCGACGCGATTCTGCTTCAGGCGGCGATCAAGCTCGGCCTTCAGTTTGAAATCCCCTTTGCGAACTCCCATCCCGATGTCGTAATCCAGCGGAGATTCGGGCAAGTCACGCCTATCTGCGATGGGGGACAAATAAAGCGGCACCGTTTGCCGAACGGCGAA
>Ga0163144_10031372_pt1 | contig 10136 bp, 12 predicted proteins | sample OliLak19BULKMAT1_FD_123175 | JGI IMG/M metagenome (GOLD analysis project Ga0163144, IMG submission 123175) | Freshwater microbial mat bacterial communities from Lake Vanda, McMurdo Dry Valleys, Antarctica - Oligotrophic Lake LV.19.BULKMAT1 | ecosystem: Environmental > Aquatic > Freshwater >...
GGCACGTAATACATGTCGCTGCGTTCGCCGTGGACCTGCTCGAGGTGGTTGAACCCCGGTGCGCGGGCCCGCAGCCACTTGACGTAGTCGTCACCAAGGAATTCCTCCTCGGTGGCCCAGAGTTCCTCGCTGTATTCGTGGGTTTGGAAACCGAGCGGCTCGTGGCGTGGCTCGGTGTGAAATTTGCCGAGCCCCCAGGTGCGATAGCCGCTCGCCGCCAGCGTCTCGGCGAGGTAGGAGCCGCAGCGCTCACGCACGTGTTCGCCGGGCGACCAGTTGCCAAACCAGCCTGTGCGCAAGGGCTCGCAACCGGTCATCAGCGAATAGCGGGCGGGCACGCACACGGGGCACGTGGAGTAGGCGTTGGTGCACGCGGCGCCGCGCGCGGCGAGACGGTCGAGATTCGGGGTGCGGACGACCGGGTTTCCGAGAGCAGCGATGGTGTCGAACCGCTGCTGGTCGGTCATGATGAACAAAATACTGGGCGGCATGGAGTGAGGCGGAATCAAAGCGGGAGTGCCGGCGGAGTTCAGCCGCATGCTGCGGACAGCCTTACTTTCACGTCGGGCAGACGGAAGATTGTCCCGGCCGTCGGACGCGATGGCGTCCGGCGGTATTGCTTCGTGCGGACGTGACGTTGACGGGCGACCAAGACGGACGACAGCGGGAGCAGTGCCCAGCGACGAAGCGGTTTCATCTGAGTTCCGCGGCCGTTAGAAGTTCACCTCGGCAGTGAATTGCAGCGTGGACGGAATGACGAAGTAGCCGCGGCGGTCGCGGTAGTCGGCGTTGGTCACGTTCTGCCAGTTGAGGCGGAAACTGGTGTCGCGCCCGATCAGTTGGGTGCGATACGAGGCGAACAAATCGACGCGCCCGGGATCTTTTTCCCGCGGAGCCGAAAAGGCAAAGCGCGGCGATGATAACGGTGGAGCTGAGCTGAACGGGGATGCGGGGATACATTCGATAGCGTGGGTTGGATGGGGTTGGTCCGGCGCGGGCAAAAATGTCCGATCAAGGTGGGGAACTGACTTGAAAAATAGCAGGCGGGATGGCCCGAAACCAATGGACAGGTGCGGAATCACTTGTGTTTTTGCATTTACCCGACGGTAAAACGCGGCGCGGGCGCAACGAGGCGCAGCCGTTCCACGGCGTCTCCCAAAGTGCAAAGACGCCTACGGGCGGACGGGCCGGACCCCCGAGCGGTCACCGCAACTGGCAGATTGGCAACCTGACCCATCGGCTTGCCCCATCGGCTTGCCATTTTTCGACGCTACGAAACCGGCTTCCCGAGCACATGCCGCAGTGCGGACTCCAAGCCGGCGTGCCGCCAGGTGAAGCCCGCGGCGCTGGCCCGCGCCGACTCCGCGCGCGTGCTGGCGAGCAGGGTGTCCTCCGCCATCTGACCGAAAATAATCCTTAACACGCCCGCCGGAACCGGCAGCACCGCGGGGCGGCGCAAGACGCGCGCGAGCGTGGCGGTGAATTGCGCGTTGGTCACGGGCTCGGGCGCCACGGCGTTGATCGCGCCGCGCCAGGTTCGATCCATCATCGCGTGCGCATACATCGCGGCCAAGTCGTCCGGCGCGATCCAGCTCATCCACTGCCGGCCGGGGCCGAGCCGGCCCGCCACACCGGCGCGAAACGCCGGCAGCATTTTCGCCAGTGCCCCACCGGCCGGCGTCAGCAGCACGCCGGTGCGCAGCGCCACGGCGCGCACGCCGAGGGCTTCGACCGCGGCGACCTCGCGCTCCCACGCTTCGCACACGTCGGCCAGAAATCCCGCTCCTTGGGCTGCGCCCTCCGGCAAATGTTCGTCACCGCGATTGCCATAGAATCCCACCGCCGAGGCGCTCACCAGCACCTCCGGCCGCGCCGCGAGGTCGCGGGCCGCGATCGCCGCGGTGAGTGTGCGCGTGCCCTGCACGCGGCTGGCCAGGATTTCCGCTTTCCGCTTCGCCGTCCAACGGCCGGCTCCGACATTTTCCCCCGCCAGATGCACGATGGCATCGACGCCCGCGAGCGCCGCGGGATCGAGTTCTCCCTTCAACGGGTCCCAACGAAATTCATCCGCGCCCCGCGCCGCGCCGCGCACGAGCCGGCGCACCGTGTGGCCCTGCGTTTGCAGGTAGGGCACGAGGACTCGTCCCACGACGCCCGACGCGCCCGAGACCAGCACGCACCGGCGCGCGCCCGCCATCGCACCCTCGACATCGGCTTTCGTCACCGCGTGCCGGTAGGCAAACATCCGCGCGAGCTGCCGGCGCGTAAACGCCGCCCCGCCCCACCGCCCGAGCGCACCCAGCGGCAGCCGATAGCGGATCTCATCGGTGAGCACGCAGGCGCCGGCGCCGGCCGGATCGATCGAGTGCAGGTGCTCCCACTTCGCGAACGGCCCGCGCAGCAGCACATCGCGAAACTGCCGGCCGGCGACGTAATCGCGATGCACGATTTCCCAGCGGGCCCACCCCGGGCCGATTTTCGTGCGCAGGGAAACCCGCGCGCCGTCGCGGATCCCGCCCTCGTGCGCGGTCACCTCCACGCGCTCCCACGGGGGACACAACCGGCCAAACGCCCCCGGCCGCTCGTGCCACGCGAAGACCTCGGCCGCCGGCCGCTCGATCCGGATGGCGCGGCGGAAAATTTCGTCAGCCATGAAGCGCGCTCCTTTTTCTCACCCACGCTGCGCCGGAGAAAAGTCTCCCTTCGGCCCACGCGCGCGCCCAATTTATGCGCCGCGCAGACGGCCGCGCGCAGGCCGGGCGGGGAGGGGATGAGCGCTCGCGTTTTTCGGGCATGGAGGGTTTCGCGACAGCCAACGCGCGAATCAGAGTTTCAGCAAACCTTCGTCTGCGGGCTTCGTCAGATGGCGGTGGAAAAATCCGTGGCGAGCGCCACCGCGCTCCCGGCGTCGAGCTCCCGCGCGGCGGAAGCGAGCTTCCGGCGGGCTTTTTCGTTCGCGTATTTTCCCAGCACCAGCCGCAGCGGCGGTTGTTCCGACGCCACGGCCGCGAGGATCGCCTCGGCCGCTTTATTGGGATCGCCGGGCTGCCGGCCGCTCATCGTTTCGAGGAAGCGCAGGAACTTGCCGCTCGTTGCCTCATAATCAGCGATCCGGCCGGGCGCCCGCTCGAGCGAACGCGCAATGAAGTCCGTGCGGAACGGGCCGGGCTGCACGAGGGTGACCTTGAGCCCCAGCGGCCGGACTTCGGCGGCGAGCGATTCGGAGACACCTTCGAGCGCGCACTTGGTGGCGCCATAGATCGAGAAGCCCGGGTAATTGGCGATGGCGGCGGCCGCACTGATGTTCACGAAATGACCGCGGCGCTGCGCCCGCAGGATGGGCAGGGCCGCGCGCATCACCCGCAGCGCCCCGAAAAAATTCGTCTCGAAACTGCGCGCGATCTGCTCGTCGCTCACCTCCTCGACCGCGCCAATGAGGCCGTAGCCCGCGTTGTTGACGACGACGTCCAGCCGGCCGAACGCCGCCGCGGCTTGCGCGACGACGGGCGCAATCTGCGCCGCGACCGCCACGTCGAGCGCGAACACGCGGCACTGGTCGGGATGACTGGCGACGAGATCGGCGAGCGTCTCCGGTCGCCGCGCCGTGGCCACGAGCCGGTGGCCGCGGGCCAGCACGCGCCACGCGAGCGCGTGGCCGAGGCCACTGGAGCAGCCGGTGATGAACCAGACCGGTGATTCGTTCGGTTCGTTCATCAAGCCGAAGGGTTGATTCGGCGTAACGGAAAAATTGAGACGTCGACCGCCCGCGCACCGAGCACGGAGGCTGGTTCACCGTGGAGCTCGAATCCGGCCTGATGCGCCGGGGTGGTCGAGAACTCCGCCACCTCCGGCGTGTGCAGGCCATAGGGCGCATGGTGCACGCGGCCGGTGAAGAGTCGCCCCGCGCCGTCCGCCGCGAAAAGCAGATACCGCTCGACTAGAAAAAACGCGAGTGAGCCGGGTTCGGCGGGGCCGGCATCCGGCCCCGGCGTCCACGTGTAGCGGCCGCCCGGCGCGTCGTCGTCGCGGCGCCGACACTCGTAATGCACGGCGCCGTCGCGATGCGACGCAGCCATGCGCGCATGGAAATACGGCAGATGGAAGCAGCGCCGCGCGATCGCCACGGCGAGCGGCTGGTTGCAATCGAGGGAGTAAAACCAAACCCCGGGCCGGCCAGCGGCGTCGTGCACGTAGGTGCGGACGTTGAGCTCGAGAAACCAGGAAATCCACGGCAGCGGCGGCAGCCACGCCGGCCGGATCCGCTGCATGAAAAAAGGCACGAGGCCGAGATAGGCGTCGCCGGCGAAGGTGTCCACGAACAGGCCTTCCGGCAGGGTGGCCTGGATCGCGCGCGGGTCGATTTTCCAATGCAGGAAGAGCAGATCACTCCAACGCTGGTGGCCAATCGCTCGCCCGGCAGGACGGCGGCGCAGGTCGCATCGCTGGTCCATCGACGGTGGTTTGCCGCCGGGCGCGGTGGGGAAGGGAGAGTAACTCACCGCGGATGGCAGCGTGCCGGATGAGTGCTTATGCACTAGATTGCGCTCAAGGTGATGCCAATTTCGTAGCGGAGCCGCTTCGGCTCCGACCCGGAAGGGGAAGCCGTTCCGCTACCATTCGGTTCAGCGTGAAAGCAAATTGGCATCAGCACCCCACCGTGTTGCATCGCCGTGCCGATCCCTTCAGCGAGCAATCGCCCGCACCGGCACGTGCACCTCAAAGCGTTTTAGGAATCCGGGCGTGATCGGCCCGCTCCAAAAGACCCCGTAAGGTGCGCCGGCCGCTTCCACATCCTTGCGGGTCGCCAGCCAGACGAGGAGCTCATCGCGGGTCTTCGAAAAATTCTGCGCGGAGTAGCTGCCGCGGGCCCCGAGACTCGCCACCGCACGCTCGGGAATCTCCACCACCTCCACTCCGTTCGCATTTCCCGCGACTTTCGCGCGCTGACTTTGCGCCACCCAAAAAAACATCGCCGCACCGTCGATCTTTGCCTCCACCGGTGTGGTCATCGCGATGTCGTGCGCGGAGATATAGTTGAACAGCGGGCGAAACAGGCCGTTCGATTGGTCGAAATAATTTCCCTTGCCCGTCGCCTTCAGCAGCACCCCGGCGGGCAGGGTCTTCAACTCCGGCACGCCGACGGGGGAAGGGGGAAACGCCTGTTCGGTGGCCATAAGGGATGCCGTCAAGGCGAGCAGGAGAATAAATTTCGTCATGAGGTTGCAGGAAATCGAAGCTCGCTGCGCCGGCCGTCGGATGAAAATTAAACCGGAGCGGAAAACCCGGCCGTCGGTGAGACCGACCGACCGCGTGCCCGCTCCGGGTGAGTGTAGTCGTGTTGGGAAAAAAAACCAGATCAACGTTCCCGCAGGTTACGGGAGGATGACGGTGTCGACGACGTGGATGACCCCGTTGCTGCCGACCAAATCCGTCGCGACCACTTTGGCGTTATTGACCATCACGCCCATGCCATCGGCCTTCAGCTTGAGCATCGTGCCGTTGACGGTGGGGGCCTCGCCCGACTTCACGTCGGCCGCCATGACCTTGGCCGGGACGACGTGGTAGGTGAGAATCGCGACGAGCTTGGCTTTGTTTTCCGGCAAGAGCAGCGACTCCACGGTGCCTGCGGGCAGCTTGGCAAACGCGGCATTCGTGGGCGCAAAAATCGTGAAAGGACCGGCACCGCTGAGGGTTTCAGCGAGGCCCGCGGCCTTGACCGCCGCGACGAGCGTGGTGTGATCGGGAGAACCGGCGGCGATATCGACGACCGTTTTGGCCGAGGCGCTGGCGACGAGGCCGGAGCAAAGGAGGAGTGAGGTGAAGAGGGAGCGAAGCTTCATGGGAACGAGTGTTTTTCTTTTTGGATGATGCGAGACCAGTTGGCCGAAGGGCCACGGTTGCCGGACTTCAACGGGTGGGGGTATTCAGCGGATGCATTTATTTCGCGGGCCGCTTCGCCCCTCGAACCCGCGAGAACCTGGCGGCCATTTTATCCGCGTTGCCGGCGTAGCGACCGCGGAAGTTGATCCCGAGGCTCGCGTCCGCGAAGGCGCTGTCGGCGGTTGGCAGGAAGAGGATGTAGTCGGTGCGTGATCGTTCGGCGAAGCGGCGGCGGTGGTTCTCGTGATCGCCGGTGGTGTAGGTGCCCTTGCCGGCGTTGGCGCCGAGGACGTGACCCGCGCCGTAGAGTTCGAGCGCCATGCCCGAGGCGTGGCTAAGAACGAACGATGCGCGCTCACGACCGCCATGAGCGCGTGCGCCGAATCGCGCGTGAGCGCGAGGTTGCGCTGGAGCACGGCGCCGACGAACGGCAGCGCGTCGGTCGTGCGCGGCGCGGGCGATTCCATCTGGCCGGCGATCTCGGGTGCGAACCAGAGCAGTTGCACCGGGCCTTGGTAGCTGTCGGCGCCGCTCCTGTAATCGCGGCGCCTGGTGCGATTGTAGCGGCCCTTCGCGATGCCGAGGTTGAGGATCGCGCCAAACGTGCGCTGGAGCGCGAAGTCGCCCTCGCGCACGGTGAGAGCGTAGGCGATCTCGCCGGCGTCGTAGGGCTGGCCCTGGCGGCGCGGGCCGTCGCCGATGCGAAGAGTCGCGACGACGAGGAGCGGACGGTAAAAGTTCGACCGCATCGGTCCGCGAGCGAGTAAACATCCCCGGAGCAAGCTTCGGGGTATCGGACCCATCGCGAATGAACGTGGGCAGCGGAACGTTTTCGCGCGCGCTCGAAGGAGGCGGCACGCGGTTATTTTTGCCCGCCGCGATTGATCGTGGAGGTAAAATAGATCGCGCGTTCCTCGCCGATCAGGCGGTTGACGCGGAGATACTCGCGGTCGAAGAGGTTGTTCACGTTGAGCGCGACCGAGTGGTCGAGACCGCGCGTCGGCGGCAGGCGGTAGCGCAGCCCGAGGCTCCAGACGTTGAACGACGGGACGCCCAGCCGCCACTGGCCGGTGGAGCGTGTGATCACGCGGGTGCCGTTGGCCTGTGTGACGCAGGTGTCGCCGGCGTTGGGCAGCTCGGTCGGCGTGCGTGCGACGTAGCTCACGCCGAGGTTGGCGGAGAAATTCTTCCACGCGCCCGATGGCGGCGGGGAAGGCCGAGCCGAAATCGGTGTAGATCGAGTAAACGTGGCCCCAACTGCCGCCGGCGTAGAAGCGTTCGTTGATCCGCCAGGTGACATCGATCTCGTAGCCGCGCACGAGTTGGTCGCCGTCGCGCCGCGCGATCTGCACATAGTTGCCGGAGCCGAGAGGCTGCTCCTCGATCTCGGTCACGCTCACGTTGTGGCGGTTCGCGTAGAAGCCGCTGATCGTGTAGTTGAGGAGTTCGCCCTTGAAGCCGTAGTCCCAGCCGTCGGCGACCTCGGACTTGAAGGTGGGGTCGAAGTGGATCGCGGTGGTGTCGCCCTGCGCGACGAAGTAGCTCTCGCTGTAGCTGGCGAAGACGCGGACGGCGGACGCGATTTTGAAATTGAAGCCGGCGTTGGGTTTCAGGAACTCGACGTCCTTGTCCACGACCGATCCGGCGATGTAGCCGGGCGGGTTCGCGAAGCCGATGAAGTCGCGATCGCGAAAGCGCACATGGTCATAGCGCGCGGGTGGTGACCCCATCGCCGAGCGTCAACGTGGGCGCGGCGGGGCGGCCGGCGGTGGCGGCAGTCGCGGCGCGGTTGAGATAAACCGGCGGAGTGCCGGCCTGCTGCGAGGCGAGCCGGTGCATATAGCCGTTGTCGCGCGCGAGCGTGGCCGTGGGGCGGGCGTCGCGGCGGTGGACGTATTCGCCCCCGAAGCGGATCGTGGTGTGCTTGAACGGCTGATACGTGGTGGCGACAAAGGCGCGGCGATTGTCTTCGTAGCCGGGCTGGATGAAAAACTCCCGGTTCTCGCGCAGCGTGGCGACGCGGAGCGCGAGCTTGCGCGGGATGAGCACCTGGCTCACGTCGAGCACGGTGCGCTCGGAGCCGTTGCGGTCGGGGCGGAGGGAAATCTTCTGGCGGTTGCGCGTGAGGTTGGCGCGGGCGGAGGAAGGCCTCGTCCGTCGTGGTCGCGCCACGTCTTCAGCGCGTCCTCGGTCGATGGAACAACAGTCGCGAAATGATCGAGGCCATGGTGTTTCATGCTAGAACGGAGTGGTGACAACTTGTCCGGTGGATTGGGAGCGGTAGCAGGCTTCCATGAGCGCAGTGGATTTGAGGTAGTCTTCGCCGGTGTTCTCGAACGGTGCGCCATCCGCCATGCGGTCGACGAAATGACGTTGGATGGCGTAGACGCAGTCGCCGGCGAAGCCCTCGCGCGTGTGCGGGTAGTCGAGGACGCGGGAAGGTTGGCCGAGGAGTTTAAGCGTGAGGTTTCCTTCGAGATCGAGTTCGAGATGGCCTTTGCTGCCATCCAGGCGGACGAGACCGAACGTGTAGCGAGGGTTGGCGGTGTCGGCTTCGTTGTAGCGCGAGGCGTCGAGGATCGCGGTGGCGCCGCTGGCGAAGCCGCAGACGATCTGCGCGGCGTCCTCGCCCTTGATGGCGGTGTTTCGCTTTTGGAGTCGCGTGTAGACGGTGGAGATTTCTCCGCCGAGGTAGCGGAACGTATCGAGAAAGTGGACGCCGGTTTCGTAGACGAAGAGTCGTGGATAGGTGCGGAAGAACGGCTGGCGAGCGAGGTAGGCGTCGGGTTGCCAGCCGTCACCCATGCGCATGCGGATATTGATGGTGAAGAGTTCGCCGAGGGTGCCGGCATCAAGCAGGCGTCGCATTTCGCGATACCACGGCTGCCAGCGGAAATTCTCATGCACCATGAAACGCACGCCGGCGCATCGCGCGGTCTCGACGACCGCGACGCACTCGTCCCAGGTGGGCGCAAGCGGTTTCTGACAGATGATCGCGATGCCGCGGGCGGCGGCGAGTCGCACAGCTTCGAGGTGCGTCTCGGGCGGCGTGATGATGTCGATGAAGTCCAGTTGCGTGCGGTCGAGCACCGCGCCGAGTTTGTTCCACGCATGCGCGGCGGGAATGCCATGCCGCGCCGCGACTTCACGCGCCTTCGTGACGTCCCGGTTCACGACGCCGACGATTTCCACCTCGGAGATACGCTGCCACGCTTCGTATTGGAAGCGGCTGAAGTAGCCGGCGCCGAGACAGAGGCCGCGCAGTCGGCGAGTTGAGACGGGAGTTGGCATGGACAACGTGAAAACGGGCGAGGCGCCTCAGGCGGGCAATTCCTCGATGGACTCGGTGGGTTCGGCGGCGAGCCCGCTCAGTTGCGGGTAGAGCCACGGGAGTTTCTCCGTATGTTCCATTGTGGCCAATGATGTCTTTCGCACGCGGGGCTTCATGGGGTCACAACAAGCCGGCCCTGCATGAGCGAGAAGTGGCCGGATACGGTGCAGACGTAAGGATACACGCCCGCGGTCGATGGCACGGTGAATTCCAGCACGACGGTTTCTCCGGGCGCCGCGAGCTTGGTGTAGGCGACGATGCGATCCATTTTGTCCTGAGGGATGAAGTCTTTCGCGAGGGCGCCCATCGCGGCGATACCCACGGGGTTGATGTCCTCCTGACTTTGCACCACGACGAGATTATGCACCATGTCGCTCTGGTTCACAAAACGGAGTGCGAGTCGCTCGCCGGGTTTGGCGTGAATCTCCGTGACGTCATAACTCAACTCCACGCCCGTTGAACGAAGCTCCACCACGCGCCTGCCATCGCCGATCACTGCGTTTCCCGGAAGCTGCCCGGTGACGGCCGTGTGAGGGGCCATCGCCGAGCCATGCGGTGGCGCCGCGATCGGCGCCGATTCCGCCGGTGCATCTGCGTGGCGCTGCGTCGGCAGGGGCACACCCGGCAGGCGATGAATGGTCTTGTGGAGCACCTGCTTCAATTCGGCGCCATCGGCTGTCTTCAAAGTGTAGTCGATCGCGATGACGAGCCCGAGCGGTGCATCGATCAGGTTGGGAAGTGACGCGATCGGGGGCACGGTCGCGCGCTCCAGATCCTGCCTCAATTCGGGCAGCTCCAAAAAGAGCGATCGTCCATCGTCCGAAACGCGCACCGCCCTTATTTGCACCGTATCCCGCCCGGTGGTGCCGGGAGTTTTCGCCGAGTAGACTTTGCCCACCGTGCCATACTGGCTGGTCCAGGGATA
>Ga0163144_10031373_pt1 | contig 10135 bp, 10 predicted proteins | sample OliLak19BULKMAT1_FD_123175 | JGI IMG/M metagenome (GOLD analysis project Ga0163144, IMG submission 123175) | Freshwater microbial mat bacterial communities from Lake Vanda, McMurdo Dry Valleys, Antarctica - Oligotrophic Lake LV.19.BULKMAT1 | ecosystem: Environmental > Aquatic > Freshwater >...
GATCCACGAGCATCAGATGCTCCGCGCATTCCTTCTCGCTGGCACGAAGTTCGGCTTCAAGCCGCTTGTCCTGCGCGCGCGTCTTCCCGCGCGGCCGCGTGCCCGCGATCGGGCAGTTGCGCGCTAAGCCGTCCACGACGCGCACGAGCCGCTCCGGCGACGCGCCGATCCACGCGCGTTCACCATCGAGCAGGCAGAAGCCGTATGGCGTTGTATTGGCCGCGCGCACGGCGCGGTAGGCCGCGAATGGCCCGCCCGGCAAGCGCGCGCCGAAGCTCTCGGACACGACGGCCTGAAAGACATCTCCCGCGACGATATGCTTCTTGATCTTCGCCACGCTCTTTAGGAATCGTGCACGGCCGCGAGAGGCCTCGACTTTCAGCAAGGCTCCCGACGGCGGCGCGACGGGCACGGGCCCCGCGCCGCGCAAGGAACGCGCGAGCCCGAACGCCAAGGCCTTCGCCCGGCGCTTGCCCGCGGCGCCCGCCGCGAGCGCGGTCAGGGACGCCTTGCCGTCCTCGATCACCACGGCGGCGTTAAACAGCATGAGAAAGCCCTCGGCGGCCTCCGCGTTCATCTTTACGGGCTCGAGGTGACGAATCATCTCGTAGTCGAGCAGGCCGACCGCGCCGGCATCAAAGGGCTTGCCGCCCCGACTCTTGAATGCCGCGAGGCGCTTGCCGAGCACGGCAAACGGCTCGCCCGGGAGCTTTCTCTTGCCGCGCGGCGTGACGGAATACACCCGTCCCCTGATCACGCGCAGGGTCTCGAAGGGCTGGACGCCGATCCACGCGCGCCGCCGGCCGTCCTCGATCTTCTCGATCAGATAGCCGCGGCCGCCGTCTCCGGCGAGGCGCTCGAAGCATGTCGCGGGGTCGAGCCCCTTGAGGCCCAACGGGATGGTGACGACGGTGAAGGATTTAGGCAAGCAGCGCGTCGATTGCGTCGAGGTACGACTGCGCACCGTTGCCGTAAAACTGATTGACGCAGGCCGGCGCGATGACCGATACTCGGCGAAAGGCCTCTCTCTTTTTGATGTTCGACAGATGCACCTCGATCGTGGGCACGGAGATCGACGCCACCGCGTCGCGCAAGGCGTAGCTGTAATGGCTGTAAGCCCCCGGATTGAACACGATCCCGTCGGCCCATTTGCGGTGCGCGTGCAGGAGGTCAATGAGCACGCCCTCGTGATTGGACTGCCGCGCACGCAGGGAGGCTTTTTTCTTCTTCGCGTAGGACGCGAGCTTGAAGTTCAATTGCGAGAGAGTCATCGTGCCGTACACGGCGGGCTCCCGCTCGCCGAGCAGATTGAGGTTCGGACCGTTGAGGACGAGAATGTTAATCGTCATTAGAGAATCTCCCGGATGGCGCGCAGTATTTCCTTGTCGGACACGAATACCGTGAGCGGCCGGCCCGGCGCGCGCAACAGGACGAAGCGCGCGCGGCCGCCGCGCGCCTTCTTGTCGCGGCGCACGAGCTCAAGCAGGCGGCGCGGCTCGACACGGCGCGGCAAAGGCACCGGCAGGGTGGCGAGGAAACGGTCGGCCTCGGCGGCGAAGGACGCCTTGAGCCCCGAGCAACGGTGGGAGAGGCGCAGCGCCGCGCGCATGCCCCAGATCACCGCCTCGCCGTGGCGCAGGACGCCCAGGCCCGCCGCGGACTCAAGCGAATGGCCGAGCGTGTGGCCGAAGTTCAGCACCTCGCGCGGTCCCTTGTCGTCGCGCTCGTCCGCGTCCACGATCTTGCGCTTCCAGGCGGCGCAGCGCTCGACGACCTTTCCCGTCAGCGCGGAGTCGCCGGCCATCAGGGCGTCCCAGTTGCCGACGATGAAGGCCCACAACGAAGGCTCGAACACCAGACCGTATTTCAGCGCCTCGCCGAACCCGGACACGCGCTCGCGCGGCGGCAAGGTCACCAGGACCTCGGGATCGCACACGACCGCGCGCGGTCGGTGGAAGCAGCCCGCAAGATTTTTCCCGCCCGCCAAATTGATACCGGTCTTGCCGCCGAGGCCGCTATCGAGCTGCCCAAGCAAGGTCGTGGGCACGGTCACCCAGGGGATGCCGCGCTGGTAGATCGCCGCCGCGAAGCCCGCCGCGTCGGTGACCGCGCCGCCGCCAAGCGCTACGAGCCCCGCGTCGCGCCCCAGGCCCGCATCGAGCATCGAGTTGAGCAGGTCGGACACGGAGTCCCAGGTTTTGGCGGCTTCGCCCGGAGGCAGAAGGTGGCGGTGAACCTTGAGCCCGGCCCGCTTGAGCGCCTTCTCGACGCCGGGACCGAAGCGGCGCCAGGCGCCCGCCTCGGAGACCAAGGCGACCCGTCCCGACGGGGCCAAGCCGCGCGTCCAGGCGCGCGCGCGCAGGCGCGTCCCGGGCTCGGTGAAAAGTTTTTCAACGCTCATGGAATCCTCTGGGCGATGAGGCGGGCCGCCGCCTCGGGGCTGTTGGTCGTCGTCGAGACTTCAATGTCCGCCCCAGAGTAAGCGTTCTTGCGCGCGGCCAGAAGCTTGCCGATCTTGGCGCCGAGCGGTCCGCCTGCGAGCAACGGGCGCTTGTCACGCGCAGGAAGCAGGCGCCGCACGAGCTCCGCGCGGGAGCAGGACAGGCTCACGAGCACGCCCTTGGCCACGATCGCGCGGTGGCGCGGATCGAGCAAGGTGCCGCCGCCGAGCGCCACGACGACGCCGGGGCGCTTGGCGGCGCGCAGCAGCGCCGCGCGCTCGAGCTTGCGAAACGCCTCCTCGCCGCGCCGCGCGAACAAAGATGCGACGCTCGAGCCCGCGGCGCGCTCGATGGACAGATCAAGGTCCACGAAAGGGCGGCGCAGCAGGCGCGCGAGCTCCTTGCCCACGGCAGACTTGCCGACTCCCATGAAGCCCATCAGGTAGATCGTCGGCCTCATTTGCGCCACGCAGCGAGCCTGGGGAATATTTCGCCCATCGAGTCGCCGCCGAACTTATCAAGCACGGCGCCCGCGAGGACAAGGCAGACGAGCGACTCGCCGATCACCGCGGCGGCCGGGACCGCGCAGGCGTCGGAGCGCTCGATGTGCGCCTTCGCGGGCTTCATCGTGCGCAGGTCGACGGAGTCAAGCGGCTTCATCAAGGTGGCGATCGGCTTCATCGCGGCGCGCACGACGAGCGTTTGCCCTGTGCTCATGCCCCCGTCGATGCCGCCGGAGCGGTTGGAGCGGTAGCCGACCTTCTTGCCGCGCGGCTCGTAGGCGTCGTGCGCCCGGGAGCCGGGAAGGCCGGCGCCGCGAAAGCCGTGGCCGATCTCGACACCCTTGATCGCGTTCAAGGACATCAAGGCCTGCGCCAGCGGGCCTTCAAGGCGGCGGTCCCACTGGGCGTAGCTGCCGAGGCCGATCGGGAGGCCTTCGGCGAGCACTTCGAAAACGCCGCCCAGCGTGTCGCCGTCGGCCTTCGCCTCGTCGATGCGTGTGACCATGCGCTTGGAGATGCCCGGGTTGGCGCAGCGGACGGGATCGGCGTCAGTGAGAGCGTTGAGCTTTGAGACATCGCAGATCAACGGAGCGTCGTCGGTTTCGCCGCCGATGGCGATGACGCGGCTTGCAACGACGATGCCGCACTCGTCCAAAAAGCGCCGCGCAGCGGCGCCAAGCGCCACGCGCATGGCTGTCTCGCGCGCGGAGGCACGCTCGAGCACATTACGCATGTCGTCAAAGCCGTATTTAATTTTTCCCACGAGGTCTGCATGCCCCGGCCGCGGTATGTCGACGCGCCGCGAAGCGGCCGCGTCGGTCGGCTCCGCGCCCATGATTGATTGCCAATTCTTGAAATCAAGATTTGGGATAAGAAGAGAAATAGGCGATCCCAAAGTTTTTCCCGCGCGTACGCCGGACAAAATTTCTACTTTGTCTCCTTCAATCTTTTGCCGGTTCCCACGACCGTGGCCTTTCTTCCGCCGCAGCAGGTCGACCTGCACATCGGCCGCGGCAAGCTCCAGGCCCGCGGGCAGGCCTTCTAAAATCCCCACCAGGGCCTTACCGTGGGATTCGCCGGCGGTGAGGTATCGAAGATTCATGAGAGCTCCTGTATAAGCAAGGCGGCCAGTTCGGCGCGCCGGCGCGGCCCCACGGGACGATTCCAGAATTCGTAGGCGCGAAGCGCCTGAAAGACGAGCATGCCCGTGCCGTCGATCGTGTGCGCACCTAGGCGCTTTGCGTGACGCTGGAACGGCGTTATTTTTCCGTAGACTAAATCGACGGCGGCGACCGGCGCGCATAAGGACTTCGACGGAGCCTTGGCGGACGGCGTGGCGTTGAACCAAATGTCTGCGGCTTTGGGTGCGCCGGAGGAAAAATGAGTCTCCGGGAAATGAGAGCCTAATTGGCGCGAGCAGTTCGCCGCTTTCGCGGCGGTGCGATTGGTGAAGTGGACGGAAAGGGCGCCGCCTTCGGCGGCTGTGTAACCGACGGCTCTGGCGGCGCCTCCCGCGCCGAAGACGAGGACCCGTTTGCCGGACATTACGACGCCTGCAAATTTTAGTGAGTCCATTAAACCGTCGGCGTCGGTGTTGTGGCCCGTGATATTTTTTCCGTCGAATTTCAACACATTCACGGCGCCGATGGCATCGGCCTGTCGTGTTAATGTATCCGACCATGCGGCGGCTTCGATCTTGAAGGGGATCGTGATGTTTGCTCCGCGCCACCCCATGGCACGAGCCCAGGTGGTGGCGGCGGCGAACTGACCGGGGTTCACCTCAACGGCTTCGTACGACATATTCACTTTTAACAATCGAGAAAGAATTTTGAACAACAACGGGGATTTCGAATGAGCGATCGGACGGCCAAATAAGCCCAGCTTCACTTGGTTCTCACGAGAAAATCTTTATAAAAACTTGGGTACGAAATCTCCGCGCATGACGCGCCCTGCACGGTGCTCTGCCCCGCGGCGAGAAAACCGGCGATGTAGCCCGTCATCGCAAGCCGGTGATCCCCAAGTGAGTCCACCGCAGCGGACGAAAGCTTCTTCACGCCCGTCACCACCAGATCATCGCCGTCGACGCGCGCCGACGCGCCGAAAGCCGTGAGCAACGCCGCGATCCCCACGAGCCGGTCGCTTTCCTTGTGACGCAGCTCTCCCAATCCGCAAAACCTGCTCTCGCCCGATGCCAACGCAGCGGCCAAGGCAAGTATCGGGACCTCATCAATCAAGCCCGGGACCTCGGCGGCGGCAACAGTCGTGGCGATCAGGTCGGAGGACGACACGATCAAATCCTCGATCGCCTCGCCTCCCTCGCCGCGCATCGGCTCGCGGTGGATGTCCGCGCCCATCCGCGCCAGCACCGCTAGATAGCCGGTGCGGGTCGGGTTGGACCCCACGCCGCGCACGGCGAGTTCGCTGCCCGGGGCCAAGGTCGCCGCGACGACCCAGAAGGCCGCGGACGATGGGTCGCCGGGGATCAGGATATTGGTCGCGCTCAGCCGCGAGCCGCCCGCGACGGTGATCTTTAAGCCCGTCACTCGTACAGGCACGCTGAAGGCGGCGAGCATGCGCTCGGTATGGTCGCGCGTGGCGGCAGGCTCGACGACGGTGGTGTCGCCCGAGGCGTGGAGGCCGGCGAGCAGGATCGCCGATTTCACCTGGGCGCTGGCCATGGGCGTCGCGTACTCGATGCCGCGCAGGGCGCCGCCGCCGACGGTGAGCGGCGGCGTGTCGGTTCCGCTCAAGGTGATCGTCGCGCCCAAGGCGCGCAGCGGCTCGGCCACGCGCCTCATGGGCCGGCGCGTCAGAGACTCGTCGCCGACGAAGCGGGAGACAAAGCCATGGCCCGCGACCACGCCCGCGAGCAGGCGCATTGTCGTGCCGGAGTTGCCCGCGTCGAGATCACCCGCGGGGGCCTTGAGGCCGCCCAAGCCGCGTCCACGGACCCGCACGGAGGGCGCCGCACCGGAGATCTCCACGCCGAGCGCTTCAAGGCAGGAGCGCGTCGAGCCCACATCGGCGCCCGACGACAACCCCTCGACGGCGGTCTCGCCCTCGGCCAGGGCGCCTAGGATCAAGGCGCGGTGCGAGACCGACTTGTCGCCCGGCACGCGGACCTCTCCTTCGAGGCGGCCACCGCCACCGACGGTGCGATCTGTCACCCGCGGCCCTTGAGCGCGGGCGTAGCCATGTTGCGTCCGAGCGCGCCCGCGATCGCGGCCAGGTCGCGCATGAGCGAGGCGAAGTCGTCGGGGTGCAGGGCCTGGGGCCCGTCGCACAACGCCTGATCAGGGCGGTCGTGCACCTCGATCATGACGCCGTGGGCGCCCGCCGCAACGGCGGCGCGCGCCATAGGTGCCACGCGCGCGCGCACGCCGGTCGCGTGGCTCGGGTCCACGAAGATCGGTAGGTGGCTCATCTCCTTGACCGCAGGGACCACATTCAGGTCGAGCGTATTGCGCGCGTGGTCGGAGAATGCACGAATACCGCGCTCGCACAGGAATATGTTTTTGTTGCCCTCGCTGAGCAGGTACTCCGCCGACATCAGCCACTCATCGAGGGTAGCCGAGAGGCCGCGCTTGAGCATAACGGGCTTTTTGAGCTGGCCCAGCTCTTTTAATAGGGCGAAGTTCTGCATGTTGCGCGCGCCGACCTGTAGCACATCGGCGAAGTCGGCCACATCGGCCAAGGTGCGCTGGTCTAGGACCTCGGTCACGATGGGCAGTCCCGTTTCTTTTTTGGCGAGGGCGAGAAGCTTAAGACCTTTTTTTCCCAGGCCCTGGAACGCGTAGGGCGAGGTGCGCGGCTTGAACGCCCCGCCGCGCAGCATATGCGCGCCGGCCGCTTTCACGCGCCGAGCGATGCGCAACATCTGCTCCTCGCTCTCCACGGCGCAGGGCCCGGCGATCACGATCAGCCCGGGGCTTCCGATGGCGTACGGTCCGATGGGCACGATGGTGTCCTCGTGTTGGAAGTCGCGTCCGGCAAGCTTGTAGGGGCGCGACACGCGCACGGCCTCGCGCACGCCGGGCAAGGCGTCGAACAGGTGCGGATCGAGGGCCACGGAGTTACCGGTGATGCCGACGGCGACGCTGAGCTTGCCCGGGATGATATGCGGCTTGAGCTTGAGCGCCTTCACCTTCGCGAGCACGGCCTTGAGTTGCATCTTCGTGTGATCCGACTTCATCAAAATCAGCATTTATCTCTCCAAAGCCGCGACGAGCTGTTTGGCCAAGCGCGAGATGGCACCCGCGCCGCCTTTCGCGCCTGCCAGCACCAAGGCGCTTCCCACGACCACGCCGTCCGCGTGCCGCGCCAGCGCCTTCGCCTGGGACGGCTCGGCGATTCCGAATCCCACCATCAACGGCTTGCCGGTCAGCTTGCGCACATGCGTCAGCCGCTTCTTGAGGCCGGGCGCGAGGCCTTTGCGCACCCCGGTCACACCTTCGCGGCTCACATAGTAGACGGCCGTTCCCGACGCCTGTCCGATGCGCGCGAGGCGTCCGTCCGTCGTCGTCGGCGACGCCAGCGCCACGAGCTCGATTCCTTCCCGCGCGAGCAAAGTCTCCGTTGCCGTTGACTCTTCCACGGGCAGGTCGACAATTAATGTTGCCGTAACGCCATGCGCAAAACACAGGGCGGCATATCGGCGTGTTCCCATTCGCAGGATGGGATTAAGGTAGGTAAACAAAACAATTGGAATCGCGGCCCCGCCTTTTCGCAGATCCTTCACCAGCCGCATCGCCTTCGTGAGGGTCATGCCGTTCTTCAATGCCCTTTGCCCCGCCGCCTGAATCGCCGGCCCATCCGCCACCGGGTCTGAAAAGGGCACGCCGACCTCTAATATGTCCGCCCCCGCCGCGATCAGGGCTCGCGCCGCGCGCAGGCTCGAGGTGTAGGACGGATCCCCCGCGACGAGAAACGGGACGAAGCCCGCGCGGCCGGATGCGCGCCGTCGAGCGAGCGCCTCCGCGAGGCTTATGGGCACAAAGTCCCCAGGTCCTTGTCGCCGCGGCCGGACAGGTTCACGAGAACGATGTCGTTCTTCTTAAAGCGGCGCTTGGCCTTGATCAGATAGGCGACCGCATGCGCGCTCTCAAGCGCAGGCAGGATTCCCTCGAGGCGGCACAGCTCGTGCGCTGCGGCGAGCGCTTCCTTGTCGGTTGCGAATGCGTACCGCGCGCGCCCGAGGGCGCGCAGCTCGGAGTGCTCGGGCCCGACGGCGGGATAGTCGAGCCCCGCCGAGATCGAGTGCGTGGGCAGGACCTGGCCGTGCTTATCCTGAAGCAGGTAGGTGTAGGTCCCGTGCAGGACCCCGGGATGGCCGCCCGCGAAGCGCGCCGCGTGCTTGCCCGGGCCCGGCCCGGTCCCGCCCGCCTCAACGCCGGTCAAGCGCACGGCGGGGTCCTTCAGGAACGCCGCAAAAATTCCGATCGCATTCGAGCCTCCCCCGACGCAGGCGATGATCTCGCGTGGGAGCCGTTTTTCCTCTTTGAGAATCTGGGCGCGGGCCTCGAAGCCGATCACCGACTGAAAATCGCGGACCATGGTCGGATACGGGTGCGGCCCAAGGGCGGAGCCGAGGACATAGAAGGTCCCGCGGCTTTCCGACGACCAGGCGCGCAGGGCCTCGCTCGTCGCGTCCTTGAGCGTGCGCGAGCCGGCGGTGACGGCGCGGACCTCGGCGCCGAGCATGCGCATGCGCGCGACATTGGGCGCCTGACGCGCCATGTCATCGGTGCCCATGTACACGACGCAAGGCAGCCCCGCGCGCGCGGCCGCCGCGGCGGTGGCCACGCCGTGCTGGCCCGCGCCCGTTTCGGCGATCACGCGCTTCTTACCCATGCGCCGGGCGAGCGCGATCTGGCCCACAGTGTTGTTGATCTTGTGCGCCCCGGTGTGGGCCAGGTCCTCGCGCTTGAGCCATACGCGCAGGCCCAGCTCCGCGCTCAAGCGCCAAGCGAAGGTGAGCGGCGTGGGGCGCCCCACGAAGGTGGCCAGCTCGCGCTTGATCTCGGCCTTGAACTTCGGATCGCGTCGGGCGGCTGCATAGGCGACGCTGAGCTCGCGCAGCGGCTCGATGAGCGTCTCCGGCACGAAGGCGCCGCCGAACTGTCCGAACCAGCCAGGCCCCTGCCGGGCCCCGCCGGACAAGGGGTTTTTCATGGCTCTGAAGGATAGCAGAATGCGTAGGAGGTGGAGGAGATGGTGTCAGGCCTTCTGAGTTCTGGAATTTGAAATCAACTCTTCCCGGGAAGCGTTGAAATCTCAGAACTCAGAAGGCCTGATACAACTGTTTCCGGAAATAGTTGCGCGCGGGTCTAAATGCTAAATTGGCTCCCGTGGCCGACTACCTGCCTGCCCTGATCGTATTCTGGCGCTCCCCGGAGACCCAAAAGGTCGTCTCGATCTTCGTCTGGCTGTGCAGCATCAACGCCGGCTTCTGGATCCTGGCCCGGATCATGAGCGCTTTCGTCGATATCTTCTCCGAGCTGTTCTGGGAAGACCTTTGGGGCGCCTTCGCGACGGTCTACAACCTTGCCTTGGCGGTGTTCTTCGCGGCCATTCTCTTCGTGTCCGCGATCAAGGGCGCCCCACCCAAGGACCTCATGTGGCGCCAGATGTGCGGGTTCATCCTGCTTTACCTGTCCTTGGGGGCCGCCTACATGGAGGCTCACACCCACCAGATCAACCAATACGCCCGGCCAGGCTACTTCTTTGGGCTGTTCGCCTACATCCTGTTCGCCGCTTTCCCCCGAATAGTGGCCTATCCGGAGCTTTACACCCTCATAACGGTCATGAAAGCCGTGGCAGACAGCTGGGTGGGGACCGTTTTCACCCTTTTCGTGGTCGGCGGGATCGTTTTGGGCATCGCCCGGAAGGGTTTAAGGGAGATGTTCCACCACCTGAGCCCCTTCCTGTGGTTCATCGGGGCCCTCAAGACCCCTCCGATTCGCATCCGGCGCGACCCGGATTAGCCGAAATACTGCAACTACCGCGACACCTGACACCAAAATAACAAAAATAAGACCCCCCTCGCCGACTAGCGGCGAGGGGGGTCTATTTTCAGGCGGTGTTCGTCAGCTGATTAGAGCTTGCGAACGTTGCCGGCGCGGGGTCCCTTCTCGGACTGCTCCACGTCGAACTCGACGGCCTGATTCTCGGCCAAAGTCTTGAAGCCATCGC
>Ga0163144_10031374_pt1 | contig 10134 bp, 14 predicted proteins | sample OliLak19BULKMAT1_FD_123175 | JGI IMG/M metagenome (GOLD analysis project Ga0163144, IMG submission 123175) | Freshwater microbial mat bacterial communities from Lake Vanda, McMurdo Dry Valleys, Antarctica - Oligotrophic Lake LV.19.BULKMAT1 | ecosystem: Environmental > Aquatic > Freshwater >...
CCTCATCATAAGGGCTCGATTTGGGGCCTCCGTTCCAAATTGACCCTCCATCCATTCCCAAAAACTGCATTTCCATCCAATCCCTTCAGGCCCCTCTCACCTGGGGGACAGGCTCTAGGTAAATCCTGATTGAAAGAGGCTGAAAACCTCAACGCATGAGGTGTCGCTTGAAAACTTGAGTTTCCGCTGCCCGCACAACTGGGCAACAAAAAATGGCGCTAAAACACTTATTTTTCAACGGAATATCGCATGACGAAATTGAAATTCCGTCTTCAATCCGGCCTTTCCCGGTAGCCAAAAAACAAAGACAGAAAACGAAACGATAAAACCTATGAAGAGAATCAAGAAATCCCTGCTCGCGGCGCTCGCGACCGTCGGGTTCGCCCTGGTGGCCACGTCCGGCCGTGGGCAGAGTTCGGTCATCAGTTCCCTCGGCCAAAACGGGCGAATGGTTTTCGAGAATCTCCAACCGGGTAGCACCGCCAGTGTCGACTGGGCCTCGTCGGTGCAGGGACCCTGGACCAAAAACTGGGCTGGCTTGGACTCACTGACAGTGGACTCAAACGGAACGATCCACGTAAACGTTCCTATGTTCTATCGTGTTAGTGGGATGCAATCTTCCTTATCGGCAGAGTTTCATTCAGAAAATAGGTGGCCGACTTTCCCGATCAACCAGGCCTTGTCGCAAACCTGGCTGCCGGCAAACTCGTTTCCCTCTTTTCAACTGGCGGTGTCCCTGCCACACATAAGGTCAGACCCGAATGGCGCTTAGATAAGGCCTGAAACTTTTTTGGTGAGTGGTTTGCGACGACGAGTGTCGGGCAGGGTTCCGAAAATTCTTTGGCGGATGATTTTCTGCCTGCGGTCGAGCGCCGATTCTAGCTCACGCCAGTTCTCAATGGCCTCCTTCAACGCCTTATATTGCTCCTTTGAGAGGGCCACCGAGACGGTCTTGCCGCGCACCTTGCGAGTCCATTGATAGCACGGCCCGCCCGCTCCGGGACCGCGGTCCTGCACATAGCCTTGACTGATCCAGCCCACCTGGGTCAGGCCGTTTTGTAGGCGGGCGTATTCTTTCTCGAGCGCGGGCAAATCGACTTTCATTGAAGAAATGATCCTATCATTGCTGTCATTAGGGCGGTAGTGCTACCGCCCTTTGTCAACTCCCTACTTTCCCCAATGGCGTCCGCGCCTCGCCGCCCTGGGCCAACGCGTTCAGCAGGTCCAGCGCGCCACTCTCGACGAGCCCGAGCTCTTCTTTGCGGACATCTTCTAACCTCTACTCAATTGCCCGATACCCCGGAAAACCAACGGCGGTATCCTCAACCGTCGAACCAGAAGGCCGGTTGCGGCTTTCCGGTCATGAAGGTACTGGCGCTGTTTTCCCTCACCAATGGCGCCGTTATTCACGAAATTCTGGAGAGCCTTCACTGGCACGATGTCCGCCTCTTTCGCCGCTTGTGGGGTTACTTGCGCCGGAACGACATCCTCGTGGCGGACCGCGCCTTCAGCGATTATGTGAGTCTGGCCTCCTTGCCCCAGCAGGCCGTGGACATGATCTGCCGGCTGCATCAACCACGCCGTCCGGACTTCCGCCCTAGCCAGCAGCGTCTCGGGAAGCAGGACGCCTGCTTCACCTGGATCAAGCACCCAGAAGTAGCGTCGACGCCTGGCAGCCACGTTGCTCAAAATCCTGGCGGAGGATCAGGTTCTGGATCGTCCTGGCCGACGAAAACCACGCGCCGTGAAACGCCGTCCCAAGCCTATCCCCTCCTCACTCGCCCGCGTCGCCAATATAAGGAAATTCCCCATAGAAACCGCTACTTGAAGAAATCCTCTCCGAAATCAAGGGGCTTAATTTAGTGCCATTCGGGTCAGACCCGGATGGCGCTTTCCACATTTTATAGCTCCGCCGAATCGGGACGGGCGGCGGCCTTCGGCACGACTCACTGGAGCGTGGTGCTGGCCGCGGGCCAAAGCGACCGGGATCGGGCCCGCGAAGCCCTCGGGCAGCTCTGCGCCGCTTATTGGTATCCGTTGTATGTCTTCGCCCGACGACAGGGCCACGGCGCCCCTGAAGCCGAGGATCTCACCCAGGAATTCTTCACCCGCCTGTTGCAGCGGGACGACTGGGGCAAGATCAGCCCGGAACGGGGCCGTTTCCGGTCCTTTCTGCTGGCCTCCTTCAAGCACCTTTTGGCCAACGAATATCATCGACAGCAGACGCAAAAACGCGGGGCCTGGCCGGCCTGATCTCGCTGGACGATGAAGATCCCGACACGCGCTACCGACTCGAGCCCGCGGATCCGGCGACGCCCGAATCCCTCTTCGAACGGCGCTGGGCGCTGATCGTGCTGGAACGTGCCTTCGAACGAATCCGGTCGAAATATGCGGCTGCGGAGAAAGCCGACTTGTTCGAAGAGTTGAAGGAATTCTTGTCCAACCCGAGGGCGTTGCCGCATGCAGTGATTGCTTCCCGGCACGGCATCAGCGTGGGCGCGGTCGGCGTGACCATTCACCGGCTGCGCCAACGCTACGCCGAGTCGCTGCGGGAGGAGGTTGGGCACACGGTCAGCCCGCCGGAAGAAATTGAGGATGAGATCCGTCATTTGATCGCCGCCGTGGGAAGATAGCCGGACCAGCGGCGGATCGTCAGGATGGGCTGCCAGGAATATCGATCATGAAACAGTGCTCTCGTTGCGACGCCGAGATTCCAGCGGAGGAGCTGGACGGACTTTGTGCCTTGTGCCTTGTGCCTGCTCGCCCCCGGTCTGGAAGTGGACCTCACACCAGAGCCGCTGGATCCCTCTGATCTCAGTCCCATCCTGGCCAAGGCGGCCCCGCCCCTGGTCGTCAAATTCCATTCCTTCGGAGACTATGAACTGCTCGGCGAAGTGGCGCGCGGCGGGATGGGCGTGGTTTTCCGGGCGCGGCAGCTCAGCCTCAACCGCATCGTGGCGTTGAAGTTCATTCATCCCGGCCGGCTCAATTCGCCCGAAGCCGCCCGCCGCTTTGAGCGCGAAGCCGAATCGGCGGCCAGTCTGAACTACCCCAACATCGTGACCTTCTACTCCATGGAAAAGGTGGCCTCGGTTCATTTTCTTAGCATGGAACTGGTGGCAGGACGCTCCCTGAACGACCTGATCCCTCCCGGTGGTTTCGCGCTCGAAGAATTTTTCGCCCTGGCAATTCCCCTGACCGACGCGCTGCCGACCGCCCACGCCCGGGGCATCGGTCACCGCGATCTCAAACCTTTCAACGTCATGGTCAACGACCAGGGCCGCGTCAAGGTGATCGACTTTGGTCTGGCCAAGCGGGTCCAGCCAGACGTCGCCACGATGGAGGTCAAAGCTCTCCACGGGCATGAGACTGGGGAAGGGCAATTCCTGGGGACGCCCGCCTACATGTCGCCCGAGCAGATCGAAGGTCGAACGGTGGATCAGCGCACTGACCTCTTTTCCCTCGGCATCCTTCTCTGCGAGATGGCGACGGCTCAACGCCCATTCCAGGGAGACACCCCCGCGTCCGTCATGTCCTCCATTCTCCGAGATGCGCCCCAGTCGCTGGCCGGGCTCAAGCCGGGCCAGCCGGAACCGTAGGGGCGGATCATCGGGCGATGTCTGCAAAAGGACCCGGAGGATCGCTACCCCAGCGCTCTCGACGTGCGGAATGACTTGAAAGTGCTGGCTGAGGAAACCAAGACCGCTCCCCGCTCGGCGTTGACCGGACGGAACGATTTTTCCAGCAACCTCCCGGGACAGCTCACCAGCTTTATTGGCCGATCCGACGCTAGTGCCTCAGACGGTGGCCTCCGCGCTGGGGTTGCTCAACACCGCCGGCGGGCTGCCGTTGGAACCGGTGACGCGCTTCCTCGCGGCCAAACAGACCCTGCTGCTGCTCGACAATTGCGAACACCTCATCGCCGCCTGCGCCGAACTGACCGACGCGCTCCTGCGGTCCTGCCCGCGGTTGCAGATCCTGGCGACCAGCCGCGAAGGACTCAAGCCGCGAAGGACTCAGGCTCGCGGGCGAAACCACCTGGTCCGTGCCTTCGCTCTCCGGGCCGGGTCTGGTCGATGGACTGTGGGGAAGCAACCCGCTGGAAACGCTCGGAAAGTACGAATCGGTTAAGCTCTTCGTCGAGCGGGCCCGGGCGGCCACTCCGGCTTTTGAGTTGAGTGAACAAAACGTCAGGGCCGTGGCCCAGCTTTGCCAGCGGCTCGACGGGATCCCGCTGGCGATCGAACTGGCCGCCGCCCGCACCCGGCTGCTGCCGGTGGAACACCTGCTCGATCGCGTGCAAGACCAGTTCCGGCTGCTGACGGGCGGCAGCCGGACGGCGCTGCCGCGACAGCAGACCCTGCGCGCGTTGGTGGACTGGAGCTATGACTTGCTCTCTCACCCGGAGCGCCTGCTGTTTGACCGCCTTTCGGTCTTCGCCGGCGGCTGGACGCTGGAGGCGGCGGAAGCGGTGTGCGCAGAGGACGGCGAAGAAAGCCGGATCAGCGATCAAGACCCGACCCAGTTCCTGCGCGACGGGGAGGTCCTGGAGCTCCTGGGTCGGCTGGTGGAGAAATCACGAAATTCCTCAAGATCCTCCCATTCGCCACTCTGGTCGCGGCGCTGCTGTACCAAATTCCCGTCGCGCAGGCCGACGGTCACGGCTCAGGGGGCGAGGCCCGCCCGCTGCGCATCACCTACGAAAAATGTGCGGCCGCAGACGGAACGTTGACCGGCGAGGTGAACGGTGATTGCGGTGCTGGCACCGTCGTTTTCACGTACCTATCAGTTCTTCCCGGTACACCGATCGTCCGTTTTGCCGGCGAATATATGATCACGACTTCCGAATGTTCCATCACCGCCGTCTGCGGCGGTTTTGTGAACACCGGCAACGGTCGTGTGGTCCTGAACGGGGTGGTCACCGCTGGCCCGTATTTGGGTGCCGTTGTGGAGGTGCGGGCGCAGGCGAACGCTGATCTTTCCTGTTCTAAAGGCACGATGATCATCACGCCGATTCGACGGAAATAAGCTTCATCAGCCCGCGGGAAAATCCGCGGGCTCTCGACGAAAAACGGCGCCTGTCCCACCCGGGGCGCGCGCCGTGCGCAGTCGGTTCCTTCGGGATTCCACCTTTGGGTTCTTGGCGGTCAAATGAACTACGGTTTCCAGGTTGATTCTCCTTCCCCCCTCGAACGATGTGTCTCAGGCAGGCTTCCAGCTCGTGCCGTCAGAAAAGACGGTCACTTGTTGATACCCTCCGGCGACCAGATCCAGTTCGATGAGCTTGGCGCCTTTGCGAACCTTCTCCCCGCCATAGCCGGAGTATCCGGTCGCCCGGCCATACACCAAATCCACCTGCCGCGACCGCACCGCGTAATCGTTGACGTGGTCATGTCCGCAAAAGGTCGCCCGAATCGCCCTGGATTCCGCAAAGGCTGGCAAGGCCAGTCCCAACTCGTTCTCGAAGCAAACCTCTTCATGGCACAGCCCCGGTGTCTGGTTGCGGTGGTAGAGCGTTTTCTGGTCCAGCAGCGGAATGTGAAAGAACGCCAAGGCAGGTTGGCCGGCGGTCGCCTTCAGCTCCTTTTGAGTTCGGCGCAACCAGGCGAGCTGCCAATCAGTCAGTCCAAATTGATTGCTGTTGAGTAACCAAAGCTGGGCCGCCGGCCCGTCGGAGGTCCGGACTTCCAGTCGGTAATCCCCCTGCGTAGCTCCGCCCCGGTAACGCGAGTTGCGGGCCGTCTCCAGGGCATCATGACCCGCCTGAAAATCATCCAACTGGTCGTGATTGCCCCAGCAGGTGGCCCACGGAATCTCCAACCGCTCCAGGCGCGGCAGGATAAGCTCCAGACCTCTTTGGCCTCGTCCGTCGGGATTGTCGTGCCACAAGTCCCCGGTCAGGACGATGAGGTCGGGCCGAAAATGCCGGACCATCAACTGCCAATCCCGTTCGGTCGCCTGGTCATCGTCACTCACCGTGAGGCCCTCCACGCCGCAAAAGAAGTGGTTGTCCGTGAACTGTAGGAGGCGCAGACCCTTTCGGTTGCCGAGGTCAATCTGGCTCACGCCGTCGCCGGGCTTCGCCACCCGCCGGCTCCGACCAATCACAGGCGGCGTCGGATTGGCGGCGCCCAGAACCGTCGGAGCGGTGAGAACGGCTGCGAGCAACCCCGGAGTCGCCCGGGCGAAGTGACGGCGAGACATCATGACGTCGGCAGACTGCCCAAGGCCCGAAGGGATTCAACCCAGCTTTGTCAGCCCACCCCTTGACCGGGCAGGTTTGTCACCACCCTTACCTGCCGTCGGATCAGTAGGCAGAAGCGTGGCCGGGGACACTGCAGCCGCTGACTCTAGACCTCGCCCCAGGGTCGGTCGTTTCTGTCTCGGGTGGCGTGGAGATTTCGTGGCCGACCACGAGCAGCGCCGACCTCCTCGAAGTGTCTGAAGATTTGAATTCCGCTTTTTGGGTTCCAGTGACGGCCGCGCGCCCCGTGATCAACGGCTTCACGAAGGTGGAGCTCGGGGTGCCCTGGGTGCTCCTCCTTGCAGCAGGGCAGTCGGGCGCTCGGCGACGTCAAGCGGACAAGAAGGGGTGACACCATTGATTCCCCGGCACCGCTGGTACCGTCGACGTCGGACGCCGAGGTTGCAGGCGAAGTTCAAGTCGCTCATGGTTCTGGTCAGGAGACCATGAAGGAATGGTTCATGAAGCCACTATGAAATCGGACGCTTTGGACGCTTTGGACGCGGCAGGGAGGAAAATCGGTCTCGTTGAAATCCGGCCCGGTTCCGAGGATTCCCCCGAGCGGCGATTGACCGAGATTCCCCCCGATCACCTCGCCGAGTTCGAAGCTGCCGCCCGGCGGCCTCTGGCCCAGCGGTTTCGTTACGCTTTCGTCCGAACCCACAAGCCCGTGCTTGACGAGGCGCGCTACCGGTCGTTCGACAGCATGGAGGAGTATCGGAAATGGTGTGCCGCGAACCTCCCGGACTGGCTCGGTTATGGGCGCGTTTGAATACCGGCAAGCGGAGGAGATCCGCGATGTCTTCGCCCGCCACGGGGTGCGCTATCTCTTCATCGGTAAGTCGGGTGCCATTATTCTTGGCTATCCTGACACGACCCAGGACGCCGATATTTTTCCCGAGCGAAGTCCGGAGAATGGACGGGCCCTGGTCGCCGGCTTGCGCGAATTGGGCTTCGATCTCGCTGAGGCAGAGGCTGCGGAGATCGAGCGGGGAAAGGACTTTGTCCAATTGAAGAATGGTCCCTTCGATCTGGATTTGATCTTCGCGCCGGACGGGATCGAGCGGTTTGCGGATGCCTGGCAGCGGCGGGTGATGGTGGAAGGTTTTCCGGTCTGCCACCCGGACGATATCATCGCCAGCAAGGCGGCCGCGAACCGGGCCAAGGATCGGGAATCTTTGGACCGTCTGCGCAGCTTCCGCGACTACTGGCTGCACACTCGGCGGGGCTGAGAATTCTGCCTGCGGACTCAGTAAGATCGGGTATTGGGGACCCAGAGCTTAGTGGACGGCGTGTTCACGGCAGTGCGGGAGCGCTTCATTTCGAAGCGAGAGGACGGAGCGGGGCGGATCGGCGGACTCCGGTTGGAGAGGTAGGTGCTGCGCGAGTTGCGTGAACGAGCACGGCGGGGACAGACCCCGAGCATTCACGAGTTGACGGTAAGGATCAGTTCCAGAGGAGGTGATCGTCCTTGTTTTTGACCAGGACGCAGAGCTGAAGGAGGTGGGTAAGGCCGGGTCGGGTCCAGAACTGACCGCAGCCTCGGAGACGGCGTTGAAACTGTTTACCCAAGGACTCCACCGCCCCGCTGCCCATTGGGGCTCCAGCCTTCTCCATTCTGCGGTAGTGGAGGTGGTCCTCATGATCTTTGAAATAGCTGACTTCGCGGGTGAGGGTCGCTTGATCCTGGGTGGTCCTGGAGGTGGGGGTGGCTGGGTTCAGCAATTCCTCCAGTTTTTTGACCACGCGGGCCTCTTGGCCGTGGCGGAGTTGGTGCAGCATTGCTTTCAACCACGCCTTGGCAGCTTCGGTTCCAACTCCGTGCAACGCCTCGGCGACCACCTGGAGGTGCTCCTGGGCGTGATGAAAATCCAAGGTCTTCACGGCGCTCTGGAAGTGGTCCTGGGCCAAGGCCCAGAGCCAGACTGCGCCGTCCATCACTAGATAGACCACTTGAGCGCTACCCATCCCGCGACGCCGGGATTCGGCCAGCACGGCCGCGCCAAAGCCCAAAGGTGAGGTTTTCGGTGGCGTTGCCACCAGCGTACTTCTCCAGCAGCAGACCGCGGCCCTTGGCATTCTCCACCCGTTGCTCCAGGCGGTAGATAACGGCCGACTTGATCTCTGGCCACTCGACCCGCTGGGGATCCTTGGCCCGCGGACCCGCTCCCCAGTCCGCTCCCCGCTCCCGGGCCATCCACCCGTCCATCATGACCACCAAGCTAAACGCCGCTTCGGCCTTGCGGGGCGTGGGCATCGGCAACTCCAACGTACTGGCCTTTTCCCCCAGGCGCTTCACCTGATGAAACACGCAGCCGTCGCTCACCGGAGTCCCCCACGTTCCTGCCACCGCTTCGGCCTCTTCATACGAGCCCACCACGGTTGCCGTGTAGGCCAGACGGGCCTGCTGTTCCGGACTCTTGCGCCCATAGGGCATCAATCCCCAGTGCCCGCGGGCCGGACAGACCCAGTGAGCCTGGGCGGGACTGTAGCCGTAGCGGACCCGCAGATTCACCACTCCGGCCACCGTGTCCATCTGGAGGGATCGCCACCGCGTCTTTTTCAAAGGCAGTCGGCTTTGCCCACACACCGCCGGTAGCGCGTTGGCAATCTCCTGGAGTTGTTGCTCCAACTGCGAGCGGGTCCACTCGCGCCCGCGGGCTAACACCTCCTGCTCGATCTGGCGTAGCGGATTCAAGGGCGGGCCCTCCGCCTCAACTCGTACAGATAGAGGTCCTTGATCGGTACCTGGAGTTCCCGCTCTCGATCCTGTCGGCTGCGTCCCCGGGTCTGTCCCACGCACTGCCAGTTGGCCGCTCGGTAACAACTGCCCCGGAAACGATCCCGATCCACGAAACTCTCCAGCCAATCCAAGCCATGTCCGTAACGGGCCTGCCAGTCCCACCCAATCCGACGCGCGACCGCGCCCAACAGATGGCTGGCCAAGTGGGGGACCCCCACCCAAGGCAGGATCAGGAAACGGGTGTTGTTGGTAATCCGCCCCAGTTGACTGCTGCGCTGATCCAGCCTCCAGCCCAGCCGTTGGTCCCGGGGGGCGCACTTCCAAGCGGCGGCACCGAAGAGCAGGCACCCCACATCCCGTTCCTGCCGATCCGTGGCCAAGTAGCCCAGGTTCTCACCCACCACTCGCAATCCCAGATAGTGGTATCGCTCCAGATAGAACCCCCAGCGCTTGGCCGCCGGGCTGCCCGCCTCCACCGGCTCCAGCCGCACCGGCTCAATCTCCTCCAGGCTCGCCGTCCAAACCGCCGGTTCCACCCAGTCCGCCCACGTCGGTGCCGCACGCCGTTTGCGCCGTTGATGGATTTGCAGGGGCGGCAAGCAGATCCGTCCCAGCCCTTCGAGTTTGAGCAGAAGGCTGCGTGCCGCGAAGTCCTTCAGCCGTCCACGAGCATCCACCCAGCCCCAATGATGGCACAGTTCCTTTGCGATCCGCTTACGGCTCCACCCGGGATGCTCCTCAATCCAGCCCCCTAACCACCCCACTTCCTCAGATCCCATCCGCCGCCCTTGCACCACCAGTTCTTCAGGCACGCCCTGCTTCCTGAACTCTTTCCTTTCGGTAGTCCAGCCCATTCACCGACAACTTGTGAAGGCACCGCTCCAAGGCGACCGTGCGTCCGTCGCCCGGCCTAACGCGCCCATTCGCCGACGCTCCAGTAAGCCCAACGATTCTCCGTGAAGTGGAGGCCTCGGTTTCTGGCCGCTACTCCCGCCAAGTGAACCTACAACCGAGAGTTGAGGCACTGGGCTTGCTTCAGAAAAACGGACAGTAAAAAGGGACTATTTGGTTAAGGATTTTTGAGTTCGAAATCAGCTGGGGATTGGAAGTCTAGAGCGCTGTGGAGGCGTTGGCGGTTATAGAAGGC
>Ga0163144_10031375_pt1 | contig 10134 bp, 7 predicted proteins | sample OliLak19BULKMAT1_FD_123175 | JGI IMG/M metagenome (GOLD analysis project Ga0163144, IMG submission 123175) | Freshwater microbial mat bacterial communities from Lake Vanda, McMurdo Dry Valleys, Antarctica - Oligotrophic Lake LV.19.BULKMAT1 | ecosystem: Environmental > Aquatic > Freshwater > Lake...
CCGGCTCATCGAGCGAGCGGCCCTTGTCGCCGAGGTCTACTCCCGCGGGCGAAAGTGATGATGAGATCACGCCCAGCCCGTACTCGTTGTAGCGCGGCACGCCGGTCAGCGGGCGCTGCTCCCACTCAAGCCCGGGCGGGATCTGCAGGCGGACCTTGTCGGCCGTGCTGCGGATCTGGCGAACGCGCAGGACCGTGCGCGTGTTGTCAAAGAAGCCCGGCTCGGGCGGGCCGGGGGCGGTGTCGCCCGTGGCGGTGTCGATGGGCCCGGCGGTCAAGAGTGTGTCACCCTCTTGCTTAAGCAGCGCGTAGTAGGCCGAGCCGAGCGCGAGGGTGATGATCCCGGTGTGGACTGTCAGCACGCCGATGTTCACGAAGGTGAACTCGATGCGCCGGACGGTCGTCACGACCATGTTGGTCATGAACAGGTACAGCAGCAGGTTCAGCGGCCACCAGGCGTAGAACTCAAGCTCGCTCATCTCCATGCCCGGCAAGCGACGGACCGTCTCAGCCCGGTACCGCTCAGTAAACGAGCTGAAGAACCGCAGGCCTTCGCCCGTGAGGGGGTCGTAGTACACGCGGGGCCAGACAAACTGGTACCACAGCGCCGACGATGCGCCCAGCAGCAGGATGACACCCAGCACCGTCACCGCGAAGCGCAGCGCAAAGCTGACGTCGCGTGAACGCAGCTGCGTCCACAGGAGCCATAGCGGCAGGACGGTCAGAAGACCGACGGTCAGAACCAGGGTCAGCGCGTAGACCAGCCAGGTGGGGATAAGCGCGAGCATGCCGATCGGGATGCTCGCCAGCACGCCGTAAAGGCTCAGCAGCACCAGCAGCGTTACCGACATGATGATGGTGCTAAAAGCGTGCAACACCCAGCGCACGGGCGTCAGCGCCCCGGTAAGGTGCTGACGCTCCCACTGCTTGCTGCGAACCCACTTGGCGCTCATCGTCGGGCTGCTCCGGCATTTGCTTGGTTCACGAGCGCCCAACGCACGCGCGGGCCTTCAAATGCGGTCAAAGAATCGAGGCTAGACCAGCGAGAGTGCTGAGCACCTTAACTGGGTCTAGACGAACGGAATCCAATCACTGTTCGCACGTTTCCTCGGTCTCAAGGCTGGCATCTACGGTCTGGCAAGAACTTTTCTGGTTTCAGGCGACGAATGATACGCCGCCCGGGGCGATAAGTTCGGGCTTGACCCCAGCTTTGAGGGTCATCCCAAGTATCTCTTCGGCTTCCGCGCCGGAATGAAGGGAATTGACCGAGGGCGGCATGGCGAGTGGCGTGGCCAGCACGCCGGCGATCGGGGCTGCCGGGGCGCTGGTATGGGGCAAGGGAGCGAGGCGGAAGTGGATCGCGAGGTGAGGGAGGTTGAGGGCGGCGCAGCCGTGGACGGTGGCCATCGCGAGCGCGACGCGGGGTGCAAGGTGATCTTGGCGGACGAGCAGGGCCAATTCGGGCCAGACGCTTAGGCCGGTGGCGGCGAGGTCTGCGGCGGGCAGGTTGATGACCGAGTCTGTGCCGAGGGCGACGGGCACGCCGGCGGCGAGCAACTCTTGGTATCGGTGGGGGGGGAGTGGGGGTTGGTCGGCGCGCGAGGCGAAGTAGGCGGCAGCGCGTGGGCAGTAGATGACGCGCCAGCCGCGGGCGGCGATGGTGTTCACGTCGTGCGGGTTGAGGTCGGCGGCGTGGACGAGCGTCAGGGCCGCACCGGAAGGGAGCGCGGCATCTAGGTGGGCGATGGGCGAGCGCCCCTGGCCGATGCTGGCGCGAGCGTGGTCGTCGAGCATCCCGAGGTTGGCAAGCAAGTTGGCCAGCGGGCCGCGGGCGTGGGTGATGAAAGCGCGCTCGGCGAGCGACTCGGCGGCGTGGGTGATGACGGCGGGCAGGTGCTGCGCGCGCGCGTGCGCGTGGGCCAAGCGGGCAATCGCCATGCAGTAGGCGTCGGCGTGGACGCTGTACGGCGCGTGCGGCGAAAGAGCCGGCTGCCAGCGGTTAGTCGCGAATGGCTGGAGTGATTCGACGGCGGCAAGGGCGGCTTCGGTGGCGGTCTGCCAGCGGCTGCCCTGCGCGAAGAACTCAATGGCGCTGATGCCCGCGAGCCTCGCGTTGGCGAGTAGAGACTTGGCGAGGGCTGCTGCGGCAATGGTTGAGGGCTGGCCACCGACGGCACCGGCGATGTCGCCAACGAGCGCGATGCCGCCGCGGTTGAGGAGGGCGACGCCGGCGCGGACGCTGGCGGCGATGGCGTGCGGGTCGGTGTGTCGCTCACGCCGGACCATGTCGAGCCAGGCGGCGAAGTGGTCGTGTTCGAGGGGGTTCGGGCTTGCTGGGTTCGCCAGCGGGCGCGGGCCGATGTGCGTGAGGTCAAGGTGCGTGTGGGCGTTGACCAGCGCGGGCGTCAGGACGTGCCCCGGGCGGGCGATGACGCGGGCGGCGGCGAAGCGGGGCGAGCGGGCGAGCTCTGGGGTTGGAGCGGCGGCGAGCGAGATCAGGTCGCCGTGCTTGGTGCGTTCGAGCACGAGGCTGACGCCGAGCGGGTGGGTCAGGCTGAGGCCCGGATGGCCGGGGTTGGGCGCGTCAATGGCGGCCAGCGCGTCGATGCGATAGAGGCCCGGGGTGAGGTCGGGCATGGGGTCGGGGGTGGGGTCGGGGTTGTACACCGGCAGGAGTTGCGCCACGGGTGATCGTTGCCGCGTCGGCGTGAGCGGGTCGGGCGATGGGCGGAGGTTTGCGGCGGGCGAGGGCGGTATCCTTGAGGCTCAACGAACCATCGCCACCGGAGCCCATGAAGATGAACACGCCCGCCCGTTTGAGCCTGCTTGCCCTCCCCGCCATCGGCCTGCTGATGGGTGGTTGCCAGGTGAATCGTGACGTGTACGACGAGCTGCGCAACGGGTACAACGCGCTGAAGTCTCGCAACGTCGAGCTGACGGACGAGAACAGCGCGCTGCGCCAGAGCCTTGACGACCTGCGCCGCAGCCAGGCCAGCGGATCGTCCGCGGCGGAAGAGGCGATGTCGCTCAACGCGCGGCTGCGGTCTGACAACCAGTCGCTGATCTCGCGCTTGCTGGAGCTTGAGAACCGGCTTCAGGGCCTGAGCCTGCAGCCGGTGGCCATCGCGCTGGACTCGCAGACCGACGCGGCGCTGCGGGCGCTGGCCGAGCAGTTTCCCGGGCTGCTGAGCTTTGACTCGGCCCGCGGGATGCTGAGGTTTACCAGCGACGTGACGTTTGCGAGCGGGAGCTTTGAGCTGACCGAGGCCGGGCGGCGCGCGGTGCGTGAGTTTGGGCGCGTGCTCAAGAACACCCCGGCGGCGGACCAGTACGAGATCGCCGTCGTCGGGCACACCGACACGCAGGCGGTCACGATGCGCGATGCGCGGCGGTTCAAGGATAACGCCGAGCTGTCGGCGTTCCGCGCTATCAGCGTGCGCAATGACCTTGTTGCGGCGGGCATGGACGCGCACAACGTGGAGTTTGCGGGCTTCGGTGAGACCCGTCCGGCGGTGCCCAACAGCGCCACGGGCAACACCCCGCAGAACCGGCGTGTTGAGGTCTACCTGTTCAAGAAGAGCTACCAGGGCCTGACGGCAGCGCCCGTCGCGTCGCGGGCCGGTGCGCCCAGCACGCCGCGTGCGGCAGGGACTACCGGCGCGACCGGCGGCACGACCCCGGGCTCGCCTGTGGGCGCGCCCGCAGCTCCGGCGGGCAGCGACATCGAGATTTTGAAGTAAGGCGAGCTCGTGGATTGGCCGGCCTGGCGGGCGGGAGGCGCGGCACGGCAGGTGCGGGGCCAATCGAGCCGCGTTTGTTAAAGCAATGACAAGGGGCGTGCCCGCGCGGGCGCGCTCCTTTGTGTATCAAATGCGGTGCTCGGTTGCGAGCGAAGAAGCGGCCGCCACTGGCTTGACGCTGCCCAATTAGCGAGGCCCGTGCCGCTCTGTCCGAGGAGCGGTCCTCGAGCGGGCAGGCTTGCGACACACAGAGTCAGGCCGGAACAGCTTAAGGGACCGTTCGATCACGCCTTGGCGACGCGGGTTTTGGCGATGCCCAGGGCGCCGTCCTTGTTGGAGTCTTTCTTCTTGTCGTTGGTCAGCTTGGTGATGCGTTCGGCGCGGGTCAGGACGCTGCGGTTGGTGACGCCGCCGGACTTGATCTTCAGTGAACGGTCGAGGCTCATGGGTTCTTCTTTCGTGCTCGGTCGGCGTGCGTGCGTTGGTAACAGGGGTCTTTTGAGGCGGTCAGAACTTCTTGAACCAGGCGTCGGCAAAGTCACTGGGGACCTTGCGGTTCTCGGCTTTCCAAAGACGGCCGAGGCGCTTGACGCGTGTCATCAGCTCCTCACGCTCTTTGGCGCGGGCAGAAAACTCGTCGGGTGCGAAGCCTCTTAGGACGATGACTTCGCAGGGGAGATTCTTGGTCTGTGCCGACTCAAGATCAACCCTCCCCTTGGGGATGAGTTTGGCCCCCAGGCCTTTGGAGGCGAGGAACTGGCCAACCTCGGTGGCCTCGCGATAGGGGAGGGTGGCGACGACCAAATAATTGTGCCCCGGGGTGAAGTCGTCCTCGGGGCTCGGTGTTTCACCCGGTGCTGGGGCGACCAAAGCGGGCTTAGAGTCGGTGTTTTGCCGAGGTGTTGTGATCGAGCCGGGGTTGTTGGCGGGCAAGACCACTGGTGTGGCGGTCTGGGTCAGGTCGGGGATCTGCCGCGGCAATCTCGACGGCTGCTGCGTGAAGTTGGGCGAGGGGGTCGGCTCGGCGGGGAGGGTGCGGGCCCACTCGTCGACGCCGGCCTTGCGGCCCATGCGGTGCCCGATCCAGAGCCCGACGATCGTCAGGACGATGGCGCCGCCGATGACCACCGCCCAGAGGCGCAGGTCGGTGCGGTTGGCGAGGCTTGAGGCGTGCGACCAGGCGGCGCTGTCGGCGAGGCCGGACGTGGCGCGGGGGTCGCCGGCGCGAGGCGGTGGTGGGAGGGTGGTGGTCGCGTAAGGTGCGACCGAATCGCTCGCGCTGTGCGTGCCCGTTGGGGAGCGCTTTATCAACTCGACCAAGACTGGTGCGCCGCGTTTGCGGGCCATGGGCGTGATGGTAGGGAGTTTGGCCGTCTCGTGCGCTGAGCGGAGCGTGGGCATCAGCCAGATGAAGGGGGTAAGCCCGGCGCGGGCGACGATGACCACGCGCTAACGGCGTGCATGGGTGCATACGCTCCGCTCGCTATGGCGATCAAGCCCGAAGATGTGCTCACGATCAAGGCCCCGACGATGGGCGCGCTCGAGAGCGTGTACTTGCCCGAGGTGATCCGCGGGTTTGGGATCACGTTCCGGCACATGTTCACCAGCTTTGGCCAGGGCAAGACCAGCCGCACGATCCAGTACCCCGAGCAACGCCGCGAGGACTACCCGGTTGAGCAGGGCGGCTCGTACGCGGGGAACTTCCGCGCCTTTCATCGTCTGAACAAGGATGAGTCGGGGCGCGTCAAGTGCGTGGCGTGCATGATGTGCCCGACGATCTGCCCGGCCAATTGCATCCACATCGTCGCGGGCGAGAGCCCGTGGGACGACCGCGAGAAGTACCCGGTCAAGTTCGAGATCGACGAGCTGCGGTGCATCTATTGCGGGATGTGCGAGGAGGCGTGCCCGGTAGACGCCATCGAACTGACCCCGGTGTACGACATCGTGGGGCTGACGCGGCAGGAGATGATCTTCGACAAAGAGAAGCTCCTGCGGATGTACGACCAGACGAAGGACCGCAAGCCGATGTGATTGGGTTGCGGGCGGGCCGGCGGTCAGCGCAGGCCGAGGATCTGTTCGATGGCGTCGGCCGAGAGGCTGCCGCAGCTCATGGAATCGAACTTGGCGACCATGCCGCGGAGGGCTTGGCGCTGTCCCTCGGCGAAGCCCGGCTGGCGCAGGAGCCTGTAGGCACCGGCGGCGAGCTCGAAGCCGTCGCCGAAGTGTGGGATCAGCTCGGGGACGATGCGTTTGCCGGCGATGAGGTTTGGGAGCGTGAAGTAGGGGGTTTTGAAGAGCATTCGTCCGAAGAGTGCGTAGGGCACGCGGATGGACTGCGATGCGCGGTAGAAGGTGATCATCGGCTTGGCCTGTCGGGCGACCTGGAGGGTGACGGTGCCGCTGGCCACGAGCGCGAAGTCACACCAGCGGATGGCGGCGTCGGTGTTGCCGGCGACGACGAACATGCCCTCGGGCCAGGCGTGGAACTCATTGGCGAGGCGGTGGAGCCGGTCTTGCACGCCGGGGTGCGTCACGGGTACGACGCCGATGGCGTTAGGAAAGTTGCGTCGGATGCGTTCGAAGGCGTCGAGCAGGAGAGGGAAGCACTTGTCGATCTCGCCGGGGCGTGAGCCGGGCATGAGGGCGATGGAGGGCTCGCCCTTGGGCCAGAGTTTGAGGAGTTCGTCAAGCGTGCCGGTATCGACGGGGCGTTCAAAGAGCGGGTGCCCTACGAAGCGTGCGGGGACGCCGCGCTGGCGGAACCAGTGCTCTTCGAAGGGCAGCAGGCAGAGGACGAGGTCTGAGAGGCGCTTGAGTTTTTTGATGCGACCCTCGCGCCAGGCCCAGAGCTGGGGCGCGACGAGGTGGACGACGCGCCCGCCGCGCTCTTTGACGAGGCGTGCGATGGGGAAGTTGGCTTCTGGTGAGTCAACCGGTACGTGCAGGACCACGCGTGTGCGGTCAAGCCACTCCTCGATGCGGCGGTTAAGGCGGATGTGGTCGATGACCTTGCGGACACCGGGCACGCCCATGACGCCGTCGTCGGTGGTGCGCTCGATGAGCTGCGCGCCAGCGGCGGCCATTTTGGGCCCGCCCCAGGCGTAGATCGGGAGGCTTGGGTGGCGGTGCTTGAGCTCGGCGATGACGACGGCGGCGTGGTCATCGCCCGAGGGCTCAAACGAGGTGAATAGGACCGGGCAGCGTGCGGCGCTCACGCCTGGGCGGGGCTGCGAGCGGGCAGCGGTGGAGACGCCGTTGGTCGCGCTGGCGGTCGCGGCGGCGGGCGCGGCGACGGCGGAGTCGCTGGCGTCTCGGGCGATTTCGGCGTTGGTCGGGTTGGAGGGCAGGACGGTCACGGGCGATTGTTGACGCGCTTGGTGCTGAGCGACGGGTGTGCAAGTGGGGATGGTGGTCGGCTTGATCTCTCGTACCTCGGCGGGCGTCGCGGGTTGTGAGCTTGCGCGGTTTCTGCGCGCCGGGTGGTTGGTGGGGCAGGGAACGTTCCGCAGGTGGATTGAGAAGAACTCGTCAAAATTGCCAAAGTGCGCGGAATTTTACGCCCCGACCGGTGTCTTTGAGCGATGGTGTGGTCGAGCGCGGTCGCCGCGGCGGGCCAGCGTCGGCCTTCGCGGCTGTCGGCTTTCAACCTGTTTCCCGGAGAGCTTGCCATGAATTTCATGAATTGTGGTGCTGTCGCTGCGCTTGTTCTGTGCTGCGGGTCGTTCGGGTCGGTCGCGCTCGCCCAAGAGACGCTGGTGGGCGTGACGACAACCGGCTCGGTCGTGACGTTCCGCTCTAACACCCCGGGCACGCTGCTGTCGTCGATGACCATCAGCGGGCTGAACGCGGGCGACCGCGTGCTGGGGATCGACATGCGGCCGGCGACCGGCGAGCTGTTCGCGATGGGCGAGACCAGCCAGATCTACCGCCTCAATGCGAGCACGGGCGTGGCGACGCCGGTGGGCGGGGCGTTCACGCCGGCGCTGGACGGCAGCCCGTTCACGCGGTACTCGATGGACTTTAACCCGACGGTGGACCGCATCCGTGTTGTGGGCGCGGGTGCGCAGAACCGCCGGTTGGTGCCCGACACGGGCGCCGCGGTGACGCCCGACACGAACCTGAGCTTCAACCCGCCGATCGGCTTTGGGCTGCCGCCGCGGGCGGTGGGCGTGGCCTACACCAACAGCGTGGCGGGTGCGCCGCTGGGCTCGACGCGCGAGTACATCTTGGACTCGCTGAACAACATTTTGGGCGAGGTTGGGACGATGGCGGGCGGGAACGCCTCATTCAACGTGGGCGTGATCGGCACGACCTTTAGCGTGCGGCTGGGCGCGAGCGTGCTGGACTTCGACGACAACGCGGGCTTCGACGTCTCGGGCGCGACGGGCGTGGCGTACGTCTCTCTCAATATGCAGAACAGCCCGGCGGGCACGCCCACGGGCCTTTACACCCTTGACCTTGCGACTGGGCAGGCAACGAGCCTTGGAATGGTGCCGACGGGCGTGAGCCTGCGTGACCTGGCGGTCATCCCGGCACCGGGCTCGGCGGGCGTGCTAGCGGCCGGAGTGTTGGTGCTGTCGCGTCGCCGTCGCTTGACCGGGCGGTAAGTGTTTTCAAAGTGGCCCCGGTGGGACTTGAACCCACACGGCCCTTTCGGGCCTGCGGATTTTAAGTCCGCTGCGTCTGCCATTTCGCCACGGGGCCCCGGGGCATGATAACCCCGGGGCTCTTGCACGTGCAGGCGATGATTGTGAACGTGATTGCGAGAGCGATCATGGGTTGCGGTTTGGCCGCGCGTTCAGGAAGCGCGACTAGGTAACGCGGTCAGGCGGCGCGATCAGGCGGCGCGGTCGGGCGGCGCGATCAGGCGGCGCGGTCAGGCGGCGCGCTTGGCTTGGAACGGCCCGGCGGCAAGGGCCGGGCTTGAGGTCGCGGCAGCCTTGGTGCTCTTGCGTGGTCGCCATGTCATGGCCAGCACACCGAGGGTGACGGCGGAGACCAGCCCGCTGATGACCGCGAATGCTCCGCGGAAGCCGCCGGGCCCGGCGATCGGGTCTGCGAGCGCCTCGGCGGGTGTGGCGATGGCGGTGGTGTACGTGACGGCGTTGCTGAAGCGCCGTGTGTTGGCCTGGGCGCGGAGGGCCTCGCCGAAGGTTCGCAGCACGAGCTCGGCGGTCTGCTTGCTTTCGGCCCTGAGCTGGAGGGTCAGCTCGCCGGCGCGGTCGGCGTTGTAGGTCAGGTTGCCGCCGATAAACGAGCGGACGCGGTCCATGCGGCCAAGGTCTGGGATGCCTTGGCGTGCGAAGCTCTCAGCGGCGAGGCCAAAGACCAGGTCATCGGTGAGCATGTTGATATGGCGGAACTTCCAGACCTCCAGCTCGCTGGCGACGGGCGTGACACCGCCGGTATCGGCAGAAATCATGGTGCGTGCGGCGTAGGTCGAGGGCGCGACGAGGTCGACGCCCAGGTATCCCACGTAAGCGACGCCGCCGCCGGCCGCGAGCGCAGCGGCGGCGATCATCGCGGGGTTGCGCGCTGGGCGTCCTGAGGCGGCGACGGCGGCCCCGGGGATGCCGCCGGGCTTGGTGGTGGCGAGAAGCGCCGGACTTGTGAGCGCGGCGGCGTGGTGCTCGGGCGCGCGGACGATCATGGCCTGGGCGGCCATGGCCGACTGGACGCGCTGCTCGATGACGCGCTCGGTCATGAACTCCTTGCTCTTAAGCGAACGAGCCTGAGCGGCGAGCTGCTTGCGGCGCTCGATCATCAGCGTGCGACAAAGGGCCAGGCGCTTGCGGCGAAGCTCAGGGTCAAGCGTGCTGGTGTGGCCGCGCAAGCTGGGGGTGGGCTGAACGGCGGCGGACTTTGCGCTGGCCAGTCGAGCGTCGGCGTCGCGCGCGTGCATCTCCGCGCGGCTGAGGCGATCGGCCAGGGCGACCAGGGCGTCCTCGCGCTGCTGAAGCTGCTCGCTGAGGCGGGTAACCTCGAAGTTTGCGGTCGGTTGCACGCTGGCTTGCTCGGAGGCCTGGGCGTTGCGTTCGAGCATTTGTTCGAGGCTGCGGACGCGAGACTGCAGGCCGCTGATGACCTGCTCGCGCTGAGTGTTGAAGGCCTCGGCCTCGGCGAGTGCGTGCGCGGTCTGTGCTTTGCTCGCGGATGTGAGCGATACGGATGTGGACGCTGTGGACGTGGGCGCGGCGGCCTGCTGCTGATGGATGGTCGCAAGCTCGCTCTGAGCGTCAAAGAGGCGTTTGGAGAGCGAGTCAATGCGTTGCTGGGCGGTGGCGAGACGCTGGTCGGCAGTCGTCGTGGATTTCTGAAGCTGAGCGAGGGTGACCTCGGCGGTTCCCGCGCGGGCCTGCGCTTGGTCGAGCCTGGCCTCGGCGTCCTGCAGCGAA
>Ga0163144_10031377_pt1 | contig 10134 bp, 6 predicted proteins | sample OliLak19BULKMAT1_FD_123175 | JGI IMG/M metagenome (GOLD analysis project Ga0163144, IMG submission 123175) | Freshwater microbial mat bacterial communities from Lake Vanda, McMurdo Dry Valleys, Antarctica - Oligotrophic Lake LV.19.BULKMAT1 | ecosystem: Environmental > Aquatic > Freshwater > Lake...
GATGCAGAGGAGCACATTGGTTCTCCCATGCGGCGGCAACGTCCCGGCGGCAGGCGTGATGGTCACCCATGACTGGCTCCCACGCACAGAGAAGCCAATCGCCAAGTCGGAAATGTTCGTCAGCAAATAGGATTTGCATCGCGGCGTGAATGGTCCGCCCAGCGGACCACCTGAAATGAAGGCGGCGGGGTCCAGGATTAGCAGCGAATCCGGCAGGTCGAACGCCTCGACGATGCCGGAGGTATAACTGCTGTCCGGTGATTGCGCGCTGAAACCCATCCCGCGCTTGGCGAAGCCCGCCCAGAGCTCGTTGTAGTTTGCGCCGCCGGTGGCGATCTGGTCGGCGAGTAGGATCGCGTCGCGGGCCTGGAGAAAATTCGGATTGGGTGGCGCGAGTTTCAATCCGTCCGTGACGAGGCGAAGGATTAGTTCGTTGCCAACGGTGAAGCCATTCTTGCGAATGACGTTGGCCCGCGCATCCCAGAGCGCCGAGCACCAGACCTCGCCAGAGTTGTGAACCTCACCGGCATTGAGCGGTTGAAAGCCAAAGATCGGGCTGACGGGCACGCCCGGATGCGGACTGATCTGCGCGGAGTCGATGTCCTTGAAGGTCAGCGGCGCCTTGGTGAGGTCAGTGGAGTAAGGATAACGCCGGATTCCAAAGTAGTAATTCTCGTTCAGGTTGGCGAAAAGCCGCGCGGCGTAGGCGCCAAACGCATAAGTGCCATTGAGGTCGTCGCCGGGCTGACTGAGCAAGGCCATCGCGTAAAAATCAGACCAGCCTTCGCCCATGCCGGCGGTTTGCAGCGCGCTGATGCCGATGCCGCCGCCCACGAGTCGCGTGGTCAGGCCATGAACGTATTCGTGAATGATGATCTCTGTGTCCAGATCCCCGTCGCGATCCGGCTCTGGCCCGCTGAAGACAAACATTTGGATGCGGCCCGGAACGCCGTCGGGCGACGGAGTGAAGTTAGCGTTGTTGACGCCGGAACCATCCTGCGCGTCCGCCTGGATCGCGTCGCTGCCCAAGCCGCCGCGACCGAGATTGTCCTTCTGAAAATTCCCCGAAGCCTCGTCGAATCCAAGCTGGTAAAGCCGGTCGTGAATCCAGTTGCACCAGTAGAAAAGATTCACCGCCGCCGCGTCTCCGTAGGTGGAGGGCGCTTGCGCGAGATCGAGCACGGGGTCGAAGACACGAAAGGACGTTCCCTGCGGACGTGGCAGATCGGGCTCATTGTCCGCATTGCGGTCGAGATGGGCATCAACGTTGTTGCCGCGAATCTGGTTTTCGCCGTCGGCGATCCAGCCAAGAGGCGAGGCGTTGGTATCCAGCGCGGCAAGCGTGACCAGTTGGCGCGGCACCACTGGCGGCTGGGCATTCGTGGGCGAGGACCAGCCGGGGGAAAGAGGCGTCGGATTGTCGCTGGTGAAAACCCGGTAACTCGCGGCCTGCAAATAGACGGTGAGCCGGTGGCGCACCCAGATTTCACCCGTCTGCGCATCAACCAGCAGGCGATGCCGCTCTCCGCCGGCATGACGCGTGAGAGCGACTTCCCAGCAAAGGCGCAGAGACGATTCGTCCAGCGGCAACCATGTCAGGCGGACCTCGGCGGCATCCGGCAAGGTGCCAGCCTTGAAACTTTGGCGAAGCTCGGCTCCCTGCGGCAAGGCATCGAGCGGCTTCACTTCAACAGCGAGCAGAGCTTCGTCCATACTTTCTGCCGCGAGCAAGATGGCTTGGACGGCGGCAATCGCAGGTTGAAGTCGAAGGGCCGCTCGGTTGGGCGTGCCGAGGTCGGCGGCACGAACCGGGTCCGCGATGAACTGGCTGGAGAGGCTCACCAGTTCGCCATCCGTCGTGAGATGGCCGAGCATCACGCCTTCAAAAACAGGAATGTCATCCACCTGCTGCTGCCACAGGATGGAGCGAACGCCATTGCGCCGGCTCGTGAAATCTTTTCTGATCCGGGCCGCCTTGAGCGCCTCCGCGTCGTGACCAAAGAGAGCGGCATGCTCATCTACAAACGCCTTGATGGAACGGTGCGGATCGCTGGCGGGCAACTTCTGCACGCGCGCCGATGAAACTGATTTCCCTTCGCCCTTGGGACCGGTCAAAAAGCCCCGCGTCGAAGCGATGTGCTTGGGCGAGCCACGGATCTCGTCCTGATCGACGCGCAAGCCAGGCACCTGGGCTTGGAGTTTCTGCACCTCGGCGATATGGGCGGGCGTGGGTGCCTTGATCTTCGGCAGACGCTCAAGCCGCTTGTCCAGATCAGGCAATTCGCCATGGGCGGGATGTTGATACGCCAGCGCACGCCCTGGCATGAGCATCAAAGCCAGGGTTAAAACCAGCCACAACAGGCGCTGAGGAAATGTCATTCAGTATCCTTCCGATTCGCGGGAGTCGCCGACAAAGTATCGCATGACGGACGTGGACGCCAACGGATTCAGGCTGTGCGCGGAAGTCTGCTGGAACAGCATTGCCCCAAGACCTACACTGGGCTTGAATGCCCGCAACCAATGCAAGTTTCCGAAAACATCCAATGCCCGTTCTGCGGACAGTCGTTTGAGCTGGTCATCGACACGAGCGTGGAGTCGCAGCGGTTCACCACCGATTGCGAAGTGTGCTGCCGGCCCTTCGAGGTGTTCGCAGAGTGTGAACCGGGCGAAGTCCTGAGCCTGGACGTGCAATCGGGGTGAAGCTCAAAATTCAAAGCTCAAAGCTCAAAGCTCAAGGGAATGTCCAAGCTCAATTGGCCAAAGAGGCCTATGTTCACTGGTCGGTTATTGGAATTTGGGGTTTGGAGCTTTTCTTGAGCTTTGAGCTTTGAATTTTGAGCTTTTTCCCTTTGTGCGGAACAACCCCATGCGCTTACTCTGCGCCCCACAAATTTATGCCTGCACCAACCGTTTACCTCTGGATCTACATCGTCCTGCTCGTCGCTGGCGGCCTCATGGGCTTCCTCAAGGGGAAAAGTAAGATGTCCCTGATCACCTCGCTCGTCTTCGCCTTGATCCTGATTCTTTGTGCGGTGGGCACCATCAAAGGCCGCTACGCCGCCGACATCACGCTGCTGGTCCTGCTGTTCTTCTTCGCCATGCGCTTCGTGAAATCAAAGAAGTTCATGCCCATGGGCATGATGGCGCTGTTGAGCGTGGTGACACTCGCGCTGCGGCAGCTTTCGCAATAGGCCACGCGCCGCCCTGCCACTCCCATGCTCTCGCACTCCCGCAGGCCGGAGCGACTTTACTTCGGTGAAGAAACTCCTTCCTGGCTGAGTCCAATCCGCCCCAAGTCGCTGGAGGGCATACAGCGACTCCCGAAAAACTATCGATGATAATTAATTGTCATTCCGCTCTCCGACGCGAGACGCGCCTCTGGCGCAGGGCAATGTTTGCAGCGTATCTCTTAATGCTGACCGTACTGCTCGCGGGCTGCGGGCGGGACGAGATTCGCGTTTACCAAATCCCCAAGGAGGATCCATGGAAGCTGCCCGCAGGTTGGAGCGAGCGGCCTGCCGGTGCGATGCGCGCCGCGAGATTCACCGTGAAGGGAGGCGAGGGACGAGAGACCGACATCTCCCTCATTCCGCTCAAGGGTCTGCCCACCGGACGCGCGGAAGTGATTAACATCTGGCGCTCGCAACTGAGGCTCGAACCCATTCAGGACGACGCGCTCGCCAAGTTGTCCGAGAAAGTCCCGATCGGTTCCGCGCAGGCTGACCTCTACGACATGGCCAGTACTGAACCGCTGCCCGACACTGGCTATAAGAGCCGCTCGCTGCTCGCCACGCTCAAGCGCGACGACACGTCGTGGTTCTTCAAAATGTCCGGTGAGGAGAGCGACGTGGCCGCGCAGAAAACCAATTTCCTCACCTTCCTCAAGTCGCTGAATCTCGACACGGTCCCCACGGCCACCGAACAACCGAAACCTCGCGCCGGTGCCACCGATGACACGACAACTGCCCCGCCCGCCAAGCCCGACTGGACTGTTCCTCCGGGCTGGCAGGAGGCGTCGCCCGGCCCGATGTTGCTGGCCAAGTTCCTCCTCACCGACGGTGCCGCGAAGGCGGACGTGAACATCAGCGCGCTCGGCGGCGACGGCGGCGGATTGCTGGGGAATGCGAACCGGTGGCGCGGGCAACTCGGGCTGGAGCCAGTGGACGAAGCCGGATTGAAGAAACTGGTCAGCTCCCTTGATCTATCAGATGGCCAAGCCATCTTGTTGGAGATGAATGGCACTGAAATGAAGTCCGGCCAACCCGCATGGTTCGTGGTCATCATCGTGCCGCGGCAGTCCGAGACATGGTTCTACCGGCTGATGGGCGATGAGAAGATCGTGGCGCGCGAGAAAGAGGCGCTGAAGAAATTCGTGCAAAGCGTCAAATACCCCAACCGCTGATCATGGTTAAGCGACTCGTTAAATTGTTCACCTCGATGCGGCTGACGGTCGTGCTGCTGTGCCTGTCCATCGCACTGGTGTTCATCGGCACGCTGGCGCAGGTCCACGAGGGCCTCTACGTGGCGCAGGCGCGCTACTTCAAAAGCTGGTTCATCGTCGGTCCCATCGTCGGGAACGTGACGCTCCCGATTATTCTGCCGGGCGGTTATCTACTCGGCACGCTGCTGCTCATCAACCTGCTCTCAGCGCACATCTCCCGCTTCGCCTTCACTTGGAAAAAGGCCGGCATCCATCTCACGCACGGCGGACTGATCTTCCTGCTGCTCGGGCAACTGCTGACCGATGTGCTATCCACCGAGAGCGCGCTGCAATTTGCCGAAGGCGATACGAGGAACTACTCGGTTGATTTCCACGACAGCGAACTGGTCATCATCGACCCGTCCGACGCGAATCACGATCAAGTCATCTCCATCCCGGAGCATCGCGCGGCGGGTGGCGGAGAGATTCGCGACTCGCGCCTTCCGGTCGGGATCAAAGTCCTCAAGTACTGGCAGAACGCCGACCTGTTCACCGCGCCCGTGAGCAACTCGATCCCCGTCGCGGCCACTCAGGGCATGGGACCCGGACTCCATCTGGTGGCGCGCCAGCCGGTGGTCACGATGGATGAGCGGAACATCCCCGCAGCGCTCGTCGAAGTGATCGGACCGCAAGGCTCGCTCGGCTCCTGGCTGGTCACGTCACAATCCTCGGCGAAGCAGGAGTTCACCACGGGCGGCAAGACCTACTACCTTTCCCTCCGCTTCACCCGGCACTACAAGCCGTTTCAAATGAAGCTGCTCGAGTTCACCCACGAGAAGTATCGCGGCACCGAAAAACCGAAGAACTTCGCCAGCCGGGTGCGCCTCCAGCGACCCGCCACCGGCGAGGATCGCGAAGTCGTCATCTACATGAACAACCCGCTCCGTTACGGCGGCGAGACCTACTATCAAGCGAGCTTCGCGCCGGACAACGACCAGCGCATGAACAAGATCACCACCCTGCAAGTCGTCCGCAACCCCGGCTGGCTCACGCCCTACCTCTCCTGCGCCATGATGACGCTGGGGCTGCTCGTGCAATTCCTGTCGCATCTCGTCGGATTCGTTTCCAAGCGGAGGCTCGCATGAAAAAGCTGCTCAACATTCTCCCCTGGATCATCCTCGCCGTCTTCATCACCGAGATCGTCGCCGTGATGATGCCGAAGAAGGACAAAGAATTTCACACGCGCGAATTCGGCCGGCTGCCCGTGCTCCTGAACGGCCGCATCCAGCCCTTCGATTCCGTCGGGCGCAACGCCCTCCTGCAAATCCGCAGCACCGGCGACGTGCCGTTGGAGGAAATTCACTCGTGGAAATTCTGGAAGCGCGCGAAGAAGATCAAGGCCACCGAATGGCTGATGGAAGTGATGATGAAGCCCGATGCCGCCGACACGCGGCCCATCTTCCTCATCCATCACCCCGACCTGCTCAGCGAATTGAAGCTCGGCGACAAGGGCGTGGAGAGATCCGGCCTGCGCTACTACACCTTCAACGAAATCAAATCCGTCATCCACGAGATCGGCGATCAGGGCGAGAAGGCCGGCAAGCTCAAGGTCGAGGAACGCACGCCCTTCCAGCGCCAGGCCTTCAAGCTCGCCAACGCCGTGATGCTCTATCATCGCCTCAAGAACTCCCTCCAGCCCGAGCAATCCACGAACTTCGTCGCCGATCTGCAACACTATGAAGCCGGCCTGCGCGCCCTCCATGCCCGCGACGCCGGCCAATCCTTCGACGAAGCCGTGCTCAAGCAGATGGCCGAACTCGCCGGCCCCATCCAGATGGTTTCGCGCATGGCCTACCCGCTCATCCTCCCGCCCCTGCCCGGCGAATCCCGCGACCATTGGGTCAACATGGGCACGAGCCTGCTGCGCCCGTTGGAGAGCTTGAAGGAGAACCGGGCTCTGACGAAGGAAGACACGACCATCCATCCCGCGGCGAATTACTTCGCGGCCATGATCACCACCTACCAACAGGGCAAGGCCGCGGAGTTCAATCAAGCCGTCGCCAACTATCGCGAATGGCTCTCGCAAGGCTTCGGGCAGGAGCTGAAGAAAGGCCGCGCGGAATTCTACTACAACGACACCAAGGCCTTCCTCCACTCCATCATCATCTACATCGTCGCCTTCGTGCTGGCCATTGGCGGATTACTCACCCTCTCGCTCGCGCCGAATCTCTCCGAGACGCTGCGCAAATCCTCCTTCTACATCATCATCCTCGCCGGACTCGTTCACACCTACGGACTCATCTTCCGCATGTGGCTCGAAGGCCGGCCGCCGGTGACGAACCTCTACTCCTCCGCCATCTTCATCGGCTGGGGCGCGATGGTCCTCGGCCTGATCCTCGAACGCATCTTCCGCGTCGGCCTCGGCAACGCCGTCGCGTCGCTCGCCGGCTTCGTCACCCTTTTCATCGCGCACAACCTCGCGCTCGACGGCGACACCATGGAGATGCTCCAGGCCGTGCTCGACACGAACTTCTGGCTCGCCACCCACGTCACCATCATCACCCTCGGCTACGCCGCGACCTACGCCGGTGGATTGCTCGCATTATTCTACATCGTCTTCGGGTTGCTCACGCCCGTGCTCTCGCAGAACACCGGGCGCGTGCCGATCAACAAAATCCTCGCGAAGATGGTCTACGGCATCATCTGCTTCGCCACGCTCTTCAGCTTTGTGGGCACCATCCTCGGCGGCATCTGGGCCGATCAATCCTGGGGCCGCTTCTGGGGCTGGGACCCCAAGGAAAACGGCGCGCTCATTATCGTGCTGTGGAACGCCACCATCCTGCACGCGCGCTGGGGCGGCTGGGTGAAAGAACGCGGCCTGATGAACATGGCCATCTTCGGCAACATCGTCACCAGCTTCTCCTGGTTCGGCGTGAACATGCTCGGCATCGGCCTCCACAGCTACGGCTTCATGGACGGCGCCTTCAAATGGCTCTACGGATTCATCCTCAGCCAGATAGCCTTCATGCTGCTCGGCGGGATCCCGCTCAAGTACTGGCGCAGCTTCCGCGGCACCCTGCCACCCTCGAACCCATCCCCGCCCCCGACCACTTCCGCTACCGGCAAGACCGCGCCCGCCCCGGTCTGATCGGGACCATCACCAGCCGCCAGCCACCGCTTCGCCTGTCTCAAACCGGGACACTCACGCCCCCGAAAACTCCTCCACCCACACTGATCCGCCGGCTGATCGCCCCATATTTGACTCCAAATGGACTGATCAGCCGGCCGATCAACCCATATTCAGCACCACGCGCCATGCGCGGCCGACCGATCAACCAATAATCGACACGAAATGCGATGATCCGCCGGATGATCGATCCATATCGGACCCAAAACCGTCTGATCAGCCGGCTGATCAACGCGTAAAACGCAAAATATTGGTCGATCAGCCGGCCATCAACAGCGTGTAATGCAATTACTTGCCCTAAAAACCAGACCAACCCTCCCCAATCCCGGATTCCTCCGCCCACCCGCCAAAACCCACCGTCCAAAAACTGGAAAGACAGTGGCTCAAACGCCGGTAGGGCGAGGCTCCCGCCGAGCCGTGATCCAACCCTGCAACGCACGAAAAACCCGACGTGCGTTGGTAGGGCGAACCTTCCGGTGAGCCGTGATCAATCCTCGAGGCGTGCCAACGTCATGACGCAGACAATGGCAATGCAAACGCGTGAGGAATTGCCGAGAACACCTCTTTGTCGGCTCGCACACCCCAAGGATTGTAGTGGGCTCGTCAGGAGCCTCGCCCTACCGTGCGTTGGTAGGGCGAACCTCCCGATGAGTGATCAAACATCGAGGCGTGCAAGCGTCATGGCGCGTAACAATGGCAATTTAAACGCGTGCGGACATGTCGTATCACCCCTTGTCGGCTCGCACACCCCAAGGATTGTAGTGGGCTCGGCAGGAGCCTCGCCCTACCGGGCGCCCGGTAGCGCGAGGCTCCCGCCGAGCCGTGATCAATCCTCAGGACGTGCAAGCGTCATGACGCGTAACAATGGCAATTCAAACGCGTGCGGACTTGCCAGAACACCTCTTTGTCGGTTCGCACACCACAAGGATTGTAGTGGGCTTGGCAGCAGCCTCGCCCTACCGGGCGTTGGTAGGGCGAACCTCCCGGTGAGCCGGGCTTGCGTTCAGGCGGGGTTTTGTGCATGAATGATGAAGTTCGCTGCTTTCCAAACTGACCAAAGCAAGAGGCCGCCCATGAAAACAACAACGAGAAACGTCCAGTGCGCTTGGGGATGCCTGCTGTTACTGATGCTCAGCGCCATGCCCGGCGTGTCACAACGTATCGACACGCTTATTCCATTCAGCGGACACCCTTGGCGCTTCAATGACACGGGGACGGATCTCGGCACCGCGTGGCGTACGAATGATTTCGATGACAGTGCGTGGTCCAGTGGCACCGGATTGTTTGGTGTGGAAACCAACCAGTTTTCACCCTTCCCCTATCTGCCGACCTTTTCACAGATCACCACGCCCATGTTGCTCAACCAGAGCGGCATCGTTACCACCACGTTCTACTTCCGCACCTGGTTCACCATTGACCCCACCAACCACACACCGGGCACCGTGCTGGTATCCACGAACTTCATTGATGATGGAGCGGTGATGTATCTCAATGGCATCGAGGTCGGCCGATACCGCGTGGCTTCAAACCAGACGTTCACCACCGGCGCCTCTCTTCTGCAAAACGAAGGCACCAACGAAGTCATCTTCATCGACACCAATGCGCTTCGCATCGGGTCGAATCTGCTCGCGGTCGAGCTTCATCAAAATGCCTTTCCGAGCACCGACATCGTATGGGGTCATACGCTCATCGCGATCACGACCCTTCCGGTGGCGATCACCCAACAACCTGCAAGCCTTGACCTGCCTCTCCGTAACACAGCCAACTTTACGGTCGGAGCAACGGGAAACCCGATAACTTATCGATGGGAAAAAGAATCATCTCCCGGCTCTGGCGTGTGGATCACCCCCAATCCTGCTCCGCCAGACCAACCCTCCTACCAGTTCGTGATTATCAACACCAACCTTGCTGGCAACTACCGTTTAACTGTTTCCAATGCCTTGGGAAAGGTGTCCAGCGAAGTAGTGCGCCTGACCGTCTATCCGGACAACGTCGGTCCGCGCGTCTTGCGCGCCGAACCTACCACCCTTGGCGGCATCACAAACCGCCTCGTCATCTACTTCTCAGAGAGTCTGGCATCATCCTCGGCCACTGCCGTCAGCAACTATCGCATCAACTTGTTGGGGACGGAAGACAGTGTCTCCATTGCCGCAATCATTTACTCGACCGGCATAGTCATCATGAAACTGAACCCGGCCAACTGGCATGTAGAGGGGACCAACCATTACGTCGTGACCATCAACAACGTGCGCGACACCATCGGCAACGTCATTGCGCCCAACACCCAAGTCCCCGTCTGGTGGACGAACTATGTTCCAACGGCAGAAACCTGGCCGCTACCCTCAGAGCCAAGCCCCATTCTCCAATCGGCGGCGCTCGATACTAATCTGTACCGGCTATCATGGACCGGCCACGGCTATGCCTTGGAATTCACCACCAACCTGTCACCCGCCCCCGGACTGCCCGTCTTCATCGCGTGGCCCGAGGTGACGAACATGAGCAATCCCTTCCTCTACACCAACAATCC
>Ga0163144_10031379_pt1 | contig 10134 bp, 10 predicted proteins | sample OliLak19BULKMAT1_FD_123175 | JGI IMG/M metagenome (GOLD analysis project Ga0163144, IMG submission 123175) | Freshwater microbial mat bacterial communities from Lake Vanda, McMurdo Dry Valleys, Antarctica - Oligotrophic Lake LV.19.BULKMAT1 | ecosystem: Environmental > Aquatic > Freshwater >...
CGTAAATTACAACTTATCAAGGGTGGGATGTATCGAATTGACGCGGCTAGACGCTGGCCTACACCCAGTGCACCGTTCGGAATGGCATATTAAAAATGAAATACACGGAATTTGAACTTCCTAATATTGATGGCTTACCCTCAGTGGACGCTATTGATACAATGCTAGCAGAGAAATCTTTAGCGGAATTCTCTAAACAAGCATGGCACGTTGTAGAACCCGGCATTAGATATGTTCATAATTGGCATATTGACGCCATTTGTGAACACCTAGAAGCAATTCAACGTGGTCAATTACGAAACTTAGTAATAACGATGCCTCCAAGACACATGAAATCTATTCTTGTGTCTGTTAATTTCTTTTGTCATACTTGGATTAATAGACCAAATCTAAGGTTAATCTATGCTTCGTATGCAGCATCGCTAGCTATTCGAGACAGTTTAAAATGTCGGCGACTGCTCGATAGTGACTGGTTTAAAACCAGATGGGGCAACCGTGTAGTGCTTCAAAATGACCAAAACCAAAAAGCACGCTTTGAAAATACCTCACTAGGTTATCGTATTGCAACTTCTGTTGATGGCTCAGCAACAGGTGAGGGTGCTGATGGTATAGTTATTGACGATCCCCATAACATTAAAGAAAAAGATTCAGCAATTCGTATTGAAGCCGTGCTAGAATGGCACGATCAAGTAATGTCTACGCGACTTAATGACCCTAAAAAGGGGTTTAAAATATTGGTTATGCAGCGGGTAGCTCAAACAGACTTAGTTGGGCACATTTTAAAACAGGGTGGGTACGAGCATTTAAATTTGCCTGCTGAGTTTGAACCGGAAAAGAAATGTTTTACTTCTATCGGTTGGTCAGACCCGCGAACACAAGAGGGTGAATTACTTTGGCCCGCACGACTAGATAAACTAGAGTTAAGCAAGCTTAAAAACTCTCTCGGTGAAATTGGGTTTGCTACACAGTTTAATCAAAGACCGGCTCCCAAGGGTGGAGCAAGGTTTAAGAGTCAATGGTTTAGAAACTTTACTCACACGGTACCGGGAAGAAATGGCTTAGTTTGCCAACCACACGATTATAACGGTGAGTATCATCTAGAGCAAAAACAAGGTGGGCTTTACAATGTTAGCCCATCTTCATGCAAAAGATTCGCTGTTGTAGATCCGGCTGGAACGGACAAAGAGCAAAATTCTAAAGCGTGTTACACTGCGATTGGAATATTCGCAGAGACACCTAAAAAAGATCTGATACTGTTGCATATGCAACGTGCACAGCTTGATATACCCTCTTGTGTCGAGATGATCGTAGAAGTGTGTAGAAAATATAAGGTCGCTTGGGTAGGAATTGAGAAAAACGGTTTAGGTTTAGGTGTTTGTAAAAAGGTAGCCGAAAAAGGTCTAGCTGTTAGACCGATCTTAGCCGAGGGGCCAAAAGAAGCACGAACTGAAACGGCTGAAATTAGGTTACAAGGTGGTCAGATTTATTTTCCACACACCGCAGACTGGTTAAAAGATTTCGTAGAAGAATTGCTGTTTTTTCCTAACAGCACGAATAAAGATCAAGTTGACGTATTAGCACACGCTGCAATACTTGTAGCAACAAAAACTTTAAAACTGCACACGGACTCTATTCCGTTTGCATTAAACTAAATGGCACAAACAGGTTTACAAACAGCGGCTAAAAAACCCGACTCAGATAATGATAGTACCAGTTGGTATAAATCATATCTTCTAGGGTCGCTTGCAGCGTCTCAAACTGAATTATCTGGATTTAGAGAATCAAGAAATTCTACATATGAGCTTTACCGGGAAATCGCTAAAGATCCCACCGTTGTTTTAGCGTTAAGTATCGTTAAAGATCCAGTTATCGACAACTCATGGTCATTTGTTTGTACTGATAAAACCGTACCAAGTGAAGTGTTGGAAGTAACCAAAGAAGTCTTTAACCCGCTAATTTCAAAGTTAGTGGACGATTCATTAGGGGCGTTAGAAATTGGGTTTGCTCCTTTTGAAATTGTTTGGTCAGATAAAGTATTCAACAAGGCTACATATCTTGTACCCTTAAAGTTTAAGCCACTATCCCAAGACCGCACTACAGTCTTAATTAATAAGCGTGGGCAAATTAAGGGCCTTGAAAATATTGATAGCACTGGAAAGAAAAAACGGCTAAGTAAATACAAGTATTGGATCTATACATATAACCCGCTAATAGATAACCCGTATGGTCAATCTCGACTAGAAAATATTAAAGACATTTATGAAGAATCGAAGCAAATCCGAGAAAGACTTGCTCAATACGCTAAAAAAGTTTCGGGGATTATCGTCCAACTCCACTACCCTGACGGAACTAACAAGAATGAAGCTGGTGCTGATATCAGCAATGCTACTATTGCTCGTAGCATTCTTAATTCTGTTTCTAAAGGTAATTCTGTGGCATTTCCTAACCTTTTCGCCGCTGTAGATAACGTAGAGCAAGCTGCAATGTTGGCAGGGCAGTCTCAATGGAAATTATCTATTCTAGAAACAGATAAAAATAACCAGACCGGCGGATTCTTAGAAGCTTTAATTTACTATGACAGGTTAAAGTTTAGAGGGCTTTGCAGGCCGGAACGTGAAGGTATTGAAGGCAGTGCTGGAACTAAATCAGACGCTTCTATCCACAGTGACACAGGTAGACAAGACTCAGCTATTCTATCTAAGAAACTATTTCAAGAGATAAATGCAGGGTTGATAGATAAATTCATAAGCATTAATTGGGGTGAGCAATACGTTGGGAAAGTCGTAATCGAACCTGCACCGATCAATAGAGATATTGTTCAGAAGTGGGAATTGATTAAAGTTATGTTAGCCAACGTGCTTTCTTCGACTGGCGTTCTAAAGAAAGTAAATATTGACGGTATTTTTGAAGATATCGGCATACCAATTAATGATGATTACCGTGGGCCAATTGATTTGTTAGAAATAGATTCTAATCACATAGACAAGCGAGTTAAAAATGTATCAGATTCCAAGCGAAGTAAAAATGATGGCGGAAAAGGGTCTAAAGTCAACGGACAAGGGGACGAAGGCAAGCAGAGCAACAGCGAAGTACCTGTTACTTAAAGAACACGCTAGCGAAACAAAATTAGTCCAAATTTATAAGTATCTGTTTGAAAATATCTCTAAGCACAAACTGATTAAATCTGATGATCCGTTTCCTGAAGAAATTCCTGAGGGTGCTATTGAGTGGTATCAGTGGGGAGGCAAGCCAGCATTAGACTGGTGTGAAAAATGTTGGGGTTTGCGTGAAATTAGCTCAAGATATAGTGTCGAAGAGTTAACAGATGAAGACGTTGAAATGTTGCATATCCCTGTTTTTGTACAGGGGGATAGCCGATATATCCTGTCTATGAAGGGGGCGAGCGTTAGTTTTGAAGTTAATAAAAGTTATCCGATAGTAATAAACGCTCAGCCTACAAGTTATCAATGGAAAGAGATTGTCACGGATGGAGAGTGGACCAAGGAGGGTCAAACTAAACCAGTTATCTTTAATAAAGATAAAAGAGACATTCTTGTTAAAGACTTTAACAGAATGAAAAAAGCAGGGAGGGTTGTATATGTTCCAAAAGATCATTCGCAAAATGCGGCAGACAATCTCGGGTTTGTCGTTGAACTTCGCAATCATGAAAATTCGACTTACGGACTATTACAACTTATTGGTGAAGATGCGGCGTTAATTGCCGCAAGAAACAATGTATCAATTTGCGGTATATTTAATTATACTGACACTGATGGAATGCACTATGATTTCTTTTTAGAGCATGTAGCTCTAACACCAGTCCCAGTTTTAACCAAGATCAACGATCTTAAATTAGTAGCATCAAGAGTAAATATACTTTCACGGAGTACGCCAATGCCAGGAATGACAACGAGTGAACTTTTAAATCAGCTAAAGATGTATCTCCCCGGTGGAGATACAATGGATGAGGCTGCTGTCCTCGAACATGCTCTCAGTTTTCTTATGAAGCTGTCAGAAAACGTAGAGAAAGAATTAGGTTCGGAAGAAATTGCTTCCCTTTCGCGTGAAGATATTTACGCAAAGCACGATAAACAGCGAAAGGCCGGTTTAGCCGCAATTAAAAAGGTGGCTGAATTAAAGGATGAAAATTTAAAGCTCTCAAAAAAGGTGGTAACACCTCTTGGAGAAGATGTAGTTGAAACAATGGTAGATGCTCTTCGAGTCAAGCGTGACTCACTAGTATCTAAGGGTTCACTTAATCCTGCAACAGCCACACTTCTTTTCAACCGGCTTGTGCAAGATCCTAAGGGGAACACTAACCACTACGCTCTTTCAAAGACTTCATCAACACCAACCGAAAAAAGCTGCTTAGCTTTGTCGATCTTAACCATTCTTGAGAGTAACAAACCAATTCCCTTAGATGAAGAGACTGGTCTTCAACACTACTCTAAGACAGTTAAGCCCGAAGATACTGAAGAAGAAAAGCGTCTAAATAAAGCAAAAGCTGCTCGGTCTATTTTAATCGGAAACCGTTAATTTAAAGGATACTAGTCATGCCAAATATTCCATCAGGTCGTCCCGGCGTATCGGCTATTGTTACTGTTCAAGCCCGAAACATTTTTCTATCGGGTCGTGAACGTGCTCAATTTAACCCGTACCCCGTTGTTATTAGCGGTACTGCTTCCTCCGATCCAACTAATACCCCTTATGTTTGGATGTTACAAGCTGGGCTTATGTTGGGTATTGTTACCACAGGCCGCAAATTTGCAGCCTCAATTATGGGTGTAACAACTGTTGCTACTGCAGCTGCGGCTGTCACAATTACAGTTTCAGCGGCAACTGCGATTGAACTAGTCCGTCGTGTTGGTGGTAGCGGTACTTTTACACTCACTGGACCACCCACTGCTGCCGGTACTAATGCTTCAATTAGTGTTACTTACAGTGCAGTAGACACTACTACGGGTGTAATTACATGCAGTGCAACATCTGCTGCCGCGGTTGTTGGATCACTAATTCAGCCAACCGACGGCTCACAAAACATTGTAACGGTTATCGCCGATCCGTTCGGTGTCAAGGTTGTTGATTCGTATAACTCGGTTCGTATTGATAACTTTTCGGCTCAGTTACTAAATGGTGGCGGTGTAATTAACACTGCCATGCTAATTAACTATACGGGTCGTGACGTTTCAATTCGCAACGCTATTAAAACAGCACTGCGTACTGCGACCGCTGGCGTTTCATTCTCCGACGATCTTGTTTAACTTTAACAACTTAGCTTAACTTAAAGGTAGCATACAATGCCAGATATTTCAATTCTAGACATCCTCAGCGGCCCGAATCTTTGCGGCGTAATTCAAGAAGTTAAATCGGGTGTTATTAACCCGTTTGATCCCGCCTTTTTGGATTCAAGCAAGTCCCGTAAGATTGACGGAAACACTGCAACGTTTAAGCGTTATCTCGGCTCACGCCAGAACGCACGGCTTTCAGCCTACGGTGCAGCGTCGAAAAACCGTCAACAGCGTCAGATTGGTGAAGTCCCTGTAGTGCTTCTCCACAGTAATGATAACCTTTTACTTGGAATGCCCGACTACGCTAACCTTCTCTCTTATAATGATCTTAAAAAGCAGAATAAGGGTGGAGAAGAAATTGGTCGCCAGCTTCGTGAAGCACAAACCACACTGATGAATGCCCGTATCAGTGCACTTACTTCGGCACTGTTTCAAGGTCAAATTCACTACAACTCTACTGGTGAATTGCTACCAACCTCAACGGGTGCAACAACCTCAGTAAGTATGCAAATTCCCGCGGGCAATCAGAATCAGCTTAACGTTCTAGGTGCTGGCAATATTATTGGCACTTCATGGGCCACCGTTACGGCTCCAATTGATACTCAAATGATTGCACTTAAGCAAGCTGCTGCTCGCTTAACAGGTTACGAAATTACAACTGCTTACTACGGTCGTAATATTCCAGGTCTGTTAACAGCGAATACAAAGCTGCAAAACTACTTTATTCGCAACGTAGCTGCTAACAACGCATATACTGCGAATACTGAACTTCCAAGCCCCTTGCTTGGATTTAACTGGAAGCCCGCATACGCTTCAACCTTTGAAGATGTAAACGGCGATCTACAGACTCTGGTAGATGATGATACCATTGTGTTTACTTCCGATGTAAGCTCCGATTGGTATGAGCTTCTCGAAGGCTCGTATCCGATCCCCAAGGATTACATGCCCTCGTCAACTGCTCCGCAAGAAGCTTTTGATTATGTTCACGGCATGTTTGCATATGCTGTACCTATCAATGATCCGCCGACTGCGAAGATTGTTTACGGTGATACATTCCTTCCGGTAATCAAAAATCCCAAGACTGTTTTCATCGCTAAAGTGGTATTCTAATGTTCAAGTTTAAACCAGACACAACCGATTTTGCGAAGTATGTAAAAAAGGTTGTGTCTGGTTTAAGCGATATTCCGACAAACCGAGACTTGTCTCAAGGTATGTCAGAAGCTGGGGAAGCATACTCAAGGTTTATTAGAAACCGCTTCTCTGAAAGTAGTCAAGGTGGTGGGCAGTGGGTAGACTTAGATATTGCAACGAAACGAAAAAGGTTTGCACTATTCGGCTCGCCAACTAGAGAACGAAACACTGGGAAGAACAGTTATGAGGGTGCAAAGTTTCCCATTCTCAAAGCTACGTTAAGATTGTTTGGAAGTTTATCTAAAGGCCATTCAGACAATATTAACGTTGTTGGTAAAACAGGAATTACTGTAGGCTCGAAAACTCCCTATGCTCGATATCATCAAACTGGAACCCCGAGGATGCCAGCCCGAGTAATACTTGTAAAACCAGATAAAGAAGCCCGCTCACAAATTAAAATTGCTCTTGAGTTAGCTTTTAGAAGGTTTTTCAATGGCCGATCCGATCAATGAAGTATACACGGTACTGTTTAGGGCATTCTCTAACGATGCAGTCTTCAAGGCAAAAATAAAACGCTTCGTAGATATAAGCAATCCAAAATTCACTAGGTTTTTGGAAGACATTAATCCAAATGACTTACCAGAGTTTGTCTTATTGCCACAAGCGTTTTCTTTGTCTCCATTTAAAAACAACTCAAAAGCCGGTGAGATTCGCCAGTCATATACGCTAATTATTACATTTGACTCTTTAAATGCAATAAACCCTCTAAGCTTTGTTTGGGAAATTAACAGAGTTTTAACACAGTTTCAAGATGATCTTGCACACATTCCAGAGCTTTATGATGTAAACGTAACTAATGGAATGCTTGACCCTTTCGGCAAAGCCGAGTGGTCAAGAAAAACAGAACGATATGTTTTAACAGTTAATATCAACTGCGAATTTAGAATCGATACAAAGAAATTATTTAACACTGGAGCTTAAATGGCCGTACCAACTACTTCTCTCTCAGGCCCGCGAGTATCAGTATCACTCAGCGGTGCTTTAAGTCTTAACGGTGCACTTGGTCTTATTAGTACCAACGGTGCACCTAACTTAACATCTGCATATTCACCGCAAATCGGTAATGCGGGTGTACAAGTTAACGCACTGTATAGTGCACGCCGAGTCGTCGTTAACAGTGGAACACCACTTGATCTAGATTTTCTATCTATCGTAGACATTCTAGGTGCAACTCTTACTTTTGACCGCATTTACGCTATTATGATCCAAGCAGTTTCAACAACTGTAGGTGAAATTCTTACCGTAGGTGGTGCATCGTCAAACCCGCTATTCGGTGCAACAGCAATCTTCCCGCCACTTACGCCGGACATTGCTAGTGCCGGTCCCGGTGTTCTTTGTTACGTCAATGAACAAGGAATTACTGTAGCGGCTGGTACACGGACTCTTCGTGTAGCGACCGCCGCAGGTACTAACGTAAATTTTGATGTTATTGTTCTTGGCCGTGCTAATTAATTAAGGATAAAAAATGCCTACATTTCGATCAGGTAAATTTGGCACTGCCACTGTAAACGGTGCAAATGAATTGCCTACAGTGAGTTGGGAAGTTGATCCCAGCGTATCAGTTATTGATTTTCGTAACAGTAAGACAGGCAACTTTCCTTACCGTGAAGCGACTTTCTTTGACTGTTCAGTGTCAATCGTATTAGACTTAGATTTTGATCTTTTCCCGTTCGCCTCGCCAGCAAATATTATTGTTGGTCAACTTGTTACTGCAAGGCTATATCTTCGGCAAACGGCTCCCGGCAATTTTAGTGGTCCATTTTGGGAATTTCCTAAACCGGGCACTCCGAATGCTGGTTTGATTGTGGTAACTAACCCGCACTCAATGGTAATTGATGGTAAGAATGGAACGAGTTTTGCTTGCTTAACGACGGGGCCTTTTAACTATCCAACAGGGTTAACGCCTACCTTAAATCAGTAATTATTTCCAACTTCAATAACTCACCATGACCAGACATGGTGGGTTATTCTCTTTTTTCCGAAAGCACCCAATGATTGATCCGACATTAGTTACCGACCCGAAATCCGTAGCTACTCGCGTAAACTCTCCTAATGTTGAGGTTCTCCCCGGTTACTCATTAACTGGGTGGAGTCTTATTGACTATGGAATTATCGAGCGTGAAGTAGCTAGACAATACTTACGAACGATTGCAGACTCAGTAACAGGTGACTCTTCACCTAACGCTGTTTCAATGCTTCGTATGGCAATGGAAGACGTCAAACGTGGTAATACACGGTACGGCTCATTAGCCTTTGAAGATTTCGTATTGTCAACATCTTCAATTCCGTTCCTGCTTTGGATCGGATTGAAAAAGTTTCAACCAACTATCTCCCAAGATAACGCCTTTAAGCTTCTCACTGATGACAATCAGATGGAAGTTTATAAGGCGATTCTTTCGTTGAACGGTTATAATTTAAATAGTCAACCCACAGAAAACCGACCAGCGGCACTTAATCCTAAGTCTTTTGATTGGGACTATGTTATCCGTGCACTTCGGAAGCTGGGACACACTATTGAAAAGATTGCTGAATTAACACTCCCGCAAGTTTTGTTTGAATTGCAAGACTATCGAGAGGGTAAAGATACCAGCTTTAGCGAGAAGATTCAAGATAGCCGGTTCCGCCTTATGGACGCTATTCTTGTTAAATACAAGATTAATAAATTAGAGCTGGCTGCAATGTCACTGGATGAAGTCAAACTACGACTTGCGAGTATTGAACCCAGTGTAGTAGAAATAATCAATGACCAAGTGTTAGCCGACACCATTACCGCTTACGTTGCTAACAAGGATTAATAATGCCAGATGTAGTCATTACAACGCAGATTGTTCTTGATAGCAAAAGCTTTCTCAACAGTTTAAAGACACTTAAAAAATCTGTAGACGATGTAATGAGTGGGCGTGGTGTTTCTGGCCGTGCAACGGCTCAAGGTTTTAAAATCAACCTTGATAAGAATCATCTTCTCAGTCAATGGTCTTCTATTCTTAAGTCTATTGAATCGCAACCCGTAAAGTTAACTCTCGATATGGCTCATATTAGGAGTCAATTGGGCGGCGGTATGGGTGGAGGCGGCGGCGGCGGCGGTACGGGTGGCGGTGGCGGCTCTGGTTCGGGTGCGACCGGGGGCAGGGGAAGCTCTGTCTCCGGTTTTGATGGTGATCCGGTAAGATCATTTAGGCGTGCCAGAAGATATGTAAATGCTCAAGATGCTGTAGAAGCAAGGGCTAATCGTAGGGAGAGTAGTAATGCTGTAGGTGCATTTCGTGCAGCACGCGATGATGTAGCTAGAGCGGACAAAGCTTCAGCACAGGCTGAAAATGCTGCTGTTCAAGCTTCTGCAAGTCATTACGAGGGTCGATATCGTCAATTTGAAAAGTCTCAAACTAACTTTAGTAAAGAGGCTGGGCGATGGCAGCAAAAGGGTTTAGATTTTAGAGAGTATTCTAGACTCTCTAATTCAAGCAATCCTAATAACTGGGGTGCTGCTGCGGCTATGGAAGATGCTATGAGTGGGGGTCGTGGTGGGCGTGGTAGTGGTGGAGGCGGCGGCTCAGGTGGTGGGCGTGGCGGCGGGCTTAGTGGAAGTCACGGTAGATTTTCTAATGCTGGCCGTAGTGCTGTAAGTAGTGGAAGATTCGAGCAGCCACAAGAAGGC
>Ga0163144_10031380_pt1 | contig 10134 bp, 8 predicted proteins | sample OliLak19BULKMAT1_FD_123175 | JGI IMG/M metagenome (GOLD analysis project Ga0163144, IMG submission 123175) | Freshwater microbial mat bacterial communities from Lake Vanda, McMurdo Dry Valleys, Antarctica - Oligotrophic Lake LV.19.BULKMAT1 | ecosystem: Environmental > Aquatic > Freshwater > Lake...
CGGGAATGGCGGCAAAGTGGGAAACGTGGGCGTTCACTTCCCGGCTGCGAATCTCTTCGCCTGCGACGCGGCCGCCGATCTCCATCTGGGCCGAGCGGTCCTGGACGCGGGTGCCGAGGCGGAACTTATCCAGGGCCTTTTTTACCGCGGCCGGATCGTCTGCATTCACGCCCTGGCGGAGAAGTTCGGCCGTGAGCGCGCGGTAATACGAACCGGTGTCGACGTGGAGCAAATTGAAACGCTCGCTCAGCGTGCGCGAAGACGAGGACTTGCCCGAAGCGGCGCCGCCGTCGATGGCAACGATGATAAAAGCGGAGGTGGCCATCAGCGGGCCGACGAATTTTGGCGCAACGACTCCAGCAACTCAAAAAAGTTGGGAAATGTTTTTGCGCAGCAAGCCGGGTCTTTGATCGTGAGCCAGGGACGGCCATCGCCGTGCAGGTCGTGACAGCCCAGAATGCCGAAGCTCATCGCGAAACGATGGTCTCCATACGTCTCGATGATTTGCCCGGCAACAAGCGGACGGGGCGTGATCGTTAGTGAATCCTCGTCTTCCACCACGTCCTGGCCGAGCCGCTTGAGTTCCCGGGCCATGCCGGCGACGCGATCCGTTTCCTGTTTGCGCGTATGCGCGATACCGGTGATGCGGGTCGGTGCATCAAGCAGCGGGGCGAGTGCGGCCAGAGTGAGAAACGTATCCGAAAAAGCACTAAAGTCCTGCGCCACCCCATGGCGTTCGAGAGGCGAGCGGGCGCTGAAGGTCACGCCATTGGCAGCGGTATTGCCATCGAGTCCGACGCGGTAGAGCACCTCGATAAACTGGGCATCCCCCTGCAAGCCGCCGCGCAGATTGGGAAACGTGAGAGCGCCGCCGGCGACGAGCGGTAGCGCCAGGAAGTAGCTCGCCGCGGTTGCGTCCGGCTCGATCGCGAATGATGCGCCGGGCAACGCATAAGGCGTCCCTTCATTGATGCGAAACGCGTTATCCTCCGTTTCCTCGAGCGGCGGCTGGCCGAACTGCTCCATCAAGCGGGTGGTCATGCGCACAAACGGCCAGCGCACTCCATCCAGGAGGACGATCTCAACGGGTGCACGGGCGAGGGGCGCGACCATCAGCAGCGCCGAAAGGAGCTGACTGCTTTCCGTGGCGTCGAGTGTGACCGTGCCGCCGGCCAGGCCGCTCGCTTGAATCTCAAACGGGAAAAAACCTTCTTCGCCGGTACACGTGATGGTCGCGCCCAACGAGCGCAGCGCCTCGATAAGTGGACGCATGGGGCGCTTTCGCATCTGCGGCACGCCATCGAGCCGGTAAACGCCGGAAGGCGCCGCCGCACAAAGGGCCGTCAGAAAACGCGCCGCCGTGCCGGCCAGGCCCACCAACAAGTCGGCCTCCGGAACGGAAAACCCGTTGGTCTGGCCTGAAACACGCACCGTGAGCGCGGTGGCATCGGCCTCAATCGTAAAGCCCAATTTGTGCAGCGCCTCCACCATGAGCCGCGTGTCTTCACTAAAGAGGGCGCCGGTCAGCAGGACCGGTTTATGGCATAACGCGGCCAGCATCAGCGCGCGGTTGGTCAGGCTCTTGGAACCGGGCAGAGTGACATCGCCGCGCGCGGGGCGGGTAAATGGCTGAATCGGCAGCAAATCGGGCAGAGGCATGAGTGCGTACTCTCGGGAAAGCGCTCTTCAGCGCCAAGTTGTTTTTGCAGCAACGATGCCCGCTCGGAAATTTCCCGCTCCTGTTTTCGCCTTCGTCCTCCTGTCCGCGCCTGTGAAACTGGAAAACGCAGTCGGATCCACAGATTGGTTCCTCGCTGTTTCCGGTGTGCACAGAAGAATGAACAGAAGGTAACGGAGGAAACGAAGATCCAATCCTCCTGGCGCACACCTTCGTTTTCTTCGTTACCTTCTGTTCAACCTGGATGCAGTTGAAGCCACAGATGAACACAGATTACCAAGGCATTATAAATTACAGTCCCTCACCTTGCCGGTGCATTGCGGCTAGGTGCCTCGCCATCAGTAATCCTCTGGATCCGTGCCCATCGGTAATCTGTGGTTAATCTGAACCACCGAATTCAGGGTGAAACAGCCCGTTCCCGCTGAATGCGCTCAATCGAGTTTCGTCAACCCGGGGGAAACTGGTTTCGGTAGCTTCGGCCGTGGTCGATCCGGGCCGCGACGTCCGCGAAATCGCGATTCGCCAACGCGACCTGAAACGCATGCAGCTCATCCTGATACTGGCGAAGGGCGCGCAGCACTTCGTCGCGATTCTGCTCGAGGATCGAACGCCAGAGTTGCGGGTCGCTGCCGGCGATCCGGGTGGTGTCCCGCAGGCCGCCGCCGGCATGCTGACGCCACGCGGGATTCTTGGTGGCGAGAAAGGCGCACAGGCTGGAAGCGATGATCTGCGGAAGGTGGCTAATGTGAGCGACAATTTCGTCGTGCTCGTCGGCGCTGACCGTGGTGACGTTCGCACCCAGGGCATCCCAGAATTCCACGACGGCCGCGACGGCCAGCGGATCGCTCCCGGCGAGGGGAGTGACAAAGCAGGTGCGGCGTTCGAACAGCGCGGCGCTGCCATGTTCCCAGCCGGTTTTCTCGGATCCGGCCATCGGATGGGCACCGATAAAATGCGCCCGGCCGGTCATCGCGGCGGCTCCGAGCCGGGCGATGTCGCCTTTGACACTGCCCACGTCCGTAACGATCGCGCCCGGATCGAGGGCCGGTGCGATCTGCTGGGCCAGCGGCACGATCTTGTCGACGGGCGCCGCAATCACCACGAGCCGGGCGCCGCGAACAGCGTCCTCGGGTGTATCCGCAACGGCATCACACCAGGATTGCGCGCGCAAACGCAGCCGGACTTCGGGCCGGCGGGCCCAGATGACAATGCGCTCGGCGACGCCGCGCGCCCGGGCGGCCTGCGCGACCGAGCCGCCCAGTAAACCGGGCGCGAGAATCGTGAGTTGGGCGAGTGGAGGCATGATCGCAGGCACGCAAAAACGTCAGGGGCTGTCGAGCGGGGATCGCCGGACTGGCCGGCGCCGCGACTCCGGTGGAGTCGTCACGCGCTGCCGAGTTTGATGATTTGCTCGAAGACTTCGGGAGCGAGCGGCATGACGGAAAGGCGACTCTGCCGGATCAGGGGAATGTCCTTTAGTGCGGGATGCGCTTTCACTTGCGCGAGCGTGACCGGCTTGGCCAGCGGCGCCACGACCTTCAATTCGACGGCTACCCAACCCTCCTCGTCCGCGGTGGTATCCGGAAAAGCCGCACGGGTGACTTCCGCGATGCCGACGACGGCCTTGGTGGTCACGCTCTCATAGAAGAGGACGCGATCCTTGGGGCGCATCGCCTTAAGATGAAGCCGCGCGGCGTAGTTGCGCACGCCGGTCCAGGCGGTGCGGCGGTCGCGAACGAGATCGGAAAAGGCGTAGGCGTCGGGCTCGGATTTCACGAGCCAGTATTGCGTTGTCATACGTGGGTGGGTTTGGTCGGCTGCACCGAAATGGAACCATCCGAGGCTGAAAAGCTAAAAGCCCGTCGCATGCAGTTAATCCTGTATGTTTTAATGGCGTTGATGATTGGAATCCCGCTCGCAGTCTTCGTGGTGATTTCACGCTGATCGTGGCCCCCGTTCATGGATAAAACCCTTCTCCCCATCCGCCTGGTTTTTGTTTCCCTCTGTGCCTCGGCCGGATGGTTGGTGTCGTACACGGTTTTTGCCGGAGAAACGCATCCCGCGGTCGGGCTGGCGGTGGGTCTGTGCCTCGGCCTGCTGGTTTTGCTCGTCGACATTCTACTGAAAGGGTTTTCGTTGCGCGGACTTTCCGCGGTGACGTTTGGGATTGGGGTCGGGGCGTTGATCGCGCATCTGGTGGGCTCCTCGCCTTTATTGGAGCAAGGGGATGCACCGACGGTATATATGGTGCGGGTGGGCTTGTTCATCGTGTGTCCTTATCTGGCGACGGTGATCGCGTTGCGGGGCAAAGATGAGTTCAACCTTGTCATCCCCTACATCCGGTTCGTACCGCAGGAAGTGGAGGTGCCTCTTGTGGTGGTCGATACCAGCGTGTTAATTGATGGGCGCATCGCCCGTTTGTGTGAATCAGGTTTTCTCACCGCCACGCTGGTCATTCCGCGTTTCGTGTTGAATGAGCTCCGCCTGGTCGCCGATTCGTCCGACCCGAACAAGCAGGCACGGGGGCGGCGCGGGCTTGAAGTGCTGAACGAGCTGCGGAAAATCAAGAACCTGGAGATTCGCGTGTCGGAAAGTGAAGTCACCAAACGGGAAGACGTGGATGCGAAGCTGGTGTTTTTGGCCCAAGCGATGCGCGCCAAACTGCTTACCACCGACTACAATCTCGCGAAGATGGCCGAGTTTCACGGCGTGACTTGGTTGAATCTGAACGCGCTCGCGAAGTCGCTCCGCCCCGAACTAATGCTCGGCGAACGCCTTGAGGTTGAACTGACGAAGCCGGGGAAAGAAGAAGGGCAGGCGGTCGGTTTTCTGGAGGACGGCTCGATGGTGGTCGTCAACGGCGGGCGTGCGCTCCTCGGGCGGCGCGTTCGGGCGGAGATCGTTAGCATCCTGCCGACGGCCGGGGGGAAAATGATTTTTGCGCGGCACCTGGTCGACCCGGAGTGAGCATTGACGGATCGTGAAGAACAGCAGGAGGCGAGCGGTGGAAGGCAAAAGGATTTCCGCCGCCACTTCGAGTAGGGCTGCCGCCGCATGAACCTTCAAAATGCAGTTGAAGCCACAGATTCCACCGACGAGCACAGATTACCAAGGCACTATAAATTACATTCCCTTCACCGTGCCGTGAACTGCGGCCAGGTGCCTCTCCATTAGTAATTCTCCGGATCCGTGCTCATCTGCGTGATCCACTTAAAATAAACAGCTGACGTTAGCATGAAGGAGCTGTGGGAAAACGAAGCGGGCCTGCGACCAGGGAAAATTCATCGCAGAACCTCTGCGCCGCGCCAGACCCGCTCCCGCTGGGTCCGGCGGCTCCGGTAGTGTTGGGCCGCCGCCCGATACAGTGCCGCCGCCCGCCGTCGTCGAAACCGGGGTAAAACTAAAATTGTTCACCGATGCCGGACCGTGGAGCGTGAACGGGTTCGATTCCCGCTCCCGCCCGACGAAGCGGCCGGGACGACAGCCGCCCCGACCGTCTTACTTAAGCTGATACGCGACGACGGTGTCCCCGAAGAAAGTCGGCACATAGACAATCCGGTTCCTGGCATCATATCCGATGTCGGCCGAATTCACCTTCGCGGCCCGGGTATCCAGCAGCAGGGTCTTTTCGCCGCCCTTGACGTGATACACCGCGCCCGCCCAGCAGGAGACGATAAACTCATCCCCCTTGACGTGTTCGATCCCGTCCGAGCTTGCATCCATGCCGTCCACGACGGTCGTGACGCTCTTGTCTTTCGCGACCTTGAACAACGTGCCGCTATCGAGAATATAGAGATGATCGCCGTGCGCCAGCACGCCATTGGGACGCTTGAGTCCCGTCTCCAGGTGGACCGCCGGCTTGTCATTCGTCAGCGCATAGATCTTCGCGCCTTGCATGTCGGAGATATAAACAACGCCATCCTTGCCGATACTCACATCATTGAGCCGTTGCGAACCGGCGACGGGAATCATCTGCGTGATCGCGCCCTTCGCGACATCAATCACCGCAACGCGGTCGATATCGGCGACGTAAAGTTTGCCTTTATATAGCCCCATGCCCTTGGGCGCCTCGAGACCTTTGACCCACTCGGCGGCAATGACTTTACCGTCCAAGCCGACCTTGCCAATGGATCCTTTTCCGTCCTTGGTCCACGGCTCCTTGCCGTCGATATTCGCCACGTATAGGACCTTGCCGGACGCGTCGTGCAGCACCGACTCCGGAGTTTTGAGCGTCTTCCCGGTTTCCCACAGTTTCACGAGCTGGGGAGCTTGCGCGAAGGCGGACGTTGCGGCCGCGAGGGTCGCGGTGGCGAGGAGGAGTTTTTTCATAATGGTTGGAGTGAAGAAATAGAATGGAAAGCCTGGCCCCGGGCGGCCCAGGCGTCGAGCGGAGTTTTACGTCGTCCCGCCCGGGACCGCGGATGCCCCGCTCGCCTGACGCGAACTCCACACCGGTGGGGAGCAGCTACCCGTCGGCTCGACCCTCGAGCTGTGGTTCAGGTCGGGCGGATCGGAGCGTCTGCACTGCTGGCGCAATAATGTGGGCAAATTCCGCGTCGGTGGGAAACTTGACGAAGTAACCCGTTGCGCCGAGGGATTCGGCCAATGCCCGATCCGCCGGCTCATTGGATCCCGACAACATATAGAAACTCACTCCGGCCCAGGCGGCGTTTCCGCGGAACCACCTCAGGACCTCAATTCCATTCATCCGCGGCATCTTGATGTCGCAGAAAATCACGCAGGCCGGAGTATCCGGGTTCTCCGCTTCGCGTCGCTGGGCAAAGTAAGTCACCGCTTCCGTGCCATCAGGAAAGGCCTTGATCGGATGAAGAATCCCGCCGCGGCTAATTCCGCGCCTGATAAAGAACTGATCATCGGGATCATCATCAATGATCACGATCGGAGACGCGCTTTCTGGAAGTTGTTCCGGGGTGATCGGCATAAGTGACGCTTACATTCAGGGGTGGAAGCAGGGGAGACGCCGCGAGTCAACGGCCCGGGTTTACTCGTGTCAAACGCCGTCACTGCAACAGCCCGTGCGGGAGCTGTCGGTCGCGTGGGGTGTAATTGAAAGTGAAGTCAGATGAGAAGGCCGGCGTGGTGGCCCACGCATTCCTGCCGATGTGGCATGGGCGCCGGGCCAGAGTCCAAGCCACCGACAGGAATGTCCGTGCCACCGCGGACTGTCTTCACTTTCAATTATATCCGTCGCGTGCCCGACGGCGCGCGTCGCCGCTTGCCATTCGCTCGCGCCTGTCGAGAAATGGAATGGCATGCGTGATAAACGGTCGGATACCCCTATTGGCCTCTACGCGGCGGTCACCGTTTCCTTGATTGCGGTATTCTGGGCGGATGTCAGCACCCCGCTCGGCTTTGCCGTTTGGGTCTTTTATATCGTTCCTGTCATCCTCACTGTTTTCCTGGCTCGACCGAGCGCGCCGGTCATCGCCGGAGTTGTCGTCAGTGCCGCCTTGATCGTCGGCTATTACGTCAGCTCGCCAGGGGTTCAGCCACTCACGGCCCAGATGAACCGGGTCATCGCTATCATCACGGTTTTTGTGGTCGCCTTCATCGTCCTGCAAACGATTCGGAGTCGCCTCGCCGTCGAGCGTCAGGACTGGCTGCAGACGGGCCATGAGCGGCTGACCGGGAAGCTTTCGGGCGAACAGCGCGAAGAGGAACTGGCGGAGAGTATTCTCGGGTTTATTGGTGCTTACGTCGAATCGATGGGAGGCGCTATTTTCCTCGATTTCGCCACGTCCTGGAAGCGAGCCGCCGTGTATGGCTGCGACCAACCTGATTCGATTCCGGAGTACATCCAGGCAGGCCAGGGGCTGCTTGGCCAGGCTGCTCAAGAAAACCGCATCATCGTCGTCGACCCGGTGCCCGACGGCTATTTGACGATCGGCAGCGCACTGGGTAGCACGAAGCCACGGGGCCTCGTGATTGCTCCGTTTGCCATCGACGGAGTGACGAAGGGTGTCGTCGAACTGGGCTTTTTCGGCGCGGTTGACGACCGGGTGACGGAGTTCCTTGCGCGCATCTCAGACCCAGTGGCCGTCGCGATTCGTTCGGCTCAGTATCGCGCCAAAGTTCAAAATCTCCTCGAGGAAACGCAGCGTCAGGCCGGGGAGCTGCAGGCCCAAAGCGAGGAGCTTCGCGTGTCGAACGAGGAAATCGAAGAACAAAGCCGGGCTTTGAAGGATTCGCATACGCGGCTCGAACAGCAGCAGGCGGAACTCGAGCAAACGAATGCTCAGCTCGAAAGCCAAGCCTACGCGCTCGAGACGCAAAAAAACAACCTGCTCCTGTCCCAGTCCACCCTCGAGGCTCAAAAGCGAGAACTTGAACGGGCGAGTGGATACAAATCGCAGTTCCTCGCCAACATGTCGCACGAGCTGCGCACCCCGCTCAACTCCTCGTTGATCCTTGCGAAACTGCTGGCGGACAACCGCCAGGGCAATCTCACGGCGGAACAGGTAAAGTACGCCCGCACGATCTTATCCGCGGGTAGCGACCTGCTGAATTTGATCAACGATGTCCTCGACCTCTCCAAGGTCGAAGCGGGACGGCTGGAGCTCCGGATCGCCGACGTGTCCGTGAAGAATTTGCTGCGGGATCTGCAGGTCACGTTTGAGCCGCTCGCGAAGGAAAAGCAGCTCGCGTTGTGCATCTCGGCTGACTCCGCCGCGCCGGTGATCCTGCGCACCGACGGTCAGCGTCTCGAGCAGGTGCTGAGGAACCTGTTGTCCAATGCGGTCAAGTTTACGGAACGTGGGGAGGTCGAGCTCACCGTCCGCGTTCCTTCCGCCGACACGGTGGCGTTCACGGTGCGGGACACGGGAATCGGAATTGCTGAAGACGCGCAGGAAGCCGTTTTCCAGCCGTTCCGTCAGGCTGGACAACGCACCGGCCCCGATCACGCAGGCACGGGACTGGGGCTTTCGATTTCGCGTGAACTTGCGCGCGTGCTCGGAGGACAGATTCTCCTGGAAACCGAGCTGGGCCGGGGGAGCTCCTTTACTTTGGTATTGCCGGTGGCGGGTCCGGAACTGGGGCGCGCCCACGCCCAAATCGCGCCCATCGACGCCAACGGGCATGCGCCGATCCGGGACCTAAAAATCACTGAGCCGGCGGAGACGGCTCCCTTGGTCCGCATCGCGCACGGTCCCGATACGCGCGTGCTGCTGGTAATCGAAGATGACAAATCCTTCGCGACCGTTATTGCGGATCTGGCCCGGGAAATCGGATTCGAGGTTTTGATCGCCGGCACCGGCCAGGAGGGGCTGACGTTGGCCGCCCAGCAATCGCCGCACTGCATCGTGCTTGATTTGGGCCTTCCTGATGTGACTGGACTTTCGGTGCTCGACCGGCTGAAGAAGTCGCCCGCGACCCGGCATATTCCGGTCCACGTCGTCTCCGGAAGTGATTACATGGAGATCGCTTATCCGCTGGGCGCAGCCGGCTACGCGTTGAAACCCGTGAAGCGCGAGCAATTGGTGAAAGCGCTGAGTGAACTCGAGCGGCAATCTGCCCGTCGCAATCGTCGCGTCCTTCTCGTGGAAGATAACGCGATCCAACTGGAAAGTCTTTGCCGCCTGTTCGAGGCCCCGGAGGTCACGACCGTGCCGGTGAGAAGTGCAGCGGAGTGCTTGGAAAAACTAAAGGCCGAGACGTTTGATTGCATGGTCCTCGACTTGAATCTCCCGGATTCCTCCGGGTTTTCCCTGCTTGAGACCCTCAGCCAGGAACCCGCGTATTCGTTTCCTCCCGTGATCGTTTATACCGGTCGCGATCTCAGCGGAGCCGAAGATGAAAAACTTCGCCGTTATGCCAAATCCGTCATCCTCAAAGGGGCGAAGTCCCCGGAGCGCCTCCTCGATGAGGTCTCGCTCTTCCTGCACCAAGTCGTTGCCACGATGCCAGCGGAAAAGCAGGCCATGCTCCAGCGCGCGCGGTCGCGCGATGCTTCCCTGGAAGGGAAGCGGGTACTGATCGTAGAGGACGACGTGCGGAATATTTTTGCGCTCACCAGCGTGCTCGAGGCCCACGGAGTCGTGCCGAGCGTGGCCCGGAACGGACGGGAGGCGCTGGCGATGCTCGAGGCGACGCGCACCGAGGCGCGTCAGTTCCCGGATCTCGTACTCATGGACATTATGATGCCCGAGATGGACGGGCTGACGGCGACGCGGGAAATCCGAAAGCAGCCGGCGTGGAAAAAACTCCCGATCATCGTGCTCACCGCCAAGGCGACCCGGAATGATCAGGCGGAAAGTCTCCAGGCCGGAGCAAGCGACTATATTGCCAAACCGCTCGACGTGGACAAACTCCTTTCGTTGATGCGGGTCTGGATGCCGCGGTGAAATGAGCAAACGTGGCGTAAACATCGAAGACGTGGAGTTTCACCTTCTGCTGGAGGCGATTTTTCAGGTCTACGATCACGACTTCCGCGGCTA
>Ga0163144_10031381_pt1 | contig 10133 bp, 7 predicted proteins | sample OliLak19BULKMAT1_FD_123175 | JGI IMG/M metagenome (GOLD analysis project Ga0163144, IMG submission 123175) | Freshwater microbial mat bacterial communities from Lake Vanda, McMurdo Dry Valleys, Antarctica - Oligotrophic Lake LV.19.BULKMAT1 | ecosystem: Environmental > Aquatic > Freshwater > Lake...
ATCGCCAACGACGACGGCACACCCCTGCCGCCCTTCGGCCTGCTCACCACCAACAACGGCACCACCGAAGCAGATTACAACCTCTTCTTCAGCGTCTTCTTCGACGGCTGTCCGTGAACAGCGTCGGCGGTTGCCTCACCCTTCACGTCTCGAGTCGGACGTCAGTGGACGAGCTCGCCTGCACCGCGCCGCCGGAGCGCCCCTTCCACGAGCGCTGATTCGTCAGGTGCAGGTAGTACGAGTACCACTGGATCGCGCCCATCAGCACGATTCCCAACGGGTGCAGAATCGCGCCGCTGAAACGCTGCTGGAACCGCAGCGCCAGCAGCAGCCGGTGCCCGAGCGCGACGACGCACGCCAGGACTGCAAGCCCCACCGTCGCCGGATCATCAACGCGCCCCGCGATGGCAAGCCCGATCACAACCCAGGGCAGCACATACGCCGCCGCGTGCAGCACGGTTACCAGCACGAGCAGGCCGACGGAGCCAAGCCCCTCGAACGCGTTCTTGCTGAAGCCGCGCCAGGTCTGGCCGAAGCCGCGATACATGCGACAGGACACCAGCGTTGTCGCGTCAAACAGATCCGTCCGAAAGCCCGCCTTGCGCATCGCACGCGGCAGCTTGATCCCGTCGTGCATCGACGCCTTGAAAGACGTGTGACCGCCCGCGCTCAGATACGCCTCGCGACGCGCGAAGAGAAACTGCCCGCACCCGGCGCTCGCCGCGGGGTCCATCGTGTTCCGCATCCGCGCCATCGGTAGGTAGCTCAACAAGATGAAGTGAATCAGCGGCACCACCAGCGACTCGCCCAGCGTGTGCGTCCGCTGAAGCGGGAACGTCGAGATGAGGTCAGCCTTCAGCGCCCGCGCACAGTTGAGCGTTGCGCTCAGGCACGCCGGCTCGAATCGAACGTCCGCATCGGTGAAGAGCACAAACGCGCCGCGCGCGTCCAGCCCCATCTGATGGCAGCCGAACTGCTTGCCGTTCCAGCCCTCGGGCAGCGGCGCCACGGGCGTCGCTCGCACGCGCGGATCCTCTGCAATCAGTCGCGCCAATATCTCGCCGGTGGCGTCCGTCGAGTGGTCGTTATAGACGTGTACCGCGACATTCCGATGCGTCGAAGCCAGCACCGACCGCACGCACGCCTCGAGGTTCGCCTCTTCGTTTCGCGCCGGGACGCACACGCAGATCAGCGGCTGCTCTTCCAGCGGGAGCGCCCGCTCCTGCGCCTCGGTCGGCGGCGCGTCGATCCGCAGGTTGATCAGCGTCATCACCAGCAATAGCACCGCCACCAAGCACGCGATGATCATCAGCACAAACAGCGTCACGAAGATGCTCGCTCGGCACACGTTGCTCGCGCGCCGTTCACCTGTGAATCCGCATTCGTGTGAGCCCCGCCCCCCCCGACCTCTTCGGCACGCCGCGCTCGCGCCGCGTCGCGATCGGTTGCGACCACTCGCCCGGATACGCCGCGAAGGCGTAGCCACAGGTCGTACAACGGGTTGACGGTCCCGCTCTTGGAAGCCGTGATGATCGTGAACGCCGATTCGTCGCGGGCTCGCACCAGTTCCGCCAAGGCGTCGGCGTTGCTCTGCATCGCGCTGCCAATCGCTCGCGTCCAGCCGGTCGTTGACACCACCTCCGGCGCGCTCACCTCACACGCGCGGCACAGCACCTCCGGGCGTTTGTCCAGCCAGAACGCCATCTCCACCGCCAGCGACACGACGCGGACCTGCGAATGGCGAGCAGCAACACTCGCAACGCCCGGCCGAATCCGGATGGCGTCGCGAGCGTCGGCAAACTGCCCCTGCGGCGTCACCCAGAAGCTCAGTTTCGGGTTCAGCGCGAACTCTTTGGCCAGGTACTCGATCATCGCTGGCTGACTCTGCGGATGGTCGGGCTCGATGCCAAAGACCCCGAGCTTGCGGAGAATCGCGAACTTTCGAAGCTGCGAAAGCTCCATCGGCCCCAGCAGTTGTCGCGTCGGCGTCAGCCGGTGGTTGATGAACATCGCAACGACCGGGTCCCACCACGACTGGTGATTCATCACCACGATCACCGGGCCCGCATAGCTGTCGAGCGATGTGAGCACGCTCTCGGTGCCGCGCGCCATGCGCACAGCGTTGAACGAGCGCTGAAACATCCTGGGCATCAACCAATGAAAGAAACGCCCAACGTGCTTTGACGGTGCCGCAGGCCAGATCAACGAGGTTTCCCGACGTGCATCACTCATGCGCTCACGCTTCACTCAACCGCCTCAGGCCGGCACCATCGCCAGGTCCGCGTTTGTCAATGACGCCATCTCCAGCGAACCCTTGGGCTCGACTCCTTGATCCTTCAGCAGCGAATGCGCCGCCGTCACGCCGGACATCAACACCATCGGCACGCCCGGGCCAGGGTTCGCGCTCCCGCCAGCGAGGTACAGGTTCTCAATCACGCCCGCGCGATTGCGCGGCTTGAACCCGCCCTTCAGCCGCCCGTGTGACGCCAGACCATAAATCGCGCCGCCCTCGGCGTTGTACATCGAGTCGATCAACTGCGGGTGCAGGTGGTGCTCAACCACGATGTGCTGCTCGAGATCCGGCATGCGCCCGCAGCGTTTGAGTTTGTCGATCACCACCGGACGGTACTGCTCCATCAGCCCGCCCGCCCCCGCCCAGCGCTGATCCGGGCGCATGTAGGGCGTGTGGATCAGCGCGTACAGCGCCTCGCATCCCGCGGGCGCCTGCGTCGGGTCCGTGCGCGAGGGCACCGCGAGATAGATCGTGGGATCGCGCGCGGGGATGCCGCGCGTGTAGATGTCGTCAAACTCCTGGTGCGAGTCCTTGCTGAACAGAAAGTCGTGGTGCGCCAGATGCTCGTACTGACGGCTCAGCCCAAGATAAAGCACGACACCCGAGCACGCGGGCGTGTAGTCGCCGGCGATCTTCTTCTGCCGCTTGATCGTCTCGGGCGTCCCGAGCAGGTCGCGCATCGTCCGCTGAATGTCGCAGTTGCTCACGACGCTCCCGCACGCCAGGCTCTCGCCATTGTCCAGCTCGATGCCCGTGACGCGCCGGCCTTCGGTGATCATCCGCTTGACGCCGACGCCGGTGCGAACCTTCACGCCAAGCTCGCCCGCCAGCCGCTCCAGCCCCCGGGCGACCATGCGCGTGCCCCCCATCGGATACCAGCAGCCGTGATCGACCTGCGCCGACGCGATCAGCGACAGGATCGCCGGCGCCAGAAATGGCGACGAGCCGACATACTGCAGAAAGTGCTCGGTGAGCTGGCGGACGTGCGGCTCCTTGATCATCGTCGCGGCCGTCGCGCCCACCGTCGAATGCATGCGCATCGCCAGCACGTCCAAAAGCATCCGCGGGTCGCCCAGCGGGCTCAGCCGCATCATGTCGCCCACCGAGCCCAGGTCCTTGTAGAAGAACACCTTCTCGCTCAGGCCGAACATGCGACGGCTGTACTGCACAAACTTCTTGTACCCCCTGCCCGCGTCGGTCCCAGGGAACAAACGGTCACACGCGCCGGCCATGCGATCAACATCCGCAAAGAGATCCAGCGTAGTGCCGTCCTCGTACAAGCAGCGCCACTGCGGATCCAACCGGCGCAAGTCAACGTAGTCCTGCACGAGCCGGCCCGAGCGATTGATGATCCCGCGCAGCACCTGCGGGAGCGTGATGATCGTTGGCCCCATGTCAAACGTGAAGCCGCGATCGCTCAGCACGTTCATCTTGCCGCCCAGGTGCGCGTTTCGCTCGACCAGCGTGACGCTCCCGGGCCCGAGGTTCGAGGCGATCTCGACGGCGCTGGCCAGCCCGGCCAGTCCCCCACCGACAACCACAACAGAATCACGAGCGGATGAACTCATCATGCGGGTCCTTGCACGGCCTGACGCGCCGGGGTGTCGCCCGGGTTCGCGTGATCATTGATGTGTGAGTCGCCAGGAGCCCCGTCCAGCGCGCGTTTCGGAACTCCCCCCACTCCAGCAGATTCGCAGCCTTCCAGCCCGTCCGGCGCCACTCGCCGAGCCGGCCCTCCCCTCCCGCCATAGAGCCAACCGACCGCCTTCCACAACATGCTGACGCCTCGCGCGTCGGGCTCGCTGGTGGGCGTGCGAACGTATGTCGAAGTCGTTGACACAAACACCGGGCGCGAGAGCGCAAGCAGCCCAAGCTCGCCGCGGCTCGCGCCCCAGCCCGATGCGCCAGTACCCGTGATCGAAGCCCCGGGGTGAGCGGTCGGAATGTGCGCATCGTTGATCGTGACAAACCCTGAGCCAAGCGTCGTTGCGACCCGGCGCGCCCTGGACACGTCGCGCGTGAAGATCGCGGTGTTCAACCGATGCGGGCAGCGCGCGTGCATCGCCAGCGCGTGGGCGTCATCAGCCGCGGCGTACACCAGCAGTACCGGGCCAAAGAGTGCCCGCTCGCGACTCAGATACTCCTCGGGCATATCGACGATCGCCAGCGGGCGGAACGTCTCTTCGGGTGCGGTGATCGCCTGCGTGTCGCGCTGGCGCACCGGGGAACTCTCCAGCTCGTCGACACCCAGCGTCAATCGCCCGCCGGCACGCATCGCCTCCTGAGCCGCAACGCGACACTCTCGCGCCGCCGCCGCGTCGATGAGCGATTGCGGCTTGGCCCCGGCTGCCAGGAAACTCAGCGCACTGACGTAGCCCGGATACGCCTTCGCGCTGACGAACACGCGGCGCGGTGCCATACACGTCTGCCCGGCGTTCATCGTCAGCGCGTGCCAGATCACGCGGGCCGCGAGCTTCGTATCGGCGTCGGCCCACACGATCGCTGAATCGCTCCCGCTGAGTTCAAGCGTCGTCGGCGTCAGCGTCTCTGCCGCCCACGCCGCGACCTGTCGGCCCACGCGCGTCGAACCTGTAAAGATCACATGATCGAGCTTCTCGCTCGCCAGCAAGCGCGGCCCGGCCTCGCGCGTCGCCGGCGTCCATCGCAGTTGCCCCGCAGGCAGCCCCGCCTCGATCGCCAGCTTCAGCAGGTACGCCTGCGTGCGCGGCGCGTTCTCCGACGGCTTCACGATCACGCGATTGCCCGCCACCAGCGCCTGGAGCAGTTGAATGCCCAGGAGCTGCACCGGGTAGTTCCACGTCGCGATGATCCCGACCGTGCCCACCGGCGCGCGGGCAAGCGTGTGGCGTTGGCCCATGAGCCAAAGCGGGCGCCCGCCGAGACGCCTTGGCGCAAGGATTCGGGCCGCCCGGCGTTCGTGCCAGCGGCACGCCGCCAGGAGCGACATGACATCACCCGTCAGCGCTTCCGCTTCGGGTTTGCGCACTTCGAGTTGCACGAGCGCCACGAGGGAGTCGGCGTTGGCCGCGATGAGCCGTCGCCAGTTCGCCACCCACGTCAGTCGCGCCTGAATGGGCCACGCGACGATTTCCTGCACGGTTACTCCCTGCGATCACAAACCTGAGAGGAGACTGGTTACTATACACCTCGCGCCGCTTTCCCTCTCCGGCGCTGAGCAAGGACGTTCTTTCATGGTCGCACATTCCGGTTTGTCGGTCGGCGTGGTCGGTGCGGGGCCGGGGGGATTGGCCGTTGCGATGCTCCTTGCCGCGAGCGGCGCGCGGGTCGAGATCTACGAAGCCATGGACCGCATCGGCGGGCGCACCAGCCGCCTGTCGCTGGGCGAGTATCACTTTGACTCCGGCCCGACGTTCTTCCTGATGCCCTATGTGCTGGAGGAAGTCTTCGCCGCGACCGGACGACGGCTGAAGGACTTCTGCGATCTCACCCGCTTGGACCCGATGTACCGCCTGGTCATGGGTCGCGAGGGCCAGCCCGACCTCACCATCGACTGCACGCAGGACGTCGCGGAGATGTCGCGCCGCCTGGCCAAGATCGACCCGCGCGACGGGGCCGCCTTCGCGCGATTCATGTCTGACAATCGCAAAAAGCTCAACGCCTTCGAGCCGGTCCTTCGCAAGCCCTGGCGCTCCTTCACGGACTTTATGGATGCCGACCTCGTGCGCGCCGGGCCCTATCTCTCGCCCACCAAGAGCGTTCACGACTGGCTCGGCGGCTACTTTAAAAGCCCCTACAGCAAGCTCGCCATGAGCTTCCAGAGCAAGTACCTGGGCATGTCCCCGTTCTCCTGCCCCAGCCTCTTCACGATCCTCCCCTTCATCGAATACGAATACGGCGTCTGGCATCCGCGCGGCGGCTGCAACGCCCTCATGCACGCCATGAGCGAAGCGTGCCTCCAGATGGGCGTCAAGATCCACACCAGCTCGCCGGTCCAGCGCCTCTCGTTTGACGGCTCGCGCGTGCGTGGCCTCGTCGTCAACGGGCGCGAGCACGCCCATGACCACGTCGTCATGAACGCCGACGCGAGCTGGGCGATCCAGAACCTCATCCCCCCGCACCTCCGCCGCTCCTGGACCGACACCAAGCTCACGAAGATGGACTATTCGTGCAGCACCTCCATGCTCTACCTCGGCGTGCGCGGCCAGATCAACCTCCCGCACCACACCATCTGCATCGCCCGCAACTACGAGCAGAACATCCGCGAGATCGCCGAGAAGCTCACCCTCAGCGACGACCCCAGCATCTACGTCTGCAACCCCAGCGCGATCGACCCCACGCTCGCGCCAGCTGGCGATAGCTCGGTCTACGTCCTGGTCCCCACGCCCAACAACCGCTCGGGCATTGATTGGAAAGACTCCTCGCCGACCGGGGCCGCGGCCCTCACGCGGACTCGCGCGCTCGACAAGCTCTCGTCGCTCATCGGCGAGGACATCCGCCCACGCATCGCCCGAGAGATGGCCGTCACGCCCGCCGACTGGCAGTCTCAAAACATCGCCCTGGGTGCCACCTTCAACCTCGCCCACGGGCTCATGCAGATGCTCTGCTTCCGCCCGCAACACGAACTCCCCGATGTTGAAAACGTCTGGCTCGTCGGCGGCGGCACACACCCCGGCTCCGGCCTGCCGGTCATCTTCCTCTCATCGCAGATCACCGCCCGCCTGCTGGCCCAGCGCATGAACCTGACCTACGCCGGAGACCGCCCGCCCAGCGTGACGCCCCGCGTCCGGCCCGAGCCCGAGCACGCCATCGCGGCGCCGTGATGAAACCACCGCCGGGTGGTATGCTCGCCCGATGCCAACCTTTCCGGTGTTCGCACCGATCACGCTTGCAATAGGTATGACGCCCCTGGACTGGACGATCCTCGGCGCGTACATGGCCTTCCTCGTCGCCGCCGGCGCTTGGCTCGCACGGCGCGAGCCCACCGGCAGCGACGAATACTTCCTCGCCAGCCGGCGCATGCCCGTCTGGGCCGTCGCATTCTCCATCGTCGCCAGCAGCCTCAGCGTCGCGACCTTCATCGGCGGCCCGGAACAGAGCTTCCGAGGCGACCTGACGTACCTCTCCACCAACCTGGGCGGCATCCTCGCGGTCTTCGTCGTCGCCTGGGTCTTCATCCCCGCGTTCTATCGCGCCAACTGCACGACCATCTACGAGGTCCTTGAACACCGCATGGGGCGCGGCGCCAAGGAAGCCGCCAGCGCCGCGTTCATGACCGGTCGCGTCTTCGCCTCCGGCGCGCGACTCTACATCGCCGCCCTCCCCATGGCCGCGATCGCCTTCAGCGTTGAACAGCAGACGCCCACCACGCTCATCCTCGCCATCGTCGTCCTCGCATTTGCCGGCGTCGTCGTCACGCTCGTCGGCGGCATCGCCTCGGTCATCTGGACCGACGTGCTGCAAACCTTCGTCATGCTCGGCGCCGTCATCGGCGCGATCGTCTATCTCCTCTGGCTCATCCCGGCACCGATCGGCGAGGTCGTCAACGCCCTGCACACCGGCGGCGTTGACGGCGCGAGCAAACTCGCCATCATCCGCACGGGCATCCCCATCGATCTCAGCCAGAACTTTACGCTCCTCACCGCCGTTCTCGGCTTCTCCCTGATCGCCCTCGCGTCCAACGGCACCGATCACGACATGGTGCAGCGAATGCTCACCTGCAAGTCCGCCGTCAGCGGCGGGCGCTCGGTCTTACTCGCCACCTTCGCCGCGATCCCCGTTGTCTCCCTCTTCATGGTCGTCGGCCTGCTCATCTGGGTCTTCTACACCCGCGCCGACCTGATGGGCGATGCCGGCCCCAGCCCCGAAGCCGCCGCGCAAGCCGCTGCCAAAGGCGCGCAGCCCTTCCTGCTCTTTATCGTCAACGAGATACCCTCCGGGTTGCGCGGCGCCATGGTCGCGGGCATCTTCGCCGTGGGCCTGGGCTCGCTGAACTCCGCCATCAACGCCATGGCGGCGACGTTCGTCAAGGACTTCTACACCCGCTGGGTGCCGGCCAAGTCTGAGCGACACTATCTCGCCGCGGGCCGATGGGCCGTCGTCGGCTGGGGCGTGGTCCTCGCTGCCTTCGCAACCCTCTGCGTCTTCTGGCGCCAGGCCGACGGGAGCAAGACCCTCATCGACTTCGCCATCGGCGTCATGACCTTCGCGTACACTGGCCTGCTCGCCATCTTTGTCACCGCCCTCTTCACCAAACGCGGCAGCTCCGCCAGCGCCATCGGCGCACTCATCACGGGCTTCACGGTCGTCCTGTTCTTCCAAACGCCCTTCTGGCTACTGATCGCGAAGACCGGCGTGATCCCGCCGACCGTCGCCGGTCTGCCCCACGACGCCCTGACAATCCAAGCGGCGCTCCCGTGGCTCAAGGTCGCATTCCCCTGGCACATGCTAGTGGGCACCACCCTGGCGACCGGCGTCTGCCTGCTCGGACGAAGACCCACGGCCCGCATCCCGACGACGCCCCAATAGAGACCGCCGCGTGCAAGCGCACGCCGCCCCACTTCGCTCGCTCTCAACACATCCCGCCGCTGCTCACACCTGCTTGACGACGCGCTCCACCGGGAAACGCACCTTCTTCAACGCGGCCGTCGGGTCTGTTTCTGAGCGATACCCCGCGGTCGCGACGACCGTTGTGCCGTACCCCTCCGCGCCAAGGCCCAGGATCTCATCATACTTTGGCGCCTCGATGCCTTCCATCGGGCATGCATCAACGCCCAGGTTCGCGCACGCGCTCAGGAAGAATCCAAGCGCGATGTAGATCTGGCGCGCTGTCCACGCTTCCATGCTTCCGCCGCCGAGAGTCCCGGGGCTTTTGATCGCGCCAACCATCATCCCGCGATAGCCAGCCATGGTGCTGACGGGCATGTTGCGGATCTTTGAAGCCTCTTCCAGATATGCGTCCACGTCCGCCGGGGTCACTTCCAGCTTGTGGCAGAACACGATCAAATGCGACGCGTCAGTGATCTGGGATTGGTTCCAGCTCACCACCCGCAACTTTGCACGGATCTCAGGATTGTTCACCACCACGAAGCGCCAAGGCTGCAAGCCGTAGCTGGACGGGGAGAGCACCGCCGCGTGCTCAAGCGCCGACCACAGCCCGGAAGCGATCTTCCGCGTTGGGTCAAACGCCTTGGTGGCATACCGCCAGTTGAGGTTTTCGATGAGTTGCGACGGCTCGATAGGTTTCATAAACGACAAATCTCCAAAGAAATGAGAGCCAAAGCGTACGAGACTAACCGCCCGTTCGCGATTGACCGGCCGTGAGCGACGGTTTCGATGCACCGGTGAGCGGGCGGATTCGCGAGTTCCGCGGAACATACACTCAAACCGGTCGGTAAAAGTACTACCTTACCATGTTCGTCCGCCCCGCGCAGGTGCCGTTTTCGTCCGAGATTCACACTGCAAACGGAACCCAGCCGCCCCGTGATGCGAAGCGCCGTGGAATCCTTGTTCTCAACCCGCTTTTCGGGATACTTCATCCATGATTCAGTTCCGCCACGCATTGGGCGTCTCGCTCGCCATCACGCTGTCCCTCGTTTCTGTCGTTCGCGCACAGCCCGCGGGCACCCCGCGCTCGCAGGGCGTGTGGACTTTGCTGCCCGAGATGCCGCCGGAGGTCATCGCGGCTCCGGCGCTCGCGCGCCCCAAATACTCTGCCGCGCTCAAGATCAACCTCAATCACCTGGAGCGCTCCCTGCGCTCCGTGCCGATGGAAGACAGCCCGGGCGCAGCAACCCCCGCGATCGTCTCGCTGCCCAACCCCGATGGCGGCTTTGATCGCTACGCCATCGTCCGCACCCAG
>Ga0163144_10031382_pt1 | contig 10133 bp, 8 predicted proteins | sample OliLak19BULKMAT1_FD_123175 | JGI IMG/M metagenome (GOLD analysis project Ga0163144, IMG submission 123175) | Freshwater microbial mat bacterial communities from Lake Vanda, McMurdo Dry Valleys, Antarctica - Oligotrophic Lake LV.19.BULKMAT1 | ecosystem: Environmental > Aquatic > Freshwater > Lake...
AAGCCCCGGCCGAGACCGAAGAAGATCCCTTCGGCGGATTTTAGTCACGAAGCGTCGCTCCGCTTCCCCCATCGATGCCGCCCTGGCCTGCCAGCGGACTGCGCGTCGTATTTACGTCTCGCGTTCGTAGAGGAATTCTTCGATGGGTACGGCGACCGTTTTTGTTGGTTCCGGCTTCGCGCGGGCGGGGATTGCGGGGGCGATCTGCATTGCTCTGACGCTTTCGCTGCAGATGGGTTGCGACAAGCCGTCGAACATTCCGTCCGTTCCGGCATTGCCTCCCAATGACACGCCGGAAGGAAAGTTGGCGCGCGTGATGCAGCGTCTCGATTCGGCGATCGAGACGGCCCAAGCCGCGTCGGGCTCGGGAGTCATTTCAGAGCGGCGCGCCTATCACAAGTTGCTTCCGCCCGACGCCGGCTCGGAGTTGCCCAAGGCGGTGATCTTCATCGAGACGTCGCGCGCCTTGGCTCCGCGAGCGCTGAACGCCGCCTCTCAGGCCAAGCGTGAGGCAGAAGCCGAAAGGCTAGGCGAAGAGGCGCCGACCGAACCGGGGAAGCCGTTGATCGTCGAAGATGAGGAACAGGTTGAGGTGGCGGAGTTCCCGCTCTCCTACGACGGCCAACGCTGGAAACTCGTCGAGGAGTTGAAGCCGAAAGCGGAGAATGGATTGCCGTCGACGGAGTATATTCTCTTCGAGTACGCGCTAGACGCCAACTGACGCCAACTCAAGCCGAATCTTCTTTACTGCCGCGACTTACGGCGAGCCATTCGAACCTGTCCGCTCCAAGTTCCCCTGGCGGAAGGCCTCGGCCATCGCCCGCGGGACTTCCGCCTGTGCCAGCAGGACGCCCGCGCGATTCGCCGCCACGTTGGCGCGCATCTCTTGCTCCAGGGCAATCGCGTTCGCCCTTCGCTGCTCGGCCAGCGCCTGGGCCATCCGCGTATCGGCTTCGGCCTGATCGGCCTGGAGGCGGGCGCCGATGTTCTCGCCGACGTCGATGTCGGCGATGTCGATCGAGACGATCTCGAACGCCGTGTGCGCGTCGAGCCCGCGCTGCAGCACGGCCTTCGAAATGCGGTCGGGATTCTCCATCACTTGCAGATGCGTCTCGGCGGAACCGATCGACGTGATGATTCCCTCGCCGACGCGCGCGATGATCGTCTCTTCCGTGGCGCCGCCGATCAGCTGCGCCAGATTAGTGCGCACCGTCACCCGCGCGCGAATCTTCAATTCGACGCCGTTCCGGGCCACGGCGCTGAGCGTTGTTTTCGACGACTTGGCGGCGTCGGGGCAATCAATCACTTTGGGATAGACGCTCGTCCGCACGGCGTCCAAAACGTCGCGTCCGGCCAGATCGATGGCCGCCGCGCGATCGAAGTCGAGATCGATGTCGGCCCGCTGCGCGGCAATGATCGCGGTGATCACCCGCGGCACGTCGCCGCCCGCCAGATAGTGGGCCTCTAGCCGCCGCGTCGTAATGCCCGTCTCCGGATCGGTGCCGACGCCGGCCTGCATCGCCATGATCTTGCCGTCGACAATGGTGCCGGCGTTCACTTGCCGCAGCTTCATGCCGATCAACTCGAAGAAGCTGACCCGCGCGTTCGACGTGTAGGCGCGAATCCACAAGCCGCCGAAGTTCATGATCACGGCCATGAACACTAGCAGCAAGATGACGCCGATGATAATGCCGCCGATGAGCAACGCTTGCGTGGTGTCAGGAGCCGCCAGCGGGAAAAGTGCAACTGCCATAGTGGAAAGCGTCGCGCTAAAGTTCAGGGGAGCGTGGAAACCTCGCCGTCATCATAGGCGATTCGCCGGGCAGTGAGAACACTTGCCGGCAAAGGCCCGCCTTATCGGATGAAGTCGCTTGTTCATTGACAGGATAACAGGATGGAACGGATCAACAGGATGAAATGCGTATTTCCCCAATCCTGTCGATCCGCCGCGATCCTGTGATCCCGTCGAGTCTTGATTCGCGACGATTCGCGTCATTCACGGGCCAATACCTTCATCTCCCGGCGGGCGAGTTTCCAAATTGGTCGAGGCGCCTAGAATGACGGCGTCTGCCCCCCGCAGCCGGCAAATATCTGCCGAGCGCCGAGATTCGCTCGAAGAGGCGGAGACTAATCCGTACTCGTCATTCTGAGCGGAGCGAAGCATCGAGCGGACCCTTCGGAGTACCTCAGGGTGACAGGGTTCGGGGTGACAGGGTTCGGGCCCGCACGCCGTCGACGCTGCTCACTCGATCCACCCGCCTCCCAGGACGCGCTCGCCGTCGTAGCAAACGACTGCCTGCCCGGGCGCGACGCCGTAGCGGGGCTCGTCGAAGCGAACGTGCAAGCGTCCGTCGGCGTCGAGATCGAACTCCGCCCAGGCCGGCGTCGCGTTGTAGCGAATCTGCGCCAAGCCGCGCGCCGGCAGCGTTTGCGGATCGATCAACCAATTGCAATCCTTCGCCGTCAGTTCAGTGCGGCCGAGTTCCTCGCGGTCGCCGAGCACCACGCGGCGCGTTTCGGGTTCGATTCGGACGACGAACTTGCGGTCGCCGAACGCGATGCCGAGTCCCTTGCGTTGGCCGATCGTAAAACCCTCAATGCCGTCATGCTGGCCGACGACCTCGCCCGAAGCGAGGACGAACTCGCCGCCGCTCGCAGCGCCTGGCGCCGCGTCGCCGCGTCGCGCCTGACGATCCTTGATGAACTCGTGGTAGTGCCCCTGCGTGACGAAGCAGATCTCTTGGCTGTCCTTCTTCGTGGCGACGTTCAGCCCCACGCCCGCGGCGAGGCGGCGAATCTCGGGCTTCTCGTAGTCCCCGACCGGGAGCAACATCCGTTTCAGGAATCGCTGCTTGATTCCGAACAAGACGTAAGACTGATCTTTCGAATCGTCCCGACCGCGGAGGAGCGTCGCCTCGCCCTTCGCAGCGGTCGCCATCCGGGCGTAGTGCCCGGTCGCCACAAACTCAGCGTCGACGCTGTCGGCGTAGTCGAACAGCTTGCCGAACTTGATCCAGTTGTTGCACTGGACGCAGGGGTTCGGCGTGCGGCCGGCGGCGTACTCGTCGACGAAGTAGTCGATGATGCGGGTGAACTCGGCGTCGAGGTTGAGGGCGTAGAAGGGAATCGCCAAGCGATCGGCGACGCGGCGCGCGTCCTCGGCGTCGGAGGCGGTGCAGCAGCCTTGTTTGTGGTCGAGGCGATTGACGACGGGGAGAGCAGCAGCGAGCCGGGGCGTCTCGCCCCCGGCGTGGTTTGTCTTTGCTTCGACTGGATCGACGCGCGCCGGGGTCGGGACGACCCGGCTCGCTGTAGTCGTTTCCGCCGCACAAGCGACCGGCGAGGCTTGCCCGTGGCGCATGAAGACGCCGATCACCTCGTGCCCCTGCTCCAGCAGCAGGTGGGCCGCGACGCTTGAATCGACTCCCCCCGACATTGCCAGGACCACGCGTGCCATCCCTCAAGTCTAAGGGGCCTCGTCGGCGGAGTCGACTCGCTCTAGAATGGATGGCTGTCGGCTATCAGCTTTCGGCTATCGGCCAGAAAAGCGGTGACCCGCACAAATTCTCCCCCTCTGGCCGACGGCTGACAGCCGAAAGCCGACAGCTTTCCCTGAGGTCTCGCAACAATGTTGGACAGCCAGTGGTACGACCGCGCCAAAGCGATCCGCCAGACGATTGTCCAGCTGCGGGACTCTCTTTGACTGTGCAACGAAACAGTCGCGGATTCTGGAAATCGACGCGGAAATGGCCGCCCCGAGCTTCTGGGACAACCAGGAGACGGCTCAGGAACGGGTTGGCGAACGGAAGTCGCTGATCGGCATCGTCAAGCCGCTTGACGAGGCGCTCAAGTCGAGCGACGATCTCGCCGCGATGCTCGAAATGGCCGGCGAGGACGAGTCGTTCGCCGCGGAGGTTCCGCCGGAGGTCGAGCGGATTGAGGCGTTGCTCGAAGATCTCAAGCTACGGGCGCTCCTCAACGGCCGCTACGACGCCGCGGGAGCGATTCTCACGATCAACGCCCGCGACGGCGGCACCGACGCCAACGACTGGGCCGAGATGCTGCTGCGCATGTACCTCATGTGGGCCGAGAAGAACGACTACGCCGTCGAACTGATCGACCGCCATGACAACGAAGAGGCGGGCATCAACCACGCCTCGGTCTCCATCCGCGGACCGATGGCCTACGGCTACCTCAAAGGCGAGACCGGCATGCACCGCCTCGTGCGGATCAGTCCGTTCAACAGCGAAGGCAAACGGCAAACGAGCTTCGCCGCGGTCGACGTCTCGCCGGAAGTTTCCGACGCCGTTGAGATCGAGATCGACCCGAACGACATTCGCGAAGATACGTTCCGCGCGAGCGGCGCCGGCGGTCAGCACGTTAACAAAACCTCCAGCGCCATTCGACTCACCCACTTCCCGACCGGCATCGTCGTCCAGTGCCAGAGCGAACGGTCGCAGCATAAGAACCGCGCCACGGCGTGGAAGATGTTGCGAGCCCGCATGGCTCGGATGGAAGAGGAGAAGCGCGAAGCGGCTGAAGCGGCGAAGTATCAGCAGCAGGCGAAGACTGGCTTCGGCTCGCAGATCCGCAACTACTTCCTCCATCCCGATCAGCGGGTGAAGGACGCCCGGACCAAGTACGGCCAGGGGAACTTTCACGCCGTGATGGATGGCGACATTCAGGGGTTCCTCGACGCGGTCCTCCGCTGGCGCGCCGGGCAGCCGGTGGAAGAGGATGACGATTGATGCCTTCTCTCTTTCATAGGCAAAGCGGTTTCTCTCTCGCAAAGGCGCGAAGGCGCAAAGGATACGCAAAGAGAATTCTTTGCGATCGTCTTTGCGTCTTTGCGCCTTTGCGAGAGACTTTTTAACTGACCAATGGAAGAGAAGCCCCCCGTTGCTCAGATTGAATCGCGCGTTGATGGCCGCTGCCTGCGCGTGGAGTTCCTGCAGTTCGCTGATCGCTACGGTCATCGCCTCGTGGCGATTGATGCGAACGGGAGCGAATCGATCTTGCTCCAGTCGGTTGAACTGACGCCCGACGACGAGTCGCACGAGACTCCAGCGCTCCAGTCGCTGCACGTTCAACCGCTGGCCGATCGTGACGGGATGCTCGCGGTGCTGGTGGGCATGTCGGGGGCGAGCCACTGGTCGCTGGGCGTTGAACCCGATCCCGCCGCGACGTCGCCGCGGCTGATCTTTGACGCTGCCTGCCGTTTGAAACGGAACGGGCTGGTGCGGGTGGCGAGCCGTTATGCGCGGGTCGCTGAAGCGACGCCCGCCGATGGGATTCGGATTGAACCGTTGCCGACTGACGGGCAGTCGGCGGACCCTTGGCTCGAGGTCGTTGAGAACGGGAGCGTCATCGTTCGCGAGATCACGCCCGCCGACGTAGCGCCAACGACGGTGCGTTGGCGCTACGCCATCGAGCTGATTGGTTGATCTGCCATAGCAATTGAAGCCACCGGCTTTGCCGGTGGACGAATTGCCGGCTAACTTTTTTTGCACATCGTCCACCGGCAGAGCCGGTGGCTTCAATGTGCGCAGCTTTTTACTTTGCCGCCTTGATCGGCGTCTCCTTGTCGCCGTCGCGTCGGAACGCCTCGCGCGTCCGCTTGCCGACTGGCGGCTTTGTCTCGCGGACCCAAATGTTGCGGAACTTCACCGGGTTGCCGTGGTCTTGCAAGCGGATCGGTTGCTTCACGTCGTGCTGGTTGTAGCTCGGCGGGTCGCTGAACGGGGTGTTGCCGAGGAGCTCGAAGTGGTTCTGCGCCAGGACGCCGTTATGGAAGACGGTGATGTAGGCGGGCGATTCCAGCGAGCCGTCTGCCTTGAACCGCGGCGCCGTCCAGGCGACGTCGTAGACGTTCCAGTCGCCGGGGGCCTTCATGGCGTTGGCCAGCGGCGGGGTTTGCTTGTAGATCGAGGCGGCCTGGCCGTCGTAGTAGGTCTTGTTGCCGTACGAGTCGAGGACCTGCAACTCGTACGGACCGAAGAAAACGCCGCTGTTGCCGCGGCCTTGGCTCTCGCCGACGGGCGGGGTCGGGGCCGTCCACTCGATGTGAAGCTGGCAATCGCCGAAGGTTTCCTTCGATTCGATCATGCTGCTGCCGACGACCATGGCGCCCTCTTCAACCTTCCAGGTCTCGGCGCCGTTCCAAGCGGAGAGATCCTTGCCGTCGAAGAGGACGACGGCGTCGGACGGGGCGTCGCTCGGCTTCTCGCCGGGGGTGACGATCGGCGGTTCCTGCCACTCGATGCCGGTGAGGTATTCCTCGGCGTGGCTCGTCGACGCCGCGAGCGAAAGGAGCAGCGCCCCGACGGCTGAGACTTGCTTGATCATGTCGATTCCTCGTGAGTTGCGTGGAGAATGCGTGCCTGGTTTGTGGGAGCCGCGTTGCTGCGGCTGGGGCCGATTATGAGTGGGAGGAGGGGCGGGGGCAATGAACCCGTTGGGCGGGGCTGCCGGAAGCTTACGCATCCGGCTCGCCGGTCGCTTGAACGGTTGGGGCGTTTCGGGGAGAATCGACTTCCTGCCGCCGGGCGACGGCTGCCGGTTCTTCTCTTTCGTCGCTGCGGCGGTCACTTGGTCTCGCGGAGCATGCGGATGCTGACGTTCACCGAATCTGTCGAAGCGCTCAAGCAGCAGTACACCGACAAGTACGTCGTGGTTGATCCAGGCCGGCCGGAGTTGGCTCGGTTTGAGTATTACGTCGGCCAGGTAAAGACGGTGAACATGAGTGGCCGTGCGCTGGTGGAGTTCCTCGACTACCACCTGAACATTGGTTGGTTCGACATCGACCTGAGCGCCCTGACCGTGGTCGACAAGCCGACCGAAGAGTCGAAGGCGAAGGCCGAAGCCAAACGGGCCGTCGCCCCAGCTGCCGTGAAGCCGGCTGCCGCCGACGCTGGCGGGAAGAAGCTCTCGCCGCTGGAGATGGCTCGCCAGCAAGGGGCCCAAAAGGGGGGCGGCGCGGCTGCGGCTCCGACTGCCAAGCCAGCAGGCGGAAAGCAGTCGGTGGCCGACATCTTGGCCGCCGCTCGTGCCGGAAAGCCCGCGGCTGGGGCTGCGGCTGCGACGCCGGCGGAACCGCAGGCGGAGAAGCCCAAGCCCGCCCCCGCTGCGCCGAAGCCGGCTGCCACTGATGGAAAGATCCATCCGGTCGACAAGTCGACGATGACCGTCGAGCAGATGATCGCGTACTGTCGTGAGCATGACGCGAATCGGGCTGGGTAGGCGTGGAGCTGGCGGCCGGCCGTCTTGTCGAACGATCGGCCGGCATCCGTCGCTGTCGCTTCGTGTCGTGAATTGCAATTTTGGCGACATGAGTCGACCTTGCTGCGGTTAAGTGTTGGCTGTGGTAGAGGTTACGATCTGTCGCGTCTGTCGTCGCCGTAAGTCGGACATTCAGTCCGACGGCGTCGCGTGCGGCGTTGGCTGCGGTGGCGGCGCCTCTGTCGGGCTTAAAGCCCAATCTGCGGAGTGCGACGTACGATCCAACCTAGCGAACCTCGCGGCCAAAATCTGTAGGGTTGTTTGCGGATTTATGGGTGGAAGAGGCGGCTATAATTTGAGGGTTGACGCGACGCGTAGGAGGATAGTGCGCGGGAAGGGGTCGGGAACCTTTTGCCACTGGGGAGTCTGCCGCGGGTGGAAAGCCGCTAGTGGCAAAAGGCTCCCGACCCCGTTGGACGTCGCGATGCGATTGCGACTTAAAGAGCCGGCGGGTGAGGCGGCGAGCAGATGAAGTTTCGGTTGATCACGATCGCCTACGTTTTTGCGCTATTTGCAGCCGCGATGGCGACGTTTGGGGCGGTAGGCGGGGCGTTGTCAGCTGCATGGGTGGCGGGCGTTTGGATGGTGCTTCACGCGAAGCCGGCGCGGGCGGTAGGAGTATTGGCGACGAGTCTGTTGGCCTGCGTCGTGGTTCTTACGCTGTTGTCGGCGATGGGCGATGCTCGCATGGCGACGTCACGACAAAGGTGCGCGCAAAATCTCAAGTGGATTTGCCTTGCCCTGCACAATTATGAAACCGCCAACGGCGCGTTCCCGCCGCCGTACGTTGCTGACGCGGACGGGAAGCCGATGCATAGTTGGCGGGTGTTGATCTTGCCTTACGCGGAAGAGCCGGCGCTTTACAAAAAATACCGTTTTGACGAGCCTTGGGACGGGCCCAACAATCGGAAGCTCTGGGACCAGATGCCGAGCTTCTACGCCTGTCCCGGCTGCGAGCAGTGCCGTCGGCTTAAGGTGAAACCGTTTGGAGAGGCGCTGCCTTACGCATCAAGCTATGTCGCGGTCGTCGGAGACGAGACTGCATGGCCTGAGGCCCGACAAGTGAAGTGGTCTGACTTCCCGGACGGAACCTCAGAGACGCTGCAGATCATGGAGTATTCCGGAATGACGACGCCGTGGACGGCTCCGGTTGATTTGACGTACGCCGAGGCGCTCGCGGAGTTGACGGCTGCCGAAGCGAAGGGACATATCAACGTCACCGAAGACTTCTTCACCACGACGTTGTCGCAACACGCGCGATTAGCAGCATTCGGCGACGGAAGCTCCGTTTACTTGCGAGGCGGTAGCTCCGAAGCCCATGCGCGAAGGATGTTGACGATCGCGGGGGGCGACAAGGTGGATGATGACGCCGGCGAGTGGACGGGAGCAGACGCAAAATCACGGATCGTGACGGTAGTTCACTACGACCGCGTTTATGCGCTCTTGGCGTTTTTTGGGTTGGCGCTGTGGCCGGGCGTGCGGATGTGGCGGCAGGCGCAAAAGAAGCCTCCGGTTTGAAGGAAGCCTATTCATTTCCCAGCCATCGCCGCGGCGAGCAAATCATGAAATCCTGAGGTCCCCTCCCCAGCCCTCCCCGCAAGGGGGAGGGAGCCAGAAGAGTGGAGAACCCTAAAGGGACTTGCTTGGCGGCGCGCATAAAGAAAGCCGCGGGGATGAACCCCGCGGCTCGCTTTGTTGTGGTGAGAAAAATCGCTCCGGCGGGTCGTTGACCCGCGGCTACCTTAGGCAGGCTGCAGTTCGGCCTTGCGGTCGGCGATGATCTCGATTTGGATGTTGCCGGGGACCGGACGGTACTTTGAGAGTTCCATCGTGAAGGTCCCCTGCCCTTGGGTCATCGAGCGGAGGTCGGTTGAGTAGCCGAAGGTTTCGGCCAGCGGGACGTCGGCGATGATCTTGCACATCTTGCCCGACGTTTCGGTGCTGGTGACGATGCCGCGGCGGCTGCTGACGTTGCCGACGACGCTCCCCTGGAACGAATCGGGGCATTCGATTTCGACGAGCATGATCGGCTCGAGCAGAGCCGGCTTCATGCGGCCGAACTCCTCACGCATCAGTTCCTGCGCGGTGAGCATGAACGCCATGTCGGAGCTGTCGACGTCGTGGTACTTGCCGTCTTCGAGCTGGAACTTCAAGTTGACCACCGGGAAGCCGGCGAGCGGGCCCTTGGTGAGCATGTTCCGCACGCCCTTTTCGATGGCGGGGATGAAGTTCTTCGGAATGCGACCGCCGACGACTTTGTCGACGAACATGAATTCGGCGCCAGCCTCTTCACGCTCTTCGTCGGTCATCGGGCCCATCGTGCCCATGATACAGCCGTACTGACCCGAACCGCCCGTTTGCTTCTTGCGGGTGTGGTTGAAGGCGTAGGGGGTCGTGGGGGCTTCGCGGTAGCTAACCTTGGGGGCGCCTACTTCGACGTCGACGCGGTATTCGCGGCGGATGCGCTCGACGTAGATTTCCAAGTGGAGCTCGCCCATGCCGGCGATGACCGTCTCGCTCGTTTCTTCGTCGGTGAAGACGTTGAACGTCGGGTCTTCCTTGCGGAAGCGCTGGAGGGCCTTGCCGAGGCGGTCGATCCCTTCGCGGGTGAGCGGGGTGATCGACATCTTGATGACCGGCTCGGCGATGAACATATTTTCGAGCGTCGCGTAGCCGGCTTCGGGGGCGTAGGTATCGCCCGAAGCGCAGTCGAGGCCCATGATGGCGACGATGTCGCCGGCTTCGCCCTGGTCGATGTCTTCACGCTTGTCGCTATGCATCTTCACGATGCGGCTGAAGCGATCACGCTTGCCGGTGCGCTGGTTGATGTACATCTCGCCCTTCTTCGCCGTGCC
>Ga0163144_10031383_pt1 | contig 10133 bp, 4 predicted proteins | sample OliLak19BULKMAT1_FD_123175 | JGI IMG/M metagenome (GOLD analysis project Ga0163144, IMG submission 123175) | Freshwater microbial mat bacterial communities from Lake Vanda, McMurdo Dry Valleys, Antarctica - Oligotrophic Lake LV.19.BULKMAT1 | ecosystem: Environmental > Aquatic > Freshwater > Lake...
ATCCCCAGAGTCAAGCGCTGAGATTTCCTGCCACCGCTCAAAATTTTGGCGCACCGTGCCCAGTGTTAGGCGAAAATGGATTGGAGCGCGGACATTTTTGTCCGCCTCCCATGGTCAGGAGTTCGGATTGAGAACCAGACGCGCAACTGCTGACCCGCCGCTACAGCCCTACCCATTTGCCGCGAGTAGTCGTGGTTGTCGGTTCGGCGTTCTTTTTCGATCACAATGCCCCGAACGCCGCATCAAAAACTTCAATGATGAAATCCGCGTCAGCCTGGTTAATGCACATGGGCGGCGCGAAGCGAATGGTCTGTCCCCAGAGCCCGCCTTTGCCAATGAGCAGGCCCATCTCGCGCGCGTTCTCAAGCACCTGGGCGCATTCCGCCTTGGCCGGTTCTTTGGTTTGGCGATCCTTCACAATCTCGACTCCGAGCATCAAACCCTTTCCGCGCACATCGCCGATGATGGGATATTTTGCTTTGAGTTTTTCCAGTCCGTCCTTGATGCGTGTGCCCAATTTCAACGAATTCTCCTGGAGCTTCTCATTTTCGATCACTTCCAGCACCGCTTTGCCCATCGCGCTGACAATCGGGTTTCCGCCAAACGTGTTGAAGTGAACTTTGCCGAGAAGGGACTGTGCAATCTTCTGAGTCGTGACGACGGCGGCCAACGGCGCGCCGTTGCCGATGCCCTTCGCCATCGTGACGATGTCGGGAACGACGCCTTGGGTTTCGAATCCCCAAAAATGCGTCCCGGTTCGGCCAAAGCCGGTTTGCACTTCGTCGGCGATGCAAACACCGCCCGCGGCGCGGATGTGCTCGTAAGTGTGTTTGAGATAGCCTTGCGGAAACTCGACGAAGCCGCCGACGCCCTGGATCGATTCGGCGATGAATCCGGCGACCTTGCCAGGGGTCGCGTAGTCGAGCAGGTTTTTGACATCGTCGGCGTACTTCCTTCCGCCCTCGGGATCGGAATAACCATAAGGGCCGCGATAAGGGTAGGGCGCAATGGCGTGATGGACCCCGAAGCTGTGCGGCACATTGTATTTCCAGGTGCTGTGGGCGGTCAGGCCCATTCCGGACGCATTGCCGCCGTGGTAGGCGTTGCGCAGCGCGATCATGTCGAAGTTGCCCGTGTAGGCGCGGGCCATGAGGAGGGCGAGATCGTTGGCCTCCGAACCGGAATTGACGAAGTAGCAAACCTTCAGATCACCGGGCATTTTCGAGGCGAGTTTTTCGGCGTATTCGGCGACGTTCGGGTGGAGATAAATGGTGGTCGAGTGCTGGAGAATTTCACTCTGTTTTTGCGCCGCGGCGACGACATGGGGATGACAGTGCCCGACGCTGATGGTCACGATGCCTCCCAGGCCGTCGAGGTAACGCTTCCCTTTGTCGTCCCAGATATACTGACCCTTGCCTTCGACGAACATCACGGGGTTCTTGTAATAAAGGAAAATTCCGGGATTCATGAATTCTTGACGCAGCCGCAGGACTTCCTCCGCGGCGGGGCCGGTGTAAGGCCTCGGTTGATGGTCAAAAGGCGGCAATTGCGGTATGGTCAACGAATGTTTCATTGAATCACATTAACCAACCGGATGATTTTTTCGCCAGCGTGAAAATTTGCGATGGTAACGCGGACTGCTGGCCTGTCCCGGCGGTTCGCCGGAGGGAACTGTGAAGACGTATTGGCCAACGGCGCAACTTTGCGTCGTGTGTGGCCGGCTCTTAATCCCCAAGCGTCACACGAAAGAAGGCGGGATTTCCCGCAGCGGAATTGGTGGTGCTCCAAACATTCAGGAAGGGTTGATTGGTTTTCGTCGCTGTCCAAGAGATTAAATCCTGGGATTGCCATTGAACGGCCTGGGGCGCACGGTTGCCAGCGAATCGGATGACGAAGCCGTTTGTTCCATACCTGAATTGATCGGCCATGACCTCGGCCTGAAATGCGCGAGCTTCGGTCATGCGGGTCGCGGCAACCTTGTTGGTGAAATATTGGCAGCGATAGGTAGCTGACTGCGGAACGAAGTTGGTGGGAACCGTCCAAGTCAACGAAATTGAACTTGGATTCGTCGCTGTGACACTATTCGTCGCTATCCATCCTTGGTTGGAAATCCAATAGCGCAACGTCACATCCTGCCGGTTGGTTAGATTTACAGGGATGGTGTTAGCAGTAAGTAACCATTGATTCGGCGACACTTGCTGCGGTGTTGGCGCAAAATCGTAAGGTGGCCAAGGTGCGTTCAGGGAAAGAAGCGTCTCGTAGCGACCACCATCCAAACTCACGTGAAATTCATGCCGCCCGGGATCGAGAGACAACACCAATGACAAGACCTTGTTTGAGAAGATATACGACTCAGTTTTGCGTGAACCATCGGGAGCGAACATCCTGAACCAGCCCATGGCCGAATCCAGAGAGGTAACTTCCACCTCCAAAGTTGTTTTGTTTGTAATGTCCAAATGAAAAAAATCTCCCCCGCCGGGACCACCGCCATTGCCGCGGATGAGAATGGGAGTTGCGACACCCAGCGATGGCTGGAAGAAATCAGGGAAACCCGTTCCTTCATCAAGGATCAGTTCGTCCACCACCCCATTGCCGTTGTCATCCAGTCCGTTGACCGTCTCTACTGCGCCGGGATGAATGGCGAAGTTGGAATCGTCAGTGTCGCCTTGAACAACTGAATAACCGTCGCCGTCATTATCAGCGCAGAGAGTATTATTATTTCCGTAAAGGGCCGCGAGTTGATTTCGATTGGTTGCCGAAATCTCCCAATTCCAGGCATCGACATAACAGGTGAGGTTGGTTTGCGCTCCATAGCTGAAAGATTCGAGCATCAAGTCGTTGCGCTGTTCCGGTGACATGCTGCTCGGATTCAAGCTGCGGGTGGTGATCGCATTTCGCATGAAAACCAAAGCGCGTTGCACGGCAGCGACTCCGTGGAGGGATGAGACCTTGTGACAGAAACCAGCCTGGATGAGAAAAGAATTAAGCCCACCACAGAAGCCGTTTGATTTTACACAAGAGTTCCAAGAGTGACCCGCTACGGAAAGATACGGTCTCGCGAACATTTCGTTGACCTGAAAGGTCTGATACTTGTCCGGATTGCGCGAACCTGAACCATGTCGCGTGGCTACATCCAGATAATTCTGTATCCAAGCCGTCCAGCCGTGACCCGCGTCAGGTCCAAACATAAAATAGCTGCTAAAGTTATCGAAGTTGTGAGTCATTTCGTGGGCAACAAAGTCGTAGGTAACTTCAACCGATTTCTCGGCATAATCGGGATCAATTTCCACTCCCTTTGATCCAATCTGTCCGCACCCTGCGCCGCACGTCTCGACGATTGCCACCGTCAACAACCCTTGTCCGGCAGGTTCGCCGCCGGTCAGTTCTTTGAGTTGTGCGTAGAGAATATCCTGTTGATCGACCATCTCTCGGGCTTGCGGCCGGCTCATTTTCTCAAGATCACTGGACGATATAAGCAGCCGGGTATATTTGCCCCGGAACTCCTCCAGAAAATGAGTATTACCGGAGAAGTCACGATATTCCCCCACCCGCGTAGAAACAATTTGCATCAAGTCGCCAAAATGGTCCTCTTGAAATTGAAGACGGATCTTGTGAAGACCTAATGGCAACGGCGGCGTAAAGGTTCCCACCGTTTGAGCCTGCATCGTTCCCCAGTTATTATTCGCAAACTCGTCGCCAGTCGAATTGAAGACACTGTCGTCATTAATATCAATCCACATGCGGCTGCTATCATCGCTTTTAGTCGCCAGCATCACGCCATTGGTGAGGATTTTGACATACCCATCCCATTGCACGGAGAACAACTCCCAACCGTAATTGGTGCTGTAAGGTCCGCTGATGCCGACCGCAGCAAGATTGCCCCAAGTCAAAGTGCTGAAATTAATTGCAGCATCAATTCGGCTGCCAGAAATGGTTTGCGTAATTCGCCAGTCGTCCTGCGGAGAATAAGTTCGCAGGCTTTGATTCACATAGTTGCCTCTTAAACCGTTCGTTTGCATCCCTGCATCCACATAAAATTGATAGTCTGCGGCATGGGCTGCGAGCGTTGAAACAATTGACACGTAAAAAGAAAGGGCCGCGAGGCGAAATCTCCGTTGTTGGATTTTTTGTTTTAGTTTCATGGTTTTTTGTTTGCTATTGATTAGAGAGATTACCCGTTAGCGTGAGGGATCAAGGCGAGGTAAGTCGGTAAAACCTGCGCGGCAAATTTGTGCTCGCAAGGTCGCTGTATATAAACATTCCTGGGGTGGGCTGGGTCGCAGTACCGAGAACAGTCCAGGTAGAGAGATTTGTGGAAGCCCACACGCGGTAGGTTACATTTGAGAAGCCGGTAAAGTTGAGCACGAATGGACCGTTAGTGAGACTTCCACCACCGTTGCCATTATCGATCACGGGCCGTGTGATGACGTTGACGGTCACAGCCGCCGGTGCGGAGTCCACCTCGCCGTCGTTCGCCAGAAACCTGAAACTGGCATAGGGCGCACCGAGAGTGTCCGTCGCCGGTGCGAAAATTACCCGCCCGGAGGAATCGCTGACCGGCGTACCTGAAACCGTGACTTGATTCCCACGAACGCCAGCGGTGTCTTGATAGAGGCTGCCGACTGTGGGCAATGTCGCGATGCGGAATGTCAACAAATCGCCATTGGGATCAACAACGGACAAAGGAATGATGAGATCGCTGTTTGGGGTCGTTGCAGAGACTACGTCGTTTGCTTGAGGAGGTACGTTGGGACCGAGCGACATACAATGGTAATCGCCTGAAGATATGGCCACTGCGTTGGACAGGCCAGGCGGAATATTCCCCTGTCCAATCGTGTTGTCGCCCCACACGGTGACGCTTCCATCGTTCTTCAATGCCATGCCGTGAGCTAGTCCGACGGCGATGGCTACGACATTACTCAGCCCGGCCGGCACAAGGAGCACGCCCGAACTAAACTCTCCACCCCATGCCGCAACAGTGCCGTCCGATTTTAGCGCCAGCGTAACCCAAACTGAACTTGAGATTGCAACCACATTGCTCAATCCGACGGGAACACTTGTCATCCCATTGACCTCGTTGCTCCAGGCAATAACTGTCCCGTCAGCTCGCAGAGCAACAGAGAAATCTGCGCCTGCCGCAGCGGCAACCACATTGTCCAAACCCGCCGGAACCTCGGCCTGCCCAGAAATGTTTGTACCCCATGCCACAACCGTTCCATCATGCTTGAGAGCGAGACTGTGACTATCTCCACCAGCCACCGCGATTATATTGCTCAAACCAGAAGGAACACCAACAAGCTGTCCGTTGAAATAGCTCCCCCAACTGACAACTGACCCATCTCCCTGAATGGCCAGACTGTGCGCGTAGCCTCCCGCAATTTCCACCGCATTTGTCAAACTCGATGGAATGTTGGTAACTCCGCTCTCATAGCCACCCCAAACCAATACTCGCCCATCTGGTTTCAATGCAAGACAGTGACCATGACCACCGGCAATCTTCACGACGGAACCGATTCCAGAGGGAGGCAGGCGTGATGTCCCCGCAAAAACCAGTTCACCCCAAATTGCGACTTTCCGTCCTGTGGTTAACTGTGAACCAAATCCGACGCTAACCCCGACCGAATTGCTCGCAACCAGACGATAGTAATAGTCCATATTCGATCCCAGTCCAAGGAGCGGCGCGCCGACTCGCACGACGGAGGTTCCGCTGCCTACGCTAAAAGGCGGGCTGGTATTTCCGTAATTGGTTGTGGTCCCCCACTCAAACCATGCCACCGTGTTGGAGCCGTTCGGCACCGCCATGCCGTTAATGGTGGCGGAACTCGTTGTCACCGGTGCGGCTGACTGTGTATGCGCGTAAGGTTTATAGTCCTCGGAAACAAGTGGGCGAATCGCGAAACTGTAATCGCTTCCACATGAAATCAGCGCCACATTGCTTCCCAACCCTGATGGGATGTATGTATTTACCGATCCGAAATACGAATTGTAATATTTACCCCAGGTCACCAATGTGCCATCCGACTTCAACACGAGATCATGCGAACCACCCCCCGCCATTGCGATCACGTTGCTCAATCCTACCGGCACGATGATTGAGCCTGAATCAAACCATCCCGATGCGGTTATTGTTCCGTTCGTGCGAAGCTCCAAATGATGTTGTCTTCCGGAGGCTACTCCAGTGACGTTGGTTAAGTCGTATGGGAACGGGGATGGAGCGCCGCTCACCGTCACAGACCCATCTGCTTTTAAGGCCAGAATGCCAGCCAAGCTGGCAGAAATTGTCACCACGTTGCTCAAGCTGCTTAGAGTATTGATGAGAACGTTCCCACCGGATGCCCAGGTTACGACGGTTCCATTCGCTTTCAACGCAACGCTCGAACCGCCCGCTGCGATTGCGATGACATTGCTCAATCCTAGAGGTACATTGGTTCGGTTGCCCCAGGACACAACGGTTCCATCCTCCCGCAAAGCCATGCTGTGACTCGTGCCGGCCGCAACGGCTATCACGTTGCTGAGTCCAGCGGGCACGGTGGCTTGTCCTGACGAGTTGCCACTCCCTGTCGCGAACGCGACTACTGTTGCATCTGTTCGCAGGGCTAAACTGTGGCCGGCAAAACTGTCGGAAAAACTGGAAAGGCTAACGACATCGCGGAGATAACTGGGAACAGCGACACGTCCGGTAATTCCCCAAGCGACCACTTTGCCGCCAGTTATAAAGCGTTGCTCCAGACCGAATGTAGGGACGGCAGAATTGCTGACGACCAACCGGCACGAGTAAGTTTTGCTCGCCTCTAGTCCCGTGATGGACGCGCTAACGCGCACGACACCAAAACCAGAGCCAATATTCGTCGGGATTGTGCTGTGGGCGAAACTGCCGTTAGTTCCCCACTCGAACCACGCGACCGAGAGCGAGCCGTTAGCTACGGCCATGCCGTTGAGGGTTGCCGAATTCGTAGTCACCGGCGCAGGCGGTTGGGTGTGAGAGTAGGGTTTGGCGAACGCGCTTGACGTAAGTATGGCAACTCCCACCATGCCAACAAATCTTGATAATGCAGCAAACTTGGTTTTCATCAGGTTTTTGATTTAAAATCCAGACCTACGTGTTTAAGACCCTCGTGATATTGCAAAGCTTCTGACGCTCAACGCGGTCAAAGAGCCATTGTCACCATTATAATCCCCTGTCCGCTCAAGATAGCTATTACAGTCTTTAATCATTCATTCGCACGTTTAGCTGTTATGAAACATTAGGACTGTCTAATCTCACGGCAGGAGCCTGGCGCGATAGAATCGCTGTTGATGCATCGGCGTCGCGCCATCGATGAATAGGTAAGGAGTATAGGGCAGGACAAGGTTGGTAATCGTAGCCCATTGTTCGGGAGCGACAACGTCTGCGGCTTCGATTCTATACGTGCGATTGGTGAAGCCGAAAATCGTGAGACCAGCGTACATTTGGATTCCAATCAGCGGGTCTGCCGGTAGCACAACGATGGACACCTCGCTGCTCATGGTGCTTCCGGAAGTGTTGCTTACCTGCACTCGATAAGTTCCGGATGAGGAAAGTTGGATTGCTAGTAAAGTTAGCATCGAATTGGTGGCCCCGGCAATGTTTGTGCCGTTGAATTGCCATTGATATTGAAGGGGCAGAGCGCCCTCAGCGCTCGCGGATAAGACGAGGTTGCTTCCGGCAAGCAACATCTGCCCAACAGGTTGAACCAACAACCCGGGAGGGCCGTCGGAACGGCGACCAAAAAGGCGGGCTAAGCCACTGCGGGGTTGCCCACCAAAAACTTGGAACTTCCCGCCCACGATGATCTTGTCATCCGGTTGAATCACGGCACTGTTGATATTGGCAGTGTCTGACCCGGTTCCAGGGTTGAAATCGGGGTCCGGTGACCCGTCGGAGAGAATTCGACCAATGCCGCGAAACGTCCTGTTGCCGATTAAGTATAGTTCTCCGCCCAAAATCGTTCTTCCGTCTGCTAGGGGGATCACCACCCTAGGAACAGAGTACGTATTTGCGTTACTTACAACGAAAGTCTGATCAAGCACGCCGTTTTGAAACAAACGAGCAAAGTGGTAGCGCGGGATACCCCCGACGATTTCAAAATAGCCTCCAATCAAAATTCGTCCCGATGAGTCCAACGCTACAACATTGACCGAACTGTTAATGTTCGTCCCAACCGACAGGGTGTTATCAACGTTGCCATCGTTGTTCATGCGAAGCAGGTTTTCGCCCTGAGACCTCAGACTTAATCCGCCAACTACTACTTTTCCATCCGACTGGAGAGCGAGGCTGCTGACCCAGCCTCGCACCGCGCTGGCGAAAAACGAAGGGTCTATTAAGCCACTTGGAGTGGTTCGAATTAAAGACGGTACTCCAGCACCTGCATAATTACTGAAACTGCCGCCGACTAAAATACCGCCATCGGGCTGAAGCACAATTGTACGGACGGTCGCATTCGCACCGTTCGACGTGCCGAATCCTTGATCTAGCGAGCCATCCGCATTCAATCGCGCCAGGCGCGGTCGCTGAATACCGCTAATCGTAGTGAAGTCTCCACCTAAAATGATTTTGCCGTCGGGTTGGACCTCCAGTGCGTTTACGAAATCATCTGGTCCCGCGCCAGTATCAAACCCTGGATCAAACGTGCCGTCAGTGTAAAGACGCGCAATGCGATTCCTTTGCAGTCCTCCCACCTTGAAGAAGTTGCCTGCAATGATCAGCTTTCCGTCAGCCTGCAACGCCACTCTGGTGACCTCGCCTGGGGCTTCGGTGCGGACCTGAAATGCCGTTTCCACAACTCCGTTGGTTTGCAAGCGCGCGATTCCGGCACGATCCACACCGTTGTAACGTTGGAAAGTACCTCCAATCAAAAGCCGGCCATCCGGCTCTGTAGCGATTGCATAAACTCTATCTTCGAAGCGATAAATAGGGCCGGCTTCAAACTGCGGATCCAAGCTTCCGGTTGAAGTCAGGCGCGCAAAGCCGCGAAGGCCGGATAGTGGCGACGACGGAAAATAACCGCCAACGAGGACGGAGCCGTTAGAGGCGAGCGCAATTACCTCCACTGATCCGTTCGGCGCCACGGTCTGATTGAACGAAAGATCGACTGATCCATCTGAATTAAGGCGAGCCAGCCGGCCGCGGTACGTGCCACCAAAGGAGTTAAAACCTCCGCCAATCAGAATTTTGTTGTCCGATTGAAGCGCCATGGAATAGATGTAACCGTCGCCTTGGGGTGCGAAGGTTGTGTCCAATGCGCCGTCGGCGAGAAGGCGAGCTATGGCGGGGCGCGCGATTCCGGCGACCGTCGAGAAGTCCCCGGCGATGATCAGCTTTCCGTCCACTTGGACGGCTATAACTTTCACGCCTGTGTAGGAGTTTCCGTATAGGATTGAACCGGCGTTGAACGAAGTGTCGAGAGTTCCATCGGAGTTAAGCCGGGCGATGCATTTTCGGGATGACCCGTTGATCAGGGAGAAGTAGCCACCAATCATAAACTTTCCGCCTGCCAGCGGAACGATGGCTTTTACCTCGCCATTCACAGAGCCGAAAAAGCTCGCATCGATGCTTCCATCAGAAGCCAGCCGCACGAGATTTGTACGTGCGACTCCGTTGAAGGTTGAGAAAGATCCTCCCACAATGACCTTGCCGTCATTTTGGAGCAGCAGTGCTGCGACCTTCGGCAGAAAACCGCCTTCAGCACCGGCACCTGGATTGAATGTTGGATCAAGCGTGCCGTCGCTATTAACTCTTGCGATGTTTTTCCGCAGTACGCCGTCAATTTGTAAAAATTGTCCGCCTATGAGCAGTTTCCCATCTGGTTGGCGCACCACCGCCCGAACTGTTCCGGGACCCAGTATCTCGGGAGCGAGAAAACCGGGATCGATCGCGCCAGCGGAGGCAGCCTTCGCGGTCGGGCCACTTACGAGTGCGAACAAGATTGCGGCGATACCCCAAAAAGTGAAATTACAGAGACGTTTATTTGCAATTTGGTAATTTTTCATATCTTCGTTGCTGTTTTTTAACGCCGTCGTTGAGGCGGGCGGTGTCCCCGCCACTGGTTGACCTCGCAAACAGCCGACAATAGGTTAAAAGGAGAATTCCCGGAAAGGTTACAAACCGTGGGGAA
>Ga0163144_10031384_pt1 | contig 10133 bp, 8 predicted proteins | sample OliLak19BULKMAT1_FD_123175 | JGI IMG/M metagenome (GOLD analysis project Ga0163144, IMG submission 123175) | Freshwater microbial mat bacterial communities from Lake Vanda, McMurdo Dry Valleys, Antarctica - Oligotrophic Lake LV.19.BULKMAT1 | ecosystem: Environmental > Aquatic > Freshwater > Lake...
GTTTTATTAAAGCCGGCCAGACTAACTGAAGAAGAATTTTTACAAATGAAAAAGCATCCAGAAAAATCGGCAGAAATATTACAAGACTTTCCTCATTTTCATAAAATTGCCCAATACGCCAAACACCACCATGAAAGATATGATGGCCGAGGATATCCTTCTGGACTTAAGGGCGAAGACATACCTTTATATTCTAGAATCATTTTAATTGCCGATACTTTTGATGCCATGACTTCGACACGCACTTATCGTAAAGGCCTAGAGTACAGCGTCGCATTTCAAGAACTACAAGATTTTGCTGGTTCACAATTTGATAAAGAACTAGTTAATAAATTTGTAGAGGCAATGAGAGCTGATGAAGCACAATCAGAAAAAACGTTCACACTCAGAATTATCAATGGTGAATTTTCAAAGAAAGCCGCTTAAGGTTTACAACCTTTCGGCTTAACCAACTCTTGCACATTATATTTTTGTGTCGTCTGGCAATCCGAATCTGAAGCATAAACATTTTGCGCAGCACATTCCGCAGACTTTTTATGGGCCGATAACCATCTATTATTTTTTTCACATTTAAAATAATTTTCTCGATCAATACAGGCCCAATGTTTATTTTGACAGTTGTAAACTAATCCTCTACCGGCAATTTCATAATCAGGTGGCGCCACATATTCTTTCAGTTCGCTTTTTGAGCTTTCATCAACCTGCGTGATAATTTTATTTAATTTATCTTCAATCCTAACTTCTGTCGCAGGTTTTTCTGGCTTGGGTAGTTCTTCAACTATTTGACCAGTATTTAAATTTAACTCCCCACTCGTTGCCTCTGATTCTGGATTTTTATCTTTTGTTTCAGGATAAACGATTTCTTCTACATTAACTTTTTCTTGTTCGCTTTGAATATTTTCTGTTACCACTGGCGCAGTTGCACTTACCTCAGGCGCTACTTCAGCTGGGGCTTCAACAATAGGAGCTGCAGATACTGCTGTATCTTCTGCAGGTTTTTCAGCTTGCACCACTTCGGCCACAGGGGCCACGTCAGTCGGTTTTTTTCTTTTTTTCTTTCTTATCGGAGCTGCCGCAGTAGTTGTATCTGGCGCAACTTCTTCTGGCTTTTCTCCTAAAATAAACGTATCAACAGCAAAATATCCGATGAGTACAATAAGACCGATGCGAATGAAAAAAGTTTTTTTTTCTTTAGGATCATCAGGAATTTTAAATCCAAAAATTTTCTTTTCTGTGACAGATCCTTTTGGTCTTTGAATTTCCTCTGTGGCATCAGAAGACGCGCCCTCTGCATTTAAAAGTTCTTTTAAACTGCTTTCATTTGGAACTTTTGCATTCGGATTGGTCGCTTCACCAGAAGACTCGTTCGATTTTTTTTGCATTTTTTCTTTAATGTCACCAATAAGCTTATCCAGCATGTCTTTAATTATAACATGTTAAATAATTTCTACATAGATTTGATGTTTAAACTCTGGTGGCGAAATATTAACCCCAAGAAAACCGTTCTGGTCAACTACTCGGCGAAGAACTACTTTTTTTTGCGCTAGAGGTTTAAATGCATAAAGTAACTGTCCCATGGTTCGGCGATAATTAATTTCAACTAATGGATTAAATTTTATTTGGTTATTTTCATCGCGATAAACAAAGGTATCGATCTGCAAAAAGCCCTTGGCCCCCAGCTGTTGGCAATGCAAAACTATTTTTTTAAGACAAGTTCTGAGCTCCGGCATAATTTTTTCAAAATTAATCGCAGGATAATTTTTATAAAATTCTTCTTCATTAAGATAAAGTTCGCCCCCAGCAAAAGTCAGTCTCTCATCAATGGCATTCACAATAAAAAAAACTTCATCTAAACTTTGATCTAGATTAAAAGTAAAACCCAGATCCACGATGCGATCACAATAAACGTTTAGCAACATTTCTTGCTGATTAAGAATTTTTTGAAAAAGATTTATATTTTTGTTTAATTCATCTTTTTTAAATTTATGCGCCCCCTGCCCGGACATTTTATAGGGATCACGCAGTAACCAATTCTTGCTATCAAATGAAGCTACATGTTTTTGCAATTGGGCCAATTCTTTAACCACCCATTGCTTTGGCATCGGAAGATTTAAGCTACTTGCCAATTGAGCTGAGAAAATTTTTGAGTTAATTTTTTTTTCTAAGGGCAAATCATTTAAAGCGCCCCACCAATTTGAAAATTCACCAGCGATATTCGGTGAGGATATTTGAGGTGTCCTGAAACTTAATTTTTCAATGCTTTTTAAATAAACATCAGTGTAATTAACTTTTGCCTGTAAAAAATTATTCGTATCTTGATTGATATAAAAAAAAATATGCTCTAAGGCCTGATTAAATTTTTGATATTTTAAAGGAGTATAGTCTTTATCAAAAAGCTGTGACTCATAATCAATATTGACCACACAGTTTTTTATTCCCATTGACGCCTTTTAGTCACACGGTATTCATCTTTATAATTTTCCAACTTGGTAATAAATGCTGTATCAAACCCGGCCTTCTCCCGCGCCGTGCGATCAAAGGCAATCCCTTTGGCCCTGGCCGGTGTTAATTTTTCAGGTAACAGTTTTAAATAATAATCCCAAAGATCTGGGGATGATTTTTTTGCCAGATAATTGCGACCTAAGGCCACATGACCAATTTCATCATCGTAAACCACTTGCATAATATTGGCGCTTTTTTGATCTCCGACTTCTTTAAATAAATCACGATAATATGAAGAGAAATCTAAATTTGCGTTTTCAAAAGTTAATGCCATAATGGCAAAATACTCATCAAAAGAATTAATATCTTTAGTTTGTGCCCAGAAAAATTGATTAAGATAAAAATCCCCAAATTCCACACCCAGCTCATTCATTCTCGCCAAATAGAGTTTAAAATGTTTTTGCTCTTCACTTAGTGTTTGTAAAATTCCTATTTTAATTCTTTTTTCTTCATGGGTTTTATGCGGAAGTTTTAACAATACGTAGGCCATAATTTCTAAGGCCAATAATTCATGATTGGCAAAAAAATGTAAGGCCTTCCCCCTCATGTTATCCACTTTTAAACTTTGAGCACGTGGAAATTTATCTTGGATTTCACTAAAGGCAAGACGTTTTGATCGGCCCGGCTTTTCAATACTTAACGTCGTTGATCCTATCCAAAATTCATCAGTGAATTTTAAGTCAAAAGTAAAAGTTTTATCTTGTAGTTCTGTACCTAAAAGAATTTTTTCGCACAGTTGATTCAGGTTCATAAAAAGTTAGCGATATTTTTTAAAAGCAGAAGCTTTAGATGTGTCAGCAGCAGTATCAGCGCTAGGTTTTTTTGGGCCAGAAAATTTTCTCGCAGGTGGTGGACGTCTATCGTCTTTCCTTTGATCGATTTTCGGAGCTCTATCGCTGTCGGGGCCACGTTTAGTATGCGGTCTAAAATTTTTGTCACTTTTTTCGAAGCGGCGACGCTCATCATGAAATGATGGGCCACGGCGTCTGCGTCTTTCAGAAAAACAAGCCTCACAAATAGCAAATTTACTATTGTCATCTAATTTTGCACCACAACTAGTACATTTAGGCACAATTTTCTTCGACAGAACATCGTTTAGTTTTTCAATCGCATGAGATTTATTTTCCATTAAACTTAATTGATCAAAAGAAAAATTCTTATTGTTAAAATGGCGAGCTAACCACTGAAATAACTCCACGCACTTAATACTGGTTTCTAAATAATCAATATCGTCAGAAGCCGCATCAATCGGCTCGTAATTGATAAAAGTATCATTTACATAATTACCTAAAATCCAAACATAATACTGCACATGATTTAATAAACCTAAGTTCACCGGAGCACAGGCAAAACCAAAAATTTCACTGGTAGTTAATTTATTTTGTTTATCAATTCCTTCCACCATCTCTGCTAATTCAATCATCTCTTTTAGTTCAACGCAGAAAAATGGTTTTTTAAAAGTCATGGTGTTAAAGAGTCGTAAAAATTCTGAAAGTTTTAATTCCGGTAGACCATTTATTTTCAAAGCATTATTTACCTGCTTAAAAATTTCTAAATCTGGGCCCACCATACAATCTTCTTTTTGCTGTAGCTTTATATCTAAAGATCGTTGAATGTCCTGGAGGCCACCTTCAACTTTTTGTAAACAAGTCACGCTTCCTGTCGGAAATCTTTTATATCTTCCGGCGCGGCCAGCAATCTGTTTAATTTCACTCTCGGTAATTTTAATTTCTTCTGAATCAATAACTTTCGTTAAAGTAGAAAAAACAATTCTTTTAATCGGTAAGTTCATCCCCATGGAAATAGCATCAGTACTTACAATAATATCGGTTAGGCCTTGATCAAATTTTCTGGCCTGTTCACGTCTGACTTCAGGACTTAACATTCCGTAGACGATTGAAACTTTAAAATCTAATTGCTCTAAAGAAGTTTTAAACTTAAGTGCATTACGACGAGAAAAAACAATTAAAGCATCATTTTTTTCTAAATCACCCAGTAAAATCGGCTCTTCTGCCACTTTTAACTCAGTCATACGATCATATTTTTTAATTTCTAAAGTATCACCACATAACGTTACAATTTCGCGCACCAGCTGTTCCACCGAAGGGTCACCGCAAACATGTACTTCAGTAGCTTGTAAATTAACTAGCGCTCTGGTCCAGGCCCAGCCTCTTTGTGGATCACTGAGCATTTGTATTTCATCAATCACAGCGCATTCAAATTTTTCGTTAAATTTGGCCATTTCAATGGTCGATGAATAGTGAGTCGCTGATGGCACCTCAATCACTTCTTCACCGGTTAATAATGACGTCACAGTTCCTTTTGAATTCATGGTATCAAAAAGTTCTGCCGCTAAAAGCCTGAGCGGTGCTAAGTAACAACCTTTGCTGGTTTTACATAACGCCTCAATCGCATGGTAGGTTTTCCCCGAATTAGTCGGACCCATATGATAAATAATTTTTCTATTTAATCTTCTGGCCGGTGAGTGAATCCAAAACTCTCCTAAATATTCGCGTAAAATATTTGCTGAGATATCTTTTCTTTTAAAAATCATCACTGACTTTACAAATTTTTGAAACTCGCCTTCAATAAATTTATCACTACGCCAAATGCTACTGGATAGCTGCGAGAAAAACTTAGCGTATTCTGTTTCATCGATCAGATCGGGACGTAGACCTTGAGCACGCAGTGAAGTTTTAAAAAATGGTTTTAAATTTTCAATCTGCTGATTGGCCATTTCCGAAGGATACATAAAAGTTCTTTTTAAGATGCTTTTAATATCAGACTCTAATTTATTTTGCGTGGAACGTTTTAAACGATAGCGAAGATTGTAAAAAATAGAATCTAGATTTTTCTGCATGTCGCGATATATAACACCGACATTTTTAGATCCAACTTTCATATCTTCAAGAATTAATTTTTTTGCTTCTTCAATCGCCACCATACATTCGTCGTGAATATTTTCTCGCAAGCGTGTACGAAATAGACCCAAACATTCCTGACACTGACAGGCCAAATTATTGGCGACAATTTTATCGGAGAAATTATCCTTTAAAGTAGTTTGTGTTTGCAGATGATTAGTTGCTTTATCTTTGATCCATTGTAATAAATATTTTTCATGCGCAAGAAGTGTCGCCTCTTGTACTTTTTCTAACTCGATGGGAAATAAGGCCTTATGAGGAAAAACGTAAGCATCTAAAAAACAAATATCTAAAATATATTCTCTAGATAAAAACTCACGCAAAAGTAAATACTCTTGATTAAAAAGCAAACCAAGCGCGGGATAATTTTGAAAAAATTCATGAAACTGCGGCAAAATTCTGGAAAAAAAATCGAAAATTGGCCTGGCATCATCCAGCGATCTTACGATCGGTCCGTCACCAGAAAAAGCAGCATGACTTTGATATGTTTTTTGCTCAGCCTCAAGAACTTGCGAAAGTTCAGAGAAATTTAAAAGCGTCGGCAGGGATTGATAATCACTCACTTAATTCATCATATAGGAATTAGCGATCTAATTCAACGACAAAGGCCACAGCAAGCTTAGCAAACTTCATCGCGTGATCAGCGTTACCCGCTGATTTATCAAGTGTATCGCGATTTGTGTGAATATCCTGGTTGTGTTCACCCATGCGAGACTCGAACGGCATCGACGCAGAATAGCCTTGAGCATGCCAAGAAGCATGATCCGAGCAACCGTAACCACATTTATCTGTGGTCCAAGGAATTTTCAAGTATTCAGTAATTAAATTTCCGACAAAAGTATTTTGTGGAGCATTGGTGAAATCTGTCATGAGCACAATGTCTTTGTCAGATCCACGAAAGTTAGTCATATCCAGCTGCATGACACCAACTACATTAATTCCATCTTGTTTAAATTTTTCAACAATTTCTTTTGAACCACGCAGACCAACTTCTTCAGCCGCATAGCCCATAAATTTAATGGTACGTTCAGGTACATAATTTCCGTCAACTAATAATCTAATGACTTCAGAAATCGTCGCAATACCTGAGGCATTATCATCTGCACCTGGAGCTCTGGCATTTGCTCTGCCCCAAAAACCAGCAATAGAATCAAGATGTCCACCTAGAACCACAACTTCTTGCGGAAGTTTGCTGCCCCTAATAGTCATAATAACTGAAGGCTGTTTCCATTGTGAGTGATTAAAAAGTTCTACTGTTACATCAGAGCGTTTTTTAGCTAATTCTCTCCAGTAATCACGAATCCATTGTGAGGCTTGAACACCAGTGTCGCTATCATAGTAACGATTATTATACTGCGCTAATTTAGTAATCGTTTGACGAATTTTTTCTTCCGATACTTTATCTATTAATGGATTAATTAAACCTTGCTGATTAATGGAATAATCAGCACTCGCTAAACTTTCAAATTTTTTGTTCAGTGCGGATTGTTCTAAAAACTTTTGTGCTTTTTCTTTTGATTCATGAAAAAAGAATCCACCGCAGCGATTAAATTTATCATGCATGATTTTTGACAGCCAAGGAATCTGTGCTTGCGACATTTCAATTAAAGCCGTGTCACTGCTGGTCTTCACACTAAAAAGTTCAAAACCTTTTTGTAATGTAGGAACTGTATCAGCTCCAGTAGTAATCCAAAAACGTGGCGCCTCAGCAAAAGCTGGCGACATCATCGCAAGTGCAAAAAATATTAATGAAATCCTTTTCATATTAAACCCTCATGGTCGTGTCAGATTTAAATTATTTTACGCTTAGAATTTCATTTGCAGCAGCAATATTACTAATATGTTCTTACAAATGTGTCAGGAGATTGGCGCTTCTCCCCTTATCATCTCAAGTACAAATTTTAGTAATTACGACCATCAGCTAAATTCAAAATTCTTGCCACTAACAGCAAAATATATTTAAATGTGCCATGGAAGGAATAATCATTAGACAAGCACACATTGAAGACGCAGCGGAAATTGCCAACGTTCACACCAACTCTTGGAGAGAAGCTTACAAAGGACTAATTCCCGACGAGTATTTAAACGATCGCCCCTTACACTTTAAAAATCGCTTAGAACTTTGGAAAAAATTAATTGTCGATCCAAAGCAAGTCACCATTGTCGCCGAATCTAAAGAACACGGTATAGTGGGTTTTGTAAATGGTGGGGCGGCCAGAGACGAAGATTTGAATAATCATACCGAAGTTTTTTGTATTTATTTACTCTCAAAATATCATGGAAGGAAAATTGGATTTAATCTTTTGAAGACTTTTTTTGATGAGCAGATCAAATTAAATTTTACACAAGCTTATCTTTGGGTGCTGGATAATAATCCGACTATTTCTTTTTATGAAAAAGTGGGTGGAAAATTTTCTGGCAAGAAAAAAGAAGATCAAATTGCCGAAATAAAAATGACTGAGCTTTGTTACGTCTGGAATAATTTGAAGTTTAAACTATAAATATCTTAAACTAAATTACCTGCCCAAAGCTCTTTTAGAAAGGATTCATAAGGTAAATAATCAACCCCATCTTTATTTCCAGAAGCTTTGAAGCGTCCAACGATCATGTATTTTTTAATAATATTTTTTTCTTTTAAAGCCTCTAGTGTTTTAAGCTACTTAGCGCAGTCCGAAACTCTCATTTTATTAAATTAAGTTACAAAATGTATGTCATTTCATCAAATAATTTGATAAAATGTCTATATGAGTATATCTAAAGAAATTCTAGACCTCAGTAAGAAAAGCTTTGGAAAGCTATCAAATCTTACTAAAAAAAGATTTTTATACGAGGAACTTACGGCAGAGCTGACTTCAAAATCAATTACCATTCTCTCTGGGCCACGTGGTGTTGGAAAATCTACTTTGTTAAAGCAAGTCTTAGAAAAATTTCCAGATGCATTTTATTTGGCAGTTGATTTATTAGAACACGATGCCTCTCTTTTTAATTATGCTCAGGAATTAGAAGAGAAGTATAAAATAAAATATCTTATTTTAGATGAAATTCACTTCAATGAAAACTATGTACAAGATTTGAAAAAAATTTATGACTTTTTAGATTTAAAAATTTTTACAACAAGCTCTGTATCCATTAGTTTAAAAAATGCCGCTCACGATCTTTCGAGGAGAGCAAAGGTTTTTAATCTTTATCCTTTTAGTTTTCGAGAATTTATTTATTTTGAAAAAGATATCTTATTAGAAGAATTAAGCATCAGTAACATTCTCAAGAAGAAATGGTCAGCAAGCCACGCGAAATATTATCATTTATTTCATGAATACTTAAAGGGAAGATTATTTGCCTTTACTCTTGAAGAAGCTCGCTATGAAGTACTCTTTAAATCAATGCTAGAAAAAATTATCAATCAGGACATCGCCAAAATTGGCGACTTAACTTTTAATGAAATAAAGTTAATTGAAAAGATTGTGGCCTTTATCGCAAAATCTGGCAGTGATGGAGTCAGCTACAATGCTATCTCCAAAAATTTAGGCATCACCATTTATAAAACTCAAGAGTATCTAAATTATTTAGAACAAGCATATGTCATTCATATTCTTTTCCCTAAAGGGAAAAATGTCACGAAAGAACCCAAGGTTTTAATGTTTTTACCCTACCGATTATTATTTTGCCGCTTTGAAGATTGTATCGGTGCACTTCGAGAAGACTTTGTCATTTTAGCGCTACACTCAAGAGGAATGAGCACAGTACACTACTTAAAAAGTCTACGCGGAGAAAAAGTTCCAGATTTTATAATCGAAACTGAAAATGATAAAGAAGTAATTATTGAAGTAGGTGGAAAGGGTAAAGGAACAAGTCAGTTTAAAGGCATAAAAAATGTTGAAAAATATATTTTGGCAGATAGCGAAGAATGGAAAGAGAATCAAATTCCACTTTTTATGCTGGGGATGAATTAGCAGATCAAGCGGTATAAGGAAAGGGGCCTCTTGCAAGGCCCCAGTACAACTTTCATGGAGAAAAATTAATTAGTAACGATTTACATCAGAATAAAAATCATCTTGGTAATCCCAATTATTTTGCGAGTACATATCTGATTCCACTTTTTCAGAACAAAAGAAACGATCAGTGCTTTCACGAGAATTTAAATTATCGCGAAGGTCAGCACACATATCGTAACCAGTGTTACATGAGTAGCTTGAAAAATCACGAGAAACAGAATTTTCGTAACCATCAACTAGTTGGTAATTACAAGTTTCATCATTACTGTAGCGATGCGAGTAACCATTATAGATAAAGAATGGATAATTATCGACCCAAGAAAAACCATTTCCAATATCAACACGTACTCTTAGCCAAGTATTCCAATAAACAAAACGCCAAGGTAATGTTCGCTGATAATAAACTGGCCCTTGATATCTTCTTACAGGAGCTGATGAGTAACGAACTGGTTGATGACGGTACGGTCGGTAGTGATCGACGTTATCACGATATCTCCAGTCTGGACGGTGGCCAAATCTTCCGAAATCATCATCACCGCGACGTGCATGCGGAGGCAATGGACGCATTGGTGGCCCTGGTCGGTAATCCGGTCTGCGTGGCGGTTCTGGATGATAATCTGGACGGCGCGGCGGCTCTGGTCGGTAATCCGGTCTGCGAGGCGGTTCTGGATGATAATCGGGACGACGCGGCGGCTCTGGTCGGTAATCCGGTCTGCGA
>Ga0163144_10031386_pt1 | contig 10133 bp, 11 predicted proteins | sample OliLak19BULKMAT1_FD_123175 | JGI IMG/M metagenome (GOLD analysis project Ga0163144, IMG submission 123175) | Freshwater microbial mat bacterial communities from Lake Vanda, McMurdo Dry Valleys, Antarctica - Oligotrophic Lake LV.19.BULKMAT1 | ecosystem: Environmental > Aquatic > Freshwater >...
CACGAGGATCACGCTTTAAGTGTCCTGCTTTTTTTAAAGTCTTTCGGTTTTCAGGAATATGCTTTACAAGTGCTCGAGCAAAACCGTGTCGAAGCGCTTCTGACTGAGCGTGAATTCCTCCACCTTTAATGTGTGCAGTTACTTTAAACTTATCGAGTCCAGCAACTTCCTTAAAAGGTTCATGTGCAATCTGTTGCATTTCAAGAACTGGGAAGTATACATGGAGTTCCTTGTCGTTAATTTCAAAACTCTGCTTACTTGCAGGTGTAATACGCACTCGAGCAACCGCTGTCTTACGTCGTCCCACAGCCTCTATGTATCGTTCTTCTTTTGATTTAGTTTCTGCCATGTTTTTATTCCTTTACAGTTAAATGAGCCATCATTCTACTTCGAAGCTTGTTTTTTGGAAGCATGCCTGAGATAGCCTCTCGAAACAACTCACCGTAGCCTTTACTATCTATAACCTTGGCCATAGTAGGTTGCTTTAAACCTCCTGGGTATCCTGAATATCGGCTGTATGTTTTCTGGAGAAGTCTTGCGGGGAAAATTTTAGCCTTTGATGCATTCACAATCTCAACAGTCGTGTTTGGCATAATGTTTCGAGCAAACCCAGTGTCATTTTTCCCCATGAGAAAAACTGCAGCCTGTGTTGCTACTCGTCCGATTGCTTTGTTTTCTGCATCAAGTATGTATTTCATATCTATATATTATTGTTATACGAATTCTATTACCGCCATAAGACTTCCATCTGAAAGTCTTCGAGGAAGCTTTGTGATACGAGTGTATCCTCCAGCTCGATCAACGTATTTTGGAGCCACTTCTTTAACGAGTTTTTCTGCACCATCCACACCAATCTTAGCAACAAGAAGTCGTCGTGAGGCAATCGTACCAAGTCTTCCTTGAGTTACCATTTTCTCTGCGTATGGACGAAGTTCCCGTGCTTTGGCGTCAGTTGTAGTGATCTTACCAGAAATAACCAAAGATCGTGCAAGAGACTTCATAAGTGCGTTTCGCACCTTCCGTACTCGTCCAAATTTTCTTTTTGACTTGTGATGATTCATGGTTTTTCTAGTTACTTCGCTATATTACATTATTTGAGCGTTATATCAAATGCAGCGAGAACTTCTTTGATTTCATTAACTGCTTTTGCTCCAAGACCCTCTATTTCAAGGATATCCTTCTCTTTCTTTCGAGCAAGACCTCCAACTGTTCGAATATTTGCATTTGAAAGTGCATTCTGTGTTCGCGCAGAAAGATTAAGACTTTCGATGCGAGTTTTGAGCACATCGTCATCGACTGGTGCATTTTCAGCACCCATAGAATCTCCTGACGTCATCGACTGGATTACATCTTCTTCTTTGAAACCAATAATGGCTTTAAGCTGACCAACCATTGTTTCAATAGATTTCTCGAGTGCTTCTTTTGGTGAAATAGTTCCATCTGTTTCGATGAAAATTTTAAGACGATTGAAGTCTGTTCGATCTCCAACACGCATGTTTTCTACCTCATAACTTACTCGCCGAATAGGTGTAAATATTGCATCAAGAGCAATGAGGCCGATATCAACACGGTTTTTCTGAAGCACGTCTTTTGATACAAAGCCGAGACCTTTTTCAGCAGTGATTTCCATATCAAGATCAGCGTTCTTGTCTGTAAGGTTCGCAATCACAAGCTCTGGATTGAGAATTTCTACACCACCAGAAACTTTAATGTCTGCACCTGTAACTTCTTTTACACCTTTTACCTTAAGAGACAGTGCAACTGGTTCATCTGTTACCATTTGGATTCGAAGTTTCTTTAAATTAAGAAGAATGGTTACTGCATCCTCTTTAACCCCAGAAATAACAGAAAACTCGTGGTCAATACCGGCAATCTTCACAGATGTTACTGCTACTCCGGGCAAAGACGACAAAATAATTCTTCGAAGAGAGTTCCCGAGTGTGTGTCCGTAGCCAGGATACAAACCATCTATTTCATATGTACCAGAAAAATCGACTTCTGAGACGATCTTTGGTTTTGATGGCAATACTATTGTGAGATCAGACATAATATATTGGTTAATTGTATTAAAAAATGATTGGGTATATTCTACACTAAATTCCTAGAAAAATCAAATGCTGTCGGGCTAAACTCCTATACGCTGTAAGAAACCGTGCATAATGAGAATTTAACGACTGTAGAACTCCACTACGGCGTTCAAATCAAACATGCTGTCAGTCTGGAAAGCTGGTTTTGCCGCTATTTCAGCCATTTTCTTTTCTGCATTCCACCGTATCCATGATGGTAACTCTCGAACATCTGAAGCATCCTTAGCTGCAAAAAGTACTGAGCTCTTTGATCCTTCACGTACACTAATCGTGTCCTCTATCTCCATTCGTCGTGAAGCAATATTTGAACGCTTTCCATTAACAAGAATGTGTCCGTGAGATACCATTTGTCGAGCGGCACGACGTGTTGGCGCAAGAGAGAGTCGGTATACCGCGTTATCAAGTCTCCCTTCAAGAAATTCATAGATAGTTGCAGTAGCTACCGCACCTTTCTTTGCAAGTGCTTCTTTTACGTAGTTTGAAAACTGTCTTTCTGTGAGACCATATATAAATCGAGCTTTTTGCTTTTCGTTAAGTTGCAGGCCGAATTCAGACTTTGGTTTAGAAAAGTTCTTACTTCGTACCTTACCCTTACGTTCAAGACGCTGTGCATATTTTTGAGTTTGAGTTTTCTCAAATATCGGAGCACCTACTCGTCGAGCTATTTTATATTTTGGTCCTGTGATCATGGTGAGTTATATAAGTTTAATAAGTTGTATAAGCTGTATAAGTTTGAATTTAAGTTTTGTATTTCATTATTCAACTTTTTCAACTTATGTAACTTTCTACTATACCCTTCGTGGTTTCTTTGGCTTCGGTCCATTATGTGGCACAGGAGTCACATCCTTGATAGAATTAATGACAATTCCTTTAGAAATAAATCCTCTAATTCCAGACTCTCGTCCAGATCCAACCCCCTTTACCACCACCGACACATCCCGCATACCCATAACAGACGCCTTGCCCCCAAGGATTTCCCCCACTTTTGCAGCTGCAAATGGAGTCCCCTTTTTTGCACCCTTGAAACCAATAGCCCCAGATGATGATGTCGCGAGTACATTTCCCTTTACATCAGTCAAAACGATTTTTGTGTTGTTGTATGTAGACTCTACATGCAAAATACCTGTGTCTACTTTCTTTTTAGAGACAGCGGAAACATGGCCCGATTTTCCTTCAGACCCCGATGCTCCATCTGTTTTTACTATTCGTTTCTTTCCCATATATATTAGATGTTATTTTTTATCTGCGCTTTTTCGTCCAGTTCCAGCAGTGTGTCGTACGTTTCCTCGTCGAGTTCGAGAATTTGTTTTTGTTCTCTGTCCTCGTGATGGAAGTCCTCGCTGATGTCGTGAACCTCGGTATGTTTTGATATCCTTAAGACGCTTAATGTTTCCAGCAACATCTCGTTTCAAATCTCCTTCAATCTTGTACTCTTCGATAATCTTTCGGATAACGTTTTCCTGATCCACAGAAAGATCTTTTGGTTTTATACCATGTTCCACCTTAGCTTCATCGAGAATCTTGTGAGCTAATGATCGTCCAATACCGTACAAGACAGTGAGTCCGATTTCGATTCTTTTTTCTTCTGGTAGTGTGATTCCGATGATTCGCATGTTATTTTATAGATATAAGATTGTCGATGTACGAAGTACGATTTGGATTCTTCGTGCCTCGTACATTATTTTTTTCTAAAATTTCATAATTTGATCAAGGTCGCATATAAAATTTGGAAAAGAATTGGAGCTTACCTGAGTGCGTAAGTGACAATTCTTTTTCAGATTTTAGATGATGAGATTGATCATAATTTGCAATTTTAGCCTTGTCGCTGTTTATGTCGAGCATTAACCTTACATACCACATACACATAGCCCTTTCGACGGACCACTTGGCATTTTGGACATATTTTTTTAACAGATGATTTTACTTTCATTTTTTAAAAACTTTCGAAGCCTCCTAGCCTCGTTTTACAATCCTGCCTTTCCCCCCATACGGATCTATCTCAACGGTAACTTTGTCTCCGATAAGAACTCGAATGCGGTGTAAACGCATTTTTCCAGATAAGTATGTCAATATTTCCTCTCCCGTATCATCACGCTTAATTCTAAAAAAAGCATTAGGCAAGGCCTCGGTGACAACACCGGATATTGCTGTATCTTTTTTATTCTGGTCGTGCATTATTATTTTGAGAGTTTTGTGAACTACGTACACACTCAATTACACGCAAACAACACACAGTGCAATCAATGAGGCTTATACTAGCAGAACAAAGATTTATCGTCAACTGCTCTACGCACGTGGATTAAACACCTCACTGTATACAAAAGACTAGCGGTTTCCCGTCGATCAGAGGATCAAAACAAGAGTATGTATTTATACACAGTGTATACGAATCTATAGAATTCATAGACTGATATACTTATACGTATGATTCAAGATTTCCTTCCCCACCACTACCCTGCTCTACTTCATGAAATTCCAGATGCCCCACCTCATATGCGTATTGTTGGCACACTGCCAAGTACAGAAAAGTACCTCGCGGTGGTGGGCTCTCGTAAATACAGCGAATACGGCAAAGCTGTGTGTGAAAAACTCATTGAAGGTTTGCGTGGACACTCTATTACTATAGTATCTGGTCTTGCACTTGGGATTGACAGCATCGCTCACAGATCAGCGCTTAAAGCAGGACTTCCGACCGTAGCTATTCCCGGATCAGGTCTTGATCCAAACTTTCTGTATCCATCATCACATCGTGGACTTGCAGACCAGATAGTAGAAAGTGGCGGAGCTCTCATTTCTGAGTTTGGAGACAAACATCCGTCATATCCATCGAATTTCCCCCAAAGAAACCGAATCATCGCAGGTATGACACATGCCACTTTTGTTATAGAAGCAGAACTCAAATCAGGAACACTCATTACATCTAAATACGCAATCGACTACAACCGCGACGTATTTACTGTTCCTCATTCAATATTTTCAAAAACATCAGAAGGTCCCCACATGCTTCTGCGTCTTGGAGCAACACCGATCACTCAATCTTCAGATATTATAACTGCTCTTGGACTACGACCTCGCGACGAACTCATCCAACTGAATGACTACTCTACATGTTCGACAGATGAGCGTGAAGTGATAGACCTCTTGCACGAACCACTCTCTCGAGATGAGATCATCAGGCGACTCGGCAAACCAGTATATGTAGTACAAACGATACTTGCCACAATGGAAATTAAAGGGCTACTTGAAGAAGTGATGGGAGAAATACATTTGAAGTAAAATTCAAGGCTCCCGAGTGGGAGCCTTGGTCGGGTGGGGTGCCGAGTTAAACCGGCACCTGCACCTGCACTACCCTCGTTGAGTACTGTACATACTCATTTTTGCCGAGGAATTTCTGTTGAGGCGCAGGCGCCTCTGAAATTTTTGCGTCAGTTTCGCCTGCTTTCACGAAAACCAAAAACCCGGGTTTTTGGTTTTCGAGAATGACCCGGAAAAAGTCCCCTACACTCAATTCCCTAAATGGGATGCCTCTTTCTTTTACAGACGTTATCTTTTTTTGTGCTTGTGCCATATACTGACACCTCCTGCATATAATCAAACACCCGTTACTCTTTTTTGTCAATCCTTTTTGTTTACAACTTATATACAGAACACTGATGTATATGTAAATATCATTTTACACCACTATATTTGCTTTTTACTTTTTTTATAGTAATAATCAACCGTATGAAACTTCTTATCGTAGAATCACCTGCAAAAGCAAAAACAATTTCTAAATATTTGGATGGTGAGTACACCGTGGTCGCATCGGTCGGACACGTGCGTGATTTACCAAAATCTCAGAAAAAAGCAATCGATATTGAAGCTGGTTTTGTACCGCACTACGAAATCTCAAAAGGTAAGGAGAAAGTTGTTGCTGATATTAAAAGTCTTGCAAAAAAAGCATCTGTAATTCTTCTTGCGACTGACCCCGACCGTGAGGGTGAGGCAATCGCTTGGCACATAGCAGATGCGGTAGGTATCAAAAAACCAAAACGTGTCGTCTTTCACGAAATCACCAAAGAAGCAGTGATAGAAGCGATCAAACACCCGCGAGATATTGATGATAATTTAAAGCAGGCTCAAGAAGCTCGTCGTGTACTCGACCGACTTGTGGGGTACGACCTCTCTGGAATCATCTGGAAAAAAGTTCGGTATGGACTCTCTGCTGGACGTGTGCAATCCCCCGCTCTTCGCATTGTCATGGAACGTGAAAGAGAAATTCGTGCCTTTGTATCACATTCATTTTGGATTATTTCTGCTGACATCTTCTCGCATGCAAAAAATCCTTTTACCGTTGTGTGCGAGGAAGAACCGACTGACAAAAAGGAAGCTGATCGGATCATCGCTGTCGCAGAAAAAGGCGGTAGAGAAAAATCGTGGCGAGTCAAAGATGTAAAAGAAACAGAAGTCAAAAAAACTCCACGCCCTCCATTTATCACATCCACTCTCCAACAATCCGCAAGTTCACGTCTCGGATACGCACCATCTCGAACGATGGGTATTGCGCAGAAACTATACGAATCAGGACACATTACCTATATGCGTACCGACTCAACAAACCTCGGAGCACAAGCAGTGGCACAGATCGTCGCAGTTGTTGAGAAAAAATACGGAAAAGAATACGTACAGACGAGGAGCTTTGCAACTAAAAGTAAAAATGCTCAGGAAGCTCACGAAGCGATTCGTCCAACCCACTTTAATGTAGAAAGTGCAGGAATGAACGACGAACAGAAAAAACTATACCAGCTTATTTGGCGACGAGCGGTGGCATCACAAATGAAAGATGCACAGACTCTTCGTACGAAAATATCTACAGAAGTTGTAGGTGGAAATATTCCAGACTTTTCTATTACTGGTTCGCAGATCACATTCGACGGATGGCTCAAAGGTGACCCTGCATCACGAAGTGATGATGTTGAACTACCCAAAGTTACCACAGGAGAAGCAGTGGACCTTACAAAAGTTTCTACTGAAGAGAAACATACTGAACCACCATCACGATATTCCGAAGCAGGACTCATCAAAGAACTTGAGAAACGAGGTATCGGACGACCATCAACATACGCATCTATTCTTCGAACTATCGAAGACCGCGGGTATGTAGAGAAAGTAAACAAAGCACTGTTTCCTACCGACACAGGTGATGTTGTTTCAAGTTTTCTTGAAAACAATTTTGCTCACTATATTAGTGATGGGTTTACCGCAGAAATGGAAGACAAACTCGACCTTATTGCAGAAGGAAAAGAAGACTATGTACACATGCTTACAGACTTCTACAAACCATTCCAAAAAGAAATAAAAATCAAAGATAAACTTGATAAGGCAACTAACATGGGTGAAGCTGATCCAAAATTCAAATGTCCTATCTGTGAAGGACCAATGATTATCAAACTATCTCGTGGTGGTAAATTCCTATCATGTGCTCAGTATCCGGACTGTAATGGAGCACTCACTATGGAAGGACAAGAAATTAAAAAAGATGAACCGATTGGCACTGATCCAAAAACCGGTTTACAAATCTTTGTACAAACAGGACGTTTTGGTCCGTACGTACAACTAGGTGTGATGCCTCCACGAACAAGTAAACTAAAAGTACAAAAAATTATTGACCCCGCGACGGGCAAACCCGTAAAAAAACCGAGACGGAAACAAGGAGACCCAAAACCAGAACCTGTTCCAAAACCAGTAAAGCCTCGCATGGCAAGTATTCCAAAAGGCAAAGACCCGTCAGCAGTCACTATAGAGGACGCACTACTGTATTTGTCGCTTCCAAAAGTTCTTGGTATGCATCCACAAACGGGACTACCTATTACTGCGAACATCGGACGCTTTGGACCGTATGTTGTGCACGAAAAGGATTTTCGATCCCTCAAAGAGGATGACGTCTACAGCATTGAACTCCCCCGTGCATTAGAAATTCTTGCACAAGAAAAAAAGAAACGAGGTTTTGTAAAGAAGACGATAAAATAATTACCCAATCTCTTTCTCACCACAATCATTCTGTCGACCACATAAATTTTTGCTAAAATTTTGTTCTACCTCAGAAATCTAAGTACTGTGTATACTCACAGTCTTAATTTCTTGCGGAGCCGACCAAATGATTATGGATGAGACGAGATTGGAATTAGTGGTGATTTGAAATTTATTTAAAATAAAAAACTAGAAAATTGAGCTTGTTGAATCGGTGTTTGACTCTTCAACTCTGTGTCCATTTAAAAACTCCTTATCCACTAGACTTATTCCGAAATTAATATATATCATCAGGTGTAAAGAATCAATATATTGTTATTCCACAGAAGATTACTACATACTCTTTTTACGATATAATACTCATATGACGAATATATTAGAAATTCTTTCCCTACTCAAAAATCCAACTCCAGAAGACAAAGAACTCCTAGAGAAGGCATACGGCTTTGCCATGGAAGCTCACAAAGACCAGAAAAGAAAAAGTGGTGAACCATACTTCACTCACCTTTTTGAGACTGCCAAAATTTTGGTAGAGCTTGATATGTCTGCAACAACAGTCTCCGCTGGACTTCTCCATGACACCGTCGAAGATACAGGAGTCACTCCAGAAAAAATCGAAGAAGAGTTCGGAGGTGAGATACGTTTTCTCGTCGAAGGAGTAACCAAACTCGGGAATTTAAAATATCGTGGCACAACAAGACATTCAGAAAGTTTACGGAAACTTTTTGTAGCGATGTCACAAGACATTCGAGTTCTCATCATCAAACTCTCTGATCGACTACACAACATGCGCACACTGAGTTACGTCCCCAAAGAAAAACAATATCGTATCGCCAAAGAAACTCTGGAAATCTACGCCCCCATCGCCTACCGACTTGGTATTCGAAAACTTCATCGAGAGCTCGAGGATTTAGCATTCAAATATTGTCTTCCGAATGAATATACAAAAATAGAAAATCTTGTAAAACAAAGAGAAGGAACTGAGCTTGAATCGCTTGAGAAATTTCACCGTGCACTGAAAAAATCTTTTGCCTCTGAAAATTTCACGCAGTTTAAAACAGATTATCGTATTAAAGGGCTGTACTCCCTATACAAAAAACTAAGGAGAAAGGATATGGATATAGAAAAAGTGCATGATCTCGCTGCACTCCGAGTGATCGTTCCAACAATCTCTGACTGTTACCGTGCACTTGGAATTATACACGGAGAATACCGCCCACTACCGGGTCGCATCAAAGATTACATCGCATTTCCAAAAACAAATGGGTACCAAGCACTTCACACCACCGTCTTTAACGGTGACGGAGGTATTGTTGAAGTACAGATCAAAACGGATGATATGCAAAAAGAATCTGAGTATGGTATCACTTCTCACATAGGGTACAAGCAAAATCAAAATACAGGAAACGTGCCCACAAAGAAAAAGCGATCAAATCCAAATCTTGAATGGATCAAAAGAATCCTTCCGGTCAATTTTGCCAAGGTTTCAAGTCAAAAAAACTCCACGACTACATTAAGTGACTCTGGAGGTAAGCAAAAATCTGTAAACTTAGACGATGTCCCGCGATGGGTCAAAGATTTAGTTGAATATCAAAAAGACATACCAGAAGAAGGATTTCTCGATGATTTAAGAAATGATTTCTTCCACGAACGAATTTTCATCTTCACACCTAAAGGTGATGTCATTGACCTACCACTCGGATCCTCTGTTGTCGACTTTGCCTACAGTATTCACTCAGACATCGGCAACACAACCGCGAGTGCAAAAGTAAATGGTAAGTTCGTCGCAATATCAACAGTGCTTCATAATGGCGACCGCGTAGAAATAGAAACAAAGAAAAATGCGAAGCCAAATCGTAAATGGCTAGACTTCTGTAAAACCACTATGGCAAAAAAACATATTCGTCTCTCGTTGTCAGAAAAAAATATATAAAAAAACGCCCCACATGTATGGGACGCTCGTCTGTAGGTACCAGTGCCAAAGGAACTGGTACCTACAGACTGAAAAATACTTAAACACCAATGAGTTGACGGAGG
>Ga0163144_10031387_pt1 | contig 10133 bp, 18 predicted proteins | sample OliLak19BULKMAT1_FD_123175 | JGI IMG/M metagenome (GOLD analysis project Ga0163144, IMG submission 123175) | Freshwater microbial mat bacterial communities from Lake Vanda, McMurdo Dry Valleys, Antarctica - Oligotrophic Lake LV.19.BULKMAT1 | ecosystem: Environmental > Aquatic > Freshwater >...
AGAACCGCGACAACACGACGCCGCACATCAAGAGAGTGCGCGTCGTATCGACGGTCGAGTACTACCTAGCGGATTAAGTGGCGCGCCCGGAGAGATTCGAACTCCCGACCTCGTGGTTCGTAGTCAAGTTTTGCCGCATCCCTCCGATTCCCTGAACGTCTCGAAACCCTGTAAAAGCCGCCAGAAGCCGCAAATGTGGCTTCCCTATCGTTCCTTGCATTTCCCGCGTATTCTCTGGTATCTGGTGACTCAGTGGTGACTCAGGGGTAACGGCGTGAGACTCACAAAGCGGACGATTGATGCGGCGAAATACAGCGGCAGCGGCAACGGGCGCTGCGTCCTGTGGGATGACAGTCCGCGCGGCCTGGGGTTGAGAATTTTTCCATCCGGCCACAAGGCGTTTTTGCTGTCTTATCGAATCGCCGGCCGCAAACGAATGATGACCCTCGGTGATTACGGCGTGCTCACGTTGGATTCAGCGCGCAGTCGCGCCAAGACCGAGCTGGCGACGATCGAGAATCAAGCCCTGGACCCGCTCGTTGAAAAGCGCGCACGCGAGCTGGAAGGCCGCACGTCCACCGTTGAGGCCATGTTTCGCGCCTACATCGCCGACCGAAAGCCAAAGACCGCGCACGATTTGATTGCGCACGCCGAGCGGCACACGTTCAAGGCGTTCGGAAGCCGCGGCTGGCGCGAGCTACGGCGATCTGAGGTGCGAGCTTGGCACGAAGGCATTCAGGGGCCGTACGCGGCCAACAGAGCGCTGCAGGCGCTGCGTGCGGCGTTCTACTGGCGGCTGTGGCGCGAGGATGACGCGCCCGGGGATCGACCCTCACAGCGCAACCCGCGCAATCCGTGCGCCGGCATCGCTTTGTTCCCCGAGAAGCGCCGGCAAGTTCGTCTTGAAATTGCGGAACTGCCGAAGCTTGAAGCAGCGATCGATGCGCACACCCAAGATGAATACTTGCGGGCGCTGTTCCGTTTTGTGCTCGCGGTCGGTTGCAGGAAAACTGAGGCGTTAGCGCTCAAATGGGACGACGTGACGAACGGTGACAATCCGGTTGTCACGTTCCGCGATACCAAGAGCGGCGGCGATCACACGGTGCCGCTGTCGAGCTACGCCGCAGGCCTGCTGCGGGCTCTTACCAGACAAACCAACAACCCCTTTGTGTTCGTGGGGCATCGGCGCGGTGCGCACTTGCAGGGCGTAAATAAGGCCTGGCAGCGTATTCGCAAGGCTGCAGGCATCGAACACGTGCGCATTCACGACCTGCGCCGCTCGTTCGGTTCGTGGCTCGGCGATGCCGGGTTTACTTCGAAGCAAATCGGCTCGGTGCTCGGACACAAATCGGATGTCACCTCGCGCGTCTATATGGCGCTGGGCGCAAAGTCTAAACGTGCGGCTGTCGATGCGATGCAGGTGCTCATGGCGAACGCCGGCAAACCGGCGACGAAGGCCGAGGCTGTGAAGCTTGAAAAGAGTGCAGCGCGGTGAGTCGTTCAAAACAAAAAAAGTCACGTCGGCAGTACGTGGTTTTATTTCGATTCTCGGATGGAGAGGAAAGGTTAACTTTGGCCGAGTTCGAGACGCAGCAGCTGAACCAATGTCACGCCATGGCGAGCAGCGACGACCCGCAGTTACGCGTCGCTGGGAAAAAGCACCTCAAGGCCACAGCTGAACGCCTGGCCGCTAGCAGGGGCGCTGACGTGCAGCGGTCGTTGAGTTTGCAAAAGGCAACGCCGAGAGCTGCCGAGGCACGCCGCAAGATCGGCGCCACCAAGGCAGAACGGGTTAGCGACGACATCGCGAAGGGCCGCACTCCGCCTGCCAGCGCCCGCCACGTGCGCCGAATCAGGAACAGCAAATAGCGCGGACGTATCCGGACCGGATGTGTCCGCGGTGATGATCAAAGCATCACGAATCTGCCTGATCATGCCCGCAACCTCATTAGACGGGTGCGGGAATGAAACTTGACGCGAAAGCGGCCGGCGAGCGCCTCGGCGGCGCCACCGAAAAAACACTAGCGAATTGGCGCTGCTACGGCAAAGGCCCGCCGTTCTACAAAATCGGCGGTCGCATCCGCTACGCCGCTGCCGACCTGGACGCCTGGCTGGCGACCCGTCGCCGCACGTCGACCGGCACCTGACCCTTCAACGAAAAAAGCCCGCGAGCCCGACCAAGGATCTCGCGAGCTTGAGGCTCGACCAGTGAATTCTACTCTCAAGATAATCGATTTGCTCGACGCCGTGCGCCAGACCGCGCCGGCGAAATGGCGTGCGCGCTGCCCGGCTCACGGCGGAAAGTCGGCATCATTGGCCATCGCCGATGTTGACGGTCGGGTGTTGGTGAAGTGCTTCGCGGGATGCGCGACCGGCGACGTGCTGGCCTCTCTCGGGTTGAAGTTCAGCGACCTGTTTCCGCAGCGGCTCGGCGAGCACAAGCCGATGAAACGCTCACCCTGGCCGGCGAGAGACGTGCTCGATCTCGCGACTCGCGAGGCGACTGTGGTGGCTATCGTGGCCAGCGATGTGCTCGAGGGTCGCAGCGTCTCGGCGGCCGACTGGGCGCGGCTCGCGCAGGCGACCGCGCGGCTCACATCGATCGGTAACGGGGTTTGCTCATGAACGTCCCGGAAATGAAACTCCCCCAGAACGGCACTGCCAAAACTGACAGAAGCCCTTTTGTCAGTTCCGTCAGTTCGATCCTTGGGCAAATCTATTTCCAGAGGGCGGCCAAATGAACTCTCGGATTGACGCCCTGGCCGACCGTCTCGACGCCGCATCGGCATGGCCGGCCCCAACGCCGTTGCCCGATGGTCTGCCGCCAGTCGCGAAATTCGATTACGAATTGTTGCCGGAATTATTGCGCGATCACGTTCGCGATATAAGTGAGCGGATGCAGTGCCCGCCTGACTACGTGGCAACCGGTCTGCTTGTCATGTTGTCGTCGGTAATCGGTCGACGGCTCGGCATCGCTCCCAAGCGCCTCGACGACTGGCTGGTTGTGCCGAATCTTTGGGGCGCAGTGGTCGGTAACCCTGGCGTCCTTAAGACTCCGGCGCTCAACGAAGCGCTGCGGCCGCTGCGCGAACTCGAAGCGGCGGCCATGCTGCTTCATGAGGCCGGCAGAACAGCCGCCACCGCGTCCGAGATGATCAGCGAGCAGGCGAGCCGCGTTGCGAAAGAAGCCATTCGCAAGGCGCTGTCCGCCGGCGATCACGGTGCAGCGGAGCGCGAAGCTAGGCGCGTTGCCGACAACGAAGCCGAGAAGCCCCCGGCGTGTCGTCGGTACATCCTGAACGATTCGACGGTGGAAAAGCTGGGTGCGCTGCTCAACGAATCGCCAAATGGGCTGCTGCAATTTCGCGATGAGCTGAACGGGTTTTTCCGCACCTTCGAAAAACCCGGCCATGAATCAGACCGGTCTTTTTATCTTGAAGCGTGGAACGGCGACGGGTCGTTTACTTACGACCGAATCGGTCGCGGCACACTCCATATACAAGGCGCGTGTTTGGCTGTGCTGGGCGGCATCCAGCCTGGGCCGTTGGCGGCGCTCGTTCGTGACCTACGGGGGTCTGGCGATGACGGCCTTTTGCAGCGATTCCAGGTTGCTGTATGGCCCGACCCGCAGGTCGGATGGACGAATGTCGACCGTTCGCCAGACCTCGAAGCTCGGCAGCGCGTCAACAAGCTCGTTGCTCGTCTCGATCAAATGACGGCCGTCAGTGTTGGCGCTGATCCGGGACGCATCCCGCTGCTGCGGTTCAGCGATGACGCACAGCTGCTGTTCGATGGCTGGCGCCATGCGCTTGAGCTTCGGCTCAGGGGCGGCAGCGAGCACCCGATGATGGAATGCCACCTGGCGAAGTACCGCAGCCTCGTTCCGGCTGTCGCGTTGATTCTGCATCTTGTCGACCACGAAGACGGCCCCGTCTCGGAGATCGCTTTAGCTCAGGCACTCGGCTGGTCTGAGTATTTGGAGACTCACGCCCGGCGCATCTACAGTCCTGCGCTGAATCCCGACATGGACGCTGCGCGGCTTCTGCTCGCGCGCATTCTAAAGGGCGAAGTGCCGACAACCTTCGCGGCCCGCGACGTCTACCGCAACCAGTGGTCCGGGTTAACCGGCCCGCGCGAAGTCGAATGCGCGTTGTCGGTGCTGCTGGATTTCGACTGGGTCCGATCTCGGCAGGAGCCGACGAGCGGACGACCTCGAACCATCTTCGAAACGACCCCGGCGGCGCGGAGCAAGTCGTGAGCCTGCTTATCGCCATGCGTTCGAAATTCATTTCGCCCCAGAACGGCACTGCCAAAACTGACAGAAGCCCTTTTGTCAGTTCCGTCAGTTCGATCCTTGGGCAAAGTGAAAACGGGACAGACCCTTCCGTCGGTTCTGTCAGTTCGATCCCGGTGGAATATCCGCTCCACGATCTGCCGAGCCCAGCCGACAACGTGGTTTTCCTGCGCCGGTTCAAGAGCGCATTGCAGACCGGCTCACTGGTGATCTGCGGGCGCTGTGAACGATTCGCCCGACAACCTGGGCAGCGACCCGACGGCCTATGCAGCAAGCATGGCCCGATATGGGCGGCGATCCCTTTTAAGTGCTGCGACTATCGGGAGACCGAAGATCAATGATCGTCATTGCCCTGCCTGGCGTGCGTGACGGCGGCACCCCGGGGGGGGGTGGGATCAAATGCGCTGATGATCGCATCGGAACCCGCACACCCAGCGCCGCGTGTACCGGCACCCATTAAATTTCTCTCAGGAGCAACCATGAGCAACCCAAAACCCCCTGAAAACCTGACCGCTCGCGCCCGCGATTGGTGGTCGGCCGTCGACGCGGATCACGATTTTTCCGCAGCACCCGAAACTTGCCAGCTTTTGGACATGGCCGCCACGCTTATGGCGCGAGCCGAACTGTTCGACGCGCAGGTTGCTCGCGAAGGCACCTTGCTCGACACGCCGCGAGGGCCGCGCCTGCACCCGGCGATCGCAGCCAGCGCTCGATCGATCGCACAATTTCTGGCGACGCTCCGAGCACTTGGCCTGGCTCAAACCGCGAAGCCACAGTTCCGCAACCCTGGCGGCATCAGCGATCGTCGCGAGGTGAGGGCTTCACGACGCCGTGCCCCGAACGCGCTCGATAAGTACCGCAGCTGATGACGCGCGACCACACCGCCGTTTTGGTTGCGCCGAAAGAAGCTGCGCGCCTTCTCGGCTGTTCGCACCGAACGCTTGAGCGCCACCGCCGCGACGGCATCGGCCTGCCGTTTTTCGTGTCCAAAACTCGGGACGGCACCCGCCTCGGCCGGCCCACATACCTGTTGAGCGACGTCATCGAAGCGCGCGACCGCGGCCGCGTTGCGACGTATCCCCGCCTTAAGCCCGCAAACGCCGCAGTTCGCGCAAAGCCCGCTCCGGGCGACGCGCCGCTGAGCGATGATTTCGCCATCGGCGACGGCGCCCAAAATTGACGGAAACCTCGATGGAAAATCTCACCAGCGCCACCACCACGCTCAGCGAAGTCGCGTACTGCCTGTTGCGCTCCAAGGGCGACGCGCTGACGTCGATCGAGGTTCACAAAAGCGCCTTCAATTCGAGCGACCGGCGCCAGCGATCACAAATGATCCTTCGAGCCGCCGTTTCGGCCGGGACAACGAGCGACCCAAGCTGGGCCGGCAGCTTGGCCGACTACAGAATCGCGGTTTCGGCGTTCAGCGACTCGATGCGATCGGTTTCGCTGTTGGACGCGATGATGCCGTTCGCCGCTCGAGTGCCGTTGAGAACGAGAATTGTCATCGCAACCGCTGCGGCGGTCGGCGCGTCTGTCGCCGGTGCCGAGCTCAAGCCGGCGACGCGGCTGAATTTGAGTGCAGGTGACCTGCTCGAGCGCAAGTCATCGACGCTGATAGTGATTTCCGAAGAACTGATTCACGCGCTGACGGCCGGCGACGCTGTCGATTTGATCAATCGCGAATTGCGAGGCGCAACGGCCAGAGCGGCGACTCAGGAGCTGCTCGGCGTTATCGGCACCGGCTCGCCGAGCCACACGTCGAGCAACGTCCCGCTCGATGACCTGCGCGCAATGTTGGCAATCGCTGCGATTTCCGGCTCGCCAGCATCGCGATATTTTTTGGTCGTGTCGGCCGCGATCGCGGCGCAGCTGGCGACCTGGCCGGATTCGACAACCGGCGGCCCGGCGTTTCCGCAAATGACACCCAGCGGCGGCACGATTCAGGGCATATCAGTTATTGCGACCGACGCGCCGATCGCAAGCGCCACGGCGTTTTTGGTCGATGCCGCGCAAGTTGCATTGGCCGCTGAAAGTTTCGTAATCAGCACTGCCGCGCACGCTTCATTGCAGATGGACGACGCGCCAAGCGCCGGCGCAACGAACCTCATCAGCTTGTGGCAATCGAACAGCGTCGCAATTCTCGCCGAACGTTTTTTCGGCGTGTTGAGGATGCGTGACGAAGGCGTCGTGAGGCTGTTGAGCCCGGACTACGCGCCGTGACCGACGACGAAATCGCAATGGTCGAACGGAATCTCGCCCGCATTGAGGCAGCGCTCGCGACCGAGCGCGGAAAATGGAAGGCGCGCGTCGCCAGCCTCGAAGCGGAGCTTAGGCGCACGACCGCCGAACTCACCGCGCTGCGTGGCCCGCCGTGAGCTCGCCACCGAGCCCGCCACCGAGCGACGCTGTCTTGCGCCAAATTGACGGCCTGCGTGCGGCAGTTCCCGGCTGCCAAGTCACCATCGTTTTGCTGGCGCCCAGCGGCGACGCGCTGGTGATTTACACGCCACCGCCACACGATCGCGCGCGACCTGACGTCGACTCGCCCGATTGGCTCCGCGTGGACACGGCGTCGCTGTTGTGGATCATGGCACCCTGTCGCGAGACATCGCACTAGTGTCGCGTGACGTCGCCGCACGTCGTGCCTGGCTGGCGACTTTCGCAGCGGCGCTGCTGTCCCTTGCGAACCTCGCAGTCGCCCTGGCGTTGCTCGACGGCGTGCGTTGACCGGCTAAAACTGATCGCCGCGGTGCGCGTCGGACATCGGCCCGGACGCTGCGAACCAGGGGCGCGAAAGCGACGACCCAAATCCTTTGCTTGGATGAAGGTCCCTCGAGAGGTGGCGAGACGACGTAACTTGGCTCATCCTACGTGGCGCCGTGTTAAGTAAGTGCCATTGAGGCTAGGGCTGGATGCCCTAACTGAGGTTAGCCCTGCATACCGGACAAATCTGAACGTCTTTGCCGGCGATTGGGTTCTTGCAACTACCACACCGCCACTTCAGAGCCATGCGCGACCCTACGAGCAGCAGTAGGACAAGAACCACAGTGCCAATGACTGCTCCTGCAAAGCCCAGCAGCGCTCCGAGAACAAACGGAGCCAAGAGGCCGAAGCCCTGAACAAAGCAGCCGACACCAATGAGTTCGCTTTTGCGCTCCCGAACCGCGTTCACCTGGCCCTTGCTCACTCTCTAGTCTTCCACCGGTAGGTCAATGGCGCCCGAATAATGGTACCAAGGAATTGAGCGCGGCTGCCTTCGCTGGACTCTCTGCGCACGGTGTGTGATGTTTTGCTCGCAGCGCGAGCTGTGCGCTGACCCTCGCGGCCTCGCTCGAGCTGATGCCGGCCTTGTGCTGACTCGCGCTCGGCCTGGTTGCCGGCCGCGTGAATGCGCTCTCGCTCGGCCTGTCATGCAGCCGACTCCCGGCTCGCAGCTCTGAAACACGCCGACACGCTGCACTGCGCTGACCCAGTCCCGACGTGCGTCGGGTGACGCCACACGAACGCGCAGGATCGTCACCGCGTCTCGGTTGGTGACTCAGTGGTGACTCAAGGAACTGGGAATAGCTGAATACATGGCGCGCCCGGAGAGATTCGAACTCCCGACCTCGTGGTTCGTAGCCACGCGCTCTATCCAACTGAGCTACGGGCGCGTCTTGCTGCAAGTCCCTGAAACACAACACGAATCCCTGTGAAAGCGGGCGGCGCGTTGCGGGCGCGAAATGTACCACGAAGATGCCGTGAATAGGTAGCTGGGTCAAGAGTCCGGGCTACGGGCACGGCCTGTGACGCCTGCGAAAGTCAGCACCCAGTCCGTATAGGATAGGCGCCCCCGACGAGTGGTCGGGCTCAGTCGAAACGCGGAGAGATCTCATGATTCTGCTCACAGGAATAACCGGCAACATCGGCGGCGCGACCGCACGGGCATTGCTCGCAAAGGGCGTCCGCTTCCGCGCACTGGTGCGCGACGTCGGCAAGGCGGCGCTGTGGGCGGATCAGGGCGTCGAACTCATCCAGGGCGACCTCGAGAAGCCCGATGACATCGAACGCGCGCTCGCCGGCATCGACCGGGCACTGCTCGTGATGCCGAACGGCGAGTTTCAGGAACGCGTCGAGGTATCGTTCACCCACGCCGCCAAGGCGGCGGGCCTGCCCTGGATCATCAAGCTCTCGTCACCGGAAGCCGTGCGCGGCACGACGAGCCCGATTCCGCTCGCACATATCGCCGCCGAAGACGCGATCATGGCTTCCGGCATGAAGTGGACTTTCGTTCGCCCGAGCTTCTACATGCAGAACTTCCGCGGCTCAGTGAAGACCGTGCGCGCGACCGGAAAACTGTCGATGCCGATGGGCACGGGCACAGTCGCGCTGACCAACAACAACGACGCCGGGCAGTTCATCGCCCACATCCTCACCGACGCGAACTCCGCGCAGCACCACGGTCAGTGCTACGACATCACCGGCCCCGATCCGTTGATGAACTTCCAGCAGATCGCCGATGCCATTGGCGAGGCTATCGGCCAGAAAGTCGTATACGACGATTGCGATGCGAAAGCGTTCCAGGAAGCGATCCGCCCTTTCCATCGCAACGACTGGCACTCGGATGCCGTCGCAAGGTTGTTCGCAGAGATCGCGGACAATCGCACACCCGGCCACCAGACCGACACGTTCCAGAAGATCATGGGGCGGCCGGGGCAGTCATTTAAAGGCTATCTCGCGACGCTGACTTAGCGGGATCGGCGCTGATTCCAGTCAGCAAACGACTACGGTTGCACCCTGCATGCACTGCTGGCATATTGCCAGCATGGCCATACAGATTACCGTCCGTGATGTCCCCGAGAAGGTTCGCGACGAGCTTGCGGCCCGCGCGGCACGGCAGGGAAAGTCCATGCAGGAGTACCTGCGGGCAGAGTTGGAGCGTCTGGCCGCTCGACCCTCCGTCGATGTGTGGCTGGAGCAGCTGCGCAAGAGAAAGCGTGCGTCGCAAACGCGCGTAGCAGCCAGGCAAGTACTCAAGGAACGGGACGCTGATCGGCGGTGAGCGTCGTCGTGGACGCATCGGTGCTGGTCACCGCCCTGGTTGATTCAGGCCCGCACGGCGAGTGGGCAGAGGGAGTGCTGGCTACCGGCACCCTGCACGCTCCGGAGCTGGCGCCAGTCGAAGCTACCAACATTCTGCGCCGGCTCGAGCGAGCCAGGACCATCAGCACGCATGAGGCCAATGCTGCGTTCGAAGATCTGATGCAGCTGCACCTCGAGCTGGTTCGGTTCGATCCGCTTGCAAGCCGAGTCTGGGAACTGCGCCACACGATCACGAGTTACGACGCGTGGTACGTCGCACTCGCCGAAGCGCTGAACGCACCGCTCGCAACGCTCGACGAACGCCTTGCCAGGGCGCAAGGCCCCTCATGCGCGTTCCTGACTCCTAGCGGTCGGGCCAAGAGTCGAGATAGGACGCGGTAGATTTGGGATCGCGGCGGGCAGTTGAGTCTCATCGAAGATTCAAAGCATGCGTCACGCACATAACCCGATCACTACACGCACAAGAAGCAGACCGGCAGCTCGGTGCCGCGAAACGTCGCGGACGAGGTGATAGAGTCCCTCAAGAAGGTCGCGGCCGCGGTCTGAGGGCAACCGGCTATGCGCAACGTTCGTCTCTTTCTCGGCGCACTGTCGATCCTGTTGCTCGTGTCCCTGGCCTGGATCTTCGCCGCGCGGGCGGGTTTGCTGACGCCTGCGGAATCCACATTGCGCGCACGCTACGCGCTTGCAGACTCGCAGTTCCTGACCCTTGATGGCGAGGTCGTCCACTACGTCGATCGCGGGCGCGGTCCGGCGC
>Ga0163144_10031390_pt1 | contig 10132 bp, 8 predicted proteins | sample OliLak19BULKMAT1_FD_123175 | JGI IMG/M metagenome (GOLD analysis project Ga0163144, IMG submission 123175) | Freshwater microbial mat bacterial communities from Lake Vanda, McMurdo Dry Valleys, Antarctica - Oligotrophic Lake LV.19.BULKMAT1 | ecosystem: Environmental > Aquatic > Freshwater > Lake...
GGCCGTTCTTCTCCGCCAGCGCGGCCCTGCCCAGGGCCAGCAGCGCTTCTGCGCGCAGCCAACCTGCGGGAAGCATCTTCACGGCCTCATCCAACGCCACCACCGCCTGCGCAGCATTTCCCTGCTGCAATGACGCCAATCCCGCCGTGACCGCAGCTTCAGGCTCAAAACCCTTGATGGTTCGCAGGACGTCCGCGTGCTTCATGGCGTCCGCGCCCTTGCCGGCGCGCACCCGGGCAACGGCGGCGGCGGTGTGCGCCTCGGCCGCAAGGTGTGGTGGAAGCTGTTCTGCCAGGATCAGGTCCAGGGCCTTGAGCCCGTCGTCACGGAGCGGGCCAATGGCGGTGGTCACCGCGGCCTGGACGCGGCAGCGGGTGCAGCGCGGCGCGGCAAGTGCAGCGCGAGCAGCGTCCGTGGCGGCGCCCTGGGGATCACGCATGTCCATCAGAAGCCGCGCGCGCTCATAGAAGACCCGTGGCGGCGCACCTTCCATGGCGGCTGCGGCATTGAGCGCATTGAGCGCGTCACCACGCTGGTGCACGTAGTTCCACGCCAGCGCTTCATTGTGGCGGATCCAGGGATCATTGAACTTGGCGTCACGCATGTTCTTGGCGGCAAACACTGTGTCTTCCACCCGTCCCGCGGCCCCGGTGGCAACGGCGCGCGCGCTGGCCACCGGTGGTCCGGCTGCGGCGCCTCCGGCCAGCGTGAGCTGCAGGCCGTACGCGTCAATCAGGCGCTCCTGGTAGCCCTTGGGGTTGGGATCAAGCACCAGCGCCAATGTAATGCCGGCCACACTTTCCTTGCGGGTGACCTCGTTCTGGGCAGCCTTCCAGGACGCCACAAAGATGCCCAGCGCTTCCTGCTCACAGCCGTCCTCCATGGAGCCAAGCCGCTTGTACGCCAGCGCGTTGGCAGAGCCGCTGTCCACCTTCAGCGTGCTGGACGCCAGCAAGCCATCCAGCACCGCCTGGCCGTGGGCGCTGGTTGCCATGGCGGGATGTGGGGGCCGCTTGAGCGCCGCCGGACCGCCGCTGGATTGCTGCGCGGTGGACGGCGGAGCACCCTTCCCCGCGTCTGCGGCGGCGGGAGCATTGCCATTGCACGCGCTGGAGAGCGCAACCACGGCCAGCACACCTGAAAACGCACGCATCATCTCTGACCATCCCTGCATTGCGGCGGGTGCGTGGATCGCGCCCGTCAGGAGGCGCTCAGTAGCATGACGCTGCGGCGTGGATGAACGCGCTGGATGCGGAGGGCGTTTCCCGTCGTAAAAAGTTGCTGAACCGCGCGTGCCTTCAGGGCTTGGGAACGCGCAGAGTCTTGCTGATCATGGCGCTGCCGCTGATCAGGTAGAGGATGCTCAGCGGGTGCCACGTGAACGGGCCCAGCGCCATGGCGCCCAGCGGGATGAACTCCGCCACGTGGTCATTCCAGAAACAGGTGGCCAGGATCAGCACCAGCACCAGGCTGGTGGGGATGGGCGTGCCTTCAAAGTATTTCACCTTCCCGGTGGCGCTGCCTTCACTGAGCGTCTCCGCAGTGACGTTGAAGCGAGCGAGCCGGCTGATGCCGCAGCCCACAAAGAACACCAGGATGAGGCCGTCCCACGCGCCGCGCAGGCCCAGTGCAAACGCCAGTGACGCGGGTGCAACGCCAAAGCTCACAATGTCCGCCAGGCTGTCCAGCTCACGCCCCAGCACACTCTGTGCGTGACGCCACCGGGCAACGCTGCCGTCCAGCACGTCAAACACCAGCGCGGCGGGCAACAGCCAGATGGCGGTGTTCATGCGCCAGCGTTCCGGGCTGATGAGCCAGCTCATGAGGAACAGGATGGAGCCCATGCCGCAGAACGCGTTGGCCAGCGTGATGAGATCCGCCAGGTGGTAGCTCCGGAGCATGTTGAAGTGCCGGGGAACCGCCTGCGGAGCCTGGGCCTTGTCCACGGAGAACCTCCAATGTGCGTGTTGAACGCGGTCAGGTCACTGTGACCTTCCCGGTTCCTCCGCACAAGGCTCGGACTGTCACGGGAGCACGTCCGAACAGCACCGGAAGCCCGTGGAATAGTCCCAATGTGGCCGCGTATGCGCCGTGGTGGCGTAGAGGCAGCCGTTCCCGTTGATGCGCGTGTCCACGTAGAAACCACCGCGGAACGTCCCGGCTGCGGCGCTGGTCCACTCATGCAGGTTGCCCATCATGTCAAACGCGCCCTCAGACGTCACGCAGCCCGCGTTGGCGCCGGTCAGGTCCAGCCCGTTGGGAAGCTGGTTGAGACATGGATGATCAATCTTGCTGAACGGGTTTGGTTCATTGGGCCCAAAATATTCCACCGCAGGATGTTGGCTGCGCGCGTCATTGCAGACACCGTCCATGCGCGTGTTGCCGTAGGGGTACGTGGTTGACGACGGACCGCGGCACGCGCGGAGCCACTCCACATCCGTGCACAAGCGCTTGCCGGCGTTGTTGCACGCGGCCTCTGCCTGGTCTGCGTTGATGTATCCCTGCGGCACTGCGCCGGGCGCGCTGTGCGCAACCATGCGGCGCGTCCCCGGATTGAAGTACGGGCTCCAGTCCACTTCTCCGCCGTCAGGCGTCAGCTCATTGATGAACGCTTCATACACATCCACGCAGAACATGGCTGCAATCTGCACCATCCCCGGAGGACAGGAGAGGTCACCCGCGCCGCCCGTGATGCCGGCGTTGGGTGTGGGGCGCTCGTCCCCGGTGCAGACCATGCCGCCGTCTGCGGAGGACGGGGGACGGCAACACTGGATGTCCGCCGCGCCGGGACACAGGCCAGAGACATTCACCCAATCACCGTTGCACAGCGACGTGGAAATGCAGACGCCGGCCAATCCCATCACGCTGCAGCGCCCGTTCTGCGGCTCATAGACGCTGCACACTTCAATGGACGTGCTGTCCGTGCAGCCCTGCTCCTGACAGCACGCTTCAAAGGAGATCTGGCCGGCATCCTCGACGATGGACGCGTCCAGCAGGCCTGCATCCGCGGCGCCGGCCGGCAGATGGCAGCACTGGATGTTCTCTGCTCCCGGACAGAAGCCCGCGCTGGTCATGTAGGCGCCTCCACACAGGCTGATGTCCGCGCAGACGCCCATGCTCCCGTCCACAAGGCAGTCTCCGTGCTCCGCGGGAAAAGTCATACACTGACCTGTGCCTGCGGTGTCCACACAGCCGTTGGCGGCGCAACACGCCTCAAAGCTGGGGAGGGCAGCGTCAGACCGGGAGGCAGCGTCCAGGAGCACAGCGGCGTCCAACAGCACGGCGGCATCAAGGCGCACGGAAGCGTCCAAAACCATGGCCGCGTCCAAGGGCAGGGCCGCGTCCAACAGCACCGCAGCATCCAAGGTGACCACAGCGGCATCCGTCCCGTCGTCAGTTTGGGTGGGGGCAATGCAGGCGGAGGTCAGCAGGACAGGCAGGAGCCATACAATGGGGCGCATAAGCGCATGCTGGCTGAGTGTTGTGTGCGGCGCCACTGTCCATGCCATGCTCCGCGCATGGCCCATCCGCGTCTCCAAGTGATGAACATGCCCAACGCGGAAGAAGGCGAGCGCCGCAACCAGGCGCCGGGCGCGTTGCACAAGGCGGTGTACACCTCCAATCCGTGCGCGTTCTGCGCGGGTTACTGCTGTGCCGCGCGCGTGATTCTCTCGACGGTGGAGGCCCAACGCCTGGCCCTGACGCTCGCTCTCCCGCTCAAGGACATTGTGGACGCCGTGGTCTTCATTGCGGCAGACGCCACCCAGGTGGACCCGCCGCCCATCCCGCTGGCAGACGGTGACCACGTGCTGCAGCTGGCGCGCTCATTGGAAACGCAATCCTGCAAATTCATGATGAAGGTGAACGGGCAGGGACGTTGTGGCGTCTACGCTCTGCGGCCGCACGTCTGCGCGCTCTACCCGTACCAGATGGAGATTGATGGGGAGCGGCTGAACGTGGGCTCGCAGAAGCGCTGTCCGGTAGGCTGGATGACAACGGACGGCGTGGAAGACAGGTTGATGGAGCGGTACCAGTTGCTCATGGAAGACCACGCGCAGGAGCGGAAACTTCTGGACGCGTGGGCTGTGCATTCAGGGACGGACCGCAGCTGGCGTGCCTACGCCGCGTTCAGCCAGGCCTGGACGGTGGAGACGCTGGGCTTTCCCGCTCCGCCCACACTGCCCACCGGCCGCAAACGGCTGGGTCAAGCCATGTGGTAGAACGCCGCCCGTGAGGGGGCGCACCATGCAACAGCACTGGAACAAGGAAGGTATTTCCATTGCCAGCGAACACGACGTCATCATGATGATCTACGGCGCGGTCCCAGAGGCCAGACACTTTGAGGCGTTGCAGCACGTGGAGGAAGAAGTGCTGGCCAAGAACGCGCATGGCATGACCATTTTCAATTTGATGACCAGACCGTCCAAGATGCTTGGGATTGGCTCTGAAGCACGCACCCTGGCGATGTCCCTGGGCAGGCGGATGGCCTCGCGCACCAACGTGATTGCCAACGTGGTGGAGGGGGATGGGTTCTTTGCTGCCACGTGCCGGAGCCTGTTGGCCAGTATAGCCATGCTTGGTGCACAGCCGTTCCCCCAGAAGACTTTTTCCAGCCGTGGCGAGGGAGCGGACTGGATTGTCCCGCTGCACAATACAAAGTCCCCGCACAAGTTCACGGAACACGCCTGGCGTGCGTTGTTTGAGGACGTGTGGATGGAGTTCACACTGGTGCATGGGAAATAAGACGGAACACGCCCGTCTCCCGCTGCGCGCTGTCTTCAAGCGCCGGGTCCGTGGCAACGTTAAAGCGCGCCATCTCCTGCAATCCATCCAGCGTCAGGATTCCGCGGAACGGGTCCGCAATGAACACGGCCGTGCCCCGCAATGCGCAGCGCTCCAGCCACTCCCGCAACCGTGAAGCGTCTGAGCGTTCATAACAGACATCCGCCGCCAGAATGACGTCCCAGCGGCGGTCATCACCGTCAACAACATCCTCCAGCAATGGTATGACTCCAACGCCGTTGAGCGCAGCATTGAGCCCAATGGCGGCCACGGCCACACCATCAATCTCTGAGCAGTGCACCGTTGCTGCGCCCATGCGCGCCGCTGCAATTCCTGCAATCCCGCAGCCGGCACCCAGGTCCAGCACACGTTGGCCCGCCACCGGCACCGTCCCGTCCAGGACCGCACGCGCCAGCGCCTGTCCGCCCGGCCAGCAGAACGCCCAGAACGGGTAGGGGATGCCCAGTGCCTGGAGGCTGGCTTCATCCGCGCGCCACAGCTCATCCGCGCGGGTGACCACGTGAAACCGAAGCTCCGGGACCAGCGCCGGCGCAACAATGGAGGTGTGGCGCGCAATGAACGCGTCCCACGCCATCACAGGCCCTGGACGCCCGGCGCCGTGGAGACCCGGTAGACCAGCATCACCTTGAGATGGCCCTGCGCGGGCAGCTCCAGTTTCCACCGCACCATCCCGTGTTCATCCACCTTGGGATTGTGCGTGGTGTCATCAGCCCGCAGCTCAATCCGGACGTGCTCAATTTCACTCACCGGGATGCGCTCCGTGACCTCCAACGCCTTCACGTCTTCAGCCAGGTTGCTGATGAACAGTGTGACACTTGTGGAGTCCCGCTTCCACTTGTCCACGTGGTCTGTCTCAGAGGTCCGCTTGTCCTTGCGCAGCAGGCGGACGGCGTCATCCGGCCCAAAGCTCAGCTCAAAGCGTTCCTTGGGTGCCACAAAAAGCGCCTGCGTCCAGCCCACAAAGCCGTTCTTCATGAGCAGCTCAACGGGGCCGGCCAGGATGGGATGGGGCGCTTCATTGCGCTGGATGCTGCGCACAAAGGCCTTGGTATCCAGCTCCGGGAACGTGACCAGCGCGGTCTCCGCCGGGGACTCAAACGTGAAGAGCGGAATGATGCACGGCCGCCCGTCAGACGGAACGGACGCGGGCTCTTGTGCGCGCAGGTTGCGGACTTCTCCTCCGTCATCAACGCCGGGAAGATCCACCGCGCCAGAAGGTGCGGGTGCACTGCCCATCCCCGCCTTCTGCACCACCACCTGCCGTGCCTGCACCACCACGGTTTCATTCTTCTTCTTCACGCCCACCAGGTCATCACTGAGCAGCGGCGGTTCCGTCCCCAGCGACGAGCGCGCCGTGGAGAACACCAGCTCCGCATCCTTCCAATCCTCCCCGGTGGACTGCCAGACCGCGGCGCTGGAGGAGAACCGCAGCTTCCCGCCTTCCAGCAGCTGCGCGGAATGCAGCGGCCGCCACAGCGCATTGGGAACCACGTACTCCACGTTCAGCTCAGCGACGCCATTTTCCGTTGCCAGGACGTCCACTTCAATCCACGCCACCACGGCCTGGTCCGGCCGGTCCAGCGCCTGGCGTTGGATGGCCAGCGCGTTGATCTCCCGGGAGGCATCCTCCATGGCAAAGCGTGCAACCTGCATTTCACTGCGCAGCGCGCGTGCCCGCTTGAACAATCCTGCCAGGGTGTCCTTCCACTGACTCTCCCGCAGCAGCCCCCAGCCAGCGTCCACGGGAATCTCATCCAGGCCGCGGGACAGGATGTCCTGGATGCGCGCGTAACGTTCATTGCCACGCGTGTGCTCCTCCGCTGCGCGCTGATGACGGCGTTGAAGCGCTTCAATCTGCTGCTCCAGGGCACGCGCCGCTTCCGGGCGGTCCTTCAGGCGCACCCGCAGGCTGCGCCGCGTCCGGACGTCCACAACCTGCGCCTTGCCACTCTTCACTTCCGCGCGCAGTGAAACATTCTGGATCACCGTTGCTGTGCCCGGAATGAGTACACGGTTCTGCCCAATTTTAAGTGTTACTTTTCCCGACCGCTGAATCTGGGCGCGGTCCTCAAGAAGTGTCACACGTTTGACCGGAACGTCTGCGGAGATTGCGTCTGCCGGCGGTGCGGGCTCAAGGCGCTCCAAGGCTGATGGTATGGTCATCTCACGCCTCCCTTCGGTTGCCGCCAACCAGCTCATTGTTGGCGTAGAGTTTCACCACGTACTCCGCTTTCAGCGTCTGTCTGTCGTTGGCGGCCACCTTGATGCGCCAGCGCCGGCCGCCTTCAATGGCCTGGTTCCGCTCATCCTGGGTGTAGGGCTTCCATTCCGGGGAGACGTTGGACTCTTCAACCACAACCTCCGCGTTGGCGGCGGGCTGCGGAATGCGCTCCCGCACCTCACAGTCAATCTCCCGCTCCAGGTTGTTGACCACTTCAATGGTAATACCGTGCAACAACTCTGACGTTGCAACAATCTTGGTGCCGCTGCGCTGCTCCTTGTAGCTGGTGTTGCGCGCCACCTTGATGGCCTGTTCCACGCCCAATCCCAGCTTGAGCTCACCTTTGGGTGCCACCGTTGGCAGTGACGTGCCCAGCACAAATTCTCCGGCCACATACACCTCCGCGGGTCCGCCCAGCAGCGGGCTGGGCAGCGGGTTTTTCACCATGGCCTGGCGGTAAACGTGGCTGTCTTCCCGTGGCACCGCCACGTACACCACACTGGCCTCCGCGGTGCGGCTGCCCACCGGCACGGAATGGAATGTTCCGTCGCTGGGGACGTCCACCGGGTTCTCCGTGGTGTACGTGAAATCAAAGTTTCCGGATGCGCCCTTCACATCCACCGCGCCCGGCGGCAGTGGCACCAGGGCAGCAGTGGCGGCGTCATATTCCGCGCGCTGGATGACCTGCATGACGTCAATGGACACGGTGACATTGAAGCGTGTGAGGCTCTCCACGTACTGCCGCCGCGCATCCACGGGCATCAGGCGGTTCCGGTGTCCGGCGTCATCCGGCGCGGCCAGGCGCAGGTGCGTGAACACCACCATCTCCAGCGCACGTTGGGTGGGGCCCGTATCATCCAGGGACGCCCCACCTTTTTCCGCGCGTGACGCGCGTGCGGGTGCGGCCATCTTCATCATGGGTGGCGCGCCCGGTGGGCCCATCCCCGCCGACGGCGCGGGCGGTGGTGGCGGCGCCATCATGGCGGGGGAGGGCGTGGCCAATTCCATCTCCGGCATCTCACCTTCATCCGCCATCTCCTCAGGCATGGCGCCGGAAGTCCTGCGTTCCACATCCCGCCGGGGCGCTTTGGCCTTCTTGGCCAATGAACGCTGCACCCGAGGCGTGGGCATCTCCTTCTGCACCTCCACGGACGCATCAAGCAGCGGCGCGCTGAACACTTCCACCGCCGGAGAATTCAACGCGAACCTGGAACGATCACGGTCAAAATCCTGGAACAGTGCCGCGGCGCCAATTGGCGGCGGCCGGAAGCCGGCCTTGGCGGCGGGAGCGGGCTGAGCGCGGCCAATACGGATGGCGCTCAGCTCCGGCAGTTCCGTCCAGGACATGGGCGCCGCGGTGGAAAGGATGAGGCGTGCGCCTTTCCAGTCCTCGCCGGTGCGTTGGCAGATGAGTGCGCGCATCACCAGCTCCGCCTGCCGGCAATCCCTGGTCATGCGGCACTGGTACGCCGGTGCCCAGCGCGCGCCCGGCACAAAATATTCAAGGTGCAGTTCCACGCGGGTCACCGGACCGCCGCGCTTCTTCAACGTTGCCACCACACTTTTGGAAACGTCCTGCGCCCGCAGCTCACGTGCAGATGAGGCCAGTGCCAGTGCCTGCGCCGCGGCATCCCGCTCTTCCTGCAGCCGCAGCAGTGCGTCTTCCAGCGTGCCAATCTCCTTCACCCGCGCCTGCACGCCAGCCTCGGCAAACTCCTCAAGCGCCACGCGCGCGGCCATGGGTGACGGTGGAGGCGGTGCGCCTTCTTCTGATTCCGGCCGCTCCGGTACGGGAATGGATTTGAGGGCCTGCTGCTCCTGGCGCAGTTGGTCCAGCGTGTCCTGTTTTCCCTGGATTTCACGTTCCACCTGCTGGAGCCGTTTCTCGTCCACACTCAACGTGGGCAGATCCCGCGCGGGGACAAACAGCGCCACGCGCACGTTGGTGGCCACCACCTCTGCATCCTTGCCGTCCACCGCCACCACGCGAACGCGGACCATGGGATCAAAGAGGGCCAGTGGCAGCGGCGCAATCTCAATCTCTGACGGCGGAACGCCATCCTTGCAATCAAGTGTAACCACCCGGGTGACGCGGGCGCCCTGCTGGTAGAGCGTGACGGTGCTGATCCGGGAATCCACCACGGGCATGGCGCGTCCTTGGCAAGAGGTCAGTGGTGGCGCACGCTAGGTTCGTCTCCGGGCCGCGCGCAATTCAGTCCACTTGCAATGACACTGCCCGTGCGGCACATCACCACTCCCCGCCAATTCTGCGGCTTCCACCTGGGCAACAGCGCCATGCGCCTCCACATCCTGACCTCAGTGCCGGCCGTGCCACTCCAACGCGGGTGACGTTGCTGCAGGCTGGTTGAAGCCCCTGCGGGGGATTCCCAACACATTACAACGGACGTGCGCGGCCAGCTGATTTCCGCCGTCACGCGTCCATCAGCGCGCGGTCCCACAGCGGTCCGTGCGCGCAGGTCAGGTCATGGGTGCATGTCTGCCGTGGGCAATCCGCCTGCCGCTGCCAACGCTTGCGCGCGCGCGCAGCGTGGCGGCCGTCTTCTTTGGAGACAAGGTTGGCGCGGAAGTGGTCCAGAGCTTTGAGCTCAAGAATGATGAACGTCCGTTTGTGGAGGAGCTGCTGCGCCGCAAGAGCAACCTCTGGGTCTTCCGCACCAACCAGCGGCGTTTCTGCGGGGATTTTATCGTCGTGGACATGTCCCACGTGGAGGTCTGCCGGCGGCCGGTGCTGGCGTTGGATCTCAAGCAGAACGCGCGCGTGAAGACGGGTGGTGGCGGCGCGGGCATCCAGTTCCGCAATGTGCCGCACGCGCTGGATGCCATTGCGGTGCACACGCGTGTCATCCCGCGGGACAGCCCCTACGCCATGGTGACGGGGGATTCCCGGCTGCTGTTGGAGTTCTTTGGTGCGTGACGGCGTCAACCACCCGCGCGGAACCGCGTGATGTCCCACAACAGCCGCAGCCCATCCCGCACCACATTCACGTGCGTCTCTCCTCCCTGCCGGGCCTGTGTGGTGACGGGCACATCCACCACCCGCAGGCCGGCCATCAGTGCGCGCGCGGGGATTTCCACCTCGTAGGAGTA
>Ga0163144_10031394_pt1 | contig 10130 bp, 11 predicted proteins | sample OliLak19BULKMAT1_FD_123175 | JGI IMG/M metagenome (GOLD analysis project Ga0163144, IMG submission 123175) | Freshwater microbial mat bacterial communities from Lake Vanda, McMurdo Dry Valleys, Antarctica - Oligotrophic Lake LV.19.BULKMAT1 | ecosystem: Environmental > Aquatic > Freshwater >...
AAGCGCTTTGGAAGCATATTTATGGAAAGATGAGACGGGCCAAAGAGATAGTGCAAGTGATCGACGGAATTCCGACGGAGCAAGTATCGGGCCGTGGTACGGGGGAATGGGCACGGGCCGAGAAGCTGTTCATCGACAATATGATAGAAATGAAGAGCAAGACAACAAGGGTCACACGAAACGACTTAGGGCTGTAATACGTATGACAATTGAAGACGCCTTCAATGCAATAAACAACCTAGACGTGCCAGACGGAATGCGGAGGAAGTTCGCGCCACAGCATTCGTTGATTCAGGTCAATAGGCATGGCAGTGTTGTTAGTGTCGAGCGGTTCAAGGTGACTCCCACGGAGCCGCAGCAGTTCGCAGCGTTGGAGAGGCATCCAGGCTGCATTCAGTTAATAGGTGTTCCTGAAATGTACGCATCAGTTATAGAATTGCAGCAGAGAATTGAAAAGAGCATGTGGCTGTTCGATGTAATGAAGCGCAATCCTGAGGTGTAATCGAGCCTTCTGAAACCTTCCCCGATCATACGGAGTAGGCGGCTAGTTCGACTGTCCCAAGTTCGACCGCAGCGGCCTTGGGGACTGACTTTTAAACATGGGGCAAGCTGCTAGCTTGCCGACTCCCGTTCTGACCACGCCGATCTCGTGACGATTCTGGCAAGCTGGCAGCTTGCCCCACGGTGAATGATGACTAAAGCGTCGGTCCCTGACCTGGATTGGGGCGTTCAATCGAACCTGGGACAGTCGAACTACTGATTTTGGCCTCGAATAGCGATGACAGTCGACGAAGCATTCAAGATTATGAATAATCTCGACATCCCTGAAGGACTCAAACGAAAGTTTGCTCCGGGGTATTCGCTACTTCTGTTTAACCGATCGGGCGAGATCGTGAAGATCGAGCGTTTCAAGGAACCCCCCTCCGAATCGCAACAGCAGGAAGTTCTGAATTGGCAGCGAGGCTGCATAGCACTCGACCGTAGTCCCGGAATGGATGAATCGCCTCAAGCGTTGCAAAAACGAATTACGGACAGCATGTGGATTTTTGAAAAGATGATGCGAAAGCCACAGGCTTGATCATTTTCTAATTGGCAGAGGTCTCGACCGACCTCGGGATCTTGATCACTCGACCGGAATGCTGGTACGGCGTTCAATCGCATCCACAAGTCCCTTCTCCCCCGAGGTCGGGGGAGCGGTTGTCGCGGCGTGGGCATGTTGAGTTGCCGACGCTGGCCGAAGGCCGGATGAGGGGGCTTGACGCCCGCTGTGCGCGGTACAGATGTTCGTTTGGCAATGCTAAAGATCAATCGTTTTTCCCCCCTCACCCTGACCCTCTCCCCCGTTGGCGAGTTTGCTGACGTGGCGATTCGTACGACGGGGGAGAGGGGAGAGAGCAGCGCGGCAGAACGTGACAGCGCAACGCACCGTCCCTTCTCCCCCCGAGATCGGGGGATCGGTTTTCGCTACGTCGGCATGTTGAGTTGCCGACGCGGGCCGAAGGCCGGCTGAGGGGGCTTGACGCCCGCTGTGCGCGGTACAGCACGGAGGTCTGAACTGCTGCCTCCTTGAACTTGGAACGTTCCCTAACCCTCTCTCCCGTTGGCGGGTCTCTCGAAATGGCGATTCGTACGACGGGGGAGAGGGGAGAGAGCAAGGGAAGAAGCGGCTCTAAAATGCCGAAACGCCGATGAGCCGGAGCACTCCGCGAAGTGCATTCCGCTGTACGTCGATGCCGCGCTTTACTGCCCGAAGCCGAGTTTTCCGAGCCAGCGGCGGGAACTGGTGCCACGACCGGGCTGGCTGGACGGAGCTGTGATGGTGCCGTCGGGATTGAGCTGCAGTCCGATCTGGCGGGCGTTGTTTGCGATGATCTGCCGGGAATGCTCGAGCTGATTCACCTGACGAGCGATGCGGGCTCGTTCCAGTGACAGCTCCAATTCACCCATGCGGGCGAGATCGTTCATCTGCTTCAGAGTGTGCCGGACCTGAGCCGCCAGTTCTTCCGGCAGATCGATGACCAGTTGTCGCAGCTGTTCGGCCGACAGTTGTTGAGTCGCGGTTTCCTGTTGACGGCGAATCCGTGCGATCAGAGTGGTGATGAACTCTTCCCGCTCACGAAACGCATCCCGCAGCTGACTGTCGGAAATGGCATCCAGATCGACCGTGGCGGGAACTTCCAGCGATGGGTCCTGAGCAGGCAAGCGGAAGTGCCGGTCGGAAGACAGTTGAGTGACTTCCGGAAGGTCGCTCGCGGGTTCCTCGATGAGAGCGACCGGAGCCTCTGAAAGCTCGCCGCCGGACATCATCTCACTGCGAATTTCAGCCCAGGATCGCACGTGTCCGGCGACGGGCTTTGGAGTGGCTTTCACAGCTCGGGCCTCAATGGGCCGACTCGCTGCCACTGCAGTGAACGCAGGTTTTGAAACGTTTGCAGTCTCGACGGGAGCGGCCATCGGTCCGATCCGTGCGATCAGCCGCGATTCGGCTTCGGCGATCGCGCGTTCGAGTGACTCCGGCGATACTTCGCGGGACCCGGCAGTCTGGAAGACGGCTTGTGTCAGAGTCCGCAGAACATCGCTCTGTGTCTCCGCCGCGGCTGACTGGGCCGCCTGGAGTTCGGCAATCGAATTGCGAAATTCCTGACGCAGCGTTTCGCTGAACTTTTCCAGTTCGGTGAACATGGCGTCGAAACTGACGTTCGGCTGAGTCAGTTCAAGGACCGCGACGCAGGACTCTTGCGGCGGAAGGGCTTCTGTTCCGGCAACGTCGGCTGGCTGCGGCTGAACCGTTGTAGAAATCGAGCCACTGATGGGCGGATTCCTTGCGGGAGGGGCATTGCTGGACCGGCGAGGCATTGCGTTCTCTTGAAAGCAAAGGTCTGATGTGTTTTCGAAACATAGCTCGCCGCCGCCGCTGACGAATGAAAGGTGGAGATTGACACAGGAGATTCCCATCCCCGGTTTTTCGCACTCGTCCGATTCTGCCGGTTGCAGCAGTCCGTTTGCCTTCGTGTCCTGGCATCGAGGCGTCTGCACGAATACCATTCCATCAGCCGCCACGCGCTAGCGTCCGGTTTCCCGCACGAGTCCGCTATCCTCAGGCACCGTGGGCGTCGCCCAGCAGCTGGTTTTTTTGGTCGATCCCATGGCTCGTCTCATTCTGAAATCCGCCGTCTTTGCCGAGGGCCATGTCGTGCTGTCGGGCGGGGACCTGCCGGTGACGCTGGGACGCAGCCATCGAGCGGACATCACGATCAATGATCTGCTGCTCAGCCGGATTCATTCTGAGATCCGGCTCAACGACGACGGGGCTTTCGAACTGGTCGACCGGGACTCTACGAATCTCACGATCGTCAACGAACGCGACATTGACAGCGTTGTGCTGAAGAACGGCGATCATATCCTGCTCGGCGAAACCGAGCTGACCGTCGAAATCGATCCGCCCGAATCCGGTCTGCAGGAAAAAACCACGCGTGAGATCACTGCCGTACAGAACTCCAAACAGACCAGGTCGTAACAGTGGCGCGAAAATGGACGTTTCATCCACACGACGAATCGATGATCCGCAAGCTGTGTGGTCAGCTCAGGATTTCGCCGTTGCTGGCTCAGGTGCTCATTGCGCGCGGCTTCGCGAACGCTGACACCGCCCGCGCGTTTCTTGATGCGAAACTGTCGGACTTACATGATCCTTCGCTTCTGCCGGGCATCGATGTCGCTGCGGACGTCATCATCGCCGCGATGCGAGACAAGCGGCGAATCACGATTTATGGGGATTACGACGTCGACGGCGTGACCGGGACCAGTATTCTCTGGCATTGTCTGCAGCTGAACGGCGCGACTGTGGATTACTATATCCCCTGCCGCATGAACGAAGGCTACGGCCTGAACCAGACCGCACTGCAGCAGCTGCATCAGGAGGACCCGAATCGCCTTGTGGTTTCCGTCGACTGTGGCATCACCAGCGTCGAAGAAGCCGCGATGGCGAAATCAATTGGACTCGACCTGATCATCACGGACCATCATAACATCGGTGACCTGCTGCCGGACCCGCTGGTTCTGGTACATCCGCGACTGCCCGGTTCGGCGTATCCGTTCGGTGACCTTTGCGGAGCCGGTGTCGCATTCAAACTGGCGTGGGCCGTGTGTCAGCGGCTGGGCGACGGCAAGAAAGCATCGCCGCGGATGCGGGACTTTCTCAAGCAGGCAGTCGGCCTTGCGGCCCTCGGAACGGTCGCGGACGTCGTGCCGCTGGTCGGTGAAAACCGCGTCATCGTGCGGTATGGTCTGCGGAGTCTGCGGGATCAATCGACACCGGGCGTCAAGGCGCTGCTGAAGATCGCCGGACTCATGGAAACGCCGGAATTGAGTGCCCAGGATATCGGCTTCGCGCTGGCACCGCGCATCAATGCTGCCGGGCGACTCGGACAGGCGCGGCTGGCCGTGGAACTGCTCACCACCGATAATGCGGAGCGTGCGGAAAAACTGGCGGAGTACCTGGAAACACTGAACAGTAACCGCAAAACGGTCGAGCGACGTATTCTGAAGCAGGCACGAGAAATGGTGGCTGAACATCCGGAGTGGGAACAGCACAAGACGTTGGTGCTGGCTCATCACGACTGGCATCCGGGCGTGATCGGCATCGTGGCCAGCAAAGTGGCAGAAGAATTCAGTAAGCCGGCCGTCTTGATCGCGCTCAGAGACGACGGCACGGGCCAGGGCTCAGGCAGGGCTTATGCTGGCTTCGATCTGCATGCAGGGCTGGCCTCCTGCCGAGCCCATGTGTTGAGTTTCGGCGGTCACAAAGCGGCGGCCGGTTTCCGACTCAAGGCGTCGGCCGTCAACGATCTTCGTACGACGCTGGCCGGCTGGGCAGCGGAGCATTTTCATCCGACCGACGAAGATACCGAACTGCGGATCGATGCCGAAGTGCTGCTGTCGGAGATCACGGTGCGTGCCGTTCAGGAACTGGAACGACTTGGCCCGTTCGGTCAGCATAATCCCGAGCCGCGGTTCGTCGCCAATCGAATTGAGCTGGCTGAGCCTCCCCGCACGATGGGCGAAGGCGACCGGCATCTGTCGATGAAGGTTCGCCAGCAACGCACCGCCATGCGGGGCGTGGCCTTCGGTCGCGCCGAGTGGGCCGCGGAACTGCAGTCTGCGCAGAGCCCGCTCTCGATCAGTTTCGCCCCGAACATCAACACTTACAGAGGATTCAGCAAAGTCGAAATGCGAGTCATCGACTGGAAACCGGCGACCACTGGATCGTAGCCACGCTCGTCAGAGTGTGGGCAACCGCCGTATTGCAATATTGTTCCCACGGTCTGGCGACCCGGCTACATGATAAACTTTTCGATCGCATCCAGCCCATTCCGGAGCGTCTCCATGGCGGCGGCGAAGCTGAGACGAACGTAGCCCGGGGCTCCGAAAGCGTCACCGCTGACGATCGCGACGTGAGCTCGTTCCAGCAGAGCAGTGCAAAAGTCCGTCGAGTTGCTGACGGCCGGGCCACCGGCGAGCGGCCGGCCAAAGTGACTGCTGACATTGAAGAACACATAAAACGCTCCGCCGGGTTCGGCGAAAGTCAGTCCCGGCATGGCTCGCAGCCGGCTCACGACATAGTCCCGCCGAACGGCAAATTCCTGGCACATGTCGCCGACGCACTGCTGAGGTCCGTTGAGTGCTGCAAGGGCTGCGTACTGACTGACACTGCACGGATTCGATGTCTGCTGACTCTGCAACTTGTTGATCGCGGTGCTGACGTTGTCGGGGGCCAGCGTCCAGCCGATGCGCCAGCCGGTCATTGCGTAGGCTTTGCTCACGCCATTGACGATCACCGTTCGCTTTCTGACTTCTTCGCCGAAGGATGCAAACGACCGGAACGTGTGACCGCTGTAAATCAGCTTCTCGTAAATCTCATCGGACAGCACCGTGAGATCGTAATCGACGGCGACTTTGGCCAGACCTTCGAGCATGTCGACCGGATACACGCCACCGGTGGGATTGCTCGGACTGTTCAGCATCAGCATTCGGGTTTTCGGAGTGATCGCCTTTCGCAGCTGCTCGGGTGACAGGAAGAAGCCGTCCTTCTCAGTCGTATCAACGAAAACGGGCTTTGCACCAACCAGTTCGACGAGGGCGGAATAGCTGACCCAGTACGGAGTCGGAATGATGACTTCATCGCCGGGCTCGCAGCACGCGACCAGCACGTTATGCAGACAGTGCTTTGCTCCGTTGGAGACTGTGACTTCCGACGGCTTGTAACGGACTCCGTGATCCCGCATGAACGCATCGCAAACGGCCTGCTTCAGTTCCTGGATACCGGTGGCGGCGGTGTAACGGGTGTGACCAGCGTCCATCGCGACCTTGGCGGCTTCGCGAATGTGCTGAGGCGTAATGAAGTCCGGCTCACCGACGGTGAATTCCATCACATCGATCCCTTTGGCTCGCAGCTCGCGAGCCTTCGCGGCGGCGGCAAGGGTTTCCGATGGCTTCAGCTGATCCACAAGGATTGACGTGTGCATGGTGATACTGCGGGTGGGAGTCTGTATTGGTCGGGTGACGTCGTGCTTGTGGAATTCGGACACGCGGAAGTCTAATGAGATCGCGGCGGTTGCAAAAAATCATGACCCATTCGTTACAAGAATTCTCGAAAATCCGTAGTCTCAACAGCCAATTTTGACTGAAACGGCAGCATCCCGTCTGGAGTCGCGGTATCCTGCGGCCTTTCGAACGAACCGGCACGCACAGCGACCGGTTTGATTGGTATCCCCAGGAAACGGGACGCTGGCGCCTGCCGGCTGATGTGTTCAGTGCAGATCGCAGAAATCTTCGAATCCATCCAGGGAGAAGGCCCGTGGGCCGGGACGTCGTCCTTGTTCATCCGAACCTCGGGATGCAACCTGCGCTGTTGGTTTTGCGACACTCCGTACACTTCCTGGAAACCGGAAGGAACCGCCTGGTCGATCGATGAGCTGGCTCGGCGAGTGACAGACTGCGTCGCCCCGGACGTTGTGCTGACGGGCGGTGAGCCCATGCTGATTCCGGATCTTGTGCCGCTGACTCAGCGATGCAGGCAGCTCGGTCGTCGCATCACCATTGAGACCGCCGGAACGGTCGATCAGCCTGTCGACTGCGACCTGATGGCCATCAGTCCGAAGCTGAGCAATTCCGTCCCCAACGACACGGCATGGCACGATCGGCATGAGCAGGCTCGGTTTCGACCGGACGTCATCCGGTCGCTGCTGAGTCGGTTCCACTGCATCCTCAAGTTCGTCATTGATCAACCGGGCGACGTTGACGAAGTCACGGGCTGGCTGGCCCGTTTTCCCGAGGCGAATCCCGGCATCGTGTGGCTGATGCCTCAGGCGAGAACCCGCGAACAGCTGGCAGAGAAGTCGGACTGGGTTCGCGAAGCCGCCCGATGCCGGGGATTCAACTTTTCATCCCGCCTACAGATCGAAATGTTCGGCAACGTGCGGGCAACGTGACCGTAACCTCGGCGAGCGGCGGGTGTGAACCCGCCGAGGAATCTCCGGGCCACTCTGTCGTCACTCGCGAGCGTCCGGGTTTTTCAGTAATCCGGGGCTCGGGAAACCGGACGCTACCGCCCTCCCGAATAGTAAATGTTGTTTCCAAATCGAGTGCCATTGCGCTACCGCCTGCCGCTCACTTCAGCAGCGCTTCCTTCAGCGGTGTTCGCCATTCCTTCGCCTCCGGGTCAAAGGCTCCGAACCCCGAGCAGAATTCCCAGTACGCGGTGCTGAAGCCATGTTGGCGTGCGAGACCGACGACTTCGCGAGTCCAGCGGATTCGGTCTTCCATCGCAGCTTTGTGGAAGCTGCCGAATTCGCCAAGGTAGATCGGACGACCGGACTCCTTCGACCAGTCGGCGACTTTCTGAAAATGCTCTGCCATCATGTGAGGTTCTTTGGGATCTTTCGGAAACGCTCGCCCGCCGGGAGGCATGTCTTTGCCAAGAAAATCAGCCGCCTGATGAGTGAACTCAAACGGCAGGTAATAGTGAAACGTCGCGATGATCATCCGGTCGTCGTCGGGCAGACTGAGCTTTGGAAGCTCACTGAATGAGTTCCACACAGCGGGCCCGATGATCACCGGACGATGCGGATTCCGTTCCCGGACATGCTTGAGTGCTTTTGGAAACATCGCATTCCAGTTCGCAGTCGTGAACTTCCCGTGAGGCTCGTTCAGAAGCTCGAACGTGATGGTCGAGGGCTGGTCGGCAAAATGCTCGCTGATCTGAGCCCACAGAGCGATAAAGCGTTCCTCCTGCGCAGGCGGATCGTCATGGATCTCGTCGTAGTGATGCAGATTGAGAACAACTCGGAGATCGTTCTTCAGGCAGACACTGACAATGTGTTTGACTCGATCGATGAGAGCGGGTTCGATGGTGAACGGAGCTGTGCTTCCGGCATGGGCCGACCACTTGACCGGCAGACGTACATGCTGGAATCCGGCTTTGCGGATGATGGCCGCATAGTCGTCCTCGAAACGGGCGCCCCAGTCGCCTTCGTTGGGAGCTTCGAGCATATTCCCGAGATTGATTCCGGTCCCCAGCAGCGAAGCAGCCTCCGCCGCGGTTTTCGGCCAGGCTTCGTCCTGAGCGACGGATGTGTTCACCGCGAGGGACAACGACGCGAGGATCAAACTGAGTCGCGTGAGCATATGAGAAACCTCCGGATGTAAAGTGACAGCAGCTTCAACGGATCAGAAAAGTCTAACATCGCGTGGACGATCTCGCAGCTCAGGCGGCTTGTTGCGGTCGATCGCCGTGCTTGCACTTGGCGTCACGTACTTGCAGACTTCGCGATATAGTCACGGTTTGCTCCGAGGTTGTGAATTACTGTTGTCTCCCGGCGCGCCGGGACTCCGTCGGCTGGGATTCGCGGGCGGGCCGTGAATGAGTCGCTGCCGTTCGTTTCGCGGTTTGTGCGCTAGCCGAAACTGCGGACGCAGACATCACAGGAGTAGTGCGAAAAGCCGTTGAACCACAGGGACGAGCCCGGTGGCGGAAAATAAATGAATGCCCTCACTGAGGAGAATCCCGGATGGATCGAGAGGCTGTTGAGATTCGCCGGTTCCTTGCGAACACAGATTCACCGCGTGTGGTGCTGGCCGATGGACAGGCCGGGTTATTTGATGAGCACGGTCGTCTGCGGGCAGAAGGTGCAATTGCGAAGCTGATTTCTGCAGGGACTTCGTCGGGCGCGATCGTGAGGAATTCGCGGTCGGCCTCCGGACCGTCAGCCTTGTCTTTCGATGCTTCGCCCGCGGCCTATGCGAATGCCGATGCAGGCGGCGGAACTGAACAGACTGCCGGATGGTTTCTGTATTAAGGAGCAACTGGCTGAAGCACTTGCCTCCCGCTGTCGTCGTTCCGGAAGATTCGCGAGTCAAAGTCTGGAGGTACTCACTGGGCTCAGCAACCCTGCTCGCCTTCGAACGAAATATCACGTACCACATGGGCGAAGATCTGCAGCAGTCGGCGGACAACACATCCCTTGCGGGCAGAATTGCCATCGATGCACATCTCCCGGAAGAGTCACATGCTTACGATTTGCGATCCGGCGAATATCTTGGCGAGAATGACGTTCTGACCCTCAGCGTCAGTGCGGACTTGCCCACACTCGTCGCGTTGACGTCCGACAAACTTCCGGACGGTGATCCGATTGCACTGCTGCATCAGCAGGAAGCACCATGACGGAGAGTTGCGTTTGGAGACGAAAATCGTCGGGCGGCTCGCGTTGTCCGGCATCCTCCGCCAAATGTCCATCCGACAATCGGCTGGATGCAAGCCCCACCGCCATGCGATAATGGCGTTCATACAGTCGGCCAAAACTCGCCAGGTCTCCCTGACAAGCAGCCGCAACAAGCTCTGCATCCGACTGTTGCAAAGAAAGGACTTTCACCTGAATTTATGGGAGTCTCGTCCGTTCGACATCACATTAGTTCGACTGTCCCAAGTTCGACCCCATCCAGGCGAGCGGTCCGTTGATTGAGTGAGCCGCAAGGCGCTAGCCGCGGGTGAATGTGTAAAAACACTGGGAAGAACCCGCGGCTAGCGCCTTGCGGCTCACTGATTCAGACTAAATCAACAGTCCCCGAGCTGGATG
>Ga0163144_10031395_pt1 | contig 10130 bp, 12 predicted proteins | sample OliLak19BULKMAT1_FD_123175 | JGI IMG/M metagenome (GOLD analysis project Ga0163144, IMG submission 123175) | Freshwater microbial mat bacterial communities from Lake Vanda, McMurdo Dry Valleys, Antarctica - Oligotrophic Lake LV.19.BULKMAT1 | ecosystem: Environmental > Aquatic > Freshwater >...
GCACCTCGGGCCTCAGCGCCGGCACCCAACAGGCGGAAATGCGCGGCATCCTCGACAAGCTGGTGGCGCTGAAAATGAACGCCATCATTTTCCAGGTCCGCCCGCAGTGCGACGCGGTTTACTCATCGTCCATCGAGCCTTGGAGTCCATGCCTCACCAGCACCATGGGCCGTTCGCCCGGCTATGATCCGCTCGCCTATTGCATCCAGCAGGCGCATGCGCGCGGCATCGAGGTGCATGCGTGGTTCAATCCCTTCCGCGCCCTATCCAATAATTCCCAGCAGATCGCCTCCAATCACATCACCCGCACCCAGCCTGAGATCACCAAAAAATACGGCACGATGACTTGGTGCGATCCCGCCAGCGACGCCACCCGCTCCCGGGCCCTCGGCGTGATTCTCGATGTGGTGAAACGCTATGACATTGATGGTGTCCACATGGACGACTATTTCTATCCGTATCCCTCGGGCAACCTGCGCTTCGCCGATGGCAAGTCGCCCGCCCAGCGGCGCGCCTACGTGGATTCCTTCGTCAGCAACCTCTATTCCGCCGTCAAACGTCAGAAGCCTTGGGTCCGCGTCGGCATCAGCCCCTTTGGTATTTGGCGGCCCGGCGTTCCCTCCGGAATCGAGGCCGGAATCGACAGCTACGAGCAACTCGCCGGGGATTCACGGAAATGGTTGAAAAACGGTTGGGTCGATTATCTAGCGCCGCAGCTTTATTGGAGGATTTCCCCGCAGAAACAAAGCTTCACCGCCTTGCTGAACTGGTGGCGACAACAAGGCACTCGCCCGGTCTGGCCCGGCATTGCCACCGAGCGGATCGGCTCGGCGGATGGACGCGGGGCATCGGAGATCACCAATCAGATCGATGCCTCGCGGAAGATCGGAAAAAACTGGAACGGCCACATTCACTGGAGCGTGAAAAGCCTCGTCAAAAACCAAGGAGGCATCGCCACCCGGCTGGCTAACACCTACACCCGGCCGGCCGCCATTCCGCCGATGCCATGGGTCAGCAGCAAAAGTCCCGCAGCCCCAGGTGTCAGCGCGTCCATCCAGGAAAATGGGACCTTCGTTAGCTGGCAGCCCGACAGCAGCACCGCAAAAATCGCCGTCCAAGGAAAGATCGGCGGCACCTGGCGCACCATCCAGATCGCGCCGAGCGGATCGAAAGGGATCACCATCCCCCGCGCCGACGCCATTGCGGTGACCGCTCTCGACCGCTTCGGCAATGCCAGCCCGCCGAAAGTGCTAGGGATTCGTTAGAATGAACTGCAACATGGAGTCCAAGCTTCAGCTTGTCTTCAACTCCATCGACTGAAGACAAGCTGAAGCTTGGACTCAAAATAATTGTCCGGTTTCATCGCCATGCGGACAGACACTTTCAGAACATGGAAAACTCCGCGCCATCCGATGCCGAACTGCTCACCGAATGGTTGAGTCATCAGCGCGAGTCAGCCTTCCATTCGCTCGTCGCGCGCTACGCCGGTCTCGTCCACTCGGCGGCCAAACGCACTTGCGGAGATGAGACCCTAGCCACCGAGGCATCCCAACTCACCTTCATCCTCCTCGCCCGCAAGGCGAAAACCCTGACATCGAGAAACTCGCTCGCCGGATGGCTCCACCTCACCGCCGTGATGCAGGCGAAAAACCTGATCCGCACCCACCGCCGCGAAACCCGCAAACGCGAACGCCTCCACGAGTCCATGGAAACCACCACCCACTCCGAAGATTCCTGGAGGGAAATGCAACCCGTCCTCGACGACGCGCTCGCCGCTCTATCAGCCAAAGACCGCGAGGCCATCCTGCTGCGATTCTATCGTTCCCTAACCATCCGGGAAATCGGCGAGACGTTGGGCATCGCCACGGATGCCGCGCAAAAACGCATCGACCGCGCCACCGAACGCCTGCGCGGCAAACTCGCCAAACGCGGTTGCCCGGCTGGCGGCACGCTCGCCGCCGCCATGGTCGCAGGCTTCGCCGCGGATGCGCAGGCGGCCACTCCCGCGATTTCACTGCTGGTCTCAAAAGCACTGGCCGCTGGTGCAGGCAGCAGTGGAATTCTAACCCTACTCACCATGAAATCGACATCCTTCATCCTGCCGCTGATCGCAATGACTCTCACCGGTGTCTGGATAGGAACGCAACGCCAGTCGATTTCCACTATGGAAAAGGAAACCGCACTTTTGCAAAAACAGATCGTTTTCGCCGATGCCTCTGATCCGCCTATCGATTCTTCAACTGTTAAAGTAAGGAATACCAACAAGTCCGCATCGGGCAATGAACGGATCGACTGGAAGGAGTTCGTCGCGCAGTTCCCGGAAATGAGACAAAGCGGTGACAAGGGTCCGATGACCCGCCTCAATGAACAGTTGCAAGCCATGTCCGCTGACGAGCTCATCGCCGAGCAGGACATCATCACCGCTCTCGATGTTCCCGCGCTCTACAAGGACATCCTGCAGGAAATGGTGATGGTGCCATTCTTCCAAAAAGCACCTGAGCTGGCACTTGCCCGCTTCCTGGATCACCCGACGGACGATACCGATACCTGGCACTATCCGAATGAGGCGTTGAAAAAATGGGCGATTGATGCACCCGCCAAAGCGATGGCATGGTTCGACGCACAAGTCGCTGCCGGGAAGTTTGAGAGCAAATCGCTCGACGGGAAGAACCCGCTCCGGATTCGATTTGAAAACACGTTGATGACTGTGCTGCTCTCATCCGATCCAAGCACGGCAGGCCAGCACTTGGAAACGATTCCCTCTGACCAGCGCGCCGACGTTTTGAACGGGCTTTCAGTGGAGAAGAAAGATCAGGCCGCCTTTGCGGAACTGGTCCGTGCCCACCTGCCGGAAGCAGATCAAATCAAGACGCTCGCCCAACAAGCCTCGCGAATAAAAGCAGGCGAAACCTATGGGGAAGTCTCCGATTACATGGATCGGATCGAAGCAACTCCCAGCGAACGAGTCGTGTGCGTTGAGCAAGTGGCGGTTGCCAATTTGCAACAACTCGCCCGCAACCGGAAAATCACCCGCAAGGATGTGGATGCCCTACGTGAATGGATCGGAGCCAATGGCCACGACTCGCCTGACGTCCTAACCGGAAGTGCCTTGGGAAGCGCCCTCTCCGGCGGGGGGGGACGCACCTCCTACGACGAACTCGGGGAACTCGCCGTGCAATACAGCCTAGATCGCGGCAACGACGACCTTCTCGTTTCGTTCCTGAAAGAACCCGGCGGATATATCTTCAACCAGGCTCGTGCGCGAATCCTCGTGGAAAAGGTTTCCGATGAAAAGCGCCGGGCGGAGATATTGAAATGGTTTTCCCAATTCTCCCCCAATCCATGAAAACCCCGATCCTTCTCTGTGCGGCCATTCTCTTCGCAGGCGGCATCGTCGGCTGGCGGGATCACCAGCACCTGCTTGCCGTGCGGGCGACACACGATGCCGTCGTCGCGGAAGCTGCCAAACGCGGTATTTCGAACAATCATCCGATCCGGGTCACCAAACGAAAGCGGGAGGATATCGAAGCCGCCGCCCGGCAATGTGCGGCGGACTACATCCGCTTTATCAAATTGCGAAACCAGTCGAGTGAGGATGGCGAATCGGACGAACGAAAGCAGATGGAGTTCGACGCACGTTTGAAGTCGCTCGATGCCGGACAATGGGAAATCCTTCTCATTGAGCTATGCACCAGCGACGAGCTGATGAACGGAGCCCGTCAGGGGATTCTCTACAATCTCATCACGTCATTCGCCGACGCACACCCTCAGGCGGCACTCGAATTTCTCTCCGATCATGGCGACCTCGTTCAAGACGCCAGGGCGAAACACCTGATAGGAACCGCTCTCTCCGCCTGGTCGAGAGACCAACCCCTTGCGGCGCTGGAGTGGGTTCGGGGAAACGGCGCCGATTATCCGGGCCTCATCACCGAGGAAACCAAACGCAGGATGGTCATCGCTGCCGCGACTCAAGATCCCCAAACCGCGTTCACCCTCGTTCGCGGACTCGATGCCGGGGATTTCACCGTAATGATGGGAGAGATGATTGGAATCGCCAACACTCCGGAGAAACGAACGGCGACTCTCGTGGCGTTTCGCGGCTATCTCGCCGGTTTCACCGACCAGGAATCCCGCAAGATCACCGAGACTATCGGCATCATGGCGCTTGCCGGTTCTGTCATCCAGGAAGGATACGACAACGCGAGTCAATGGGTCGTATCCGCAGGTCTGACGCCGCATGAAATCGAGCGCTTCTCCGTCGGACTGAGCGGCCTCTTGGGATCGAGTGGTGATTCTGGACTGAACGAATCCGGTCAATGGATCGAATGGATTGGCGCGAATCTTCCTGCCGGGAAAGGAAGCGGACAGATCCAGACTCTCGTTAGCAACTGGACTCAACGCGACTTCCAAGCCGCGGCCAAATGGCTGGGCACGCTTCCCGATGGAAGCGTCAGGAATCTCTCCGTCCGGGCCTTCGCGCAAACGGTCGCTCCCATCGACCCCGAATCCGCAGTGCAATGGGCGATGACTCTCCCCGCCGGCAAGGACCGCGAGCAAACGCTCCATACGATTTACACGAACTGGCCAAAGAACGATCCCGCAGGCAAGCAGGCCTTTGCCATGGAACACGGCATCAAATGATCTCCTTGGACTGCGCGCAGCCTGCTGTCGCTCTGGCTCCGCGCCCTGCTAGCGGGAGGCGGCTGGGTTTTGGGTGACTTGGTCGAGAGGAGAGCAGATGTGCGTGGATATCATGACCCGCCTAACCTACCCGTTTTAGGGGCGGGGTTTTGCGAAAACCGAAAAACACTTTCGCGATAAGATATCAACGGCCCGCAGAGCAAACGCCCTAAGCGAGTGGTGCTACGGCGACCTTTCCGCTTGATATCGACGCATAGTTCCGTAGTGGAAATGCGAGACCATACACTCTCGAAGTCACCGCAGTCGGATTGAAATCGCAGGTTGTCACCAATGCGCAAAGCATCGCCTTGGACTTCAGCCTGAGCACTGTTCATCGGGTTCCGTCTGGCCCGCAGCTCAGACCCAATGCGCCGGATGGCGTGATGAGCATGGGACTGAACCGGCCGCCGTCCCGCTCGTGTCCGGCTTTCCGGATGCGACAAAATGACAAAGCGCCCGCCCGGTGCTGGTAGTCCCGTGGATGCGGGATCGAAGGCCACGGGCGAATATGGCTGTCATGCCGTCACGCCAACAGCGGCCGGATGCGCTGCAGCGCGGTGGCTTGTTCCTCACGGGCGCCGGCGAGGTCGTGTATGTGCTGGAGGCTATGCGAGCCCACATCGTTTCCATGAGGTGCCCGCAACACGGTTGACAGCCGGTTGATAACGGGCTGCCAACCGGGCACCGTCGGCGGCGATGAAAATGACCGCTTTGCTACATGATTGTTCGGCGGATGGCAAAAAGGGCTATGCCTCGAGTTGCATCGAGTTTCCAGAGGCCAACGGCCAGGGTGAGTCCGTGGAAGAATGCCTGGACGATCTGCGGGCGGCGGTGCAAGCGGTGCTGGAATACCGCAGGCAGACGGCAGCCGATTCGCTGGGCAAGGGTGAGAGCCTCGAAATACTAACGGCATGAAGCGCGCCGAGCTGCTGGCGCACTTGTCCAACCACGGATGCCGGCTGGAACGGGAGGGATCGCGCCACTCGATCTGGATCAATCCGGCGACCGGTGATATTCAAGCGGTTCCGCGGCATCGGGAAATCAAGTTCCGTCTATCGCGATCTTGACTCGTGATGCGTGATGCGTGATGTCTTGCCTATGAGAACGACCTTGAATCTGGATGATGACGTGCTGGCAACGGCCAAGGCGCTAGCGGCCCGGCAGAGAAAACCTCTGGGCGAAGTGATTTCGGGATTGATCCGGCGTGCGGTGGAGCCACCTGTCCAAGCGGCGACAGAGCGCAACGGAATTCCGCTGTTTCCGGTATCCCAAGCTGCCCGCGCGGTGACGCCTGAAATCGTGAGGGAACTTCTGGATGAATCGGCATGAAGCGTTTCCTTCCCGACGTGAATGCCCTGCTGGCGTTGCTGGATCCGATGCACGTTCATCATGAGGCAGCGCACCAGTGGTATGCGGCCAAGTCTCCGGTGCGGCTGCTGATCTGCTCACATCTTGAAAACGGAGTGATTCGGGTGGCGAGCCAGCCAAAATACCCAAACTGCCTTGGAACCAGCGGCAAGGTGAGGAAGGTCTTGCAGGATTTCGTCCAGAAGGTGGGTGCCGAATCCTGCGAGCACGATATCTCCCTGCTGGATGACAAGATTCTTCCCGTGCCCGGATTACTGACTCCATCCCGGGTGGCGGATCTCTATTTGTTAGCTTTGGCGGCGTCGCATGATGCCCGGCTTGCCACCTTCGACCGGCGGATTCCCGCCGCGGCGGTCAGCGGAGGTGTGGATGCGCTGGAAGTGATTCCGGTTCCGGCAGAGACAGGAGGATGAAATGCTCCGAAATCCGATGACTGCCACCAAGATGAGAGTAACCCTGCCGCACGGCCGGTCTTGGTTTTTGCCGCGATGGTGACGGGCAAGGTGGACACGCTCACGGCGAGGGGCACGATTCCGGGCGTGGGTGCGGCAAGATTGGGAAAATACGGGTCGGCGTTTCTCGCCGGCATGGTCACCGGTGACAATGGGAGGATTGACGCAAGGGGTTTCTGAATTACCATTTTTCCATGTCAATTACCATTGATGCCGCCGGTCGGCTGGTGATCCCCAAGGCGATTCGTGAAGAATTTAATTTGGTCGCTGGGAGTGAGCTGGAAATTTCGACGGAAGGTTGCGGAATAGTGCTGAAAGTGGCGGATTCGGAGCCACGCTTGGTTCCGAAGGAAGGCCTGCTGGTGCATCACTGCAGCCGGGTGGTGGACTTGGATGTGGCGGAGTTCATCCGCTCCGGGCGCGAGAAAGCGGCGGTGGCGGAGGGTGAGGAATGATGAAAATGTTTTTCGATATCTCGGTGCTGGTGGCAGCGGTGGTGGACCAACTGGCTCAGCACGAGCGGGCGTTTTAGTATTTCTCAGCAGCGCTGAAGGAAGGCCACGCGTGCGCTTGCTCGACGCATGTACTCGCAGAGTGCTACGCGACCTTGACGGCGCTTCCTTTACCGCGACGGGTGCAGCCGGAGGAGGCGCGATTGCTGATCGAGACGAATTTCGTCGAGAAAATGACGATGGTGGAACTGGGGGTGGAGGATTATCGAGAAGCCCTGCGGCGGGTGGCCGGGATGGGGCTGCGGAGCGGAGTGGTTTATGATGCGTTGCATCTAGGATGTGCTGAGAAGGCTGGCTAAGAAAGGCTGGCTAAGAAAGGCTGGTGACCTTCAACGCGAAGGACTTCGAACGCTTGAAGCCGTCCGGGCTGAAACTTGTCGTGCCATGAGGAAACGACGCCGCAATCGGGATGCGGAAGCGCAAGGGCTTGTCGTTCGCGGTGTTTCTCGCAGACGCAACCTCGCCCGCCTCTGGAGTGGTCGTAGGGCTTCCGGAAATGAGCCTTTCCCGCGGACTGCAATCGGCAAATGAAAAAAACTTGTCATGATCCTTGGGCGAACCGGGAAGAATCTTGATGTCTTCATCGCCCTGACTAAAGTCTGTCCTTTGCCCAGCCAAGTTCACCTTTCACCCCCACCATGCCTGCCTTCTACGTCATCGGTCACAAGAACCCGGATACCGACGCGATCTGCTCGGCAATCGGCTACGCCTCGCTCCTCCGCGCCGTCGGCGAGGAACCCAATGCCATCGCCGCCCGCTGCGGGGAAATCTCCCAACGGACCAAATGGGTGCTGGAGCGCGCGGGGCTCGACGCGCCGCTGCTGCTGACCGACGTGCGGGTGAACGCCGGCATGATCTGTCATAAGAAAATCATCAAGGTCAGCGTGTGCGACACCTTCCTCACCGCCTACCGCCGCATGCTTGCCGCCGAGATCCGCTGCGTGCCGGTCGAGGATGACGAGGGGAACCTTTGCGGCATCCTGCGCTATTTTGATTTGCTCAAGCTCCTCCTGCCCGCCGATACCGAGGGGCTCAGCGTGCGGACGGTGCATGTTTCCCTCGCCAAACTGGCGGACACTCTCGGTGCCGAGAGCCTCGGTGCCATGTTGCCTTCACCGGAGTTTGAGGAAGACCTCATCCTGCTCGTCGGCGCATCCTCCCAATCCACCATCGACAAGCGCCTCAAGCAGGCGATCGAGGAGGAAAACATCGGCAAGTTCCTGGTCATCTGCGGCGATCGGCCCATCGTCCAGCGCGCGGCCATCGACCACGGCGCCCGCGCGCTGCTGGTCTCTGGCGAGAACACGGTCTCTCCGGAAATCCTCGGATACGCCGCGAAAAAGGGCGTGGTCGTCCTCCGCTGCCATCAGGACACCGCCAGCGCCTCGACCTTGATCCGATGCTCGCGAACCGTGCAACACGTCATGGAAAAGGATTTCATGACCGTCACCAGTTCCGACCCGATTTCCCGCCTGCGCAAGCACCTTTCCTCGATGGACCAGGACCTCTTCCCCGTGCTCGAAAGCAAGGGCGGAAAAATGATCGGCGTGCTCGCCAAGTCCGACCTCGTCGATCCGCCGCGCACCCGCCTGGCCCTGGTCGATCACAACGAATACGCGCAGGCCGTCAACGGGGTGGAGGAAGCGGAAATCACCGAAGTCATCGATCACCACCGCCTTGCCGGCGACCTGGTTTCCCGCGAACCGATCCGCTACCTCAACGAACCCGTCGGCTCGACCTGCACGCTGGTCGGCCGCAAGTTTTTCCACCGCGGCCTGATGCCCACCCCCAGCGTGGCGATGTGCCTGTGCGCCGGGATCGTCTCGGACACGCTCTGCCTGACCTCGCCGACCACCACCCTCCTGGATCGCGAGATGCTCACCTGGCTCAGCGGCGTGGCCGGCATGGATCCCAAGAAATTCACCGATGAATTCTTCGGCGTCGGCTCTCTAATCGCCAACGGCACTCCCGATGAAATCCTCAATGCGGACCGCAAGGAATTCACCGAACAAGGGCTGTCCGTGAGCATCTCCCAAGTCGAGGAGCGCGATCTCCATGGCTTCGCCGGCCGCAGGAAAGAACTCGAGCAAGCGCTGAGGGATCTCCACTCCAAAATGAATTACGATCTCGCCGTGCTCGCCATCACCGATGTGGCGCTGCACCACAGCATGATCCTCGCCGTGGGCGAGGACGAGGTGATCTCCAAGCTGCCCTTCGAGCGCCTCGACGAGACCCTGCTGCACGCGCCCGGCGTGGTCAGCCGCAAACGCCAGATTTTTCCCGCCGTCTGCGAGGCCATCCAGCTTTCACGCTAGTTCCGGAAAGTGGCCGTGGCTGTGGCGTCTCGCCGCAGACCGTCGAATGGGCGTCTCGCCCTTTGCTGTCAGACTGAGAATTTTCAACCGCAGATGGACAGGATGAACACAGATGAAGAACACAGATAAAAACGGTAGAAGAGCCGATGTCCCGCGCGTCCCCGCGCCTGCTTTGGCGGATGAATGAGAAAACCCAGCGGGAGAAGGACGCGGGAGACCTGCTTTTCCTCCGCCAGCAATATGGGAACGAAATTTGAGGCACGGACGCGCACTGATCGGCCCTGAGGTGCGGGGACACTCTGGTCCCCGATTTTTCATGCTCCCGTGCAAGGTCCACGCGGGTGCGAACTTGCCAGGGTTTTGTGACTTGGCACCAGCGTCCGCGAGTCGTATCCGTAGGACATGAAAGCCAAGGGCACCTACTGGTGTGAGTCTGATGGTAAATACCTCGGGTATCTGAACGACTACCCGGACCATTGGAAGCAGGGTGAGGATTTGGAGAACCTTAAGAACCATCTCCGGGATCTCTACGACTTGTTCGAACACGAGAACATCCCAGGAATCCGGAAGGAAGTGGAACTGGAGATCGCGTGAAGAGAAGGGATCTCGTCGCGGAGTAGGAGAAAGCCGGTTGCCAGTTGTTGCGCCAGGGAGAGTGTCACGACCTCTATCACAATCCCACGAACGGCCGGTCGCAGCCGGTTCCGCGTCTCCGTGAAATTAACGAGCTTCTGGCCAAAAAAATTCTCAAGGACCTGACACGGGAGGCGTGAAGGCACTTGTAGCGGAAGTTCCCCCCAAAC
>Ga0163144_10031396_pt1 | contig 10129 bp, 10 predicted proteins | sample OliLak19BULKMAT1_FD_123175 | JGI IMG/M metagenome (GOLD analysis project Ga0163144, IMG submission 123175) | Freshwater microbial mat bacterial communities from Lake Vanda, McMurdo Dry Valleys, Antarctica - Oligotrophic Lake LV.19.BULKMAT1 | ecosystem: Environmental > Aquatic > Freshwater >...
TCATAGCTGTGTACATCTAGTACCATGTCCTACGGTAACATTTTGTGTTACTATTATTTACTTCTACCAACCTAGTAGAGCTAGCTAGCTACTAGCTAGCTAGCTAGACTAGTACAGTACTCCTCGTAAGAAACCCAATAACGCACAGTTTGTCGTTGGATGCGGTGAATTAAAATCTTCTGGCTCAAGTCTTACCGCTAATTAGCTTCCGGCAATAGTGGTACATGACCGTACATCGTACTGTACTACAGTACTAACTCTATTATTATTATATCTACTACCAGAGGTTTCCATTTCATTTTCAAAAAAGTCGTGTTCAGTTGTGGGCAACAAATTGGTTGTCTAGCTAGCAGGTCCATTACACTACTACTAGTAGCTATATCTAGTAGGCAGAAGACAAGTTACTTAGCCTCTCTGCGAAATCAGCCCGTTCAAGAAGATGCCCACTCCACAACTCTGTCCGGCAGCGCAACTGGTGGCGTCTCAATTAAAGGAATCGCCAGAAGCAGCTCTGCTGATGGACGCAGAGGGCAATGTGCTGTATGAAAACCCTCCTGCGAAAATGTTACTCTTTGAAACCACAGATCAACATTACGACAAGAAAGCTGGAGATCCACAACATTCCTATCATTTCTCGTTTCTGTTCACGTTTGCATCGCCTTCCAAACCATGGCAAGATTTTTTTGATGAAATTTTAGAAAGTGACAGTGAATTGTCGTACTACAACACGTCCAATCACAAACGTTTTGATGTTACGGACGATGGAATGCACCAACAATACGATATTGTTTGTAAACGTACCAATGGAACAGAATTTCCAGGAAGTCTTCGCCTGAGCAAAGTTGGCGCGTGTCCCTGTTGTGAAGATGCACTGTATGTGTGTGCTTATCTCAAAGCCAAGGCCGATCGAAAGTTGAGTCGCTTTGAAAATCCATTTGCAAAAGAAGATCATTCGCTCAAATGTGTATTGAATGCATCCTTTGATCCAGGTACGTGTTGACTTTTTTATATATACATCTGATGGAATTATAACTGTCCAGAGGGCCAGAAAGGATATACACCACAGACGATGATGTATGATGGGCTTTCTCTTCAAATATGTGGCTTGGTCTCATTCTCAATCTCTCTATTAATTTATGATACACGTTCGGGGCGCATCTCAGTGTTTAGCATTGACGAGGCTGGGTCTATTTTGATTGTCAATGAAGCAGCAGTCCGCGTCTTTGGATATACGACACAAGAATTTGTAGGCAACAATATAAGTATGATTTGTGGAGGAGGGCACGCGGCAAAACACGACGAATACATGCGCAATTATATGGACTCGGGGATTGCCAAAGTGATTGGCAAAAAACGAGAAGTGCCGGCACGGAGAAAAGACGGGACGGAATTTCCAGTCGAACTGGGAGTCAAAGAAGTTAGTTGCGATGATTATGGCATTGAAGGTCGCGTAGTTTTCGTTGCCTTTGTCAAGGACTTATCCAATCTCAAATCTCACGAGCTAGAAATGAAACACAAAATATCGCTCATGCAAGGAATGATCAACAGTTCGTTTGATCCAATGCTTCAAATAAACGAAAAAGGAATTATTCAAACACTCAACAATGCTACCGTGTCGCTCTTTGGTTATTCACGAGAGGAAATGCTTGGACAGAACATTAGTATACTATGTGGTGGCGAACATGGTGAGAAGCATGATTCTTATATGCAACATTATCTCAAGACCGGTGAAAACCGAGTCATTGGGAGGAAGCGACAAGTGACTGCAAAGCGCAAGAATGGACAGGAATTTGAGATTGAGCTTGGTGTCGAGGAGGTAACGTCCCACACAGGAGAACGATTATTTTGTGGATACATTCGGGACTTGACATCCAAAATGTTGGAGAAAAGACGAATGAGAAAACACGAACAAACGATGAAAGGCAACTTTTTCGGAGAGGGCGGAGGGAAGAAAGATGGGACAGGGAGCTTGGACCACAGCACAACTATGTAGCACCTTGCGTCTCTGTTGATATCCTTCCTCTCGTCTAACTCTCTAACCCTGTGCTAGTAGTAGTATAATAAGCTAAACCTCCCATGTACAATAGAATCCGTCAAGCTATCAGCTATCAAATGGGAATAATTAAATAGAGGAGCTTCCCATCGTATTGTTTTTCTTAATTTATGAAGAAACTGAAGTGCACTATTATTCATCAGTCATAGTTGCACTACAGGTGCTAGCGGCAGAAAAGGAAGACTCGCTCTGGATCAATTTTGGCCTCTGTGGTTCCATTTTTGTTTTCTCACTGGAGTCCGACCTTCGGTTTTGGCTATTCGAATGATTCGAGTACAGCTTGTAAAGCGCAAGAGTCACGTACACGGCATTTTCGCAAATGTACGCGACTGTGTACGATTCCACGGTATCGACATTGTAGACGTCATGTCCATAATAGAACATGCCAGAAACTTTTCCCTCGTTATAGTATTGGTGGACCACACTCCAAAACCTCGAGAGGAGCATAGTGCACCAAATGGCATCCCAAGAGGACACAAGACTTTTTAAATTGCCACCCTTACAAGAGAACCGTTTCCAACAAATGTACAGCGCCAAAGGATGCGCCAAAAAGTCAATGACGTGGGAACCGAGAATCATAGCGATAGCGAGCGGACTGTCCGAAAGGAATCCTCCACTGGCCAAGCGTCCATTGACCAAAAAGTTGGCTCGCATTGGAGGAGGCATGTTATTGTACAGCAAATGATTCAATCGCCCATGGACAACAAAGTCATTGACTATCGTCGCGTACCATCCAAAGTTGACACCCGATCCTTGAATCAACACAAAGTTTCTCCAAAATTCAGGCTCTCCCGTCAAAAAGGAAAAGAGCATGCACCAATGCCACCACTGCGTGTATCCTCGATTCAAAAAGAAATACGGAGGCGCAAGAGGAATCAGAGCAATAAGAAGGAGCGGCGGGATGGCAAAGCGGGAAGCCGCTTTGTCCGAAGTGGCTTCCTTTTGTGGTACCGCCGCAATGACCAGAGGTGCTGGTGTTTGTTTCTCCGATATACACATGCTTCGAAACTCTTGAGGCTACTTTGGTATAACGATTAGTCCTCTCTCTAACCCTTCCGAACACTCAGCCGGGCCTCCTTTACACCTACTGTACAGTTTACTTCTTGACGCGACAAAGGCAACACCTTTCCAGAAAGAAGGACTGTTGTAAAGTGAGCGCTATGGGGACACCACACAATGAATCTCGAGCATTTTGCATTGGGCGACGTCCTCCATGAATCTGTTCCAGTTCAGTTGTGCGTGCTATTTCATCACTCGGAGTACAGTATTTCCGTTAAATCGATCGTGTCGTTGCTGCGTACAGGAGGTGAGCAGCAGTCACTCGGAACGTTCAAATTATGATAAAATGTCGCACACACATTCCATAATGCTGGCTGGTAACTGCATTCAAATTGGCTACTACTAGTAGCTAGCTAGAGTACCAGGTACAGGACCGGTACTGTTTTGGTGATTACTCAAGGAAGCGACCTGTCAATTAGCTAGCTAGCAAATAGCAGTAACCATTCCGAGCGCATGGTATTGACCAATTAGATCAAGACCAGGAGAATCAAAGGCCACCTTTCAGCATACCAAGCTTATTTTATATTTTCCTTTCGCAAGCAAAGGGCCTAACTGCCTCTACTGGCAAGCCGATGCATCCTTGAACGTCTTGCTTAGTCAGCAAAGTTCCGTCTACGCTACGCACTCGCCACTCTCCGTGACCGGTGCGACCAATAATAGCAGCAACAGGTAAGCCAACGAAGTCGTAAGGAAGGTGGCGACAACATCTTGAACTGATCTTTCAAGAAAACCACCCATGTGGCGAGCATTCTTCTGGAAGAGAGAGCAAGTGACTACAGGCGCAACGGTCCCTGTCCACCCAGCACATGTCGAACTGATAAATTGAAGAATTCCGACCGTCAGGGCAAAGGCCACATTTTTGCTCATCTCAGCTGATGCTGTGCACGTAAAAGCTAGCGCCCCAATCACAACGCCGCCAACAGCACCAACTACAGCGGCGACTTTACATTCCGAAAGCAGCCACCCCTGGAAGGCACTTGAGGTGGATACATGCCCGTATGATATTGCGCGGCTGGTCAATGAGCTTGCCTGAGAGCTCAAAGTACCCGATACTGCCGCAATCAGGGGAATGAAGCCGACCAAGAGCTGCTGGTTGTGTCGGCCAAGAAGAGCGCAGAGTCTGTCGCTTCCGCCGCTCATCATCTTTAGTACAGGAATTTCGATTATGCACGTCAGCATCAACGGTAAAATGCGCGTCTGAAGTGCTGAAATGCGACGCGAAGAAATCGGAGCAAGGGTCAGTGCAGACATACGAAAAGCGGGGCACCTTATCTTCAGACATGTTACTTGAGTGTCAGTTACCTTTGGATACATGAGAGCTGCGATCGTATAGCTCCGCCTCCTTCGACTCTACGATGGAGTTGCTGCTCAGCTGGACACTGCTAAAAACACGGTCTAAGGCGCTGTCAAGTGTTCTTGGAAACGCGGAATCCTGCATTTTTCTGGGTACTTTGGTGCCCATATTTGATTTCATGGTATCCACCTCTGCCTCTGATTTAGCCATGGTAGGAACAGCCAGGAGAGGGTCCAAACTTAGATTTTGTTGGGCGTGCTGATGTCTGCTTCGATGGATTGGAGACACAGTCATTTTAGTTCCGGGGCTAGGACTTGTCCAGTCGGGAAGATCTCTGAGTGAATCGGAAAGTAAGGAACGAGGAGTCATGGGCACATCGTGCTTGTCGAAATCGAATTCGTCCACCGTTCGATTAAACTTTGGAGTTCCGACCATGTTGCTCCCATTGCTGGTTGTTTCCGGCATGGACGTAATCCGTCGAATTGAAGTCATGCCCGGTCTCATGGTACGGTTGCGGATTTCTTCTGCGGGCGGTCCATGTGTAGCCCTAAGTTCTTCTTGAATTGAAGCAGTGTTACTGCATTCACCCCTGGCCACAGAGCCAGGATCGACGGACAAGGAGGCTACGCCCATAGTGTTGTTGTTGTTGGGGCTATTGCTGTGGTTGTTGTTATTTGAATTCTCCGCAACGACAACAGTCGGAGGAGGAGATGACGTAGGGCGGGGCATTGAAGGACTTCCAACTGAAACGGGAGGAAGTAAAGGGTTCGAGAGATCATCATCATCGTCTGCTTGCACACTAGGTGCTCCTCCCCGATCAATGATTTCACTGGGCGGATTAGCCGTAACACTAACGACGCTCCCAGACACACTCGCTCCTGGTGATACCACGAGGTGTGACGACACGGATGCTGACATGGCCATGTTGTCGATGCTATTTCGATCGATATCGTCGAGATTACCTTCGTTGTGAGCTTCGTCTTCTCTTCCGCCTCGACGGTTTGGCATGGCTGAAGACGAGCGCGGAGCACTCATTTGGTTCCCGCTTAGTAGCGAGCCTGATTCCATTGCTGTCGTAGGAGTACCTTGACTGAAGGTAGTGCCGACAGGGTCAACATTGTCACCCGTGTTACCAAACTCTCCGACAAGCTCTCCTACGAGGGATTCCTCATCTCGATCAGATGGCGGAGCATTTCCAATGCTGGCCTCTTCGATGGCAGACATTTCTTGGATTTCTGCTTCTGTCAAACGTAGAACGCGTGGTTCATCGTCCGTATCAACGTCATCATTCATATTGTTGTCATTACTTGAAACAGATGATTGTTGACCCATGGATGCCAAAGATGTTTCAACCCGGCGGTCTATTAGAGAAGACGGTGCGACCTCCGACGGTAGAGAGAGTCCGCCTCCCGGTGATACTGGTTCGCGAATGTCGTCCTCCGGGGCCACTTCCACCTGAACAGAGGCGTTGGAATCATTAATGGATAAATGCAGCTGGTCATGGATTGTGTCTAGTGTCGCCATTCTCTGTCCATCGGTTCGTCTGTCATTGCCAGCCATGATGTTGTCCTCTCCGTTATTGTATTGAGCAGTCCTGAGTTCCATATCGAAGGAGACAGATCGATGGACATCATCGGGTCTATTGTTTCCAACCTGTGAGTTCTGCGCATCTCCATCATCGTCATCATCCATGGTTACCGCCGAAGGGGGGGCTGCGACCACCACTACAGGATCGTTCAAGAATCGCTCCATGACGACTCCCTTGTCCGGTGCTCCAGCCGTATTGGGATCCCCTTCAATCGCCTCCTCACGTATCACATTGGAAATCGATTCACCGTCGTCGTCGCCTTGATGAGACAAATTTTCTTCTGGTTCTGTGTTTGTTGCCATTCCCATACCCATTGCCGTCTGTGCCGCAATGGCCTCTGCGACTTCTTCCATGTTGGTCGCTGTTCTTGCATTCGCCGTGGCATCACGCTCTTGAAGGAATCGTTCCATAGTATAGCCCAACTGTTGCTGTGGCTGATCTCCTTGATGGCTGTGCGAATGGTTGTGATGGACGGAATCTTCTAGATCGGCGTGGGTGCTCTCTTCTCCTACCGTTCCTGCGACGCTTCCATTTTCACGGACTGCGCCCGTCGTGGACAAGGGAGCACCACCACCTCCAGTGCTAGCATTATCGTATACGAGACCTCCTCCGTTGCTCATCAGTGCAAATTGGCGCTTCAGTCGTGCACGCTCGGCTTCTTTGCGACGTTGGCGTTCTCGATCCACGAGCTTTTCCTTGAGTGTGGGTTCTTCTCGCAGAGGACCTGGAACAAAGCTGCTGGGCGGCAAGGGCGACGAAATGATGTGACGATGACGACGCGCCGTTTCAGATCCGTCTTCTTCCTCTTCTCCCAAATTCAAGTTCAGGTCAATGCCGTCATCGACTATGGCAGCGGTGGAAGCAGAAAGAGGGTTGTTGTCTTGATGATGATGGTGGTGGTGAAGGTCAGACGAATCCATCAGTATGTGGGAGTTTGTGGAGGCGACACTGCTCGTATTGGGCGCTACGGCATTCAACGGAGGAATCGGAGGGCGGTTTTCTAAGTTGTCCTTCTCGAGGGGGGCATCCGGTTCTATCAACGAAGGAACCTCATCATTCAAATGTGCCAAGGAGGCAGTCGGAAGAGAATCCATCACGTTTCCACCGGTGCTTGTTCTATCCTGATACTCATCCATCCTTGATTCAAGATAGAGTTCAGCTTTTAAACTGTTCAAACTAAAGCAGCTCTGTGTTGTTGCAGCTAGCTTGCTTCTGCACTTTACGATCGAACTACTGTAGTACTCGAATACGCTGGTGCGCTGTCAAGACAGCTTCTCAAATACACCTACGTCGTATCAGTACAGCGAGTGTAAATGTGTAATACTGTAGCACAAGAGGCGGCGGCGGTGCTTCCGCGAGAGAGAGAGATGGGGGAAAATCTGCCGCACATGCATGAACAGATGCACACACAGCAGGCTGATGAACGAATGATAGGCCAAGTGATCAGTCCGACGCTTGCTTTTTCTCCCGGCAATCAAGAACAACTGGATTAAAAAAATAATGAATGCTTGATTCCCTATTCCCCACAATGATAAAAATCGTTATGTCTTTTAGTACCGTACCAAAACAAATTGACATTTTAACGGCACTTTTTTTCTACACCATCACGCACGTCTTTTTTATTGGTGCTGTAAAATAAAATGCAGCTTCCTACCTTAGCTACTAGCTAGACAGCACCATCAGCTGCAGCATCTACCACCTGCATCTACTGTATATGTACTACCAGCTGGACCAAAGTGTTTCATCGGTCTCCAGCACAGACACAAGACATCCTGTTAGGTGCTAAGATCACAATCCTAAGGAATGAGCACCATGCCCAGCATCCACAGTATGCATCCACGCTGCCGTTGGCTCTACCCTGCTGGTGCACCCACCATCTGGTGAAGCTAAGTGCCCCGTACCGATTCCCCAACCATGAGGTGAAGCCACTGAGTCCGACTTATGAACCAGTATGCACGTAGCCAGGTTTATCGGTCGAGATGACCGGAGCGTCAATAAAGATTCGACGTTTAGGGTTTCCCGTAGATATTAGGTAATCACTTATCAAGCATGACAAGACAGGCCACAACCGAGAAGCACATTAAAGAAAGAACGCCAGGAGAAGAACGAAAATGACATAATTTCATTTTGCGTGTGTCGGTTGTCCTTTTTTTTGGAACCTTGGCCTTGTCAAAGTTGACCCTTCCTTGCCTGGCAGGGAAACTTGCTATAGACCCGTCAGCATGCATTAGTATTCCACAAAAACTCAGTCCGTGCTAGCAGGCAGTGTGTCTTCTTGCTCGAAAAAAGCGTCAAAGCTGCTCCACATCCGCATGGATTCTTCGGGTTGCAACAGTGGGTCAACATCGGAGAATGTGTACGGCCCAACACCAGCCAGGCTATTTTCTCTGGCGTAGGAAAATTTGTGCCGCAACGACAGTGAATTATCAAACCAATTTTGTTTGACAAAGGAATTGTTGACCTTTAGATTGAAAAAGGGTGCATCCATGTAGACGTCTTGGCGCAGACCACCAGTCTCTGTTTTGTCAGTCGGACTTTGATTGTTGAATTCTTGCAACAGGTTGCTGTAAGGAACTTCAATACCAGCAGCATCGCTGCAGCCTACACCTCGAAATGGAACTTGACGAATGGGGCAAAATCGGTCATGTGGCTGGGTACCATTGAGACAGGGATACTGGTAACCATACCACGGGACTCCAAGAATTAGTTTGTGCCTATCCACCCCGAGTTCCAGGTACTGTTCAATGCCTTGCTTCGTCCCTGATATTGGGGCACTAGCGCTGGCAATGCAAGCGCCTTGTGTAATTTGCGATTGCGTGTCATAATCCATAACGTAGAGTAGATCTGACACTTCCGCCAACTGTAATATTGGGAAATTTCGGCCGTCAATGCCATTGGGTGACCACGCCACACAGGTTGCGACCTGAAGTGGGGAAGCAAGGAAGTGAAACGCTCGTCGTGTGGCATTGATGATATCGACGTATGCCTGCCCCATTGGACTATTTCTCGGCATGGGCTCTTCGTAGTCAAACACAATACCATCTCGATAGCGTAATTGGACCATCATCAATGTTTTCTTGACCCATTTTTGAATATACTTGTCTCGCTCATATCCTGTAAGGTTCGAGAGAAGGGTCAGATTGAACCCAGGAGACGCAAGCACAGCGCGAGCTCCATTTTTATGGGCTTGGCACATCATATCATCTTGGCTGGCCCAAGCTACAGTGCTGATCCAAGTCCAGTTATAATGTTGACCTTTGTCATTGGCGCTTGTAAACCCATATACTTCTCCCGATGGTCGAATTGGAATACCAGCTGCTGATTGTATCGTCTCACAGTCTTTCGAGTCCGAACATGGACACTGGGCTTTTGGAGATCTCATAAATTCAGTAGAAAGGGGGTCATCGTTTATCCATTGATGGATCCAATCATCTGATAATCGACTTTGCCTCTTGGATTCTCTCTGGAACCGTGTTAGTCGTCTGCCCGTCGAGAATTCTTCGCCACGAGAATGGGAACATGTAAGTGACAAGCAAACCGTCAAGAGAAGGTAGCGAGAAAGGAAACGAGAAATCATTTGAAGCCGAATTTTTTGACAAAATTTAAGAAGCAAACATCCATTGAGTCACTGCCAGTCAGTGTCCGACAAGCTCAATCATCTTCGATTAATTGATCATTGATTCCGCTCTTGCGATTTTCAAAAAAGATTTGTGTACAGTACGTAGACCTAGCTAGCATTCTGGAAGATTTCATATGGATCTCGGTTTCGTGTGCGTCAGAGTAAATACTAACCCAGCCCCTAAACATACGTCTTTGGGCCAACCCGAATAGTTCACGATGATATGGGCTGTTGAGCTGTTGAGGACGCTTGAAGGGTCCTCTTTGGGAGGATTGGCAATGGCGTTCGTTGTATTACATTGACTTGTGGGTGTCTCCGTTTCCATTTTTTGACCTATCAGTTAATTTAATTGACAAAATGGCCGATCCATGGGAAGTGTTGCTAGAGGCTGCCACCAGACATTTCACAAAGCAAATCCCTACATTGTGTGACAGCACTTTGCCTTGATGCTGATTCCGTCGTAGTCGTTTTGGTGATTTTTCCTTTTTGAAAGACCGAATATTGTTCAAAACAAGA
>Ga0163144_10031398_pt1 | contig 10129 bp, 13 predicted proteins | sample OliLak19BULKMAT1_FD_123175 | JGI IMG/M metagenome (GOLD analysis project Ga0163144, IMG submission 123175) | Freshwater microbial mat bacterial communities from Lake Vanda, McMurdo Dry Valleys, Antarctica - Oligotrophic Lake LV.19.BULKMAT1 | ecosystem: Environmental > Aquatic > Freshwater >...
ACATCCTTGCGTTTCAAATACTCCGCGAGGATCCCGTTGAGCCTCTGTTCTTTTTCCGGATCAGCAGGAGGCAACGGCTGGTTCATGAATTGACCTGTTCACTGATTGAGACGAAAACCGGGCGCTGCACACGGTGCTTAGGCGAGCGGCAGATTTCTGGTGACCGTGGAAAACCGGGGGCCAACGACGAAGAAAACGCGGTTGACGCGAAAGTGACACCGGTATTTGACCCTGAACATTTGATCTTTCCTCCAATACTTGAATTGTGCACGATTGCTTCGCGGAATTGCGACTATTCCTGCACCTGATCAATCATCATCGCCCGGAGAGCACTGAGTCCACGCTTGAGCAGCCCCGCGACGGCGGTCTCACTTCGCCCCATCTTGTCAACGATTTCTGCCACCGACAGGCCCTCATAAAACCGCAACTGCAAAGACTCCCTTTGAGCCACAGGGAGCAGTGCAAGACAGGCGTCCATTTGCTCCTGTTGTTCTTTACGAACGAATTTCTGACTGGGTGAAGTGAGTCTCGCGGGGGCAATCGGCAGAATGGCAGAAGGTCCACCTCCCGGCCAATGGCGCGCTTCTCGGCATGTTGATCCCGAATGGCGTCTCGAAGATTTCGTTCATGAATATTTCTCAACCAGCCAACGAACGTATCGACGCCCCCGTGAAGCGGGGAAAAGCTCGAAAGGCCGACCACCATGTCAACTGAACCACGTCCGAGGCATCGACTCGTCCCTGAATATCCACCAGTGTCCGCTGTGCATCAGCACGCAGCAATGGACGAAAAGTTTCAATCAATTCCCCAAATGCATCATCGTCTCCGTTTTGAGCACCCTTCAAAAGGCCTTGTTGGTGCTGATCCGGCTGGCTCATGACAATCCTTTCCTATCCAGAAATCGCCGCCAAAAGGCGCCTCGGGCAGTCCACATCGGTTGGGACAGAAAGTCGCATTGCCAAAGCGGATCACCGTGGATCTTGAGGAACTCGTCCCAAGTGCGCTTCGTTTCGTTCTTGATCGGAGGGGCCAAATCCGCAAAATCGAGCGAAGCAGAAAGTGAGACCAGCGCCGATAAGGACTGCTGCGAGGTTCGACGGCCAGTTCGTGGCTAGAACTGCCCCGATCCCTGTGGTTGGAATCGTGGATTCACCGTCGGGCGTTTCGCGATAGAGCAAGGCGAAACTGAAGTTGTTCGCGCCATGTAGCACTGCGGTGATGGCGACAGCGATCGGTATCCACAACCATTGCCGCTTGTGAATTGCCAGGCCGACTGCATAGCCGACGATCGCTCCATGAAAGGTATGCAGCGGAACCGAAGTGATCGCTCTCTCGCCAACTGTGGACCAACCTTTTAACATGCAGTAAAATGTGTTTTCCACTGATGCAAAAACAAGTCCCACGATCGCTCCCGTTAGTAAGCAATACCGCGAGCTGAGGCGATCCCGCCGCCATGCCAGTAAACCGAGTAAGGCAATCGCCCGAGCCATTTCCTCGGGAATCGCCGCGATGATGAAGGCTTCGTAAAGGCCTTGCGCGATCGACCCCATTTCGAATCGCGCGGAGAACGGCATGAGCGGCGTCCCGATCAGCCCAGTCAAGATCAGAGTTGAAAAGCCGAACGCAATGTAGATCGCGATACTTCCATAGCTCTCCAGAACACTGGAGCAGCGGAGAAGGTAAACGCAGCAAAGGATAAGTGCGAGGCAAGGTAAAAATCCGCCTAGCGCGAGCAAAAATGTTCCCATGCATTCAATCAATTCTGGTTGGCAATCCATGGAAATCAGGGAATCTGGGCGGGTGGGATTGCGTGAGATGATTTCGAGATCCGCAGCGGATCGTTCTGGCAAGTGGTTCGCCGAGGTTTCCGCGAACCATGTTGCAGTGGGAACGGCAGTCTGCGCAACCGCTCAGATCTCGTGTATCGACCACAGAATCATTGGATATGTCAGCGCTCTACGCAGCTCTTCGCGAACAGGTGTTGATGACACCACCCAATTTCGACGTGCAGACGATGTCATCCACACGGATGCACGTTGCTTCTTCGGGAGGTGCAATGAAATCCGGCGGCAGGTGATCACGGGAGGAATGCGGCCGCTCTTCGTTGTAGTGACGACTCCAGACTCGGCAGATGTGGTCGAGATGCTTTTCCGCCACGATCACGAACTTGTTCAGACATTTGAATTTCAGAGTTTGAATGAAACGCTCGCCGTGTGCCCGAAGGTTGGGTGACAGCGGAGTGTTGCGTTTCACCTTTGCTCCGCTGGATTTCATACGCCGGGGTTGCTGGTTGACAGTGGCATGGTTCAGAGCCCTTCAGCCGGATTTTACGCAACTTTCAGGCTGATCGCATAAAAAGCCGTTAGTTTTGGGCACCCGCTCCGGAAAGCTCAGCGAGTTGGTGTGTCCTGACGACGAGCGACTGGTCGAAATCGGGTTTTGGATTGGGAGTCTACTGATGATTGACGCGACTGACATCGACCGGAGCGTTTCCACAGTTCAAAAGCCTCAATTGGGATCCCCGACGGTGCCGCTCTGGATGCGCCGTGTCCTGCTGGCCGCAGCGGCTTACAACCTGTCTTGGGGTGTGTTTGCGATCCTGAGTCCGTTGACGATCTTTCGGCTGGCGGGGTTCAATCCATTGCCGGTGTACCCCGAACTTTGGCAGTGCATTGGGATGATGGTCGGAGTGTATGGCATCGGCTATGGAATTGCGGCCCTGGATCCGGTGCGGCACTGGCCCATCGTGCTTGTCGGTCTTCTCGGGAAGATTTTTGGGCCGATCGGTTTCGTTAGCGCCGCAAATTCCGGTCGATTTCCGATCGCGATGGGCTGGACGATTCTCACCAATGATCTGATCTGGTGGATCCCGTTTTCGCTTATTCTTTGGAAAACCGCTCAAGTCAACATCCATGGCCACAAGGACATCTGATCGAAAAACTTGTGACACTTCTGGTTGAAATTCGCACGAGTTCGTCGATGGTTTGTTCCAAATCTGATGGAGTGCTCGGCATGCGATGCATGTTGCTCTCCTCCCCGATTTGCGGTATCGCCGCTCAGCACTGTGCTGAGACAAAGTGAGTCACCCAGTTCCTGGATATTGGATACCGCTTGTTCATGAAAAACCATCTGCGGCGGACGGGTCGCTGCAGTACGTCATGTTCGATCAAAGAACCTGGAAGAAGTCAGTGAACGAATCATGGTTGATGGCCATCCATCTTGTTTCCACACTCCTCATGGTTGGGATCATTTGGTTTGTGCAGATTGTCCACTACCCGCTCATGGAGTACGTGGGCCCTGAGCATTTTCGCGAGTACTCGGAACAGCACCAGACGCGGACCACCTGGGTGGTCGGCGGGCCGATGCTGCTCGAGGCCGGTACCGCCGCTGCGCTGGTCTGGTTTCAACCAGGTCGGCTGTTGACTCCTGCATACGGTATCTCTGTGGTTCTGCTTGTATTGATCTGGATTTCCACCGCGTACTGGCAGGTGCCACATCACGAGAAACTGCTTGATGGGTTTGACGAGTTTCGAATTCAAAAACTGGCGCGGTCAAATTGGTTCCGGACCTTCGCCTGGTCCATTCGCGGCGTATTGATTGGGCTCAGTGCGCCATGGTGCCTGCAATAAAGCTTCACTCCCAAATCGAAACATGGTGTTGAAAAGATTGGACAGAACGGTGGGCCATGGAACGTATCGCAATCATTGGAGCGTCCGGTTCGATTGGCAGCGCTCTGGCTCGCCGACTGGTCCATCAGGGTCGCCAAATCCTGCTGATTGGTCGCAATCAGGAGAAACTTGAGTCCCTGTCGCGTGACCTGAGCCAGCCTTTCGAACTTGTCGAGATGAGTACTTCCGCACCGCTGGAGGAGACGCTCAGGCGTAATGCCGAATCAAATGGAGGCTTTTCCGGCCTGATCAATTGTATTGGATCCGTTGTACTCAAACCGGCTCATGTCACATCGGATGAAGAATTTCGTCAAGCGTTTGAAACGAATCTGTTCACCGCGTTTGCCACCGTGCGGGCTGGCGCAAAACTGCTGCGGGAGCGTGGCGGATCGATTATCCTGTTCGGGTCGGCCGCCGCTGAAATCGGGATTCCGAATCACGAAGCGATTGCCGCGGCCAAGGCTGGTGTCATCGGCCTCGCCCGTTCTGCTGCCGCTACTTACGCGCCTTTGAATATCAGAGTCAATGTTATTAGCCCGGGACTTGTCAGGACTGAACTGACACGTCGGATTTGGGAGAACGCTGCCTCAGCCGCCGCATCTTCCAGTCTGCATGCGCTTGGTCGTCTGGGGGAACCTGAGCAGGTTGCGTCCATGGCCGCGTGGCTGCTTGATCCGGAGAATCACTGGGTCACAGGTCAGGTGATTGGCATCGATGGCGGTTTAGGCCACGTTTTGGCAAAGCGATAGGGGGCCTGGTCCAATGCTCGCGGCCCTGATCTATCCGCATCAACTCTTTCCAGCCAACCGTCGCATGGCAGTCATGACGGCGCAGTGGCGTCGCATGGGAACCAGGCTTGACGCGCATCGCAAAATCGCAGCGTCGTCTCTCGAGCAACTGCACGATCGATAATCATAGCCGCTCTTCTCTGGTGTTGTGGCCTGCCACAAACTGCGTGCGTGCCGACTTCTGAACTGCCTGCCGAAGGACTCTCGGCACACCACTTTGCTGGTTTACTGCGAAATGCGCCTCATTTGAAGAAGTGGAGTTAATTTTCGCGCAGCCCGCCGGATCGTCGCTTGAACGATTTGAACGTTTCTTCTTTCCATTTGACTCTGGGAAGGCGCTCAAACGAACCTTCTGGAGAATGCAGTGAGCACACAGCACACAACCAATTGGCCCGACCTTGCCTCAGCACTGTTTGAACGCTTAACCGGTCGAAATGCTGAGATCGCGTACGAGTTTGCAGATTTGCACGTCAAAGTGCCAAGCGGAACAGGAACTCAGGCGGAGCATGCAGAGTGGGTTCTCAATGGCACGATGAAGATCCGCACGAGCGAATCACCATCCGTCCCAAACTGAGACTGGCCGGCCAACTGCACGCAACATGCGCTGGCCGGCCGCTCAGAATCTCGGCCAGAGAAACAGAGATTTCTCTCCGGATGGGGATTGGTTGCGCAGTGCATCTTCACCGATCCAGGAGAACTTTAAGATCAATCCAACGTGTTTTGAAACGATCCGGGATTCAACTGACACTCGATCTCGGCTGGCTCGGCTCCTGGCAATTGACCTGATCACGACTGTCATACTTCACGCGGTCGAAAGTGAAGTTAACCCGAAGCGTCAGCCAGGGCCGCAAATCCCAATCCCTCGCTGACGCTTCGGGTTACGATCCGGTGCTCACAAAAGTGTCAGTTTTGGACGCGCGGAGTATCGTCCTGGGCTTTGTTCGGCAATTGAAAGTCTCCTCAGCCTGTTGTTTTCAGCAGGCTGTTTTCTGTAACGGCTTCAGCGATTTTTCTGATTCGCGAAATGGTTCGGAGAGACCGCGATGAAAGTAGAGGGTTTATCATGAGTAAGTTGAGTATTGCAAAGCTGGGTTTTGTCATTGCGGCCGGGGCGTCGTTCCTGTTTTCCGTTTCACTGTGGTTTTCCGGAAGCAGGGAGGAGGGCTTGTTCGTCGGTCTTTGGGTTCCCTCAATCCTGAGCTTCGGAACCCTGATTTTGGGGAGGCAGTGCAATGGTCGTTAGTACGCTGCAAATCTTTATTATTGGTTTGGTGGTGTTTTTTGTTACTCTGGTGTCTGCCTTTGTTGCTCTCATCGGAAGTGATCGGCCAGATCAGCCAAACACGTGAACTATGCGACGAAGCCGTCTAATTGGACAGCGCCGGTTTTGGTGGAAACCGATCGTTTTTGCAACCCGCAGCGTGAGCGAGGGATTGTACTTAACTCGTTCCCTCGCTTACGCTTCGGACTACTATTTCGGAAACAGTGGCGCTGTGCAACTAATCAATTGCTTTTTACTCCGTCAGGGCGATGCTCGTGCCGATGGCTGAAAGCGGGTAATTCACGTGGGAACAGGTAACCTCAATGAATGATGTCGATCGCGGATTAATTCTGCTGACGGGAGCGACCGGTTACGTTGGAGGTCGGCTGCTTTCAGTCCTGCAGGACCAGGGAAGGCGGATTCGCTGCCTGTCACGTCGCCCCGACGCATTGAAACGAGAACTGGAATCCGGATCTGAAGTCGTCGCCGGTGACGTGATGGATCGAAATTCTCTCGATGCTGCAATGGTCGGTGTGGATACTGCTTATTATTTCGTGCATTCGATGGGTGCCTCAAAGGACTTTGAGAGTGAGGATCGAATTGCAGCCACAAATTTCTCGCAGGCCGCTGCTGCCGCAGGTGTGCGACGGATCATCTATCTGGGAGGTCTTGGCAATCCAGACCACGAACTCTCAAAACATCTCCGCAGCAGACAGGAGACAGGTGATATCCTGCGTGGCTTCCATTCGCAGGTCATCGAGTTTCGAGCTTCGATCGTGATCGGTTCAGGCAGTCTCTCGTTCGAGATGATTCGTGCACTTGTCGAGCGGCTCCCCATTATGATTTGCCCGAAATGGGTCCATGTAAAGGCGCAGCCGATTGCGATTGAAGATCTGTTGTCTTATCTGTCCGCTGCGCTCGACTTATCGTCTGAGGCGTCCCAGGTCTACGAGATTGGCGGGCCGGACCAAATGTCTTACGGTCAAATCATGCAGGAGTATGCGCGGCAGCGTGGACTCTCACGGTGGATGATCCCGGTCCCATTGCTGACTCCCCGTCTTTCCAGTCTTTGGCTGGGACTCGTCACACCTCTTTATGCGCGTGTGGGACGCAAGCTCGTGGAAAGCCTGAGGAATCCGACACTGCTTTCGAACAATCTCGCTGCCCGCACATTTTCCGTTGCGCCTCGTTCCGTTCGCGAAGCGATTGCTCGCGCCCTGGTGAATGAGGATCGTGAATTCGCACAGACGCGATGGTCTGACGCGTTGTCATCCGGTGGATCACCGCGAGCCTGGGGAGGGCAGCGTTTTGGTTCAAGACTGGTCGATTCGCGGACGGTTACTGTCGCAGTACCTCCGGAGCAGGCTTTTGGACCAATTCGCCGCATTGGCGGCAAGACCGGCTGGTACTATGGCAATTGGCTGTGGACGCTTCGCGGCTTTATGGATCTGCTCGTTGGAGGAGTGGGTGTGCGTCGTGGTCGCCGAGACCCTGAAGAACTCCGCGCAGGTGATCCACTCGATTTCTGGCGTGTGGAACAATATGCGCGACCTCAGATGCTCCGCCTGCATGCAGAGATGAAGTTGCCGGGCCGAGCGTGGCTGGAATTTGAAGTGATGCCTTGTGCTGAAGGCAGCATCATTCGCCAAACCGCGATGTTTGATCCGGTGGGACTCTTCGGAATCCTTTACTGGTATGCCGTGTATCCGCTGCATCAGTTCGTATTTGCCGGAATGCTGCGAAACATCGCCAATGCTGCAGGGAGCAGCAACGCTGAAGTGTCTCGGTCGTTGTCAAGTGAGCTTCGCAAAGTTGCGGCTTCTGACGCGAATTCCGTAAGCAAAGTGAAAATATGAGCGGAAAGCCTGTCGTGATTATCGGCGCCGGGCTGGCAGGACTGTGCTGCGCTCGGGAACTTGAACGAAATGCATTGGATGCTGTCTTACTCGAGTCTCAGGACGCCGTCGGTGGTCGGGTCCGAACGGATATCGTTGATGGATTCCGATTGGACCGCGGCTTTCAAGTGCTGCAGACGGCGTATCCCGAAGCGCGCCGACAGCTCAACTATAGTTCACTGCGTCTGCACAAATTTCACCCTGGCGCACTAATACGTACGGGGGCTGCCACGGTCGTCATGAGCGACCCGTGGCGACGGCCACAGGATTTGTGCTCCACACTGTTCAATGGAGTAGGAACACTTTCTGACAGATGGAAGCTGGCCAGACTGCGCTGGCATGTCACTCGAAAAGCGATGGAAGACTTGTGGGCCGAACCGGATACGACGACTGACGACTACCTGCGCCACACCTGTGGGTTCTCCTCGGACATGGTGGACCGTTTTTTTCGCCCGTGGTTCGCCGGCGTTTTTCTGGAAGAAAAACTGGCCACATCCTGTCGGTTTTTCAAATTTATTTTTCGAATGTTCGCAGTCGGCGACGTTGCACTGCCGGAAGATGGCATGGGGGCGATCGCGCAGCAACTGGCGGACGGATTGAGTTCGATTCAAATTCGCCTGAGCACCCGCGTGAAGTCGCTGGATGGAATGCGAGTGCACCTGGAAACCGGTGAGACGATCGAGAGTCGCGGCGTCGTGCTGGCAGTGGACGGACCAGAGGCGCAGCGACTCACGAACGGATTGATTCACGTACCCGGGTTTCATGCCACGACTTGCCTCTACTACGCGGCAGGACAGCCGCCGTTTCGCGACAAACTGTTAATGCTCAACGGTCATCCAACTCCCCCGATTAATCATGTTTGTGTGCCGACGAACATCGTGCCTTGTGATACCCCGGATGGTCAGGCTCTGGTGAGCGTTTCGGTAGTGGGCTCGAAAGGTGATTTGTCTGCCGACCTTGAACCTTCGGTCCGTCGGCAGCTGCGCGATTGGTTTGGTTCGCAGGTAGATCGATGGTCGCTGCTGCGGAGTTACATTATTCGGAATGCGTTGCCCGCCCAGCCAGTACACTGGCGGGACGCGTCTGACGCAGGTTGCAGAATGGCGGTCGGGTTGTATCGATGTGGTGACTACTGCGAAACCGCATCCATTCAGGGAGCCATGGTCAGTGGACGCAGGGCCGCTGAAACAGTCTTGCTGGATTTACACAGTTAAAAGAAGTTGGTTTAAGAAGGGTTTGATCATGACGCAAATTGAAGCAATGACGTTGCCGCAACCAGTCATCGAGAAAATGCAGTGCATGGAAGTCTGGGGCGGGAATCGTGCCACATGGTCCCAGTTCTCTGTGCCGGGGCTGGATCTTTGGGTTCACAGCGAGCCGTATCTCAACAACAATGAAGGTGGCGACGTTTACTACCTCTCTTCGTGCGCCTCCGGGCGAATCACCCGCGTGTTGCTGGCTGATGTGAGCGGTCACGGTGCCTCTGTCTCGCCAATCGCCGTCGCATTGCGCGATCTGATGCGGAAAAACATCAACTTCGTCAGACAGTCGTACCTGGTGCAGTCAATTAATGAAGAGTTCGAAAGCATTTCAAAAGAGGGGTCATTCGCCACTGCACTGATCAGCACGTTTTTTGCGCCGACAAAGACGCTGTGGCTCTGTAACGCTGGCCATCCAATGCCTTTGATCCGCCGAGTCAGCAGTGGTCGATGGGAGTGCTGCGATACAGGTCTCAGTGAAACACCGATGCGCAATATGCCGATCGGAATCATTGACTCGGTCACTTATCGCTCCGGGAAACTGGTCCTGGATCCCGGAGACATGGTGCTGTTTTATACCGATTCCTTGTCAGAATCTTTGAATGAGCATGGCCAATTAATAAGCCCGCAGGGAATCGGTGATCTGTTACAGGACATCGATGTGGCGAATCCTGGACTCGTCGTTCCAGCCCTCCTGACCAAAATTCAAAGATTGAACTCAGCAAATCTGTCAAGCGACGATACGACCGTGATGCTGCTTCGAGCAAACGGCACAGGAATCCGCTTTATCGAGAATCTCAAAGCACCATTCCGCTTGTTGCGCGGTCTGTTGGGGCGGAGAGCGAGATGACGGATGCCGACAGGATGCGGGCCCGAAAGGTTAGCGGCTGAACGCATATTCCGTATCGACATGGGACGTTCCGCAACGGAAGCGACGATTATCTGCCACCCAATCCGCACGCGTGTAGCTGATGACAGACGCACGATTTAAAGGGCACGATTTAAAGTGCCATGCACCTCTATAAAACAATCGAACAATTCTGACGTGAACATTTCAGAAAAGTCGTCGCAAGCCGATCACTTCATGTCTGAGCGGCTGTGCGATTTGTTCGGCGACGGGATGAGACAGATTGCAAAGTCGCAGGCAGACCTATTTCCACTCGAAATCAGGAGCCAGCCTGCCTGCTCGCCATGTTCAATCCGGACATCCTGCGAATCCGCCGTTGAGACTTCCTGTGATGACTGACGATCGATCACA
>Ga0163144_10031399_pt1 | contig 10129 bp, 10 predicted proteins | sample OliLak19BULKMAT1_FD_123175 | JGI IMG/M metagenome (GOLD analysis project Ga0163144, IMG submission 123175) | Freshwater microbial mat bacterial communities from Lake Vanda, McMurdo Dry Valleys, Antarctica - Oligotrophic Lake LV.19.BULKMAT1 | ecosystem: Environmental > Aquatic > Freshwater >...
GGTCGAAATCCAATTGTCTCCGATCTTCCAACCTGAGACGTCTGGCGGATACATGAGGTCCATTCCCATAGACTTGGTCGTGCTTCCCACAAGGATCGGCACGCCTCTACCGGGTGGGCGCCCCTGGCTCGTGTCCGCGGACTGAGCCTCGATCCTGGCCCCAAGTCCCATCTGTCGAAGGTTCGAAACACAGAAAGCAACCGGATTCTTGACGATGGTCCGCTCGACTTCATCTGAGTAGAACTCAGGCGATTCCATGACCGTGCGGCAAAGTACCTTGATGTCCAACCCACTGTCCCGAAACGCCTTTGCAATCCGTTCGACGTACTTCTTGTCGGGATCGGGCGAGACAAACCAAGAGAGAAATTTTTTCGTGATGTAGAGTGCGGTTTGTGGGTTGCCGCAAAGAATCCCTAGCAGGTCCTCACCATCGAAGTTGCCCCGATTGCCGAGAAAGGTCTTTTCGCCGTCATCGTGCTGCTCGGGTCTAAACAGGAACCCGACCTGCGGGCTAGGTGGTCCTTCTTTGAGTTTCGGCCTCTGGGAGGGCTTGGGCGTCTCAAAGACGCGATTGCCCCTCTTTGCTCCAAAAGTCCAACCGGTGAGGGCTCTGGCGGCCTCCTGAACGTCATTTTCAGAATAGTGTCCGACTCCAAGGGTGAAAAGCTCCATGATCTCTCGCGCAAAGTTCTCGTTTGGTTTGCCCTTCTTGTTCTCATTGTTGTCCAGCCAGAAAAGCATGGCGGGATCCTTGCTGATGTTCGTCAACAAGTCTTGGAAGCGACCGCAACAGTTTTGACGAAGTACTTCGACGTGCTCGTGCATCGCCCCTACCGCGTCCACCTTTTCCGCCGAAGTCGCAAAATGGTTGTGCCAAAAAATGGTGAGTGCTTGCTCAAGGGGCCTGTTTGTCGTGAGAATTCTTGAATACCACCATGCTTGACAGGCCTTCATGTTGATCTGCCCCTTATCGTTGGCAAATCTATCGAGATCGATCTGAACTTCGGCGACTGAACCGAAGTCGAGCAACTTGTCAACGACCGTCTTCCATGTCCCCGTTCCAAGGTAGTAGTCGATCTCGGCTTCGCTAGCGCCAAGACCAAAACGCCTGAGTAAGTGGGTTGTCCTCTCTCGATCCGTGTTCAATGCCATGCCCGTAAAGACGAAGAACACTGGCTATGGTTCAGCCAGTGTCCTAGATGGGTCGCGCCTCTTTCCCCCGAGGAAGAGGTCTATGAGTGTTTAGACTTCTTTCGCGTCGGTCGACTTGAAGGTCGCTTCGTTCACGAACTTGAAGAGTTTGCTGCCCTCAAACTCTGCGGTCAGGGCGTAGCGGGTCTGCTCGCCGTTCTTGGTCTTGCGGACCATCTTGGTCTTGCGGACGTCTCCTTCTGGGACGTCAACGTGCGACCGAGTCTTAAGGTTGTAAAAATTCATATCTTTTTTCCTTGGGTCTCGTGATGAGTGTCAAGGCAAAGATTCCCAAAAAAGGGGCTCATTGCCAAGATGAGTTACAGTGTGTACCCTTGAACCCGCTTGACGCAAGGCTATTGGGAGATTTTCCTGCTAAATTTACACCTGGTAGCATGAAAAGATGCGAGTAAGGCGTAGAAAAGGCTCAATCTTGGTTTCTCAGACTGGTTTTGAAGCAGCAGCGGTCACGAGACTGACACAGGCTGGGTACCGTGTGACACTGCCCCGTGTCCAGGTCCTTCGGACCCTTGCCTTGGCCGAAAAGCCGCTGAGTGCCTATGGAATCCATCAGGAAATCGTCGCCAGTGGGGCCAAAGTCGATGTCGTTTCTGTCTACAGGACTCTTGAGACCCTCTCAAAAATGAGCCTTGTCCATCACATCGGGATTGTGGACGGGTACATGGCTTGTAGGTTTGATGACACTCACGAAGAGGAAGCCCAGCATGTCGTATGCACCGAATGCGGGAAGGTGACTGAGCTGGAGCTACCCCCAGCAGTCACAGACATGACCAACCGCCAACTCAAAGATCTGGGTTACGTCCCGCGACAAACGAGGGTCGAAATTCTGGCCGTCTGCCCAAGTTGTGCTTCGTAGAAGGCAAAAACCAGCCCCTCGAAGCTGAGGGGCTGTTTTTTTTGGTGACCTTACTTGAACGGAATAGTCACGGTGTACTCAGACCGCGAACTATTTTTGTAGCGGACGAATTTGAGGCTGACCTGGTCGCCCCAATTGACACCGGACATTGCGGATGTCAAGTCTTCGACCGTCGCAACCTTCTTTCCATTGATGTCCAGAAGCAAGTCTCCGGGTTGAAGATTGACCTTGGCGGCAAACGAGCCGTCAGCCACTGTCGCAACCACGACGCCACTCGCGTCGTTCGGAATGTTGAACTGCTTCCTAGAGTCCGCGTCGATCTGCTGAACCATCACGCCGAGCTTCGGCTTGGCTCCCTTTGGTGCCAGATCTGGTGCTTTTCGATTCTGATCGTCCGGTTGGCCGAAGAACTCTTGTGGATTGTTCTGGAAGGGTGAGAATTCTCGCTGCATTCTCTGTTGGGCCGCTTCTTGCTTTGGAGGAGCGATGAGCGTCACAGACGCCGTGTTAGTCTTGCCATCCCGAATATAGGAAACGTTCACGGATTTGCCCGGGGCGCTCTTGTACATTGCGATACGAAGGTCGATTTCTTTGCTGATTGGGACGTTGTCGATCGTCGTGATAATGTCGTTCACACGTATCCCAGCTTTGTGAGCAGGTGTTCCGGCATCTGCCACGGCCACAAAGGCACCGCCTTGAAGATTGAACTTCTTCATCTCAAACGGCTTCAAGTCTCTCGGCGCGAGACCCATGAGGCCTCGGTCGAACTTACCCGTGCTAATCAGCTCGTCTGCTATGGCGCGAACCACGTTTGATGGGATCGCAAAGCCGATTCCGGCACTAGAACCACTTTGGCTGTTGATCGCAGAGTTGACCCCGATAACTTCACCTTCGACGTTGAAGAGCGGCCCACCGCTGTTGCCTGGGTTCATTGCGGCGTCGGTTTGGATCAAGCCAGAGCAGCTACGAAGCTGTCCAGTGCTTGGATCAGGAATTCTCCCTGGTCGCCCGGTAGCACTGACGTGCCCAAAAGTGACCGTCTCATCTAAGCCGTATGGGGCACCGATTGCCATCGCCATCTGACCGATCCGAATTTTGCCGCTGTCGCCCATGCTTAGTGCTGGCAGATCATTCTCATCGACCTTGACAACTGCAAGGTCTAGATCTGGATCATTGGCCCGGGTGACTTTCCCCACGACTTCGCGGCCATCAGCCAAAACGATTGTGACCTTGTCATAGCCTGCGACAACGTGATCGTTGGTGACGATCCAGCCGTCCGAACGATAGACGAAGCCAGAACCTGACTTTGTGCCCTGGTACTGACTCATCGGGTCGGTCGGTGCTTTTGGATTAGACTCGCCGGTGATGAAGACGACTCCTTTCGTGGCGGATTCGGCTAGAGCCGAGTAAGTCGCGTCCAAAAGTTTCAGGTTGCTGAGATCGACTCCGGTGTCGAGCCCTGCGGGCCGAAGGGAGATCGGGCCGTTCCCACCAAAAATCTTCTGGTTTGGCTTGAAAGTCTGGCCAACCACGACGCCACCCACCACCAGGGCTCCGACGCCAAGGATCAACCAAGGACGGTTAAGAAAGTTGCTCATGTTCGTTTTTATCTACCTATCCCGATTATCGGGAAATTGAGTGTCGGATCAGTCCACTTATTATCCACATTAGGGTTCAAGTGGTCATCACGACGATATTGTTTCAAACCAGAAAACAGCGGTCCAGAGTTCCTGGACCTATTCCGCACCTTCTAAAAAGGCTTGCACGATCTGTTCTAGCACAGAATTCGGTATGGTATCCCCAGGCACAACGGCGATTCCAAAGCTGACCCCATATCGATCGGTTTCGGTGTGTTTGGCGTCAGGGGGGCTCTTTGCGCGTCTTTTCAACCATTCATAGACAGTCAAGGTCGACATTCCGTCGGTCAGTTTGACCGCGACATAAGTGTTGACTCCTTTACCAAACAGGTAGGCGCCACTGATTTCAAACCCGAAGGGGAGATCGTCTGGCAATCTTGCGGAAAATTTCGCGTCTTCCTTCGAGTCTGCTGGAATGAAGACTGGTCGTGGCCCCTCGAAGTTCTTTATCGTAGCCGAGTCGGAAATGCTTGGAAGCCCGAACGAAGCCATCGCAGCCACCCTCCCAAACTCGACGGACTTTGTGTCGAACACCACAGACTCGTCATCGTGTCCCAGTGCCATGACGTACCTAAGCATGACCTTGTGCTTGGGATCGACGAACATACGTCGGGTGGGTATCTCATTGTCAATAGGCTCCAGAACGATTTGACGGACCCTTTGACCTGCGATAGTTGACGCTCGGCCTTCCTTCAACGTGTAATTTTGGTTGATCAGCTTCCAACGCAAGGCAAAAGCGGGTTGAAGCAAGTAGGGGGAAGGTTGAATCCAAACCTCGTCCTGGTCCGGGAAGTAGGTCTTAGAAACCTTCGTGTCGTCGATGGTGACGATTCCAGCACGTTCAACTGGCTTGCGGATCGTGACCATGATCCCCTTTCCTGCGACGGTTTGAACTTTGACCTCGGCACTCCCGCCGTTACCAAAGATTCTGGTCTCGAGGCGCACATAGTCGACGCTTCGCTGGCTCTTGAGCACCTGTTCAAGCAGTGGTTTGACTTTGTCTTGAGACGACCAATGACCCGTAAACCCAGAAGGGGTCACGGCTAAGATGATTAGTCCAAAGGTTGGATTAATGGCCACCCGCGTAACCAACGGCGACGACAGAAACTCCTCCGCCCATCGGATCCGGGCCGCCCAAGTAGGCACTGTCAGCAACAGTTTCACGCTGATTGGTCTCTTGTCGGACGATCTGTGGGTCTGGGACATGAGTGCGACTTGCCAACTGTACGGCAAAGAACGCAGCCGCTATGCCTGAAGTCGTTACGAGCCCAAGTGCGAGCCAATTGCTCGAAATGCGCCTGCTACCCAAGAAAACAGATTTTTGGAGCCGACTTTCCAACCCAGACGGTGGAGACAGCGTCTGCATATGGCCGAGTCTGACTTTCAGGGCCAACAATCGCTGAGACTCGAACTGACAGCTTGTGCATTCATCAAGGTGTGTGCGAACTGTGTTCGCTTCATCGACCGTCAATTCTTGATCGACGTATGCCGAGAGGGTTGGCCTAATGGTCCTGCAATTCAAAGTAATACCACCTCGCCGTGGGTTTCAAGATAGTTTCGCAACTGTTTTCGGCCTCTGTGTATCCTAGACCGGACAGTTCCGATCGAAGTTCCCATAAGGTCCGCGACCTCTTCATAAGAAAGTCCCTCGATATCGCTGAGGACGACTGCGGTTCGGAACTCTGCGTTCATCGACTTCAGGCCCATTTGGATAGGCTCTTCAAGCGTCGATTCCATGATCTGGATGTCGGCCCTTGCGTTCTCGTCAGCAATGTCCCGAGTCCGATTGCTCTCCGGGCCACAGTTCTCAAGGCTCGTTGTTTTCAGCCGCATTCTCTTGCGCGCCGTGTCGATGTGGACATTGGTCATGATCCGATAGAGCCAACTCGTAAACGGCAAGTTTTCGTCGTATCGGTGGAAGAATCGAAACGCCCGAACGTAGGTCTCTTGGAGCAGGTCTTCTGCGTCGGTCGAGTTGCTTGTCAATCGGAAGGCCATGTTGTAGGCTTGGCGATAGGACTGCGACATCGACCTCTCAAAAAGCGGGCGCCGCTCGTCTCTGCTTTTCGCAAGTCCCTTTACCAATGACGTCAACATATCGTGCCTTTTGAACAGTTACCTCTCTATTCTATCGCATGGTTCCCTGTTTCTGGTAGCTCTGGTGTTTTCACCTGGACAAAACTCGGGACCAGAGGAGGTCGAACAAGGCTCCCGAGTTCACGTTGCCAACGATCAAACGGTGAGATTGAACGGCGTCATGGGCCAAATCGGGGCGTTCTGGCCGATTTTGGAGCAGCCACTGGGCCATGCAACGCAGTATCTCAGCGTTTGCAGTTCGGGCGCCCAGGTTCAGCGCCTTCGAGATCGGCTCCGTCAACTCTCTGGTTTGCTCTGCTAACTTGATGGCTGCGCCAGGTGGGGCACCTCGAGAACTCTCGAGGACCGCCCAGAGCTTCGCATACGCCTCTTGCTTCGATTGCACTTGTGCGTTCAAACCGGGCGAGCCGCCGAAAACTCGTTCCATTTCGCTTTGATCTGGATTCAATCCATACCCACAGGCGACCCCCATGCATCTTGACCGAATTGTTGGAAGAAGGCGACTAAAGTCCGAAGTCGTCATGATGATTTTGGCGTGGGGTGGAGGTTCTTCGACAGTTTTGAGCAAGGCGTTTGAGGCACCGCCGAGCAACCGGTCGGCATTTTCGAAGAGAGCGACTTTGTGCCTGGCCATCAAGGGCGATGTCCTCAAAAACTCGAGGAGCGGCGTCTCTGGCCCCTCGTCGTCGTGCGGTTTGACTCGCCGAATGGCTTGCTCCTTGATCCAATTCGATGGCCCCCAAGGCCGGTAGTGAATGAAGTCCACATTGCGTCCAGAAAGAAATGTCTTGCAGTTGCCACAGACCCCGCAGGCCTTCCCATCACTCACGCTTTTGCAGAGCCAGCCCTGGGCCAGAGCCATTCCTGACTCTTGCATTCCGCCGCCTTCAGGGCCGTAAAAGAGCACGGCGTGGACGCCCTGTAGGCTTTGCATCAACCGCTCGACCACCGATGAGACCATCGAATCAGAAACGGACAAATTCACTCACCTCAAGGACGAACACGACGGCTCCCCCAACAGGAACTGTGACCGGCGACGGAATGAAACCGACGCTTTGCGACCCCTCGTAGGGGATGGTGTTGACGATTTGATCCCTCGAGCAACAGTTCACATTGACCAATTCCTTAAGTCCAGAAACTTCTTCGTCCTCGACTCCGCAAAGTAGTGTCGTGTTGCCCTCGCGAAGAAAACCTCCGGTCGATCCGATCACGGTGAACTTAAAACCCGCTTTCACAAGCTCGTCGTTCAGTCGGTTGCGATCGCGGTTGTGGACAATGCACACGACCAGCTTCATTTCATTGCAAGGATACCTGGAGAGGCGGCTCGTGCTCTACTTTCCGCCAGCTTGCGGGTCTTGCTCCAACTCTTTGGAGTAGTCACCAGGTTTCTTTCCTTCTTTGGCGTCAAGCGCCTTTACCTTTGCCTCGCGTTCCTTCATGGCGTCTTCAACCGATGCCCCGGTGACGTCGGGTGAACCACACCCTACGATCAACACGGCTAAAGCGGCGAAAGACACGGATCGCTTCATCAGTTCAACGCCCAGAACGGCCAAGGTTTTGTCCAGGTCGGGGTTCCGTTTACGAAGAGATTGCCGCCCGACGTGCCCCCGTTGTACATGTAACCGCACTTGAGATTGTTGGTCAATGGAACTCCATATTCGTTCGCTGTCGGTGTGAGGGCCAGAAACCTGTTTGTCGGGATCGCTTTAGCCGATCCGTCGGCCATTCCGCAAACGATGACTCCAGCAAACGTAAGCCTGGTATCGTCGTCAGCCAGGGGGTTGCAATTGGCGTCCAGTTTTTTCGTCACGCCGGTCCAGAACTCCTTGATAGCAAAGGGATAGGAAACTTGGGAGACAAGGCCAGACTCTGAGTTGAGATTGATCGTCGGGGCAAAATTGATGTACTTGTTCGTGAACTCGAACATCAGCATTGCTGCGGACACATCACCGATCGCGGTCTGCGTGCCGCCGAGCCAACTATTCCGCTTTTGGCCGGCTTCGGTGGGCCCCTTGCGATAGCTGTTGAGGGCACCGGTCAACGCGAGGTTTAGAGCAAATCCACCCATGATCTGACCCTGGTCGCTCCACTGCCTGAAGCCACCGTTTGTAGGCGGGACATCAACTTTCTGTCGACCGGGATGCTCGAAAACTTGAACACTTTTGGTGTAGGGCATCAGCCATTTTTGGAACGAATAGTGGTTGACTCTGTTGTAGAAAGGGGCGCTTACGCACCCGACGCCGCTCGGATTGAACGGCTTGCTCTTCAAATCGGCATTCAATGAACTGCCCGCAATGCAGTCGTCGTTTCGCGGATAAAAGTCGTCTGAATCACCCATGTAGATCATCACGGCCTTACCGATCTGGTTGACGTTGGAAACCGCTGAGATTTTCTTCGCAGCAGCTTTTGCCTGCGCAAAGACCGGGAAAAGGATGGCCGCTAGGATCGCGATGATCGCGATAACAACTAAGAGTTCAATGAGAGTGAATGCCTTTCGCATGAATTTTGTCCTCGGGTGAAGTTCCGTCATCGGAACCAATGTCAGCTGGATTTTAGTCGCAGACAGTTAAGGATACTTGAACAAAGATCCATTTACCGGAACAGGTGTTGAATTTCAAATGGGTGCCGGTGCAATCCGCGTGCTTTGAACCCAGACCGATGCCTTTCTTTCGCCGAAGTCTGTGGAAAAGTCGTGAATTTTCTTCGAGATTAGTCTTGGGACCTTGAATTTTTTCTTGGCATTTGCTCGATTTGCGCTATCCAGGAGGCCAATCGAGTTTGCGCCCACCTAAAAGATGGGCGTGAAGGTGATCCACGGACTGTCCCCCGTCCCCACCTTGATTGATGACGAGCCGATAGCCGCCCACCAATCCCTCGTTCTCAGCGATAGTTTTCGCGGCGTTGAGGATCGCGAGATGATCTCCTGTCTCGGGCAGGTTGGCAAGGCCAGAAATCTCGCTCCGAGTCGCGATGACGATGTGAACCGGGGCCTGTGGCTCAATATCGCGAAAGGCTACGACGTGCTCGTCTTCATAGACAATGTTCGCCGGAATCTCCCGGCTGATGATCTTAGTGAAAAGAGTTGGCATGTGTGATTATGATCCTCATTTGGATATGCGCTAACCAACTCGCGGCTTTATAAAAGGAGCTTGCTCCGCTTTTTTCGCGTGCCACCTAATTCTGCGCAACCCTCACCCCGGTTCGCCGGAGCTCACCGACTCCCGTGGGACCGGGATCTACGACCTCCTCCCTCAGAAGGGCGAGGGTGTGGGAATTTATCAACGAAGTAAACCGTGAACGACTTCACCGCTGACATCCGTCAGTCGGAAATCACGCCCTTGGTAGTGGTACGTCAGCCGGGTGTGGTCGATCCCGAGTTGGTGGAGGATCGTCGCCTGGAGGTCGTGGACGTGGACTCCGTTCTCCTCGATGTTGTAGCCAAGTTCGTCAGTTTTCCCGTAAGATATTCCAGGTTTGGTCCCTCCGCCTGCCATCCACATCGTAAAGCAGCGCGGATGGTGGTCGCGGCCCTTGTAAGTCGAGCCGTCGCGGGCTTCGTTCATGGGCGTCCGCCCAAACTCTCCACCCCAGACGACCAGAGTCTCATCGAGCAATCCCTTTTGTTTCAAGTCCTTGATGAGAGCGGCTGCGGCTTGGTCGGTTTCGCGGCACAGGGTCGGCAAGCGGTGCATGATGTCGTCCCCCTCGCTCGTGCCGTGGTTGTCCCAACCCCGGTGGTAAAGCTGGACAAACCGAACCCCCCGTTCGACAAGCCTACGTGCCAGAAGACAGTTGTTGGCAAAGCTCTTTTTGCCGGGCTCAGTCCCGTAAAGTTCGTGGATCGACTTCGGTTCTTTGTCGATTTCCATGAGATCGGGGACGCTGGTCTGCATCCGGTAGGCGAGCGCGTATTGGGCGATACGCGTCTCGATCTCGGGGTCAAGGTTTTTCTTGTGCTGGATGGTGTTGAGATCCCTGAGCGCATCCAAAGTTTCGCGTCGAACTTCCTTTGGCACACCGTCGGGGTTGCTCACGTAAAGCACGGCGTCGCCTTGTGACCGGAATTCGACACCTTGATAGACCGAAGGAACAAACCCGCTGCTCCAGCAAGAGTTGCCGCCGTCGGGATTGTTCTCTCCGCTGATGAGCACCACAAATCCAGGCAGGTCACGGCACTCTGACCCTAGCCCATAAGTCAACCAAGACCCCATGCTTGGCCTGCCCGGAATCTGGAACCCGGTGTTCATAAAAAGTTGGGCCGGTGCATGGTTGAACTGGTCCGTTCGCATCGTTCGGATCACAGCCACGTCATCGGCGATCTCCTTGA